>Ga0209566_100228_pt1 | contig 54872 bp, 39 predicted proteins | sample Araplavi_mTSA_r2_2_FD_184287 | JGI IMG/M metagenome (GOLD analysis project Ga0209566, IMG submission 184287) | Arabidopsis root microbial communities from North Carolina, USA - plate scrape CL_Cvi_mTSA_r2 (SPAdes) (version 2) | ecosystem: Host-associated > Plants > Roots > Endosphere | place...
TATCCGTGCCCTCACCCTTAACCGACACGATCACGCCTACGCCCCACTTGGCATGGGATACTTTGTCCCCCGGCTGATAGTCTCCGGGTTGGGCTCCCGCTTGCTTCACTTTTTCCGCTGCTGATGTTACTGTCACACTTGATCCGCTACTTGCGGCTGCTCCAGCTCCACCTGAAGCACGCCATCCTGTTTGAGCGCTGCTTCCAATGCCTTTCGTGCCTGGAGCTTGTGCTCCACCACCGCCTGAATAACCTAACCCACGCCCTCCGTATGAAGCAGAAGCAGCATTGCGGCCGTAACGATCCACCCTTCCATAGCGTGTGCCCTCTGGCGTCGCGTCTTCCTTCACTTCATCCGGTATCTCCTGCAGAAAACGCGAAGGAGGATTGGCATTTGTTCGACCAAACAAAGTACGTGTACGTGCGCAGGTAAGGAATAATTGCTTCTCAGCACGAGTAATCCCTACGTAAGCTAGTCGTCGTTCTTCCTCCAGCTCCTCATTGTCGCTGAATGCACGGCTGTGCGGGAATACCCCTTCCTCCATACCTATAATAAAGACAACTGGGAATTCCAAGCCTTTTGCACTGTGCATCGTCATCAAGATGACGGCATCTTCCTCTTCGTTGCCTTCCTCGTCGTTCATCGAATCAATATCTGCGATCAGTGCAAGATCCGTCAGGAACGAAATCAAGGACTTGTCCTCATTGCGCTGCTCGAATTCCTGAGTAACGGACAAGAACTCGTCGATGTTCTCGAGACGTGCCTTCGATTCCAGCGTATTCTCACGCTGCAATTCCAGCTTATATTCGGACAGTTCAAGCATTTTTTCCGTTAATTCCGTTACGGACAAATACTCCACCATATGATTCAAATTATCGATGATCGCGCGGAACTCACGCAGCGCGCCCTTGGTTTTCGGCGAAATATCAAGGGCATCCATGTCAGCGATAACCTTCATCATCGATACGCCGCGAGTAGCTGCTGCTTCAGCCAGCTTATTCATCGTCGTAGCTCCAATGCCTCGCTTCGGTACATTCACGACACGCTCTAAGCTGATATCATCATCCATATTCGAAATGAGTCGCAGATAGGCAAGCAAGTCCTTAATCTCTTTACGATCATAGAACTTTACGCCGCCTACGATCTGGTACGGAATATCTGACTTAATCAGAATTTCCTCGATCACACGGGATTGCGCATTCGTCCGATACAATATCGCATGGTCGGCGTAATGCTTGTTCGCCATATGGTTCTTTTTAATCTCGGATGTTACGAAGTAACCCTCATCATGCTCTGTATCTGCTTGATAGAGCTTAATCTTCTCTCCCTCACCCGATTCCGTCCACAGCTTCTTCGGCTTGCGTCCCGTGTTCAGCTTAATGACTCCATTCGCGGCATTCAGAATATTGGAGGTCGAACGATAGTTCTGCTCCAACATAATCGTCGTAGCCTTCGGGTAGTCACCCTCGAAGTTCAGAATGTTCGTAATATCGGCGCCGCGCCAGCGATAGATCGACTGATCGCTATCCCCGACGACACAAATGTTTTGATGCTGATCAGCCAGCATCCGGCACAGCATATATTGCGCACGGTTCGTATCCTGATACTCATCGACGTGAATGTATTTGAATTTTTTCTGATAGAAATCCAATACTTCCGGCACGTCCTTGAACAATTGAATCGTCGACATGATGAGATCATCGAAATCAAGCGAGTTGTTACTCTTCAGACGTTTCTGATACATCGTATATACCTTAGCTACGATTCCATCAAAATGATCGCCGATCTTCTGTTCGAAGCGGCTTGGCGTCAGCAATTCGTTCTTCGCTGTACTAATTGCAGCTTGTACTGCGCGTGGATCGAATTTTTTCGTATCCAGGTTCAATTCCTTCATGCATCCGCGAATAACGGACAACTGATCCCCTGAGTCAAGAATCGTGAAGTTCGAGGTAAACCCGATACGTTCAATATCTTTGCGTAGGATTCGCACACACATGGAGTGGAACGTGGATACCCAAATGTCTCTTCCATCTGGGCCAACCAGCTTGGATACCCGCTCCTGCATCTCTCGTGCAGCCTTGTTCGTAAACGTAATGGCTAGGATGCTCCATGGCGGTGCCTTCCTCGTAGCGATTAGATATGCAATGCGATGCGTTAGTACGCGCGTCTTGCCTGATCCCGCTCCCGCCATAATGAGCAATGGTCCTTCCGTTGTCTCAACAGCGCGTCGTTGTTCAGGGTTCAAGCGCTTGATAGCGTCTTGAATGTCGATGGAAGCCCCGTAGCTTCCGTAATTATTCGAATACGAATTCGAGTTTGAGTTGGTGCTACCATTGGAATCCGGTCGTAAAAAGTCAAACATTTCGTGCGCAGTCTCCTTTCTGCAGTTATGTGAGATGTATTTATTTAGGTCGATAATTTGGTAAGAAAAACTCCCGGCAGTGCAGCCATGTAAACACACCAGACTATTTATACCTAAGAGTGTCTGTTTTAAATGATCATTAGAAAAGCTATATCGTTAGCTTAGTTTCCTTTACTGCATCTACAGTCGCGAGGGCAGCTTCCAAGTCGTCATAGACAACATTGCCAACAACTACTGTATTAGCTGAAGCAGCCGCATCTTGGGCTTGTTCTACTGTACGAATTCCGCCGCCATAGAACAACTGGGCTTGCGTCAGAGAGCGTTTCACCTTCTTAACCAGCTCCATGTCACCAAACATGCCGCTGTACTCCACATACACGACAGGTAGTCGCATCAACTTGTCCCCTGCCTGCGCATATGCAGCCGCTTCTGCTGGAGACAGTTGCGTATCTGCGCCTGTAATCTTAGCTACTGTCGCATCTGGATTTAAAATAATATACCCTTCTGGGATTAACAAATCCCACGGGATCATATAACCATATTGTTGAATCGCTTCACGATGCTGACCAACGAGCCAATTGGCGTTGTTCGTGTTCAATACCATAGGAATCATATAGGCATCAAAGCCAGGCACGACCGCATCCAATTCGGACACTTCGAGGACAACCGGCAGCTCATATCGCCGTATGCGGGACATAAGGTCTACCGTGTTCTCAAAAGTGACTCCGCTCGATCCCCCGACCATTATGGCATCAGTTCCAGATAAACATACACGATCCAGCGCCTCATCGCCAATTTCTTTGTCCGGGTCAAGCTTGAATACGTGCCGCCAGTCATCTATCGGTTGTAAAGGCGTCTTCACGTTGCGTTTCCTCCAGGTCTGCCGCTCATGGATGTAAGTGGTGCGATGAGCGACCTTAATAATAATGTTCTATATTGTAGTGTACCAGAAATAAGCCTAGGGGTGGAGGGAAATGGGTGCCATATATGAGGCTGAGAAACAAATGTTGAATAGAATGTATGTTCCTATTGTAATAAATAATGGGAGATATGTCACGGGTGAAATGATCGGGGCACTTAAAATGATATAATAAGTCCATATTTACAAAAAAAGCATCTCTCCATGTTATACGTGAAGAGATGCTTTTAAATTCTGATATTATTCAAAAAAATGTTTAATCAGATCTATTACCTGATCCATTTCGCTTTCCGTTAATGCATGATATAAAGGCAATCTCATTAATCTCTCAGATTCTTTAGTTGTGAACCTATCTTCACCGTAAAATACACCATGGATTTGTCCTGCCTTTGCAGAATGAAGAGGGACATAATGAAATACGGAAATAACCCCCTCTTGCTTCATAAATTGAATCAATCTTGACCTTGTATCAAGATCTTTCACTTTAATATAAAACATGTGGGCATTATGCTCACACTGCTCAGGAACAAATGGAAGCTGGATATAACCTTTCTTTGCGAGATCAGATAAATGCTTATAGTAATATTCATACTTTTTCAATCTTTGCTCATTAATGAACTCTGCATTTTCTAGCTGGGCAAATAAAAAAGCTGCGTTAAGCTCACTTGGAAGGTAAGAGGAACCCTGATTAACCCAAGTATATTTATCTACTTGACCTCTAAAAAAACGAGATCTATCGGTTCCTTTTTCTCGAATGATCTCAGCTTTTTCTATAAACTGTGGATCATTAATTACTAAAGCGCCGCCTTCTCCACAATTATAGTTTTTTGTTTCGTGAAAACTGTAACATCCTAAATGACCTATTGTCCCCAGATATCGACCATTATACTTGCTCATAACCCCTTGAGCTGCGTCCTCAATAACATATAAGTTATGCTTACTTGCAATACTCATTATCTCATTCATATTGCAAGCTACACCTGCGTAATGAACCGGTACAATAGCCCTTGTTTTCTTTGTTATCGCTTCTTCTATTAATATCGGATTCATGTTCATAGTCTTTGGATCCACATCAATAAATACAACTTTTGCCCCCCGTAATACAAATGCATTCGCAGTCGATACAAATGTATACGAAGGCATGATTACTTCATCACCCGGTTGTATGTCAATCAAGATAGCTGCCATTTCTAATGCGTGGGTACATGATGTCGTTAAGAGAGCCTTTTCAGCGTCAAAATGTTGTTCAAACCATTCATTGCATTTATGGGTAAAACTACCATCCCCGCATAATTCCCCTTGTTTTATCGCTTCTGATATGTACTGCTCTTCCATACCAGTAACAGTTGGTTTATTAAATGGTATCATAAGTTCTCCTTAGGAATCTTATAGAGATCTACTTGTAATAATAACTCCAATGACAATAAAGGAAAGTCCGATAATTTTATTAATTGTCACTGGCTCTTGAAAAAGATAGATTGATAATGCAAACACAAGAACATATGACAAACTCATGAATGGATAGGCAAAACTCAAATCAAACTTGGTCATTGCCGCCATCCAAAAGAATGATGCTATAAATGCGGAGAAAAAACCTGAGAAAATCAAAGGATCGAGCAACAACTTAATAAGAAAGAGAATCTTTTCAAAAAATTCAGTTGGAAGTGCACCGAATTTATTAATTCTCCATTTTAGAATAATTTGACCATAGACCGTAAATAAAATAGTACCTGCTATATATAAGTAGCCCATAACCCTATTCCTTACTTTGCAATTTTATTGTAATTTCTTTCGAGAAGTTCTCAAATAAATTGTACCCATCCCAAACATTGTCAAAATTCAATGATTGTCCTATGGAAACGATTCTATCTATGCCGCGTCCTCTAACTACCTGTACCAGTTTTCTCAATTCTTCTTCAGAAAAACCGAATACGGATAGAGTCTGATCCTTAATATCAACAAAATCGACCATTTCTAAAATATTTTCCACATGTGACTCTAAGAAAAAGCCACCGCCACAATGTATCTCTCTAAAAGGAAGATCAAGACTCTTTAGATCCGCTCGATATGTCCCCTGAGTACTATTAGTTGATAGTCTGTTAAAAAAACCTTTAGCTGAGTAGTGATAACCTGTAACTAATTTGGTCATCCCTACACTCGGATTAAGCTTTTCCTGTTTTTTAGAAACGATTTGCTCTACAGCGCCCCAAAATAGTGCCTTAGCACGTTCTATCTCTATTTCTACACCTGACCAAATAATTAATCGCGGAGAGGAGCATGCCATCTGATCAAACCAATAAGCATCGTTATAGAAATTTTGAGCTATTTGATTAACTTCTGTGTTCGAAAGTTCTAATAAGGCTCTTGCATCAATTGCAGATAGCGAATATTTGTCGGCAAAGACCATTTCTGTAGCATTTGCTTTTAATGGGACAGATCTTATTCTTTTAATTGTTTCATCCCCGCCCCATATGACTCGCATATTACAATTTTCGGAAAGAAACCTTGTAATATCTTCATTATGAGGATATGTAATAATGGCAGTTCTATCTTGAATTACTTTAAACTTTTCTTCACTTAACAAGTCTGATAACAGGTCGATAAGTATGTTAATTTGCTCTCCTCTTTGCTGAGAAACACGAACAATATTGGAGTTACCCACTAGTAATGATATAAACCATGAATATATGAATATAGAGTCTACATTAGATGGAGCAAAATGTAACACACACCCCCGTGGTACTAAGAGTCTTCCTCTTCGCATTTCGAGATATTGTTCCTCTAAATTCTTTAAATGACTCTTCCTCATCCAAAAAGCCAGTGCTATTAATTCTGGATATCTCCTGTACCGATTATTTGACAAGATCCTTCGAGAAAGCTCGGAGATGAATTCCAAAATCACAGATTCGAAAGGCTCTAGGGGTTGCATCTTCACTAAATTGCTAATTCTGTTTTCAATAGAATCGTTTTCTTCGACAGGCGCTAATATAAGCACCTTACTCTCCTCTGTTATACGCATGTGTATCACTGCACCCCCTTAGTTCGGCAGAAGGCAATCTCCCATGAATATGAAAATACTTCCCTTTTCTCCCGCATTTACAATTATCTTCGCCGTAAACCGTCCCAAGATCCTCAGTTAACAAGCTATGTCCAGGATAGCTTTTAGGCAACACACTGATGACTTGTACGATTCCCTGCAGTCCTTGTTCTAAAACCTCCAGTGTATGTGGATCACGAATGATTACATCAGCAAAATTAGGTGCATGCAAATATCCTTCTTCACATTCCATAAATATTGAACCAACTTGTTCAACCATGCCATAAAAATTAATTACCTTATCTATACCAAATTGTTCGTTCATTTTTTGTTTATACACTTCATTAGTCACGGAAATTTCCTGTAACTTCTTCCATCCACCACTATGAATCAAAATCCCGTTATTCAATTTCAGATGGATATTTTTCTCCCTACACGCTAGATACAGGTATTGCCACACCATGAAAGTAAAACCAAACAATAAAATTGGCTGATCGTTATGTTTTTCAAGGAAATCTTCAAGTTCTTTTAACTTGATCTCCATGTTTTCATCCAATAAATAAAAATGATTCCGCCCAAAATTAATTAACCCCATCAATCCAGCACCGCGTGCACTAAATTGAGTCCTATCCTGTATCACATTTGGAGCATCGACAAGTATCATTGGATAACGTTTTCCGCCTATAAAGGAAGTAACTATGTTAACCAAAGCTTTCGTTTGGAGCAATGAGGTATCTTTATCAATATTGATTTTTGAAACCACCTGAGACGTTGTACCGCTTGAAGTTAACGTTTTTATGACATTAGATTTTTCAACGCTATACAAATCCAATAATTTAAAAAGTCTAACAGGCAAGTAAGGAACTTCTGTTACCTCACAGAAATTCTTTTTTCCATCAGGAAAAGCATCAATTATATTCTTATACTCTTTACAATTTTCATAATGATACCCAGTCAAACGCGTGAGTTCATCCTTTAAGAAACTTGCTTTTTCTAAGCTGGCCATACTGTACGGTTCGATCTTAAACAGTTGTTCCAAATCCAAACGTCACACCACACTTTCCAAAAGCGCTTTATAATTCACCTTACCATTTTCTAGTCTAGGTGCATCTGCAATATGTATTACCTTGAAAGAAGTGGGATGAAGATTGAATTTCTCTATAATGACTTTAGAAATAGGCTGGCATAACTCTTCATTTTCCACAAAGATATACATTTTACTATCAGTACCAACAGCATAGCATACTTGCTTAAACTGTCTTTCAAGTATTTTCTCAATATCATCTAAATTGATTCGCAGTCCAAACAATTTTATAAATCTTTTTTTACGGCCTATTATATAAAAGTAACCATCCTCGTCTATTTCCGCAATATCCCCGGTAAATAGTTTGCCTTTGAGCTCATCTCCTTTATTCAAGTCTTCTCTACATTCAGCATAACCGAGCATGACATTAGGACCTTCATAAATCAATTGTTGCTCATGATCTAATGATAATGAACCATTTGGTATAGAAATTCCTATCGATCCAATTTTCGAAGAAATTTGGTGAGGTGGAATGAAACTCATACGAGCGGTTGCCTCAGTTTGTCCATACATCACATAAAATTTATATTTTTTTTCTGTTGCTAGATCAGCAAAATGCTTTTGGAGAGCCAGATCTAGCCTTCCACCTGCTTGCGTCATTTTTTTTATTGAAGGTACGTCCATACGTTCAAAACCTAATCTCTTGAGCATTTGATAAATATACGGAACTCCTGCGATAGAAGTGGCTTCGTTATGATTTAAAAATCCCCAAAACTCTTTTGAAACAATACTTTCATCGGTTAGTAGTATCGTTGCCCCGCAGTGCAAATGACTATTAATAACAGAGAGGCCATAAGAATACTGCATAGGTAATGTTGTTATAGGTTTTTCAGTATGGCTTAATTCTAGATATTCGGCTATTGAGCTTGCATTCGCTTGAAGGTTTTCATACGAAAGTCTTACCAGTTTAGGGCTTCCCGTAGTTCCAGATGTGGTAAGTAGTAGGGCTAATTCAGTATGAATTGGTGAATTTCTGTCCTTGCTTTCCTTTGTTAAAAATTGATAGTCAGAGTACTCATAGACAAGTACGTATCCATCATAGTTATATATTGACTCTCTAGGAGCACAAATCCAATCCGGTGCATATTGGTCGAGAAGATTATTAAATAATTCAACTTCTATTTGGTTTGCAAGTAAACAAGGAACATGTCCGCTTTGTAAAGCACCTAAGTAACTTACAATTGAACCGACTTGATTTGTGCATAAAATAAATCCTAATGATTTATCCTTAAATAATTGAAGCTGTTCCGAAAATTTTGTTATTTGCTCCTGTAATTGTCCATAAGTATACTCATTACCATCTTTATGATTCACTACGGCTGTTCTATCAGCAGGTATTCTTTGAAAGTTCCAGAAATTCATAACAAATCATTTTCCTTCCTTAATACGTATTGTCCTAACTAAATAACCATTCCTCCATCAACACCAATCACTTGTCCCGTGATATAAGTTGATAGATCCGATGCTAGGAACATAGCTGCATTGGCTATTTCTTTCGGCGTTCCTGCTCTACCCAATGCTATACTAGATATGCGTTTATGGTACATATCTTCTTTAATATTCCTTGACATATCTGTGTCGATAAAGCCAGGTGCAATTGCATTTACACGAACATTATATTTTGCTAACTCTTTTGCTGCAGATTTTGTGGCTCCAATTACCGCAGACTTACTAGAGGAATAAATGACTTGACCCTCGCTACCGTTTGTCCCCATAATAGAACTCAAATTAATAATGCTACCTTGCTTTTGGCTGCTCATCAAACGGCTTGCATACTGCATGTGGGTGATTGACGCATACAAATTAGTCTCCATTGTTTCATGATAAACTTCATAATCAACCATACCTAGCAATCGCTCTTTTAAGATTCCCGCATTATTAACCAATACATCCAATCGGCCTATATTTTTTTTTATGAATTTAAAAGCATCTTTCGTCTTTTCTAAATCCCTTATATCATAGCTCATCTTTATAACGTTATTTGAATATTCATCCAATTCATTTTCAAGATGAACTAATGCCTCTTCATTACGTGACACGAGAACAAGTGTGGCTCCCTGCTGAGCAAATGTGACGGCCATTTCTCTTCCGATTCCTCTTGACGCCCCAGTTACCATTATTATTTTATTATCTAACAACTTCATTTCAAACCCACCTTTACAAAAAGTTCCCCTAAGTAACAATGGCTCATCCCGATAATTCTGTATCGAGATTGAGCCATTTCGTTTTTGGTATTATACGGAGATTTCATACTTTCGTAAGATTTCTTTTGCTTTTGCGAAACTACTCAGGTCAATAACATCCTCTGTATCCATCATAATATCAAACTGGTCATCAATTTCAGCAATTAGAGCCATGTGAGAAATTGAATCCCATTCGATAATACTATTGTATTCTAAGTCATCGACAATACGTTCGATAGAAATATTCAAAGTCTCTGAAAAAATTGTTTTTAGTTTTTGTTCCATGGTATTTCTCCTTCAGATGAGTAGTATTTATGGTAACCAAATACAGGATAAGTAATATTGAATCCTAATTTGGTGTATAAGTTCAAGACGTCGACATTGGCTGCAGAAATTACATTTTTCATTTTACTAATATGTTCTTTCTCATGAATAAAATGAATCATGCTACTCCACAAAAATCCTCCAAGACGCAAGGCATCTTGAGATAATCCTGAGATAGGCATCTCTATGTAATCATCTTTAATATTGTACGTAAAAAATCCGCCGACCCTATCTTTAATATGGAAAATATACATATTGCTTGCAGTTAATAGATCTTTTATCCAATATTCATATCTAAGTTGCGCTAATCCTAATGGAACAAAAGGGTCCTCATGAAATCTGCCATGACGGAAAGAATCACCTGCTATAGTTTGAATATCTGAAAGATGCTCATTTTGTGCTTGCGAGAATGTCAGCTTTAGTGGGCTTTTGGGAACCTTTGATATATTATTGTGAACTGCTGTTAACGTACACTCTGTAAGCTGAAATCCTCTCTCAATAGCATGTTTCTTTAACAATCTATCATTAGCATCATGCCTAAAAAAAGATAACTTAATATTATGTTCTTGATTATATTGATCTACTACAGTAAATAATTCATCTAATTTGTTTGTGTACTGTATATCCAACAACTCGGATGTATTTATGCCAAAAGCACGTTTATCCCACGGTGTCAGTCTCCACATTAACCTATTATTACTATCAATATCGACCCACATGAGTGACCTCTTTCTTAGTTTCCGTTTCAAGGTATGAAGATTCTCTTATTATAAACTGCTTTTGTTGTGAAGTTTGCCCAATAATTCGAATCAGGTATTCACCTGTAATTCCAAACGATATCATTATTATACCAGAAAAAAAACTGATAAGGGATACTATCGAAGCCCAGCCTGCAATATTCACAAAAGAGAATATTTTACCAAGGAAAGCGTAAGTCGCAATACATAAACCTATCAACGCAAATAAAAATCCGCTTGAACTAATAAATTTCAAAGGAATTGTAGAATAATTCACCAGCAAGTCCATGGCTAAATTAATACTCTTTCTAATAGAATAATTTGATTTCCCGAACTCTCTTTCATCATGCCGAACCTCCGCGTTGGCAATATTAAGTGTATTACTTAATATTAATGCATCTATCATTGGATTCGGCCCTTTATATTGTACTAATTGTTCAACAATTCGTTTTGAAATAATTCGAAAACTTGACATCTTTAAGCCCACTGGTTTTCTGAAAATTTTTTCAAAACTTTTTCCTATCAGATAACTGCCAAAATTTCTATACGCTGCATGTTTCTTTTCGAACGGTTTACCGATGACTACGTCAAATCCTTCTTGTATTTTCGAAAGAAGATTTGGAATTTCTTCAGGCGGATTCTGTAAGTCATCATCCATAGTTACAATATAGTCGCCTTGAGCGTAATTCAAACCACACATAATAGCGTTATGTTGGCCAAAATTACGCATATGCCTTATGATATGAATTCTGTGATCAAGAAATCGTAATTGCTTCATAATTTCATAACTGCTATCTTGACTATTATCGTCTATTAGAATAATCTCATAATCATTGTATCGGGTTAGGACATTAGTTAGTCTGTCATACAACTGATTTAGCGATTCTTCACTATTATATACGGGTATAACTACTGAAATAAACACTCTTTTCATCCTTTTCGATGTTCGCCCTTTTATTTACTTATGTTTCTCTAAAAACCATCTTACCGTCTTTTCTATCCCTGATTCAAAATTTTCATTAGCCTTCCAATTGAGTTCGTTTTCTAATTTAGATGCATCGATAGCATATCTTAAATCATGCCCTGGTCTATCTTGTACATTTGTTATGAGCTCTTTAAAACTACTGATTTTATTTTGCTTATATTCAAATGCAATCTCGTCGAGTATTTCACATATTTTATTGACAATATAATTATTAGTACGTTCATTTCTTCCGCCAATGTTATATGTTTCTCCACTCTTACCACTATGATAAACCAGGTCAATTCCCGAACAATGATCCTCTACATATAACCAATCTCGCACATTGTCCCCACTTCCGTATATTGGTATTGGCGTGAGAGACAACGCGTTCTTGATTATTTTCGGAATCAATTTCTCCTCATGTTGTCTAGGTCCATAGTTGTTAGAACAGTTTGTTGTCACAACATTTAAGCCATATGTGTGATAATAGCTTCTAACAATCATATCCGAGCTTGCTTTACTAGCGCTATAAGGTGAATTAGGTGCATAAGGTGTTACTTCAGTAAAGTACCCTTCTGCCCCTAGACTACCATATACCTCATCTGTAGATATATGATGGAATCGACTGTTCTTGAATTCGTCCTTGTATTCGAATGGCCCTTTCATCCAGGTTTGTCTAGCTACATCCAACAGAACAAACGTCCCATTTATATTGGTTTCGATAAATTGACCCGGATTAGAAATTGAATTATCGACATGGGATTCAGCAGCAAAATGAATTACACCTTCAACTTGATATTGTTTAAAGATTTGTTCTACTACACCGCGGTTAGTAATATCACCTTCAACAAATATGTAGCGTGGATTGCTTTCGACTTCCGAAAGATTATCTAGATCAGCAGCATATGTTAACTTGTCAATATTTACGACTCGATAATAGTTATACTTACCTAGTAAATAAAGAATGAAATTCGAACCAATAAAACCAGTTCCACCCGTAACCAGGATCGTTTTCAGATTATTTTTCATTTAAGAACTCTCCTTAGGACTATTAATGAACAAGTTCTTTTTGTTCTGCTAATTCTAGTAAATATTTGCCGTAATCACTCTTGCTAAGTTGATTCCCAAGACGAATTAATTGTTCTCTTGATATGTATCCTTTGAGGTATGCGATCTCTTCGATACATGCAACTTTGAAACCTTGTCGTTTTTCGATGGTTTCGATAAAGTGAGATGCCTGCAGCAATGAATCATGTGTTCCAGTATCTAACCAAGCAAAACCTCTACCCAATATTTCAATATTAAGTTTGCCCATCTCTAAATATCGCTTATTTACATCTGTGATTTCAAGTTCTCCACGAGCTGATGGTGTTATTTCTTTTGCAATGCTCACAACATCATTGTCATAAAAATATAGGCCTGTCACTGCAAATTGGGACTGAGGAATCTCTGGTTTTTCTTCAATCGATATTACCTTTTGATTCTCATCGAATGAAGCAACCCCAAATCTTCTTGGATCCTTCACCTTATAACCAAATACAGTAGCCCCTTTATTGCTTTTGACAACCTTGGACAACAAAGTTGAAAAGCCCTGACCGTAGAAAATATTATCTCCCAAAATCAACGCTACAGAATCGGAACCTATAAAATCCTCTCCGATGATAAAAGCTTGGGCTAATCCATCTGGCGATGGCTGAACGGCATAAGTAATATTAATCCCCAAATCTCCACCTGTACCAAGGAGCTGCTCAAATCTGGGCGTATCCTCACTAGTTGAGATAATAAGAATATCTTTAATACCAGCCAACATTAATACAGAAAGTGGGTAATATATCATAGGTTTATCGTAAATAGGCAATAACTGTTTTGAGACCGTTCTGGTTAAAGGGTACAGCCTAGTTCCACTGCCTCCCGCCAAAATAATGCCCTTCATCACTTATTCCTCAATTCTTTAATTAATCTTGATAAAGCCATCCAATTTTGTGGCAATATTATAAGAATAAACAAGTATGTTATAATTATTAAATTTCTTCATCTCGATCGGATCCCCAATCGCAGATTTTAGTTTTTGAGTATCCAATTGGCTTAATTCGCTATCATCTAGCATTAAAAATGTTTTGCCCTCATGGTACTCCGGCTTGTACCAGCGTTTCGATGAAAGCCACAAAAAAGGCTCAATGCTCCCATCAACGATATTTATTGCAGCTATCTCGTTTTGAAAGTCTGACAATACGCTAACAACGCCTGAATTCCAATAAGTAGCAAAACCAAATTCTAAATTATTATCTTCTAGAAAATGAATAAGCTTTTCCGTCTGATTTTCTTTCAAAACAATAGAACCATTGTCATACTCTATAAAATTCGTCATATTATGAAAAACATAAGAAGAAATGAAGAATGGGATAATAGAAATAAAACATACTATTTTAAGCTTATTTGAAACTTTTCCAATGACTTCGAAAAAGAACACAGAAAAAAGAACTATCCCTATAAACATAACTGGAATAAAGTATCTTATTGAAGACATATTTACAGAAACAGATCCAAATATAAATATGAATGAATTTGCAATAAAACTGGAAATATAAAATATGTAGACTATTCTTACAACAATATTATTATGATTAATATAAAATCTCCATTTAATTATAGGTAGCAAATAAAAAACCAAAAACAAGATAAATCTATAGGCGACAAATATTCCAAGAAGAGATATCATTTTATGGCCATTTGGAGCTAAGGCTCCGTATACATCCATATACCCAAAAATATAACTTTTAATGTTTTCTATCACTTGCTCCATACTAACAAATGACAGGTTAGCATTCCCTACACTAAAATTAACATAACCTCTAATCATTCTAAAAAAAATCAACCCTATAACAATTGAAAAACAGTTTATCACTAATAACCGCAATAGTTTTTTCTTATTTTGTTCAGTAAATAAATAGAGATAAATAATGATACTGATCAATGGTACATTTAGTGTTAATAGATACCTTGAACCCATCGAATTTAAAATTACAAGCATAATTAAAAAAATTGTAGATATAATATTATTTTTCTTTTTATTGTTGCTCATTAATAACATACTAAATAATAAAATCGATGAAAATTCCCATAAAGCAGTATTTCCATAAGGTCCCTGTCCAAATACCATTTCCAAAAATAACGTGGAGACACCAGACAATATAATACTAATTACTAGAAATGATGTATCACTAGAAATAAATCTTTTACAGAAGTAATATATAAGGGAAATTAAAGCAACACTTTGAATAAATATAGTTATCGAACGCAGTAAAATCTGATTTTTAACAAGAAAGGAAAGTGGCATAATCAAATTGTTAATAAAAACAATCCAAATATCTTGTGCATATATCCAATTTTCTGGGAAGAAACTCCTCTCTTTAAGTTGTTCTCTTGCTAATAAATTCGCAGTTGCTGAGTCCGAGTGGAAGATTATACCATAATTAAATATGTAGTATGTCGTACAAATAGCTCCTAAGATGGCGAAAAATATTAATATCTTTTGATAATTAACTCGAAACAAAGTATAAGCAACTCCCTATCCCCTGTATTTGCAGATACTCATGTAGGAACCTATACAGTATACATTAGGTTCCTACATGAGTATGATGTGATTGATTAATATCCCTTTTTAAAGATGGATAATAGGAATGATATATCTTCTACTTGGAAGAAAAACGGGCCCGAACTATTACCCTAAAACAGAACTATATGTTATTAATAAGCGTAACATCTCCATTTCATATATTTATTCCAGATGATATCTGTTTCGCATTATAAATATAGATGAATTAAACCTTAAGCACATGAATCCATTTTCTGCAAGAGATATGTGATATAGATTACTTAAACCTTGTTCCCTCGATTGTACGCCACAAGCAAATTGGTTAAAGTCAAAGAAGTGTTAGCCTAAGTATAACTTCAGGTAGAAACCTCAAACTCCCTAGACTGCCTAGGAATCGAACTCGTTTGCGATTTCAATTTTTTTCATTCGCAAGTAGGCTTAATTAATTTCCGACTATCTCGTGCTTCAATTCCCTACAAAAAACTAAGTCATAATGATTCCTTTATGAACCAAGTATAACATCTCTATATTCTTCCGCACATAATTTAAAATCATGATTTTCAAGCATATATTCCCTAGCCATGTTCCCCATGTCTTCTATTAAGAGCTTATTATTGCATAACTCTAATAAGTAAGCAGTTAACAAAGGAATCTCAAAATTGTCCACATCAACTTTCCATACAAAATCATCAGGAAATTCACGATAGGAACCGACATTAGATACAATGCAAGGTATACCATTTCCAAGTGATCTCATTAATGCAGCTGAAGATTCCCCCATAGTAGGCCACCTTAAATTAATACAAATATCAGAAATTTGAATATACTTCTCAAAAACATCTAATGGAGGGGAGAAGACACAGATTATATTCTTTTGCAAGTTTAAAGCTTGAATTTTCTTTTTTAGATCTTTTTTTATTTCATCCGATGCATGACCGACAATAAATAAACCTACGTTTGGATTGGTCTTTAAAAGCTCAGAAAAACTCTTTAATATTACTTCTATCCGTTTATTTGGTATGACGTGTCCGAACACACCTAATAAGACATCAAATTGTGGGATATTGAGCTCTTTTTTCAAATCATCATTATTAACTTTTTCATGCTGTTCAAACAAGAGACCAAGTGGTATTTTCCCAATTTCCCCTTTGAATGTACTGTTGAATTTTATTTTTTCTTGCATCCACTTATTATGAACAATAGTTCCAGTGCTCAAATCAATAACTTTTTGGAACATAGGGAAAGTTTGATCGTCAGGGTAAGTTTGGTTATCAATTAATAGATTCGCTGCAGTCAGCCCTTCTGAACCGTGACAATAATATAAATTGTCCTTAAATTGTTTTGTATCCCCTTTTAGATGGGTGCTGTAAATATTGAAACCAAATAAATTTAGGTCATGCAATACTACTACTCCTGGGTACTTTTCAAGCTCCTCATATATCCACTCATGCATGGAGTTATTTCCAATATGATATATACGATTCTTAATATTCTCTAGGTAATTTTTATTTTCACTGATATCTATAACATCAAACTGGTTCAATATATCGACATTAGATGGTCTGATTTTATTACAAATCACTTTTATGTCAAAGAACTCTTTTAGAAAAGGTAAAAGTTCCTCGCTATAATCTGATATTCCTGACTGCTGCGGATTCAGGGGGCTAACATAAGCCAAAATAGGTTTTGTTGTTTCTGAACTTATAAAACTTGAACCCAAAAGATTGTCAAAGCACTCTTTGCTAGCAATAGCCGTTTTGTTCCACGAAAAGCAAGATGCACGTTCAGATCCCATTGAAATAGCAGACAATCTTAACGAGTTGTTTTGAAGTAATAAATGTATGCGGTCTGCAAGACCTTCTTCGTCGTCAACTAGCCCTGGATAATCTTCTCCTGTTACCTCGGGCAAACAAGAATTTTTGATGGTAACAACAGGTGCGCCACATCGCATTGCTTCTAATAAAGGTAATCCAAAGCCCTCATACAATGAAGGGAAAACAAAAAGCTCGCATTTCTTGTATAGAGCGACCAAACAATCATTTGAAATATAGCCCAAAAAATGAATTTTATTCGTGTCTGCACCTATCTTAGATGCGTATTCCAAGAATTCAGTTCTCTCAACCTCTTGTTTGATGCCACTAATAACTAAGTTCAGAGTAGGTTGTAGTTTATTCAATCGAGAGAACGAATTAATTAACCCTTTATTATTCTTACGAGGATCATAACCAGTTAGTGAGTAAATAAACGGCTCATTAAGTCCCAATTCATCTTTGATAATCTTATCTTCAAAACTATTACTATCATTATTAAACAAATTCTCATCAGTAGAGGCATGTACAACAGTAACTTTTTCTTTACTTACATTTAAATAATCTATAATGTCTTTTTTGGAAGCTTCTGAAATTGTTAATATGGAGTCTGCTTGTGAAACGATCTTGCAACGTTTTTCATAATCTTTTTGTACATGAGATGGCCAATTATCCAAATATGTTTTTTTCATAGCTATTGGAATTAAGTCACAGACAAGAAAAGATACTTTAGTATCCAAATGATATAAATTAGGAAGCTCTATATCAAACATGAAAGGACTTGTGAAATGTACTAAATCGATATTCTTTGTCTCAATAAATTTTTCAATCGAGCATTGATTCCAATACTGGTCGTTATTTAATCGTTCGTCCAATTCTAAAAACTTAGAATAAATGGTGAAATAAAACTCATTGTTAATTTTCCTCATTAAGTATATTCGATCTATCTCGCTATAATTAGAAAAGGATTTCAACCAATTGTAAACATAAATGCCTATACCTCGTTTCCGCTCATTAGTAAACAAGGTTTGTACATCAATTAATATTCTCATGAATTACATCTTCACTCCAATATTCATTCTTTTTCAAAAAATCAGTAATTCTGTGGGCAACAGCTTCCCATGTATAGTATTTTTCTACGTATTCTTTCCCCTTGACTGCTTTGTCTCTTCTGAATTCAATATCAAATAGATATTTTTCAATTGTCTCCATAAATGTTGAATAGTCTCTATAAAAAAGACCACCATCACTCCGAACACAATGCCCTTTTGTAACATGACAGTATTCATTTACTATTACAGGTGTATCACATAACCAGCTTTCCATAATAACAATAGAGAAGCTTTCCATCAAAGAGGGTTGAATTAAGGCTATTGCACCTTGTAAAGCGTCAAACTTATCTTCGTCTGGTACTTCACCTAAATGAATGATATTCGGGCATTTTTTCATTGCTTCAATAACTTGCTCTTCACCATTACCTATAAAAACAAGTTTCGTACTTTGAGGTTTCTCCGATATGAATCTAGTGAAATAATCAATAATTTGGGGGACATTTTTGCCAGTGACTTGTCTACCAACGTATATAAAATAATCATCCTTAATATTGTATTTCTGGCGAAAGCGCTCCTCATTCGGTTCATATAAAACTTCTACACCTCCACCAGAAATTACGTTATCTCCAATTAGTGAAGGATGAATTTTATTGGCCAGCTCACGCTCTTCAATAGTATTGAATAGGAGCCCCTGCACCCTCGTGAATAAGTGTCCCATACTATGAAAATAAGCCATATTCTCATCATGAATACACGGTATTATATAGCTCTGAGAAGGGCGTATTCTAGAACCCCAATATGTTGTTCCAAACAAATACGGAATAAATAAATACAAGTATTCTGAACCATAATGTTGAATAAAATCATACATTTTATCGCTGTTTACAGTCTCATTTAATAACTGCATTTCTTCCAAGTAATTCAGTTCTTGACCAGATAACAATTTTCCCAATAGTTCTTCATATAATTTTTTATTTCTCTTCCGCAGCGGAAACCTTCTGACAGTTAAATTACTTATCTCCTGTACGCCTTCTGGATAGTAATCTGTTCCCCAATCCCAAAAAGAGTCTCTGCCACAAGTAGTCAAAATTTCCACATCAAGCCCTGCATTTTTTAGGCAGGTAGCAATGCCACCTGCAAACTTTTCTGCTCCCCCAGATACATTCTCTGAAAACCACGGAGTAACAATTGCAATTTTCACATGATCACCTATTTTTTTATAATTAGTGAGAAATTATAATAATCATTCCCCATACTGCTTTCTGGTATTTCTTCACTTAAGTACGCATTTTCAACAGTAAACCCAACCATTTCACCAATAAATTTCAATGCTTCTGGGAGAAGTGGTTGTTGATGTGTTGGATCCAAATAATATAAGTTATGCATTACAAACGATGAGGTTGTATTTGGCGTTTCAATTACCATGACACCGTTTTTCGCCAATTTAGTATGACAAAGCTTTAAAAACTTAATTTTCTCATTATGATTCAAATGTTCAATGACATGCCCCATAAAAATCCCATCTATGCTATCAGCAGGAATATTATTGAGATGGGTAATTGCGTCAGTATGATATGCTGTGAGGTTCTTAGCCTTACATATTTCAACAGACTCAAGATCTGTATCAATACCATAAGCATTGATACCCTCTTGGCTCAATAGCTCCAAAAAGTACCCTCGACTACAACCAATATCTAAAACATTTGATTTGCCAGAATAGTAGCGGACATATTTTTGATATATTCTTTTTATTTCTTTTGGATCCGCACTAAATCTTTGCGCAAACTTATAGTAATTTAAATCTAACATCATCTTCTCGTTCCATAACTCAGTTAATTCGGCAGTCTTTATGTTCAAAGCATTTATTCCAATTTTAAGTTTATTATTTTCCTCACTTTGTTCGAGAAGCCTTGTTTTTAATGTTTCATTTTCATTTATTAAAACTTCTACTTCATTTTTCAAAACTTCTACATTCTCACTCAGTTTCTGATTCAATGAAGACTGAAAATTTATCACCGCATTGATCTGATTTATTCCATGCCAAATCTCATGATTTAAATGCTTCTGCTCATTTGAAAATGTATCCGCGTACCACTTAGTAAATAATCTTGTTCCTAACTTTCTAATCGGTACGATAATTTTACCTAACAATTTATATCTTGATGTTAATCGTGGCTCCATAAAGGCTACTGGCATGTGAGGGGTGATCTTATGATTTAAACGTTTTACTTCTTCATTCATCGAGTGAAGTATATTCTGAATGTTTTCATCACTGACTTTTTCATGGACAGCGTCTATATTTATTGGATCAGAAGTACGGCGAACCCCTTCTCTTATTTGCTTCATTATTTCTGCGGGAGTAATTTTCTTCATCATGTAATTCACCCCTTACTTAATTTTAAATACCCATTCATGAGGCAGTCTTGCAATACCCACATCAGGAATCAGACTTGTAATTTGGAATGAGTACATTTTATCGTGATAATCAAATTGTTCACCATTTTCATCATGTACTGCTATCTTTAAGTAATACGTACCTGCTAGTAAATTCAAGGAATTAATAACAAAATTAATTTCTCCGAAATTTCCTTTTTGAATCTTAGCTATTTCAAATCTATCTATAAATGTATTTGTACCGTAACAGTCAACGTTAAAAGAATTCACAAAACCAAGTCCAAAAATTGGTTTATCAACATCTTTATTAGCCTTAAATTTAATAGTTATCGACATCAAATCGCCAGTCATAAAACTATATTTCAAGTTGCTATTTACATCATTTATTATCACTTCAGTAATCTCAATTTTTTTATTACCCCATCGATTTTCATTATCAACTTGCTCTTCATTAGGGGAATTCTCTACTACTTGACTATCTTCAGCAACTTTTGATAAATTATCTCCATTGACTTCATTGAGTAATCTTTCATTCTCTTGTTCAGCCAAAAATGTAATGTACTGATCTATTGTCTTCTTCGGATGTCCTTCACTCTTGACAACACCCTTATGGATCCATATTAATCGATCACATAATTTTTCCATAACCCCAAGATCATGAGACACAATTACAATAGTAGTTCCTTTATTTTTCATTTGAACTAGTTGTTCAATACACTTTTGTTGAAACGCTGCATCACCAACAGCTAATACTTCATCTATAAGAAGGATGTCAGGTTCCACCATAATCGCTACAGAAAAGGCAAGCCTCATGTACATACCAGAACTATAACTGCGAACAGGATTATCAATATATTCTTGCAATTCAGAAAATGATATTATTTTCTCCAATTTTGACTTGATATCTTTTTTTGACAGTCCTAAGATAGCAGCATTCATAAAAATATTTTCTCTTCCAGTAAAATCAGGATGGAAACCAGCCCCAAGTTCAAGCAAAGAAGAAACCTTACCTTCCATTGAAATCGCACCGCTATCGGGGTACAATATCCCTGTCATAAGTTTAAGAAGAGTGCTCTTTCCGGATCCATTTCTCCCTAATAAACCAATTGTTTCTCCTTTTTTCACTGTCAACGTAACTTTGTCTAAGGCTTTAAATATTGTAATGTTTGATTTATTTCTGAGAATCATTCTTTCTTTAAATGTCTTGGGTTTACCATTACTTAATTTAAACACTTTACTTACATTATTCACCGTTATGGCATTCATTTTTTTACTCCCTATTTATTAAATTTCCTCTGCAAACTTCCTGCTTAATTTTTTAAAGAGAAAGCTGCTTATAATAAGTAGTAATATTGTGACACATATTAGATATATCAAATCACCTGTATTGGGCAATTTATTAAAGAAGAACATATCATGAAACGAACTAATGACAACCTTCATCGGATTTAAATTAAATACAGACTGTAAACTATCTGGTATCATATCTGTTGTATAGACAATAGGGGTAATATAAAACCAGGCCATCACTAAAATATTGGATATATGCTCCATGTCTCTGAAATACACGTTGATGCTCGAAACAATCATCGTAATCGATAAAACAAATAACAAGTAAATCAACAATATCACCGGAAATAGTAATATACTTATCCCCAAAGAAATGTTGTTAATTATCAGCATCGGTATCAGTATTAATAAACTAAATAAGAAGTTGACTGCACCGCCCAGCACCACAGATAAGGGTAATATTTCCCGTGGGAAATAAATTTTTTTCACTAAACCCGAATTTCTTATAATCGCTCCAGCGCCAGATAGTATGGACTGGCTAAGAAGAGTCCATACTATCAGTCCAATAAATAAATACGTAGTATAATTCTCCAATTGGACACGCATAACATATTTAAATACTAATGAGTATATCATTAGCATTAATAACGGATTGAGCAATGTCCACAAGAACCCAAAAAATGAGCCTTTATATCTAGTTCTTAAATCTGTGAGAACCAAACTCTCGAGCATTTGTCTATATGCCATAATCTCTTTTATTTTTTTCAATATAAATCCTCCTAAAACACATCACGCTCGAGAGCGCCAATAATCCAGAATATCTGATAGAGACTGTTCGAGCCCAATTTTAGGGTGCCAGCCAAGCTCATTTATCTTCCCGTTATCACCATAGTAGATCGGGTAGTCTGAGGGTCTCATTTTCAACTCATCTCTGATTACTTTTATCGGCTCAGGATGTTTACAGTGCTGAACAAAAAAGTCTAGTAAATATTGCATAGACATTGCCCTGCCAGTACAAACATTGTATACCTCACCATCTATTCCGCACTGTACTAATATATGATATGCTTCTACGATATCCCTAACATCCGTAAAATCTCTTTTTGATTCCAAATTCCCTACTTTTATATAAGGGGGCTGTTTTTCTTTTTCAATATCTACAATTTGTTTGGCAAAGTCACTTGTAACAAACCCCAATCCTTGTCCAGGACCTATATGGTTAAATGGTCGAGCATATCTAATGTGAAGCCCATAGGTTTTAACGTACTGTTTCATGAGCATGCATAAAGCAGCTTTTGAAACGCCATAAGGGTTTAATGGCTGAAGTATCGTTGACTCTGATATGGCCTCTCCCTCATTTACATGTCCATATTCTTCTGACGAACCAGTTATTAGTATTCTAGCTTTATGTCTAATCTCACTTTCTTTGATTGCTTCCAACATGTTAATTGTATTAATCAAATTGGCGTTAAATGTATCGACTTTATTATCCCACGACAATCTTACCGAACTTTGCCCAGCAAGATGATAAATTTCATCTGGTACTGTTTCATTGAACAAATTAATCCAATCATTAACGTCCCCATAATTAATTGTCCGAAGTTCATAATTATCCATAAAATACAAGTCAGGACAACATGTTCTTGTTGTCCCGATTACTTGATATCCTTTGTTTATAAGATTCTCCGACAGGTGCTTTGCAACAAAACCTGTCCCCCCAGTAATTAAAGCCTTCCTCATTGCTAGCTCCATTCCTACACCTTGTATTTTTCCATGTCGCTATCAACCATCATTTTCACCAATTGCTCAAATCCTACTTCTAGTTCCCAACCAAGTTGTGTTTTAGCTTTGGTGCAATCGCCTAATAGAAGATCAACTTCGGCAGGACGAACGAACTTAGGATCAATTACCACATAATCCTTCCAGTTAAGACCTACGTGCCCAAATGCTATCTCAACTAATTCCTGTACCGTGTGTGTTTCTCCAGTGGAAATAACGTAATCATCTGGAGTATCTTGCTGAAGCATTAACCACATGGCTTTAACATAATCCCCTGCAAAGCCCCAATCTCGCTTAGCATCTAAGTTACCCATGCGAAGTTCAGACTGCAACCCGAGCTTAATACGAGCCACAGCATCCGTTACTTTACGCGTTACAAACTCAACACCACGACGTGGGGATTCATGGTTAAATAAGATGCCTGAACAAGCGAACATGTTAAAGCTTTCACGATAATTAACCGTAATCCAATGTCCATATACCTTGGCTACACCGTAAGGGCTTCGTGGATAGAAAGGTGTTGTTTCTTTCTGCGGGGTTTCCACAACTTTACCAAACATTTCGCTGCTAGATGCTTGATAGAAGCGTGCTTCCGGCTTAACCAGACGTACCGCTTCTAACATGTTTGTCACACCTAGTGCGGTAACTTGAGCCGTCAACCCAGGTTGTGTCCATGAAGTACCTACAAACGATTGGGCAGCCAAATTATAAACTTCATCTGGATTTGCAATTTTCACAGCTTGTATGAGAGAACTTAAATCAAGCAGATCTCCGTCTACAAATTCGATTTCATCCTTAATATGTTCAATATTCTCCATGATTGGAACGCTCGTTCTTCTTCTCAATCCAAATACTTTATAACCTTTTTCTAACAGAAGCTCTGCTAGGTAAGATCCATCTTGCCCTGTAATCCCCGTAATAAGTGCACGTTTTTCCATTTTCATTAACTCCCTTTTCACTTAATTAAAGATAATGCTCCATTTTCTGTACTCTAATCTCTTTAATTAGAGATTTGATTTCTTGAGCTTTATCTTTGTTACAAATTAGAGTAACGTCGTCAGTCTCAACAATAATCAAATCTTCTACACCAAGTGTAGCAATCAGCTTTCCATTGCTTTCAATAATGCATCTCTTTGTATCTATACTTAATGAGTTGCCTCGTACAACATTTCCATTTTCATCCGTATCATTGATGCGTTCAAGTGCCGTCCAGCTGCCTACGTCATCCCAGCCAAAAACACATGGAATCACATAGATATCTTTTACTTTCTCCATAATACCGTAGTCAATCGATTGATCTGGCATTTTTGGAAACTCAGCTATAATAACTTCATTACGGTTATTATTTATAAAGGAGCTTTTCATCGTTTCTAAAATATCATGTACTTGAGGCATGTGCTCCTGGATATACCCTCTAATAACACATGTTTTCCAGATAAATATCCCACTGTTCCAATAATAATTTCCAGCTTCTAAATATGAGGTTGCCTTCTCAAGATCTGGTTTCTCTACAAATTTATCAACTTTATGGACATGGAGTTCATTTACCATAACAATATCATTTGTACTTTCGATATAACCGTATCCCGTTTCCGGATATGTAGGCTGGATTCCTAATGTAACTAGATTTTTCCCTTCTTGACTCACTTCTACGGCTGTTCGGAGAATATGAAGGAATTCTTCTTCATTCTTGATAATATGATCAGAAGGAAGAACGACCATCGTGCTATTTGGGAATCTCTCTTCTATAATAATAGACGCTAGCCCAATACAAGGAGCTGTATTTCGTCCTACCGGTTCAATAATAATGTTTTCGTAAGGTATTGTTGGTATTTGTGCCTTTATTAGTTCAGCGTATAGTTCATTCGTTACTACGAATACTTGCTCGATCGGTATGAATTTTTGGAGACGACTGACACACTGTTGAATCATTGACTTATTGCCTGAAATATTTAAAAACTGCTTCGGCAAATTCGTCCGACTTTTCGGCCAGAAACGTTCTCCTTTTCCACCTGCCATGATTACTGCAGTAACCGTCATTATATTACCTCCAATTATTGTCCCTCCACCCCAAGTCTTAATTATACTTTAGCTGGAAATTTTATTTCAATGAAAGATTCGTCACATCGTACCTAATTTCTACAAAAAGAGGTATAATCGACATATAAACTACTATAGTTATGTATTTTATATCGTAGCAAGTAAAACTACAAATATCTACAACTATATAATGGTGTTGTACATAATTTAGGAGTATTTAAAATGGTGCGGAGGATATGTAGTGGAGTATATGTATGCAAAAAATGAGACAAATAAGAATCCGTTTCTGCCCCCAGTAGAACTGAACAGGAATATTCAAAATAAGAAAATGATTGTTAGCACGCTGTCCTTCTTATTTTTGGCATTAGAGGGCGTACTTCTCTCCCTTATTTACTTTGTACTTTATGCGTGGCGTATCCATATCGAGTTTAAAGTTTCTTTTGAATTGTTTGAATTGACGAATCCTCGATTCTCGAGTTACTTATATTTTTACATCATATTTATTCTCATTTATGGAGTTCTGGTATTAAAATATCGAACTAATTCCTTTATCGCATCTTCGGGCTTAGTGGACGAAATTTTTAAAACAGGCAAAGCTCTGTCCTTTGCGTTTTTATTAACAGTGGGATTGAGCTTTCTGTTTAAAATTGTGGATTTATCACGTATTGTCATTGTTTCGTACTGGTTATCGTCTATTTTAGCGATATCGATACTCCGCTTTATAAAACGAAGAATGTACTTGTTATTGAACGCAAAGAACATACTGTCGAAATCAGTCATCATAGTAGGAGCCGGTAAAGTAGGATGTTCACTCATTAAAGAATTTCAAACTCACAATTGGTTAGGCTATAATGTCGCTGGATATGTAGATGATGAAATGTCTGAAATGATATCCGATGTACCTGGTTTGGGGAAAATATCCGAGCTCAGAACCATTATCGAACAAAACATATTAATTGACGAATTGATTATAACGATACCATCGGAAAGAGAACTCGTTCATCGCATTATTTCGGATTTCCGAAAATCACCGATTGAAATTAAAATCATTCCGGATATGTTCAATCTCGTACTAGGGACTGTTCAAGTCGGACAAATCAATTCGCTGCCTACTGTATCATTAGTGAGAACTCCTATGCGCGGTATAGGTTATATCATTAAAAGAATGTCCGATGTCCTTTTATCAAGTATGGCTCTAATCATTTTATCGCCAATATTACTCCTTACAGCACTCTGTATAAAAGTAGAGTCGAAAGGCTCTGTGATCTACAAGCAACAGAGAGTTGGAAAAAACGGAAAAGTGTTTAATATGTTTAAATTCCGTTCTATGGTTAATGACGCCGACAAAATGATAGATACATTAGCAAAAGCAAATGAAGTTGATGGAATAGCCTTCAAAATGAAAAATGATCCTCGTATTACCAAAGTAGGGCGATTTATCAGGAAATATTCAATTGATGAACTCCCCCAACTTTTCAATGTGCTGCTAGGCAATATGAGTCTTATCGGACCCCGACCACCGCTAGATATCGAGGTTGCCCAGTACGGAGATTGGGAGTGGCGCCGTCTCGAAGTTCTGCCGGGCATTACAGGATTGTGGCAAGTAAGTGGACGAAGCGATCTATCATTTCAGCAATGGGTGAATCTGGACATTTATTACATCGAAAATTGGAGTATTGCTCTCGACTTAAAAATCTTGCTTAAGACGATACCAGTAGTCCTTAAAGGCGAAGGAGCTTACTAAATGAGAGTTTGTTTAGATGGGCAGCCACTGCTTGGTAATTTATCGGGCATAGGACGCTATACATTGAATTTATATTATTATTTGGCAGCACATCAAGACTTAGAAATAACATTAGGGTTTAACCGGATAGCAAAGAATCTCCAGCTCAACGAATTGCCATCGGGAATATCAGAAAACCAAGTCGTCAATAACCGTTATCCTTATAAAGCAATTCGCAAGTTACTGAAGCCAAATTTACTTTATCGGCTGCCATTTGATTTCACCCATAAAGTAAAGTACGATGTGTTTCATGGGACGAACTTTACATACATGCCGATTCAGCGCGGAAAACAGGTCGTGAGTATACACGACCTTGCTTTTATGAAATACCCACAGACAACCAGCAAGAAAATATATAATCATCATATGAAATGGGTTCCTTATTGCGCCCAAAATGCAGATCATATAATTACAATCTCAGAGGCTACGAAAATTGATATCACACAAATTTTATCCATTCATCCGGATAAAATTACTGTCACACCATTAGCCGCTGAAAAACAGTTCGCTCCAATGACGGAAAGTGCCTACCAGCACATATATAACAAATATCAGCTACCCGAAGAGTATATATTGTTTGTAGGTACCATTGAGGCAAGGAAGAATTTACTGACACTTGTTAAGGCTTATCATTACCTGATCAATCATTATGAGATAAACTACAAGCTAGTTGTTGTCGGAGCACGCGGTTGGAAGACGTCATCCCTATTCCAATACGTTCAGGAACATCAACTTCAAGAACATATCATCTTTACTGGATATATTGACGATGTTGATCTTCCCGCCATTTACAACGGGGCAAAATTACTAACGATGCCTTCCTGGTACGAGGGCTTTGGTTTGCCATTAATAGAAGCTATGAGATGTGGCATCCCTGTCATTGGTTCAAATACTTCCTCCATACCTGAAGTAATAGGTGAACAAGGATTGTTGTGCGATCCGAATCAACCAGAGGAATGGGCTGAAAATATTCATATGGTGATGGATAATGCCTCGACTCGACGTACTTGGAGCGATTATTCACTACGTCGTGCCTCCTTATTTACTTGGGAACACACAGCAGAGATGACAGCTAAGGTATATCGCAACTTATTGTAACGAACGTTAGGATAATGTAGAAGGAGATTGATATGAAAATCGCAATTGTCCACGATTACATTAATCAGCACGGTGGAGCTGAGAGAGTATTGGAAGCGTTCATGGAACTTTATCCAGATGCTCCTGTCTATACATTGATATCTGATTTGAGTAAGATGCCGGACGCTTTTCAAAGGGCTCAAATCCATAATTCCTTTATTCAAAAGATACCCTTTGCAAAAACACAGTATAAAAAAATGCTTTCCTTATTCCCTCTAGCTGTTGAACAGTTTGATTTAAGGGGTTATGATGTCATACTTTCGACATCTAGTGCATTTGCAAAAGGCGTTATTACAAACCCGAATCAAGTACATATCTGTTATTGTCATACTCCGATGCGGTATGTATGGGACTTATATCATCAATACATGGAAGAGCTTAATAACCCATTATTTAAATGGTACTTACCTAAAGTACTGCACAAAATTAGACAATGGGATTATGTATCTGCACAACGTGTGGATCACTATATTGCTAATTCGCATAATGTCGCCAATCGGATAAAAAAGTATTACGGGAAGAAATCAGAAGTGATTCATCCACCTGTCAGTTCAGAACAATTCTATCTAAGTGATGTCACTGAAGATTATTACTTAATTGTGTCCCGATTAATTCCATATAAGCGTATTGATTTGGTCATCGAGGCCTTTAACAAGCTAGGATGGCCGCTTATCATTATTGGTGATGGATACGATCGAAAAAGGCTTGAGAGTCTCGCTAAATCCAATGTGGAATTCATGGGATACCAGCCTGATCAAGTTATTGCCAAATATTACTCCAAATGTAAGGCATTCATCTTGGGAGGCGAAGAGGATTTCGGGATCACACCTTTAGAGGCGCAAGCAAGTGGTAGACCTGTGCTGGCTTATGGCAAAGGAGGCGCTCTGGAGACTGTTATTTCTGGGGAAACTGGTTACTTCTTTGCTGAGCAGTCTGTAGATTCAGTTATTGATGCATTAGAGAAAATATCTACAGCAAGCTTTGACACAGCTGCAATTAGGCACCATGCTGAGAGCTTTTCTAAAGACAAGTTCAAAGATAGAATACAACAATTCATAAGTTCTAAAGTATAAGGAGTTGAATTCAAGTTGTCATCTTACGGTTACACAAAAACTAAACCTAGTGGTAACAATATATCAGCAAGCGAATGGAGCCTATTTGGATTGCTTGCACTGATACTCATTTGGGCTCCGTTCCAAGTTGCATTATTCAATGGACAGATGTCTGATTTTGACTCGAAAATATACTATTCGGTGTTACTGACTTCAGTACTAGCTTTAATTGGTACGTGGTACGTTGTTAAGTCAAAGCTATATATTGATAATAAAACGTTATTAATGCTCGGCTCCTTTTTAACACCTTTATGCTACCTTATTTCATTAACTATGAGTGCTTCCAAGTATTTAGCAGAAAATATGGTGTTAATACAGTTTGTCTATGCTGTGATCTTTGCTCTTTCTGTTCTAATCATTCAAAACAAATTAATGAACGGGCTCATCGAGAAAATAATCATTGGCTCAGCCTATGTAATAGTATTATTTGGCTTGTTTCATTGGTTTCACACCACAAAATGGATAGGTATATTGTTTGGATGGTTCTTGCCTGTCAATTCTGAGGGGGTATTTCACCACGCGGTCATGGAGACTGTGGATGGACTCCGTCTAACTTCCGTATTCCAGTACGCCAACACTTATGCGGCGTATTTAATGGCCTTCTTATTCATTGCAGTATTCTATTTAACTACGACTCGCAAAGTAGTGTGGCAGGTCATCCATGGATTTATGTTGGTTCCAATTATTTTATCTATATTGCTCACGTTATCCCGTGGCGGGCTCGTTCTGCTTCCAGTCGTGTTTGTCATTGTTTTATTATTCTTAAAACCTGCTCGCCAAATTATGTGGCTGGTTCACCTGGCCATCAGTTCAGCAGCAACGTTCGTTATTCTAAACAAGGTTTCTGATATCGGTAATGAGTTGCAAAATAGCATCTCATACTCTTTATCAATGAAAGGCTGGTTGTACCTGCTTGGCGCATCGGTTATTTGTACAATAATAAGCTTTGGATTACAACGATTTATTTCACCATGGTTAGAGCAAAAATTGGAGACTCTATCATTAAAGAAATGGGCAAATGCACTAATTCCGCTCGGAGGAACAGTTATAGTGGCTTTACTACTCTTCCTTTTGATTGGTACTAGTGCTAAAAATATGCTTCCTGAAAATATCGCAACACGTTTGGAAACTATTAACTTCCAACAACATAGTGTTCTCGAACGTATCACGTTCTATAAAGACTCAATGAAACTCGTTGCCGATTACCCATTATTTGGTGCTGGTGGCGGTGCTTGGGCAGCACTTTATGCAAAATATGAAAACAATCCATATGACATTCAACAAGCACATAGCTTTTACATGCAATATTTCGTTGAAACTGGATTCCTAGGCATGCTTATTCTGATGGCATTCCTCATCTATATTTATTGGAACTATATTCGTTCATTTACAAAAGCTAATGAGGAGCAACGGGACAGTCACTTTTTATACTTCATTTTGGCAACAAGTATTTTGATCCACAGTGTGATGGACTTTAATATGAGCTTTGTGTATATTGGTATCCTTGTATTCTTATGCCTTGGAGGGATGACAGCTTCTATTGAGTCGAAACCGATTGGAAAGCTAGAACCTAAAACATTCCGTATTTTGATGCCAAGTATACTTGGCATCGTTGGTATCGGCCTTCTCATCACTTCCATTCTCTTTGTTCAAGCATCAAGCTCGTTTGCAAGTGCAAAGGAAACTGTTCTTACAACTCAAGACTTTAATAAAACGATGGAGCAACTAAGGAAAGCTAAGAGCATTCGCTCTGCGCATCCGGATTACGCAGCTTTCGAAGCAAAGCTATACATGTCAGTATATGAACAACAAAAAGACGAACAGTTCTTTACAGAAGCGGAAAAAGTATTAAAAAATGCACTTGGGGATAACCCTCATAATAAGTCGCTGCTATTGCAGCTAATCAAGCTCTATAACATAAAGGGGCTGGACGAACAAGTCTATACAGTATACTCGCAGAATGCCTCCAACTTCCCTTGGGATATGAAGTGGTATGAAGAATATATGGACAAGGCTTTACGTGAAGGGTATAAATCTATAACAACAGCGCCAGATAAAAAAGACGGTTATTTGGATGAAGTCATTGCCGCTTTCGAGCATATCAAGGCAGGCGTGGAGCACTTGAAGACATTGCCGAAAGGACAACTTCAAGGTAATCCATTTTACATTACTTCTCCTATGGCTATGAATGCTGGACGCGCATATGTAATGAAGGGAGATCCTGCTAAGGCGGCTGAAGCGATGAAGCCATACTTGCAAGAGAACTTAACTGACTCGAACAACCCTGAGGACAACCCTGGGAATAACCGTGAGCTCGCACGTTGGTACGTAGCCGCAACGATCCAACAGGGGCAAGTAGATCAAAATTGGTATGACAAACTTGTTGCACTAGGGTCAGACCAAAAAGAGCAGATTGATCAAATCGTGGAAATGAGATTCAAAGCTGAATAATCGTCATTAATTACAAAAAAGGAACGTTCCGATGCCGGGACGTTCCTTTTTCTGTTACCTTTATTTATTCACATTCAACAATCATACGCTTCATATATTCAAGCAAATCTCCCCGCAGCTCTGGGCGCTGCAGTGCGTAATGCAGTGTCGTCTCAATAAAGCCAAGCTTCTCACCTACGTCATGCCGTTGACCGTCGAAATGATATGCTAACACGTTCTGTTTAGTGCTTAGCTGTGCAATCGCATCAGTAAGCTGTATTTCTCCATTGACTCCAGCCTCCTGCTGTTCAAGCAGTTCAAATATACGCGGAGTCAGTATATATCGTCCCATGATGGCCCAATTCGATGGAGCCGACTCTTTGTCTGGCTTCTCTACTAGCTGTTCTGCACGAATGAGTCGCTCTTCTACAGAAGGGCCTGCTACGAGTCCGTAACGTGACACATGCTCCCAAGGGACTGGCTGTACGCCAACAACCGAGGATTCGTAACGATCATATACGTCGATCATTTGTTTCAAGCAAGGCACCTCGGCTTGTACGATATCGTCTCCGAGCAGTACAGCAAACGGTTCATTTCCGATAAATTTGCGAGCGCACCATATCGCATGTCCTAACCCCCGTGGCTCTCTTTGCCGGATATAATGAATGTTAGCCATCTCGGAGGATTTCCGTACTTCCTCTAACAGCGCTAGCTTATCTTTCTCCAACAGGTTATGCTCGAGTTCAAAGTAATTATCAAAATGATCCTCGATAGCCCGCTTTCCCCTACCTGTAACAATAATGATGTCTTCGATGCCGGAGTCTACTGCCTCTTCTACAATGTACTGAATCGTCGGCTTATCGACAATCGGCAGCATTTCCTTTGGCATTGCTTTTGTTGCAGGCAAAAAGCGCGTACCCAGCCCCGCGGCTGGAATAATTGCCTTTCTAATCTTCATCTCAAGTCTCTCCAATCTCACTCGTTCATCTAACTCCATCCGTCCATACCTGATGCTAACTTTAGTATACATGAAAAGCCGCCAATAAATATACTCACCAAGGTATACGCCATTTGATAATATTATTCAATTAACTAATTGCTCTTATCCAAATACAAACGTTACCTGATATAAAAATGAAAACACTCGCAACTCAAATTAACCTATTATTTCTAAGGGGAATATATCCTTACTAGCTAAAATATACTAACTCCAAAGATTCATGACTAAGGTTATAGTGGACTGTATTCGGTAGAAAGACGCTTCCCTAACAAGAAGACTCGAACCCAGATTTCCATGTAGTTCACTACACATTCCATCCGGATCGAGTCCATTATTGTAACTTTACGTTATTAAGTTAATAACCACTACTTACTTCACCAACTGTCCACGCGTTACACCAAGCTGGTTCGTTGCCTTCAGCTTGCGCCATACTTCCGTGCCGCTGATTTCACCGCGAAGCGCACGACCGTAAAGGTCGATAACCTCCTGCACCTGCTCTGGCGTTTCCTCTAAGAACTCGACACGGTATGTGCCAACGCCAAGCTCCAAGAAGTTAACCAAGTACTCAGCGCCCGACTGCTCAATCGCGTTGTACACGGTATTGCGGCAGCCTTCGTCTACCCGAACAGGGTGAGACATACCGATGCGGTCACGCAGCGATACACGGTGCTCTTCGCACGGACGTCCGCAGTTCGTATAGTCTGTTCCTTCACTCAGGAACGTGCAGTATACGCAATGCTCGGTATGGAACATCGGCAAATGCTGATGGATGACGATCTCCAGCATCGATGTATCTGCATGACGCAGCATATCGACCATTTGCTGAATGTTCAAGTCATACGATGGTGTAATGCGGTCCAATCCCGCTTCCTTGAACAGCTGTACCGTCTTATGGTTCGCCACGTTCAAGGAGAAGTCCCCGATCAGTTGCGGGAACGGCTCTCCTTCCGGCTTGCCTGGGCAGATAGCCAGCTGCGGATCATTTTTCGCCTGCTCCATAACCTCTCGGCTAGGCATCCCTGATGACGCCTTCTTGCTCTCCCATTCCGCCTTCTCCAACTGGTAGTAATTCAGTGCACCCGTGTTGCGGACGAGCACTGCATCCGGCTTCAGGTTCAAGATGTTGCGATGGTACCCGTTCTCGTTCGGCATATGAATGCGAGGCGTTACCAGTGCAATCGGCTTGCCTGCTGCGCGGCATGCTTCAATGGCAGCTGGGAACTGCTTAATGAATTCAAAGTCAGCGTAGATCAACGATACGTCTGTCTTCACGGCAGCCTGTACCTGTTCCAAGTTGCGGCACATCGCTGTCAACTGAGCACCACCAAACGGTACTGGCGTCTGCTCCTTAACGGCATCTCCCATAGCCGCGATATCGTGCTTCACGTATACCGGCGGCTTTGGACGTTCTCCTGCAAGCTCCTCCACGGCATGACGGCGAATCGCATTCAACTCGCGCATCGGAACGATAACATCGCCTTCAAGCGCCGATTCCAATCCCTCAAGCTGATACACTGTACCACCCAGACGCCCGAGCTGCTCACGCAAGAGTGCCTCGTCCATCGGACGTTTTTGTGCGACCTCAAGCGGAAGCTCCGAATCCACTTGAACGACTGTTCCCTTTTGCACGTCCGTCCACCACGTACGCAGTGGCTCGCCAGCACGGCCTTCAACGCGCACATGCACAGGGAAGACACGGTAAGGTTTGTCCGTCTCAAACGTGGCACGCATACGCTTATCGAGCGCCTGGTCGCTCGTCTTCCAGATCCGATCCCCAACATGAACGCGGCGCAGATCAACGTCATTGCGTCCTGGCACGATGTCCACGATCCAACCTTCCTCCGCTTCGCCTTCCAGCTTCACGCCTTGACGACGCAGATCGTAGATACGTCCGCCCTCTTCCTTCTTCGTCGGATCGCCGGCATCGAAGCCAATGCCGTCGCCGCGCTTCAGTGGAGCCTCCAGCTTACATACGACACCATCACGCAGCACTTGCTGCACAGTGCCCACATATACACCACGGCTCTTCGGGAACGTTCCGTCCACAAGCTGCTTGTTGTTCGTCCCTTTCAAGAAGCCGTGCGTGAAGCCGCGAGAAAAGCTTTGCTGAAGCTCACGAACTTCTTCCTTAGAAGGGCCTGCCCAATTGCCATCGAAATAGTCATCAATCGCTTTGCGGTACTTGCTCACCACGTTCGCCACATATTCTGGCTGCTTCATGCGGCCTTCAATTTTGAAGGACGTGACACCCGCTTCAATCAACTCCGGCACAATATCAATCGCCGCCAAATCCTTCGGCGACAGCAAATATGTCACATCACCCATCGGCTGATGCTCCCCGTCAACCATCATGTCATACGGCAAACGGCAAGCCTGCGCGCACTCCCCGCGGTTCGCTGAGCGGCCGCCCCACATTTCGGACGTTAAGCATTGTCCAGAGTAGGACACGCACAACGCACCATGCACGAACACTTCCATCGGTACGTTGGCCTTCTCACCGATCTTTTGAATTTGCTTCAGGTTGTTCTCACGGCCAAGCACGACACGCTCCATCCCATACGGCTTCGTAAATTCTGCCGCTTCAGGTGACGTAATCGTCATTTGCGTTGATCCATGGATCGGGAAGTCAGGCGAAATTTCGCGAATCATTTTCACCAAGCCCAAGTCCTGTACGATAACCGCGTCTACACCCGCATCAATACAAGCCTCGATAAGCCCCTTTGCATCCTCAAGCTCATTTTCAAACACCAATATATTAAACGTCAGAAATCCTTTAACCCCATAACTATGCAAAAACGCCATAATGTCCGGCAAATCATCCATCCGGAAATTGTTCGCACGCGCACGTGCATTGAACTTCTCTACTCCGAAAAAGATCGCATCCGCGCCATTTGCCACTGCGGCACGCATGCAATCCCAATCGCCAGCCGGCGCCAGCAGCTCAATATCTCCACGCTGTATCCCTTGCTTCATTGTCGACATGCTCATCCTCCAAGCTAATTTATCCATTGCCGCATGATGCGGTCATCTCTATCTACTTATTTAAATATGCTTCAATTAGTATAGCGATCTTTACGCCGAAACTCCAGCATAGGCTAGAACTTCCTCCTCACTATGCCGATACCTGCACGTAAGCTTGCTCGAAGCAGAGTCGCGTAAGGACATTTCCACCTACAACTAGACAACCAGCCTGCACACGTAAGAAAAAGAAAAGCATCCCGCCATAGCTTGGCTAGGATGCTGTCTACATCATGATTTCTTATTCTCCGTAAATTGAAAGGATTCCATCGTACGCTTGAAAGAGTCGAGCAATTCTGGCGTTCGGGCCGTATCATCCACGGAGTACACGAGTGAGAACACCTTGCCTTCACGCGCAATTAACAGCAAATTCACGGTGAAGCTCAATTGACCGGCCTCACTGAATACTTTCATCTCGACCACATAAGCTTTATTGCCCTGAACCGTCGTCTTCTCTTGTTTCACGATCTCAACCTTGGTGTCGCCTTCCCCTTTATAGTAATCTTCCCATCTTGCAAGCGCCTCTTCTACTGTTCGCACTTGATCGACATACACGGAGAAATCACTATCCGGCCGTGAATAATAAGCAATCATGCCTTCGTCCAATTCAACATCATAGTTCTCTTCTCCCCAAGCATAGAACCCGCTCGTCCACCAATCCGGTACCTGCAAGGTAAATCCATAATTCGGAGCTTTGCGAGGCGAGCTGACAGACCAGTCCTTGTACCAGTCTTCCCCTTTCGGGAAGTCTTCGGGACTTTCAAGATCTTTCTTCACACTTCCATCAACCTTCACCGAGGAAAACAAGTGGTTTCCAAGAGAAATACCCTCTGAATTATCCGGACAATGATAGATCATCAAATATTGCACACCTTGATCGACAACGAGCAAATGCATGCTCACCTTCCAGTTCTTCTCGTCGACTCGGCTTTTTATTTTAATGGATTTTGCCATTTTCCCATCTGCAAGTTTTACGTCCTGCTCAGGATCGACCTGCAAAAACTCAGACTTGGTGGTCTTTTTCAAATAAGATAAATGATTTTTAGCAAACTGGTCGAGCGTCAAACCAGGTGCAGCAGTCGCAATATTGTAATTGACAGACTGTTCCCAATTTTTCAACCCATACGATTGGAAATACGTATCAGACGATGCCCACTCTACCGGCAAATCCATTGTCAGCCCTTTGCCCCACAAGTCCGTATTGCGGTAGCCGTCCTTCACCGAGCTGATATTGGTTGCAGCACCAGCGGAAAAGCTCGGACGGAACGTATTTATGAACGGGACGTACTGCAGCATCTGCTTCGGACGTTGCGCATTTGCATCAAATATACGGACGATATATCGCTTGCCGTTGGAGCTGAACACACGCGCTAAGTACATATCCTCTTCATTTATAAAGACAGATTGTGCATATGCAATCCCATCGACCTTGCCCGTGCTCGCTTCATACATTCCTGACTCATCGTCTAACTCTTCCGCTTGAAGATACTCCATTAATTGCTGTTCCGACGCTTGCCCCTTAAATGTATCTGCCCAATGCTCAAGCGGCTTCGATGCCCAATCCAGCGCATTGATTGTTACATAGACATGTTCTGTTGGATCCGCAAACATAACAGCGAACTCCTCAGGGGATAAGCTCTCATGCGTCCAGCCCTTAGGGAGTACCATATTCCATTGATAGTAGGAATCTCCGACACGCGCAGCCTTTGCACTCACATCTACAGCAGCACCTGCAAGAATTCCTGCCTGTTTCCAGCGCAATACAATCGATTTATCCTTATCCACCGAATAAGTCGCACCAAATGCTTGTGCCAGCTGCTTCAGCGGCACCATCGCTGTACCGCCAGTCATTTCCGGCGCTACTGCCAGAGTGACAAGCTTGCCGTTCAGCATCGCCTGCTTCTGGCCGATCCGCATCCGAATGGAGACAGCATCGCCTTCCAATATCACTGCATTATCCTTCTCCCATTTCAAGGCCGCATCGAACACATTCGTGAAGATACTAAGCGGCACCATCGTTGTTCCTTGACGAACGTATGGCTTCACAATCGCTAACTTCTCACCGTTCCATGTCGCACTCGTACTGCCCACTTTCAATCGGAGCGTCTCCTGTTGCCCAGCCACGGCAGTTGCTGCCGCAATCGGAGACGGAGACACGTTCCACCCAATCGTTCCCGCTACGACGGCTGCTATTGTCATAATGGCTACACTCTTCCGCCAATGATGGCTCGAGAACGGATATCGAATCGTTTTCCCCATATGAAGCACTCTCCCCTTAGCTCTTCATCTATGAAATATACCCTTCAGTTTTTCATGCACTTCTACTTCTACATCTACTTCTACTTCTACGTTACTTATCAGCGTCTACTGACTTATCCTTAACAGCTGGCTTTACTGCTTCACTCAGCACTACCATCTTCGCAACAAGGTTCCCCTTCGACTGCATCGTCAGCTTTACTTGCTGCCCTGGCAAAAATGACTTCAGTGCCTCATGCACATCGACAAGGGTCTTTACTGGCTTACCGTTAATGGCATACAGCACGTCACCTTCCGTTATGCCTGCCTTCTTCGCCTGGGCGCTTACAACGTTCGTAACCTTGATCGGCACATCTGTCGGCAATCCAACATACGCAGCCCAGCTCTCTTCCAGTTCAACGCCAATCGAGGCCCGCTTCACCTTGCTATATTTGAAAAAGTGCTGCACAATCAGGTTTACCGTGTCAGATGGTATCGCAAACCCCATGTTCTCGATCCCTACAGCAGCGAACTTCATCGAATTAATGCCAATCACTTCACCGCGCATATTCACAAGTGGCCCCCCGCTATTGCCTGGGTTAATAGCCGCATCCGTCTGAATCAGCTTGTAACTTGAATCAACAGCCCTGTCGATACCGCTAATAATCCCGGAAGTCGCAGAATTGCGCAGGGTAAAAGACACAGGTGTTCCAAGTGCAACGACCCCTTCGCCCACCTTAAGTGTTGGGTTCGGACGCACAAATGTGGCAGGCTTCATGTTTTGTGCATTGATTTTAATCAGGGCAATATCACTTTCCTCATCAGCGAACCATTTGCTTACCGGATAGGATTTCCCTTCCGGCGTTACGACTACTGGCTTCTGCAGGGCCAAAATGACATGTGCATTCGTAACAATCCAGCCATCCTTGCGCACAACGACTCCCGTTCCGTGAGACAACCAGTTGTCTGAATCATCTTCCGCATCGATCTGACGACCAATGATCGATACAACGGATGGGCTTACCTTTTCCACAATAGTAGGAATATCATTAGGCTTGTACTGATATGTATTCGACTTGCTATCATATGTACCTTTGCCGCCGGCTACCTTCTCAAGCGCCTCTACTTCTACATATACCTTGTCCTTCACCTTTACGGCTCGAAATGATGCCTCAGCACCTGCCGCAGTTGGCAGAACAGATGCTCCAACCAGCAAGGAAACGATAAAAAGCGCAACTCTGTTTCTTCCCATTCTTCTAGATAACTTCACTTCTGATGCATGATTTGTATGTTTTCTCTTCCCTTGCCCAACCATCCGGTTGCTCCTCCTCTTGCCCCCTATGAAATCAGGGCATTCCAATCTATGCTTCCATTCTCCTCTAACCTCAGATCATGTGCAAGAAAAAAAAAGACTCCTTGATGATATCCACCAAGGAGTCTGTCTGTAGGACATGTATGTATCGCCTTATGTGTTATGTGAAAATCAATTGTTCAAAGGTCTGATGGCGATTACCAACCTTGCACCATTACCCAATCCGCGTATAAAAAGACAAGCAAGCTCACAACGGCGAAGCCGAGCGCAAATAGGTTGCGAGGACGCTGCTTGACTTGGCGTAGAACTGCCCAGATCAAGAGTAAAGTAAACGCAATCATAAATAGATCAAAATGCTGATAGGTGCTTTCGCTCTGTTGTGCTGCTTCGACCAAAAACATGGTGTGACCTCCCTCTACACGTTCATTATACTCATATGCATCTATGTTATATTTACCCAGCAAAAGAATCAAGGCAAATTTTTCATATTTAACAAGATTGTCACCAATATTTCATGATTTATCCCTTGTCATTGAAACCCTGCATGATAGATGTCATTGAGTGAGAGATTAGATGGACATGTTTTCGCCACATCATTCCGTACCTGTGCCTTTCACTTTACTTGGCTTAATTCTCCCGATGCCATTCATAAGAGAAATTGAATGCATTCATCAGAAATTGTAATAGCACTTGTCTTCACCATGCATTGTCGCCTTGCTGGAAATATGTTACGATTACCTCACCTATAAAACATACTATTTATATCGGAATAAACAAGTTTAGAGGGAATGAGGGACTGACAATGGCTTATGATCCGATTTGGATGCAAAACCCTGCGAAGCTGAATAAGTTCGAGTTTGTCAAAATGGAGAAGGACGGTCTTGATGTCATTCGCGATATTATCGAGACGTATGCGCAGCAAGGCTATGAATCCATCCCCGAAGATGACAAAGGTCGTTTCAAGTGGGCCGGTGTCTATGAGCAGAAACCGAAGGACGGACATTTCATGATGCGCATCCGCATCAATTCCGGCATTATGTCCGCCGCACAAGCTCGAACGCTTGCCGATATTGCGGAGCTATACGGTCGAAGCCTGATGGACGTAACGACACGCCAAGCGATTCAGTACCACTGGCTGAGAGTCGAGGACTTCCCCGATATCTTCAACCGTCTTGAACAGGTTGGACTCTATTCTTATGAGGCTTGCGGCGACTGCCCGCGAACGATTGTCGGCAACCCGCTTGCTGGCATTGATCCCAATGAATTAATGGATACAACCGATCTCGTAAATGAAGTAAATGATTTTTTCCTCTTGAATCGAGACTTTTCCAACTTGCCGCGCAAATACAAAATGTCGATTTCCGCCAACATCTATAACAATGCGCATGCTGAAATAAATGACTTAGCCTTCACCCCTGCCGTCAAAATCATTGATGATCAGGAAGTGATTGGCTTCCACGCTCATGTCGGCGGTGGATTGTCCGCCAAGCCGCACTTGGCGCAAAAGCTTGATATGTTCATACGCCCTGAGGAAGTGCTCAAGGTCGCCATCGGCGTAACGACACTGTTCCGTGACAACGGATTCCGTGAGAAACGCCATCATGCCCGACTGAAGTTCCTTATCGCGGCTTGGGGTGTAGAGGCTTTCCAGAATCGCTTAGAAGAGCTGATTGGCAAGTTCCCTACTCGTGGCGAAGATAAAACCGTCGGCTGGCAAGCAGCTTACTTCGACGGCGTACATCCGCAGAAACAGAACGGTCTCTTCTATATTGGACTCAACGTGCCAATTGGCCGGTTGGATAGCCAAGAGTTCCGCCAGCTGGCTGACGCAGCTGAACAATACGGTGACGGATTACTGCGGACAACGATGTCCCAGAACATTGTTCTGACTGGCATCCCTGAAAATCACATTGATGAGGTTCTTGCTTTACCCGTACTGCAGCGCATTACGCCACATCCTAAGCCATTCATGAGCCGGACGGTATCATGCACAGGCAACGAATTCTGCAACCTAGCGATCGTAGAAACGAAGGAACGCGCGAGACGCGTAGCTGACTATTTGGATGAGCATATCACCGATCTGAATGAACAAATTCGCATTCACTTCATTGGCTGTCCAAACGCCTGCGGTCAGAAGCATGTCGCTGACATCGGCTTGCAAGGCTCTCTCGTGAAGACGGAGCAAGGCATGGTCGATGCTTTCGATATCGCAGTCGGCGGCATACTTGGCCCGAATGCCCGTTTCAACACAACGTTGAAAGGGCGCGTTAAGGGCGACGACGTCCCATACGTCCTAGAACAGCTCCTTCGCTTCTATAAAGAGGAGCGCAAAGCGAATGAGACATTCCATCATTTCTTCCTCCGTGTCGGTGCAGACGCGTTCCAGCAGCGTCTGACCGAGATTCTAGCTGCTCCTATCGGCTAAGCCTAATGAGAGAGAATACATCCACCCCGCACCAGCCTCCCCTGTTATGAACAAGAGACCAACCTTAGCTAAGCGCTCTGGTTGGCCTCTTCATTTCACAGCATATGATTTTTTGTGAAAAGTTCCACATTAGTATATGATTTCGTCAAGCATGCACCATCCTCTGCGATATACTGCAGCCTTCGTACGATTAATTGCCTTAGCTAAACATGACTTGCCTAACATTACTCCTAACATTACTTAGCGTAACATGATTCAGCCTAACATGAGATGTAAGTTGCCTTATGCCTCTTATTCTTCCTTCAGTTGAATCTCCTCGTAAGAACGAATCATTACATCTGCGGATTCAGGAGCTGTCTCGAATTGATTCGCCTCATCAATGAAGATTTGAAGACTTGAGCCAGCAGCGTATCCCATTTCCATATCCCCAACCGAATCTCCGATCACAGCTATCTCATGTGTTTCCAGTCCGATCTCTCGGCAGGCCAGCTCCACCATGTCCGGATAAGGCTTCCCTTGCGCTACACAATCATCGCCAACGACCGCATCGAAATAATGGCGGATTCCCATCTTCTCCAAATGCTGCTCAGATGGCCCCTTATCATCTGCTGTCACAACCGCCATCTTAAGTCCATGCTGACGGCAGAGTTCCAGAAACGGCACAACGCCTGTTACCGGGATTATATTAGCATGCTCCAGCAATTGCTCATTTGCCTGCTCAAACACCGCAGTTACCCGCTGCACAGCGCGGTTCCACGGCACTCCTTCTTTATAGAGCAAATAAGTCGCGATCGAAATCATTTGCGTCGGAGAACCCATCGCCAGCGGCCCTTGCCGATCATGCGAACGTATCGATCCATCTGGCTCGATGTGAACGCCTAAAATATATCCCGGATCTTCCGGCAAAGAGCCGCCTTCTTGCTTCAGCTCCTGTTCCAATCCTTTCATTACCGTCTCCGCCCACCAGCCCCATAGGCTAATGAACTGCAACAGCGTTCCATCCTTGTCGAACAAAATACCGCGCACATTTGCACTGCAAGAACCTACTTGAAGCTGTACCATCTGCACCATCCTCTGCAAGATCATTATCGTGCCCTACCATTTCGGCATACATAGCTCGGTCTCCTGCTGCATTCCTTAACTGCTTCAACATTTCTCGACATGGGATCGGGATGTTAAATGGCAATTCCAGTTGACACACATCCAAAACATATCTTAAAACATATCTATAAACACATTCTGAAACACGAACACAAAAAAGCACGGTCGGCTGTTAATAGCCGTACCGTGCCTGTATCGTACATCAATGAAACGATGCTGATTCTACACTTGTTGTGCTTCCCGATCCTTCTTCGTTAACTGCTTCGTACGCTCCGCATCGCGCTCCAAGATCGGTTTCAAGTACTTGCCTGTATAAGACGCAGGTACCGTGACGACTTGCTCCGGCGTTCCATGCGCAACGATTGTTCCGCCTCCGCTGCCGCCTTCTGGACCCAAGTCAATAATATAATCTGCTGTCTTAATGACATCCAGATTGTGCTCGATAACGAGCACCGATTCACCGGAATCGACAAGTCGATGCAGCACATGCAGCAAGCGATCAATATCCGCAACGTGGAGACCTGTAGTCGGCTCATCCAAAATGTAAATCGTCTTGCCCGTGCTGCGGCGATACAATTCAGCTGCCAGCTTTACGCGCTGCGCCTCACCGCCAGACAATGTTGTCGCAGGCTGTCCGAGCTTCATGTACCCAAGGCCGACATCAAGCAATGTCTGAATCTTGCGATGGATACGAGGAACGTTCTGGAAGAACTCCACTGCATCCTCGATCGTCATTTCCAGCACATCTGCGATGTTCTTCCCTTTGTATTTCACTTCCAGCGTCTCACGATTGTATCGCTTTCCCTTACATACCTCACAAGGTACATAGACGTCAGGCAGGAAGTGCATCTCAATCTTAATAATCCCGTCTCCACGACATGCTTCACAGCGTCCGCCCTTCACGTTGAAGCTGAAGCGTCCCTTCTTGTAGCCACGGATCTTCGCTTCGTTCGTTGAAGAGAACAGGTCACGGATATCATCAAACACACCTGTATACGTGGCTGGATTCGAACGTGGCGTCCGCCCGATTGGAGATTGATCAATATCAATGACTTTATCAATATGCTCAAGTCCGCGAATTTCCTTGTGCTCACCCGGGCGCACCTTCGCCTTGTTCAAATCTCGCGCCAGCGTTTTGTACAAGATCTCGTTGACGAGTGTCGACTTGCCTGAGCCGGATACGCCAGTTACTGCGGTGAAGACGCCCAGTGGAATCTTCGCATGAACGCCTCGCAAATTGTTCTCCTTCGCACCGCGAACCTCCAGCCAGCGTCCATCCGTCTTACGACGTTCCTCAGGTACGGGAATAAACTTGCGACCGCTCAAATAAGCCCCGGTAAGCGAGTTCTTATCCTTCATGATCTGCTTCGGCGTGCCTTCAGCTACAACCATACCGCCATGGATACCAGCGCCAGGACCGATATCGATAATATAATCGGCTGCAAGCATCGTATCCTCGTCATGTTCAACGACGATAAGCGTATTCCCGAGGTTGCGCATATGCTCCAGCGTCTGGATTAAGCGATCATTATCACGCTGATGCAGACCGATACTAGGCTCGTCCAAAATGTACAGAACCCCCATCAAACTCGAGCCAATCTGCGTCGCCAAGCGAATGCGCTGTGCCTCACCGCCAGATAGCGTTCCCGCTGCGCGGTTCAAGGTCAAATACTCAAGCCCCACGTTCACGAGGAAGCCGAGACGAGAATTTATCTCCTTCAGAATGAGGTGAGCAATCAACTGCTCCTTCTCTGATAGCTCTAAGCCGCTAAAGAAACGCTGCGCATCTCCGATAGAAAGCGAGGTGACATAGGCCATGTTCTCGCTGCTTACTGTAACCGCCAAGCTTTCCTTGCGCAGACGATGCCCTTTGCAGGAACCGCAAGGCTTCGCACTCATAAACCCTTCAATATATTCACGGATGCCCTCTGATGCCGTCTCACGGTAGCGACGCTCCAGATTATGAACGATACCTTCAAACGGCACAAAGGCTTCCTTCTTATGACCGAAATCATTCTCATATCGGAAGCGAACCTTTTCACCGCCCGTACCATTCATCAATTTGGACATCTGTTCCTTGTCTAACTGCGATACCGGAACATCCGTAGAAATTCCATAATGCTCACATACCGCAGCCAAGAACTGTGGATAGTAGTTCGACGTGCTGCCTGCCCATGCTTCAAAAGCTCCATCCTCAATCGTGCGCTCACGATCCGGCACCAGCAGTTCAGGATCAACAATCATCTTCATACCGAGTCCATCACATTCCGGACAAGCACCAAATGGACTATTGAAGGAGAACATGCGGGGAGCAAGCTCATCGATACTGAAGCCGCATTCTGGACAAGCCAGATTCGAGCTGAACACCAACTCTTCCTCGCCGATAATATCCACAATCAGCTTGCCGTCTGACAGCTTCAACGCTGTCTCAATCGAATCGGCAAGACGTGATTGCACATCTTCCTTCACAACAATTCGGTCTACAACAACCTCGATATTGTGCTTGCGATTCTTCTCCAGCTCTATCGTCTCGGACACATCACGCAATTCTCCATCCACACGAACCCGCACGAAGCCTTGCTTTTGAATATCTGCAAATACCGTCTTATGCTCCCCTTTGCGTCCAGAAATGACCGGAGCTAGCAATTGCAGCTTCGTACGCTCTGGGTACGACATGATACGATCCACCATCTGTTCCACAGTTTGCGACGTAATCTCTATTCCGTGCTCTGGACAATGTGGATGGCCGACACGTGCGAACAATAGACGCAAATAGTCGTAGATTTCCGTAACCGTACCAACCGTTGAACGCGGATTGCGGCTTGTCGTCTTCTGATCGATTGAAATGGCCGGTGACAGCCCGTCGATGGAATCGACGTCCGGCTTCTCCATTTGCCCAAGAAATTGACGCGCATAAGCGGATAGGGACTCCACATACCGGCGCTGCCCTTCGGCGTAAATCGTGTCGAAGGCTAATGACGATTTGCCCGAGCCGCTAAGACCCGTAAGTACAACGAACTTGTCGCGCGGGATCGTCACATCGATATTTTTCAAGTTGTGGGCACGCGCCCCTTTAATCACAATATGTTCACTAGCCAATGGATTACCCCTCCTGCTCGTTCAGGTTCACTCGAACCACGTACGGCATCTAAAATTACTGCTCTATATTAGTCCATCGCCTTCAATTCCAACAAAGCATCACGCAGCTCGGCTGCTCGTTCGAATTGGAGGTTCTTCGCGGCATCTTTCATTTCCGCTTCCAATCGCTGAATGACCGACTGACGATCCTTCTTCGACATCTTCTCGACAGACTTGCTGATATCGTACCCTTCCTTCGACTCCGCTGTCTTCGTCGCCTCGATCACATCGCGCACTTTCTTGCGGATTGTCTGTGGCGTAATGCCATGTTCCTCATTGAACGCCATCTGAATCTTGCGGCGCCGTTCTGTTTCCGTGATGGCCTTATGCATCGAATCCGTCATTTTATCCCCGTACATGATGACACGCCCTGATGCATTCCGCGCCGCACGCCCAATCGTCTGAATGAGGGAGCGTTCTGCGCGAAGGAAGCCTTCTTTATCTGCGTCCAAAATCGCAACCAGCGATACTTCCGGCAAGTCGAGCCCTTCACGCAGCAAGTTGATGCCGACAAGCACATCGTACACGCCCAGCCGCAAATCACGCAGCAGCATCATCCGTTCCAAGGTTTTAATATCAGAATGCAAATAACGCACCTTAATGCCGATTTCCTTCAAATAATCGGTTAAGTCCTCGGACATCTTCTTCGTTAACGTCGTCACAAGGACACGCTCGTCTTTATCCAAGCGAATGCGAATTTCTTCAATTAAGTCGTCAATCTGCCCCTTCGTAGGCCGTACTTCAATAACTGGATCTAGAAGGCCCGTCGGACGAATAATTTGCTCTACCATCTTCGGAGTATGCTCAAGCTCGAACGGCCCCGGTGTCGCTGATACGAACACAGCCTGACCTACCTTCTGCTCGAATTCCTCAAACTTGAGCGGTCGATTATCCATCGCCGACGGCAAACGGAATCCATGCTCAACGAGCACTTCCTTCCGCGCTCTGTCGCCGTTGTACATCGCACGTACCTGTGGGAGCGTAACATGAGACTCATCGACCACGACAAGGAAGTCGTCAGGGAAATAGTCAAGCAACGTATACGGTGTTGCACCGCGTTCACGGAATGTGAGCGGTCCGGAGTAGTTCTCGATCCCCGAACAGAAGCCCATCTCCTGCATCATCTCGATATCATAGCGAGTACGCTGCTCCAAACGCTGTGCTTCTAACAGCTTGCCCATACTGCGCAATTCTTCTAACCTTTCTTCCAATTCACGCTCTATATTGACGAGAGCCACCTTCATCGTCTCTTCTCGCGTTACGAAGTGAGACGCTGGGAAGATTGCGATATGTTCACGTTCACCAATAATTTCACCAGTCAGCACATCTATCTCAGTAATTCGCTCGATCTCGTCACCGAATAGCTCCACACGAACTGCGTTCTCACCGTTCGAGGCTGGGAAGATTTCAACAACATCGCCCCGCACGCGGAACGTACCGCGTGTGAAGTTCATATCATTGCGCTGGTATTGAATGTCGACTAGCTTGCTAAGAATCGCGTTCCGCGGTTTCTCCATCCCCACCCGAAGCGACAATACGAGGTTGCCGTACTCCATCGGGGAACCCAAGCCATAGATGCACGATACACTCGCCACAATAATAACATCACGGCGTTCGAACAAGGAGCTGGTAGCAGAGTGACGAAGTTTGTCGATCTCTTCATTGATACTGGAATCCTTCTCAATATACGTATCGGAAGAAGGAATATAGGCTTCAGGCTGATAGTAATCATAGTAGCTGACGAAATAAGACACAGCATTGTTCGGGAAGAATTCCTTGAATTCACTGCACAGCTGTGCAGCGAGTGTCTTATTGTGAGCAATAATTAACGTAGGACGATTCAACTGAGCTATCGTCTGGGCGATGGTGAAGGTCTTCCCTGTTCCTGTCGCTCCGAGCAGCGTCTGATACCGTTTCCCTTGATGGACGCCTTCAACCAATTGTTCAATCGCCTTAGGCTGATCTCCTTGAGGGGAGAACTCGGATACTAGCTCAAAAGGTCTGTCTTCCCTTTCAAAGTCCGTCACAACTTCACCACTTTCTATTTAATATCATGTACATTTTATATGATGAACTGTATCTGTCAGAGCTCAGAACTGCATCATGCAGCCGTACTCCGACCCGTACAGCAAACGCTACTGTAATGAAAATAAATTCCTGCCTCATTCTCTGTTTATAGGCATTTCATCCTGCTTATTCACGCAAAAAACGATCGTTCTGGGACACTCTAGGACTCTTGACTCAAAACTTTGGTACAGCTCCGCAAGTGCCCTCTTCCCCTAAACTTTACCCATTTTCCACCCGATAAACATATCAGGTACAGCATGGCGAAACAATGGGTTCGCTCAGGTCTGTTGCCATGATATAGTATGGATGCTGAAATCGTTGCAAAGAAGGATCCCGCATGAGGCGGACATCATCTTTACATATGAAAAATAAGAATGTTTGTTCCCTTTTCCATTATACTCTTTTCATCGATTGGATGCAAATGGGAAACACTGAACGGGAGAGAGGATTATCTATGGACAAAACAACTGTAATTGGCATTCTTGCCGGCTTAGCTGCACTCATCGGAGGCTTCCTGTGGGAAGGTGGACAAATGGGTGGCCTGTGGGAGAAAACAGCTGCACTCATCGTCTTCGGCGGAACGATTGCCGCTGTCGTCATCAGCTTCCCGGGCAATCGGCTGCGCAGTATCCCGAACGCACTTAAGATGGCGTTCGGCCGCAAATCAACAAACGCACAGCAATTAATCGACGACATCGTCGCTATGAGTACTGTCGCTCGCAGAGAAGGTGTCCTCGCCTTGGAGAACGATGCTCACAAGCATGAGAACGGATATTTGCGTGATGGCATCATGATGATTGTAGACGGAACTGATCCCGAGCTCGTGAAGCAGATGATGGAGCTGGAGATGGACGCCATCGAAGAAAAACATGAAGGCTATGCAAAAATATTTGAAGCAGCTGGCGGTTATGCGCCAACAATGGGGATTATCGGAACCGTTATGGGTCTTATCCACGTCCTCGGCAATTTGTCAGATCCGTCTTCGCTCGGACCATCCATTGCCGTTGCCTTCACAGCCACCCTATACGGGGTTGCAACCGCGAATATCATTTACTTGCCGATTGGGAGTAAAATTAAAGCGCGCAGCATGGAAGAATTACGTGTCATGGAAATGATCGAATATGGAATTTTAGCGGTACAAGCCGGCGAGAACCCGCAAATTATTCGCAAAAAACTCGGCTCATTCCTGCTCGCCGAAGACTCCTTCGAACCGCTCAAGTTGGTTCCAGAAGCAAAGCGGGGGATGATTCATGAGACGCAGAAATAGAAAATCAGGAGCACGCGCTGAGAATCACGAGCGCTGGCTCATTACGTACGCGGATCTCATTACCCTGCTCATGATCTTCTTCGTCGTCATGTATGCCATGAGTAAGATTGATGTGGATAAATATGAGTCTCTGTCTGAAACGCTGCAGGTATCCTTCCGCAATACGGATACGTCCTTAAAGGGCTCCACTATTCTGGATGGATCCTATGCGAAGCCAGGACAAACAGGAGACAAACAAACCAAGCAAGACGGCGCCGACGGCAAGGACAAAGAAGAAAAAGCCGTTGCAATAGGTACAATTACGAATAAGGATCTGGCCTTCCGCAAGCAAGAGGCAGAGCTGAAAAACTTCATGGGTGTCATCCAGCAATATATCGATGAGAACAAACTAGGCAGCCAGATTACCGTATCTGATACGCCAAAAGGAATCGCTATTCGAATGAGCGATCGTTTGCTGTTCGATTTGAGTCGTGCAGAATTGAAGGAAAATGCATTCCCTCCACTGAAGAAGCTTGCTACCTTACTTCCGAAGCTGAGTACATCCATCAGCATTGAGGGACATACGGACAATTTACCGTTCGCCCAAGGCGGCCGCTATAAGGATAACTGGGAGCTATCCGCTGCCCGAGCCCTATCCGTTCTTCGTTACTTCGTAGATGATAACAAGCTCGATGCCGCACAATTCCAAATTGCTGGCTATGGCGAAACTCGTCCACTTGTGGATAACGACACAGAACAACATCGTCAACAAAATCGACGTGTAGAAATCATTGTTCTGCGCAAAATGGTGCAATAAATGATCAGCAGCCGATTCAAGCGTATGGTTATCCAACAGTTATTCACAGGATAAACAGTACTTATCCACGTTATTCACCGACTTATCTACAGAATGTTAACAACTTGTCGACAAAATCATATATTTCAATCCTATTATCCACAATCCACAAGGTTGGATATATATGAGTTCAAAAACAAAGGGATTAATCAGAGCAGCTGCACAACTGACCTGATTAATCCCTTTTTGTTATATGCTTATTCTCGATTCTCGTATACAAATCCCACTCAGTTCGCTGTATATCCCAAGAACAATTGAGTAGATTAGATTCCCGAAAATTATTATCCTTACTATGCTCGATTATCCACATCTGTAGGCATTGATGCATTCGATGTCTTCGCAGCCTCACTCAAGTGGTCTGCAGACTGCACATCGCTCTCTGCTTGCTCGCGCAAATTACGCTTTGCTCCACGCTTGGAACGAGTCCACGGCACCAACAAGTATGAAAATAAAGACGGAGCCCGTGTAACTGCTACATATTCAACCCGATCATCAGGAGCAAGCAACACGCCCAGCTGATGATGCTCACCAGCATAAATAGCCCGCTGCAAGAAACGAACCTCGCCTGATAAGTTGTTCACTTCCAGCTTACAGAACGCGGAATTCATACGGAGTGCCTGATGCAGCTCCGCCTTCGTCCTTACCTTCACACCGTTCACCTTCACAATCACTTCACCTTGCATAATACCAAGCTCCGCAGCCGGACTGTTCGGCAGGACAGCCAAAATGCGAAGTCCTCCAGCATCTTGGGTGAACACCGGACTATGTTCCGCTTCTTCTCTACGACTCAACCAGATTAAGCCCTCATGCATGCCGATCGCTGCAATTGCGGCTACAGGCACAAGCGGCGCCCACCAAGCAGCAGCTAATGAAATCGCAAGCAGCAGTGCCGCATACGCGAACAAACGCGTACTGCTTAGCGCTGCCTTCTGCTGTGGAAGCTTCGTAAACGTCAGCTCGGAGAAGCCAATCACGATCGGAAACGCAATGAGCGACCAGCCATGCTGCCACAGTTCTCCACCGAACAGCGGCGTCCAAGGCAAAGCTGCTCCCTCACCCGCTGGAAAGAGTAGAAGCAGCGGAACTGGCCACATGCTCTGCATGCGATAGGCACCGACGACGCGTCCACGCTTGCTCTCCATGAACATCGGCCCAGCCATACGCGCTGCCTGCTTGCGAATAAGGACAGCTTCAGCCGCATGCAGAAGTGCGACAAGCACCAGCAGCCCAGCGGCGTCCATCCCACGCACTGAAGCAACGGCATCCCCTAGCCAGCCATCTGGATTCCATGTTGTCACCCATGTATTTAGTACAAATTGTATAATAGCAAGCAAGCTTGCCGCATAAGCAAGACACAGAAATCGAACACGAATAAGCAGCAGCACGAGAGCAATGATCCACAGCAGCACGATCACTTCCCGTGTCAGAGACACGCCGAGTCCAATTGCAGCGAACGTTACGAGGATACCGGAAATCAAGCCACCGAGCCATGCATGCCAGGTATGGGTGATCCAGCTGTGCATTTTCACGGCGAACAGTCTTCGCTCCAGGATCACTTGCCTGCGATAATGCATGGCAATGAGTAGAATGGACAGCCAATAAAACGGCGAGATCAGCCATTGCAATACAGCCTCGCCTACCCGAATACTGATATCCAACAGCAGGTTCACATGATTTGCCCCTCTCCATCACCAATTAGACTACGCACTCTATCTATGCTGAATACGTTCCCTCTAGGCTGCCCACCTGCAGCCATCCTTGTCTTCAAGCTTACTAACCATCTTGCCTTCAAACCAAATACCCACTTTCTATAACCCTTTATAACCTTAATGGAGACGAACTTTTACGTACACACGTATCCATTTACCCGAAAATCCATTCTTGCAATCAAAAGAAAAAGAAGGCCGAAGCCGAAGCTTACGACCTTCTTTATATTCGACAGCATTTAGCGGATTTCCTTCTTCAGTACATCAACCGCCTTATGCAGCTGTGCATCGTTCTTCGGATCCCGCATGGCCTTAACAATCGCCTGCTCAAGCTGTTCTCCCGTCTTCGCGTCAACCTTGCCCGTGACGGTCAGCTTGGATGCTTGCTGGAACTCCTTAACGGCAGCCTCTGTCTCTTTGGAGAAATAGCCATCCTTACGACCTGGCTTGTAACCAAGTCCATCAAGCATAATCTGAACATTCTTGACATTCGCATCGTTCATATCAAATGCGAGCGTCTTATCCTTCGGAACAGGAGCGACATAATAGAAGTCAGGCTGCTGAATCGCAACATCCGGCTCAATGCCTTTCTGATGAATCCAATTGCCTTGCGGCGTTAACCACTTCGCAATTGTAATCTTGATCAGACCGCCATCTCCAGAATTATAGCTCGTCTGCACTGTTCCCTTGCCGAATGTATGCTCACCGATCAACTTCGCTCCAGCCGATTCCTTCAACGCGCTTGCCATAATTTCAGAAGCACTGGCGCTGCCCTTATTCGTAAGCATTGTGACCGGATATGGCTTCAGCTTCGCAGTCCCCTTAGACAAGTAGTTGCTGCGTTCTTTGTTCCGATCCTCCACTTGAACAATGGACTTGCCTTCTGGAACGAACAGCTCTGTCATCTTTTGCACAATATCGAGCACACCACCCGGATTGTTTCGTACATCGATAACAAGCCCCTTCATTTCCTGCTTCTCCAGCTTCTCAAGCTCTTCCTTGAAACGATCGAACGTATTCAATGAGAATTGACGAATCTCAATATATCCAATGCTTCCGTCCAGCATCTTCGGATATACAGTTTCCATGTCTACTTCGTCTCGCACAACGACGAGCTCAAGTGGAACTGTTTGCCCTGCCCGCTTGATAAGTATTTTAGCCTTCGTACCTTTCGGGCCGCGGATTTTCGCTACTGCCTCGTTTAGATTTTTGCCCTCCAGACTCTCGCCATTTACGGAAATCAGCACGTCCTTCGGCTTGACGCCGGCCTTCTCAGCAGGTGATCCCTTAATCGGCGATACTACCGTCACTTCGCCGTTCTCCATCGTCACTTCCGCGCCAATCCCAGTAAAAGCACCTTCAATACTATGATTGAATTGCTCCGCTTCCTCTTTCTCCATAAAGGAGGAGTAAGGATCATTAAGCGCGGCGATCATGCCATGAACAGCGCCATTTACAATCTTGTTGCGCTCAACGGCGGTAACGTATTTATTCTCGATAATGCCTAACGCCGAGTTCAGCTTCTGCATCTCGCTCGCTGACAAACCATTGCCTGTCGATGCAGCTTGTCCACCACTCGCAAATATCGGCAAGTCCATCACTGTAAACGTTAAGGCACTGCCTGTCAGCATAGCCGCTCCGACGAGCAGAGCGACGGTTCGCCCTTTGAATGACATCGAATCACCGCCTTTGTCTTCCCTATGTTCCCTACGATTACTCAGTCAACATTCATCTTAGTATATGTCGAAACTGCCATTATTATTTCAAATAAGGTTCTGGATCAACCCGTTCTCCATCCACACGAACTTCAAAGTGGAGGTGGTTGCCTGTTGCCCGGCCTGTTGCTCCTACCTCTGCAATCTTGTCCCCCCGTGAAACTTGGTCACCCTTCGATACTTTAATCCCACCGTTGCGGATATGTCCATACAAGGACCAAACGCCATTTCCATGATCGATGACAACACAGTTCCCGTATCCAGACCACCATTCTGCAATCAGAACTGTACCCGATTCAGCAGCATAGATATCTGTACCTCCCGGCGTGGCCATATCGAGACCGCTATGGAACGCTCCTTGTTTCCCAGTAATCGGATCCGTGCGCGAACCGAATCGTGAAGAAATATAATAATCGTCATGAAGAGGAACCGCAAATTTGCCGCCCGCGTACGCTGAGTTCGACGAATTCGAATTGCTTCTTGGCTTCTTCGGCTTTGGCTTCTCCTTCGGCTTCATCAGCTCATTCTTCTTACGGAGCAGCTCGGCACGCTTTTTCGCAAATTCAATGAGCAGTCTGTCCTGTTCCTCACTCGCGTCGTCTGACTCGTCAATTTGCTTATTATAGCTTGCAATCATGACTTCTTTTTCTTTTTCCTTCAGCATTAAGTCCTTCTTCGCATTATCGAGCTTCGCATACAGCAATTTTACTTGCTTCAGGTTCGTCTCGATCTCCTGCTTCTTCTGGACTACGAGCTGCTTGTCACGCTTATGCTCCGCCAATATTTCCTTATCCTGTTCAGCAATCGATTGCAGCGAATCGAACCGATCCAGGAAATCAGAGAAGCTTGTCGCACTAAACAATACATCTATGTAGGACACGACACCGTTCGTATACATCAATCGCACACGCGTATCGAGCAAATCCTCACGTTCATCAATTCGTTTGTTGACCTTCTGCAGTTCATCTGCTGACTCAGCCAAATTTAATTCTGTTTCATCTATTTGATGAGCGACATTCGCCA
>Ga0209566_100230_pt1 | contig 54216 bp, 42 predicted proteins | sample Araplavi_mTSA_r2_2_FD_184287 | JGI IMG/M metagenome (GOLD analysis project Ga0209566, IMG submission 184287) | Arabidopsis root microbial communities from North Carolina, USA - plate scrape CL_Cvi_mTSA_r2 (SPAdes) (version 2) | ecosystem: Host-associated > Plants > Roots > Endosphere | place...
TGGCCGCCATTCGGGGCGAGCAGCTTGATATCGCCTGGGGCAGCCAGATCCGCTCGTATGTCTTTCACCCGTACAGCATGGTGAAGGATCACCGGACGGGTGTGGAGACAGGTAATGTGCAGGCGGTCATGGACGGCGATCTCGATCCGTTCATCGACGGTTACCTGCGCAGCCAGATCAAGACGGACCCGGCTGCTGCGGCTGAATAACCGGCGACGTTATCGGCCAAGGTCTCCAGCAGCGCTGTCCGCTGAAAAATCCGGCTGCACCAGTCAGTCGAATAACTGGACACTGGCGCTGAATAACCGGCGGTGCTGTCTGCCAAGATTCAGTAGCGCTGTTGCTGAATAACTAGCATCACTGTTATCCGAATAAAGCATGCAGCAAGTTCCGACACTAATGGCAACGCGAGGAAAAGACTCCCTTTGCCGGTAATTCCGCCTTCGGGCGACTTTGCCGGCTCAGCAGCGGGAAGGGCTTCATCGCATTGCCCGAGGTCGGAGCTTGCTTTTTTTTGCATAAAGAGCGGACGTTCCAGACGACGTGAATGCAAAGGACAACTAAGAACAATCCATATTCAAGCAAAGAGAGATGGCTTCATAAATGATAGACAATTCGACCGAAACGAACAAATCGACCGAAGCGAACCAATCGACCGAAGCGAACAAATCGACCATAACGAACCAATCGGCTTCGCCCGCGGCCTTCAGGCCCAACAAGCGCAGACGCAAGCCGCGCTCCCCGCTCTACCGCAACGCCGTGTCGATGGCGCTGCTGCTGGCGGGTTCTTTTCTCATCGCGGTGAGCTTCAACCTCTTCTTCCTGCCGAACAAGATCGCCTCGGGCGGCGTGTCCGGTATCTCGGTCATCGTGAACTACCTGACAGACATCAAGCCCGCCTACACCCAGTGGACGCTCAACATCCCGCTCTTCATCGCGGGCCTCGCCGTCTTCGGCAGCCGCTTCGGCGTCAAGACTGCCGTCGGCTCCGTCGTGCTGCCGCTGTTCGTGCTGCTCACCGCGCACTGGACGCCGCCGACGCACAACCCGCTGCTCGCCGCCATTTACGGCGGTCTCGGCGTCGGTCTGGGCCTCGGCCTCGTCTTCCGCGGGCAAGCGTCCACCGGCGGCCTCGACACGGCCGCGCAGATCCTGCACCGCTACACCGGCCTGCGGCTCGGCCTTGCGGTCGCCACCCTGGACGGCCTCGTCATCCTCTCGGCCGGCATCCTCATCGCGCCCGAAAACGCGCTCTACGCCCTCATCGGCCTATTCGTCACGAGCAAGACGATCGACGTCGTACAGACCGGCCTGCAGACATCCAAGGCCGCCTTCATCGTAACGACGCAGCCGGACAAGGTGTCGCAGGCCGTACTGATCGATCTGGACCGCGGCCTCACCAAGCTGCAGGGCGAAGGCGGCTTCACCGGCGAGCAGCGTCCCGTGCTGATGACCGTCGTCGGCCAGAACGAAGTGACGCGGCTTAAGCTGCTCGTGCAGGACGCCGATCCGGGCGCGTTTGTCATCATCACGAATGCGGCCGAAGTGCTTGGCGAGGGGTTTCATGAACCGCATGCGCCTTCAACTGTGCCGGGCGCTTCGCCGATTAAGCGCAGCAAAAAGCATTTCTAGACAGCTTTATCAAAACATCGACATCTTCATCAAAAACATCGACCTATTCATCAAAAACATCGACCTATTCATCAAAAACATCGACCTATTCATCAAAAACATCGATATTTTCATCGAAAATACACCAGAAATCCGAACGAAACATGCATTGAATAAATAATCATTCGAATGTATAATGATACACATCGACAACGGACCGCGCTGAACTCAGGCCGCCGTCCGCCGCGCTCTGCAGCACCGAGCAAGCTGCTGCAAGATACATAGCCCATGGCGCGGCGGCGGGGCTTAACTTGTTTTAGACAACCCTATCGCGATCCGGTACAATGGGAATAGTTTGCCAAGTACGGCGGGCGCCTGCCCACCTGCGGCGGCGTTCCATTCCTTATCCAGGCAGGGAGTGCATGTAAAATGTCATCATTATCTTCCGCATCGTCATTCGCTAAAGTACGCGCCGCCATCGTCGGTTCGACGGGCTACGGCGGCGTCGAGCTGATTCGGCTGCTGGCCGCCCATCCTTACGTGACGGTCACGTCCGTCATCTCGTCCTCGAACGCAGGGGAGCCCTTCGCGGCCGGCTATCCGCATCTGACGGAGATCCGCACCGATGTGCTCGACGCCGTCGATCCGGAGCTGATCGCGGGCAAGGCCGATGTCGTCTTCTTCGCGACGCCGCACGGCGTCAGCACGAAGCTGGCGAGCCAGTTTCTCGCAGCGGGCCTCAAGGTCATCGATCTGTCCGGCGACTTCCGTCTGAAGGACAGGGAGAGCTACGCGAACTGGTATAAAAAAGAAGCGCCGCAGCAGGCGGAGCTCCATCGCGCGGTGTTCGGCATGAGCGAGCTGTTCGCGGACGACGTGCGCGGCGCCGACTTCATTTCCAATCCGGGCTGCTTCCCGACGGCGACGACGCTCGGCTTGTACCCGGCGGTCAAGGCCGGCTGGATCGATCCCGACAGCATTATCATCGACGCCAAGACCGGCGTGTCCGGCTCGGGCCGGGGCCTCAGCATGAGCGCTCATTTCTCTGAAGTCAACGAGAACTTCAAGGCCTACAAGGTTCACCAGCACCAGCACACGCCGGAGATCGAGCAGACGCTCTCGCGTGCGGCCGGGGGACCTGTGACGGTGTCGTTCACGACGCATCTCGTGCCGATGACGCGCGGGATCATGAGCACGATGTACGCGAGCCTGACGGACAAGAGCCGCACGACGGCTGATTTCCGCGAGCTGTACAATCAGTTCTACGAGGGCCGGCGCTTCGTGCGCGTGCGTCCCGAGGGGACGTATCCGTCGACCAAGGAAGTGTACGGCTCGAACTACTGCGACATCGGCGTCCTCGTCGACGAGCGCACGAAGCGCCTGACGGTCATCTCCGTCATCGACAATCTCGTCAAGGGCGCGTCGGGCCAGGCGATTCAGAACTTGAACTTGATGATGGGCTGGGACGAGACGACGGGTCTTGAGTTCCTGCCGGTCTATCCATAACGGACGGGGGAACGGGAGCGACATGGGGAAGAGCTATCTCATCGTGCCGGACGGCGGCGTGACGACGCCGAAGGGTTTCAAGGCGGGCGGACTGCACTGCGGTCTGAAAAAAACGGAGCGTCACGATCTCGGCGTAATCGTGAGCGAGGTGCCGGCATCGGCTGCGGCGGTATATACGACGAATTTATTCCAAGCGGCACCGCTGCAGGTGACGCGCGAGAGTCTGGCTGAGGAAGGCCTGCTCACCGCAGTGCTCGTCAACAGCGGCAACGCCAACGCTTGCACCGGCGCCCAAGGCGAAGCCGACGCGTACGCGATGCGCGCGCAGATCGCCGAGGCGCTCGGCGTGGCGAAGCACCAGGTCGCCGTCGCTTCCACCGGCGTCATCGGCGAGCCGCTCAAGATGGACCGCGTGAGCGCGGGCATCGAGCGGCTGCCTGAGCGGCTCAAGGGCGATGCGTCGGGCTCGGACGATTTTTGCCAGGCGATTCTGACGACCGACCTGGTTAAGAAGACCGCCTGCGTCCGCGTCGTCGTTGACGGCAAGGAAGTCACGATTGCCGGCGCGGCCAAAGGCTCCGGCATGATCCACCCGAACATGGCGACGATGCTCGGATTCGTCACGACGGACGCGGCCGTCGGCTCCGCAGCGCTGCAGACGCTGCTGCGCGACATCACGAACTTGACGTTTAACATGATTACCGTCGACGGCGACACGAGCACGAACGACATGCTCGTCGCGATGGCGAACGGCATGGCGGGCAATGCCGAGCTGACGCCGGCGCATCCGGACTGGGCGGCGTTCGCCGAAGGGCTGCGCTACGTCTGCGAGGAGCTGGCTAAGGCGATCGCGCGCGACGGCGAAGGCGCGACCAAGCTGATCGAGACGACCGTCTCGGGCGCCGCGAGCGACGCGGACGCGCAAGCGATCGCCAAGACGATCATCGGCTCGAGCCTGGTGAAGTCGGCGGCGTTCGGCGCGGACGCCAACTGGGGCCGCATCATCGCGGCTGCGGGCCGCGCAGGCGTTCCGCTTAACGTGAACACGGTCGACGTGCGGCTCGGCGACATTCTCGTGCTCGAGCAGTCCCGTCCGATCGCGTTCGACGAGGACGCGGCGCTGGCGTACCTCAAGGGAGACACGGTCGCGATCCGCGTCGACCTGCACATGGGCAGCGGTCAGGCGCTCGCTTGGGGCTGCGACCTGACCTACGATTACGTGCGGATTAACGCCGCTTACCGGACTTAAGGAGGCGGCGACAACCATGGCATTCGTAATGAAATGCGGCGGCAGTACGCTCGCCGCGCTGCCGGACGCGTTTTTCGAGGATCTGCGCGACCTGCAGGAGAGCGGGGCGCAGCCGGTCATCGTGCACGGCGGCGGCCCGGCGATCAACGAGACGCTCGGCAAGCTGGGCATCGAGAGCCGTTTCGAAGGCGGCCTGCGCGTGACCGACGAGCCGACGCTCGAGGTCGTCGAGATGGTGCTCGCCGGCCGCATCAACAAGCAGATCGTGCGGCGGCTGCAGCAGAGCGGCGCGAAGGCGCTCGGCCTTTCGGGCACCGACGGGCTCCTCATCGAGGCAAAGCCCGTGGCGAACGCGGACGTCGTCGGACTGGTCGGCGACGTGACCGGCGTTAACGCCGAGCTGATCCAGGGCATCGTCGCCCTCGGTTATCTACCCGTCATCGCGCCGATCGGCATCGACGCAGCGGGCCAGCGTTACAACATCAATGCGGACACCGCGGCAGGCGCCGTCGCTTCGCATCTGGGCGTCTCCACGATGATCGTCGTGACCGACGTGCCGGGCATCATGCGGACGGTGGACGGGGAGAAGCAGGTGCTGCCGCAGGTCACCTTTGCGCAGATCGAAGAGATGATCGCGAGCGGCGAGATCTACGGCGGCATGATCCCGAAGGTACGGGCAGCGATGGCCTGCCTGACCGGAGACGTGCGCGAGGTGCTGATCGTCGACGGCGCTGCACCCCGGGTGCTCAGCCGGGCTGTGAACGAGGGCGACCTCGGCACCCGTATCGTCCGAAGCTGACCGTAGATGACGGGGCGCTTGATACCCCTCGAACGAACCTTAAAGTAAACCTTAAAGGAGTGGAAAACATGAGCAGCTTGTTCCCGACCTACGCACGCTATCCGATCGCACTCGTCAAGGGCAAAGGCAGCCGCCTGTGGGACGATCAGGGCAAGGAGTATCTCGACTTTATGGGCGGCCTGGCCGTCACCAATCTGGGCCATGTGCCGGACGAGGTGAAGGATGCGCTCGTGGCGCAGCTCGGGGAGCTGTGGCATGCGTCCAACCTTTTCGTCAATCCGTTTCAGGAAAAGGCCGCTAAGCTACTGACGGACAACAGCTGCGCCGACGCCGTGTTCTTCTGCAACAGCGGCGCCGAAGCGAACGAGGCCGCGATCAAGCTGGCCCGCCGCTACCACCAGAAGGTGCTGGGCAACGATCGCTATGAAGTGATCACGTTTACGCAGTCGTTCCACGGGCGTACGCTCGCGACGCTGACCGCGACCGGGCAGGACAAGGTCAAGGAAGGTTTCCTGCCGCTGCCGGAAGGGTTCGTCCATGTGCCGCTACACGATCTGCCTGCGCTTGAGGCGGCGATCACGGACCGCACGGCCGCGATCATGCTGGAGCTTGTACAGGCGGAAGGCGGCGTCATCGTCGTCGAGCCCGAATTCCTGCGCGGCGTCCGCGAGCTGTGCGATCGCCACGGGCTGCTGCTCATCCTGGACGAAGTCCAGACGGGCATGGGCCGTACCGGCAAGCTGTTCGCGTATCAGCACTACGACGTGGAGCCGGACATCTTCACGCTGGCCAAGGGCATCGGCAGCGGCTTCCCGGTCGGCGCGATGCTCGGCAAGGAAAAGCTGATCCCGGCCTTCACCCCCGGCTCGCACGCCACGACGTTCGGCGGCACGCCGATCGCTTCGACGGTCGTGGCCGCCACGATAGAGTCGATCCTGAAGCAGGACGCGCCTGCGCGCGCCGCCGCTTCGGGCGAGTACCTGATCGCCAAGCTGAACGAGAAGCTGCTGAATCTGCCGGTCGTCACCGAGGTTCGCGGCCGCGGCCTGCTCATCGGCATCCAATGCACCGAGCCGGTCGCCGATTGGATCGGCGAGCTGCAGAAGCGCGGCCTGCTCGTCGTTCCGGCGGGACCGACGGTCATCCGCCTGCTGCCGAGCCTGCTCGTGTCGCGCGAGGACATCGACCGCGCGGTCGAGCTGATCGCCGCCGTGCTGACCGAAGCGGCCGCGGAAATATGGCAATTGTTCGATCTGTAGCGTTCGTGCTCGTCGCGCCGTTTACTGGACAGCTGTACCAGCAGCCTGGCCGTTTGCACAGCCCAATCCCAATTTCACGCGGGGCCCACGCGCCCTTTGCCATACCAAGGAGGTATCGCCATGCCTAACCCGGCCGCAAACGCCGAAGAACTCGCCCAAGGCCTCAAGGGGCGGGATTTCCTGGGGCTCGTCGATTACCAGCCTGACGAGATCCGCTATCTGATCGACCTTGCCATCGAGCTCAAGCGCAAGCAGAAGAGCGGCGAAGTGTACCAGCCCCTCAAGGGCAAGACGCTCGGCATGATTTTCGAAAAATCATCCACCCGCACGCGCGTATCGTTCGAAGTGGGCATGTTCCAGCTCGGCGGCCACGGCCTGTTCCTGAGCAAAAACGATATTCAGATGGGCCGCGGCGAGACGATCCGCGATACGGCACAGACGCTGTCGCGCTATCTGGACGGCATTATCATCCGGACGTTCGGCCACCGCAACGTGGTGGATCTGGCGCGCTCCGCGACCATTCCGGTCATCAACGCGCTGTCCGACCAGTCCCATCCTTGCCAGGCGCTCGCCGACTATCAGACGATTCTCGAGCACAAAGGCAAGCTTGAGGGCCTCAAGGTCGCCTACATCGGCGACGGCAACAACATGGTGCATTCACTCATGATCGGCGCGAGCAAGCTGGGCATCCATTTCGCCAGCGCGTCGCCGGAAGGCTACGATCCCGATCCGGAGCAAGTCAAGCTGGCGCGCGAATTCGCGTCCCAGTCCGGCTCGAAGGTCGACATTGTGCGCGACGCGCGCGAAGCGGTCGAAGGCGCCGACATCATTTACACCGACGTGTGGGCGAGCATGGGCTTCGAAGCCGAGCAGCAGGAGCGCGAGCGTGCGTTCAAGAACTACCAGGTCAACGAGGAGCTGGCCAAGCATGCCAAGTCCGACTACCTGTTCATGCACTGCCTGCCGGCGCACCGCGGCGAAGAAGTGAGCGAGGGCGTCATCGACGGCCCGCACTCCATCATTTTCGACGAAGCGGAGAACCGCCTGCACGCACAGAAGGCCGTCATGGCCGCAATCATGTAACGACCGACCGCGACGACTCGCGAGGCGGCGATCCGGAGCGTCGCATTTGAGCCGACCGGCACCGACTCGTGTGGCGGTAATCCGTAGCGTCGCGGTTGAGCCGGCTGGTGCCGACTCACGAGGCGGTGATCCCGAACGCGGCGTTTAAGCCGGCCCGTGCTGACTCGCGAGGCGGCGATCCGAAGCGCGTTTGAGCCGCAACCTGCCGGACACCGCCGTCTCGCCGACGCGCTTGTACCCATTTTTCCTATAGAGGAGCGTTCATTCCCACCATGGCAAAAGAAAAAATCGTGCTCGCCTACTCCGGCGGCTTGGATACCTCCGTCATTCTCACTTGGCTGAAGGAGACGTACGACGCAGAGATCATCACCTTCACGGCCGACATCGGCCAGAAGGAAGAGCTGGAAGGCTTGGAGGAAAAAGCGATCAAGACCGGCGCCTCCAAGGTATACATCGACGACCTGCAGGACGAATTCGCGAAAGACTTCATCTTCCCAATGTTCCAAGCCGGCGCGCTCTATGAAGGCCAATACTTGCTCGGCACCTCGATCGCGCGTCCGCTTATCGCCAAGCGTATGGTCGAGATCGCTCGCGCCGAAGGCGCCACCGCCATCGCGCATGGCGCGACCGGCAAGGGCAACGACCAGGTCCGTTTCGAGCTGACCGCGGCCGCGCTCGCGCCCGACATCAAGGTCATCGCGCCGTGGCGCGACGAGGCGTTCCGCGAAGCGTTTCCGGGCCGCGCCGAGATGATCGCCTACGCCGAGAAGCACGGTATCAACGTGCAGGCATCCGCGGCCAAGCCGTACTCGATGGACCGCAACCTGCTGCACATCTCCTTCGAGAGCGGCATGCTCGAGGATCCGTGGTTCGACTCCAGCGCGGACGACGTGCAGGACATGTACGTGCTCAGCGTATCGCCGGAGAAGGCGCCGGACCAAGCCGAGTACGTTGAGCTCGACTTCGAAGCGGGCAACGTCGTCGCGATCAACGGCGAGAAGCTGTCCCCGCTTGAAGTAATGAACAAGCTCAACGAGCTTGGCGGCAAGCACGGCATCGGCCGCGTCGACATGGTCGAGAACCGCTTCGTCGGCATGAAGTCCCGCGGCGTGTACGAGACGCCGGGCGGCAGCATCCTGTTCACCGCGCACCGCAAGATGGAATCGCTGACGATGGACCGCGACGTCATGCACCTGCGCGACTCGCTCATCGCGAAGTACAGCACGCTCGTGTACAACGGCTTCTGGTTCGCACCGGAGCGTCTCGCGATCCAGGCCCTCGTGAACGAGAGCCAGAAAAACGTCACCGGCACCGTGCGCCTCAAGCTGTACAAGGGCAACATTCTGGCCGCCGGCCTCAAGAGCCCGGTCAGCCTGTACAACCCGCACATCGCCACGATGGAGGCCGACCCGACCCAAGCGTACGACCAAGGCGACGCGACCGGCTTTATCCGCCTGAACGCGCTGCGTCTTAAGGTATCGTCCGGCGTGAACGGCGCCTCGGGCGTATAACGACGGCGCATAAGGAGCAAATAAGAGTGCATTAGATCGTTGTTTGCCCGAAAGTACGGCATCGTGCATGAATAACGATCTTGCATATCCTTATTTGCGCGAAATTGCGTCACACGTAGCGAATAAGAGCGTCACACATCGTTATTTGCTCGAAAATCGGTTACGACGGTTAAATAACGATGCCATACATCCTTATTTGTGCGAAATCGCGTCAGGCGGAGCGAATAGGGATGTGGCAGATCGTTATTTGCTCGAAAATCGGTTATGGCGTGTGAATAACGATGCCATACATCCTTATTTGCGCGAAAGGGCGTCACGCTGAGCGAATAAGAATGCCGCACATCGTTATTTGCTCGAAAACCGGTTATGGCGTGTAAATAACGATGCCGCGTATTCCTATTTGCGCGAAAACCGGCTCCGCATAGCGAATAAGGATGCCGCACATCGTTATTTGCCCGAAATCCGGCTATGGCGCGTAAATAAACGTTCCCGCAAATTCTTATTTGCGGCCGCCGGCCACGACATTAGTTTGCTTCAAATATCGGTATCGCCGGCGAACGACAACGCCAGAGATCCTTTTACCTGGATCATGAATGGATATATGTGTTGCAGAGAGGGGCTAACTAGCGTCATGAGCAAGCTGTGGGGCGGGCGGTTCACGAAAAAGACCGACCAGCTGGTAGAGGAGTATACGGCGTCGATCACGTTTGACAAGGAGCTGGCCGAGGAGGACATCCAGGGCAGCCTTGCGCACGTGACGATGCTGGGCCGCTGCGGTATTCTGCCGCAAGAAGACGTCGAGACGATCAAGGCGGGCCTGCTGAAGGTGCAGCAGCGCATCCGCAGCGGTGAGCAGGAGTTTCTGATCGCGGACGAAGATATTCATATGAACATCGAGAAAGCGCTGATCGAGGAGATCGGCCCCGTCGGCGGCAAGCTGCATACCGGACGCAGCCGCAACGACCAGGTCGCGACCGACATGCACCTGTACCTGCGCAAGCGCGTCGTCGAATTCGTCGGCCTGCTCGCCAAGCTGCAGGAGGCGCTGATCGGCCAGGCCAAAGCTAACCTCGACACGATCGTGCCGGGTTATACGCATCTGCAGCGCGCGCAGCCGATTCTTTTCGCCCATCACCTGATGGCGTACGTGTCCATGTTCGGCCGCGACATCGAGCGCCTGCAGGACAGCTACAAGCGCATCGATGCGCTGCCGCTCGGCGCGGGTGCGCTCGCGGGCACGACGTTCGCCATCGACCGCCTGTATACGGCGGAGCTGCTGAACTTCGGCCGCGTCTACGAGAACAGCCTCGACGCCGTCAGCGACCGCGACTTTATCGTCGAGTTCCTGGCCGGCGCATCGCTCATCATGACGCATCTGTCGCGTCTGAGCGAAGAACTCATCCTCTGGTCGAGCACCGAGTTCCAGTTCGTCGAGCTCGACGACGCGTTCTGCACCGGTTCAAGCATCATGCCGCAGAAGAAAAACCCCGACGTACCAGAACTCGTTCGCGGCAAGACGGGGCGCGTATACGGCAACCTCGTCGGCCTGCTGACCGTGCTGAAGTCGCTGCCGCTCGCTTATAACAAGGACATGCAGGAAGACAAGGAAGGCATGTTCGACACCGTGAAGACGCTGCAGGGTGCGCTTCAGCTGTTCGCGCCGATGATTTCCACGATGAAGGTGCGCAAGGACAAGATGCGCCGCGCCGTCGACCAGGATTTCTCCAACGCGACCGACATCGCCGACTTCCTCGTAAACAAGGGGCTGCCGTTCCGCCAGGCGCATGAGGTTATCGGCAAGACTGTGTTGTACTGCATCCAGCAGAACAAGTTCCTGCTCGACCTGACGCTGGACGAGTTCAAGCAGTTCTCCGAGCTGTTCGACGAGCGGATCTACGAGACGCTGAAGCCGGAGACGGTCGTCGCCGCGCGCAACGTCTACGGCGGCACTGCCGCCAACCAGGTGAGCGAAGCGATCGGCCGCGCCGAGGCTGCACTCGCGCAGACGCAAGCCTGGGCGGACGAGTACGCCGAGAAAAGCCGCTAAACTTTAAGCTGAGCGGCCGTGTATAGTGGGTACCTGAGCATGAGCCTTCATCCCCGATGCGCAGCATCGATAACCGCCAACATCGCGCGCTCAGCGGCGCTGCGTTGGCGGTCTTTATTTTGCCCGAATCCGTCTGGCGGTCAAGGTTTAGCCATATCGCGGAAATCGCGGAGGGTATCCCTGCGCGGGCGCCTCGCGATTCAGCCGGGAAACTTGATCGGAAAAGCATGCAGAACCTATACTTGGGAATAAGAAAGCTTCGTCGGCGATGCCGGCCAGGGAGGAGCATGGTGAAATGGAGGACCAGCTGCAGCGCAAGTCGCTCGGCGATTTTCTCAAATCCCGCAGAGCGAGTTTGTCGCCACAAGCGTTTGGCTTCCGCGACGGATTCAGCCGCCGGCGCACGCCAGGCCTTCGCAGAGAGGAGGTCGCCCAGCTCGCAGGCGTCAGCCTCACCTGGTACACATGGCTCGAGCAGGGCAGGGAGATGTCCGCCTCGCACGAGGTGCTCGAGAGCATCGGCAACGCCCTTCAGCTCACGCCGGCGGAGCGCCAATACTTGCATCGGCTGAATGGCCGTCAAGCCCCGCAGGCCGCGCCGGACGCGTCCCCGCTCACCGAGGCGTTTCTCGAAATGGTGCGAACGATGCCGTATCCGTTTTTCGTGATCGATCCGCGCAACCGGCTCGTCGCCTGGAACGCGCTCGCCTCCGAGCTGGTCACGGACTTTGCCGCAATTCCGGACGACGAGCGGGTAATGCTGAAGCTGATCTTCCTGCATCCGGCGTTCCGGGAACGCATCATTAACTGGGAGCAGTCGACGAAGCTCGCGCTCGCGTATTATCGCAAGCATTACGATCTGATCGCAGATCAGGGCTGGTACAGCGATCTCGTCTCCGAGCTGCAGGCGCGGAGCGAGCCGTTCGCGGACTGGTGGGCGAGGCATGAGGTGGGAGAGAAAAACGGCATGCGCGTCGACATCGCTCATCCGGACCTTGGTTTGCTTCAATTCGAAGTCGTCACGTTCAGCCAAATCAACGATCTCGAGGCGTACATGTGCTGCATGTACGTTCCGCTTCCCGGTTCGGGTACGGCGGAAAAGCTGGCTGAGCTAAAAAGCAAGCCGTGCTAAAAATCTAGCCGAGCTAAAAATCTAGCCGAGCTAGAATCAAACCGAGCAGGATCAAACCGAGCAGGATCAAACCGAGCGGGATCAAACCGAGCTAGCATCAGACCGCAAGAATCTAAACGAGCTAAAATCACCCCCCCACTTCCTCATGACAGCTGTCGCATCTTCAAGTCTCAACCCCTCCGTGCGTGCCGGTCCATTCGCTACGCTTCCGCACTAGACCGTTCATCCAACCGAATTTCGCCCCCATAATCACTGCGCCTGAGGTTTCCGCCTTAGGCATTTTTTTGCACCTCTATGACGAGGCAGCCCTATCGTTGCCCGGTCCTATCCTGTTAGCGATCATAATAGCTTAACTAAAATCTGGTTAGCTTGCCGTCTCCCGCTTAATGTAGAGATCGAAGGTGGATCGCCAAACGGCGAGTTGAGCGCACATACAAAGGAGCGAATGAATATGCAAGCATTAGTTGTGGAACAAACAGGAAACAAACGGATCATGAATGTGCAAGAGCGGCCCGATCCCGAAGCCCAGCCGGGGAAGTTGACCATCGATGTCGTCTATGCAGGCGTCGGCATGATCGACTCGCTGCTCAGCCGGGGTTATCTGGATTTGCCGGTTCCGTTCGTGCCCGGGCTCGAGGTATCCGGCTACGTACGTTCGATCGGCGAGGGCGTGAAGGGATTCAGGATCGGCCAGCCGGTTGCGGCATTGACGCTGGCCGAGCTTGGTGGCTACGCCTCGGTCGTCACCGCCAGGCCGGAGCTGACAGTGCCTTTGGATGGCCCGCTGGAAGGCTTGGGCTTGGAAAAAGCGGCCGCCTTAGCGGTGAATGCCGCTACCGCGTATCTCGCGATCGATCGCGTCGCTCAGGTTCGGCCGGGACAAGATGTGCTCGTGCATGGCGCGTTGGGCGGGCTGGGCAGCCTGATCGGGCAGGTGGCGAGACGTCGAGGCGCGGGTCTCGTCCTCGGCACGGTAGGCAGCGCATCCAAGCGGGATGCGGGCCGGGAAACGGTTTATGACAAGCTGATGCTGCGCGGCGAATTCGTGGACGAGACGCTTCGGTCGACGGGCGGCAAAGGCGTGCATCACGTGTTCGATCCCGTTGGCGGGGAAGCTAGAACGCGCAGCTTCGAGACGCTGCAACCGCTGGGCCGTCTCGTCTTGCTCGGCAATGCCAGCGATGAAGCGGACACGGAGCTGCGCCTGAACGAAGCATGGCTCGGTAATAGGGCAGCATTGGGTTTAAATGTGGGCGCATATGCGGCATTCGCCCCGAACGACGTCGGAGAGGCAGCCTTCGAAGCGCTGGCTATGGCCGCGCGAGGCGAGCTTGAAGCCGACATCTACGGGGTTTATCCGATGGCCGAAGCAGAAGAAGCCTTCCGGCTTCTCGAGCAAGGAGGCACCAAGGGTAAATTGCTGCTGAAACTTTGATCCAATAGTAGGCGGGTGTCGAAGAGAGGGCGAACGGTGCCTCCGGACGCCCATCGATCCGACCACGCCTGACGTACTCCACCATTTCAAACGCTGTTTGGCCAGCCAGTATCGTTCCCCGATTACAGAGAGCTCAATTTCGACTACTCGGTTTCCGTCTACATCGGTTCCGCCGGCGCCTGTCCTTGCGGCGCCGGCGTATTCGGGCCGCCTGCTCTTGGATCTGCAGGATGAACGGCGACGATCCCGTCCTGCGCACGGTACGTCGACCGATTCAGCTTGCGGCGCTCCGTCAGCTTGCCGTCCACATATTTAAGGCGATAAGTATCGACGACGGCCCCTGCCTTTCCCGTTTGTAAGGGCCTGGTCATGCCCGGAGACAGCCCTGCGTCCTGCAAGTATTGGATCCGGGGCTCGATTCCCCGTATCAGCACCGTTTGCAGCTCATACCTAACGTTGTCCGGCATCGTGCCGAACAGCTTCACGGTCAACCGTTTATCGCGCACGGCGGCCTTGATCAGCAGCTTTTTGCCGGTATCGTTGCGGAACCGGAAGTTAATATAGCCTTCGGCAAACGTGGCGTCCGTGCCTTGCGGCAAATAGTTCACAGGCAGCGAGTGGTTACGCCGCTCGACGACGGTGAGATCGGAGGTGCGCACGACGGCGTTGTACAGCGTGCTCGAAACCTGGCATATACCGCCGCCGATGCCGGGGACGAGCTTGCCCTTCAGGATAACGGGAGCCGCCTGGTAGCCCGATTGCCGTCTTGCCTTGGCGACGACGGCGCCGTAGTCGAACGTGTCGCCGGGGGAAAGCAAGGTGCCGTCCAGCGCGTCTGCTGTCGCGGTCACGTTATGAACCCGCCCCGCACCGCTGGCGGCGAACGAAGTGGAGAACTCTGCTATTTTGCGCGAGATGCCTTCCGCTTCGAGAGAAGCTGTGGTGATCTCGGGGCGAATGGGGACGACGGGCAATGGGAAATTCAATCGCAACGGATCGCCGTCAACTTTGGATAGCGAGGAAGGGGCAAGCGCCTTGAATGTCGACAGCAGCGAGACGACGTCGAGCGCAGCTCCCGGCGATTCAGGCGTATACACGACACGGTCCTGGGAATCGATCGAGCGTATCGCATCGATCGGCTTCTTTTCCACGTACGTTCCCCAGCTTGTCTCGGCGATCTCGGCGAATCTCTCTTCATCCCAACCGGCGACCAGCGAATAGCTTCGTGCGAGCGCGCGCCGCGACGACCTTAGACTGAGCCAACTCGCGTCCCGGTAGCGCTCAATCTGTCGAATGGCTTCGTCCGCATTCAAGGTCAGCCCCAGTTCACGCCAAGCGGGAGCGTCTGCATGTGGCTCTTCGGCATCTCTTGCACCTCCCCGCGCGCTATCGAGGATGACTTTACGATCCAATACGGCGTCGATCCGAATCCGTATTTTGGCGATCGCTTCGTTCGAACGAAGCCCACCAATGTTAAGGCCCCCAACAGATATACCTTTCGGCAGCGGGCGATCCTGCTTGTTTGAAGTCTTCGTTTGCGTGCGCTCGACCGCCGATTCCAGAACGGGTTGCTTTGTTCGCAAAGCCTTCTCCGTTCGAAAATTCCTCTCCGTTCTCGCAGACTGCTCCAATGGCAGCGCATTCTCCGTCAGCGTAGCCTTCTCCGACCGCAACGCATTCTCCGTCCCCACAGCCTTCTCCGTCCCCACAGCCTTCTCCGACCACAACGCATTCTCCGTCCTCACAACTTTCTCCATTCGCAGCGCGTTTTCCGCCTGCACAGCGGTCCCCGCCCGCACAACTTCTCCCACGCGCATAATTTGCGCCTCGGGAAGAGACTGCGCATAACCTCGCGATGCCGTCCAGAAGGCATCCATTCCGATGATCCAAGCGATGGCCAACATAAAGGCTCGAACGACACATTTTTCCATTTGGTGGAATTCCTCCTTCCCGATTGCGCTCGTGTTCCATAGGGTTCCCTGCAGATTAAAAATTTCTCAAAATAACGGAATTCGACATGAAATCGGCCCGATTTGAGGCCCGCATCCGCCTCGAAATCCGATATAAAGCTCGACAAATAAAGGATTTGCCTGCAAGATGTCGAAGTACCTTAAGTCTGCGGAACTTATGTTTGTCGAATGTTTCAAATTGAAACGGGATGTGATGGTGTGATCGAAATGCACGACATATGGAAGACCTATCCGGACGGCACGCCCGCCCTGCAAGGCATAAATATCGTGATCGACCGCAACGAGTTCGTCTATGTCGTCGGCCCGTCCGGCGCAGGCAAGTCGACGTTCATGAAGCTGATCTATCGCGAAGAAGTACCCACCAAAGGGCAGCTGTCCGTCAACGGATTCAATATAGGCAAGCTGAAGCAGCGCAAGATCCCCTACGTACGCCGCAATATCGGCGTCGTCTTCCAAGACTTTAGGCTGCTGCCCAAGCTGTCCGTTTATGAAAACGTCGCTTTCGCGATGGAGGTCGTCGAGTCGCCCAGGCGACAGATTCGCCGACGCACGATGGAGGTGCTCGAGCTCGTGGGCCTGAAGCACAAAGCGAGCAGCTTGCCTGCCCAGCTCTCCGGCGGCGAGCAGCAGCGCGTCGCCATCGCGCGCGCCATCGTTAACAATCCCTCCGTCATCGTAGCGGACGAGCCTACCGGCAATCTCGACCCCGAGACCTCCTGGGGCATCATGAAGCTGCTCGAGGAGATCAATTTCCGCGGCACGACCATCGTCATGGCCACCCACAACAAAGAGATCGTGAATACGCTGCGCAAGCGGGTCATCGCCATCGAGCGGGGCACCATCGTACGGGATCAGCAGAGAGGGGATTACGGCTATGAAGTTTAGCACCCTCGTGCGCCATATCCGCGAAGGTGTCAAAAACGTCTTCCGCAACGGTTGGATGTCGTTCGCCTCGATTGGTTCGATCGTCGTATCCCTGTTCGTGCTGGGGGTGTTCATGCTCCTCGCGCTTAACGTCAATCAATGGGCAGACCAGTTCGACAGCCAGGTCCAGGTCAACGCGTATCTGGAGTCCGACGTGGGCCAGTCGAAGATCGACGAGCTCAAAACGCGCATCGGCAGTCTCCCCGAGGTCAAAAAGGTCACGTTCGTATCGAAGGAGGAGGGGCTCGAGAAGCTCCGTCAGGATCTGGACGAGGACGTGAAAGGCGCGCTTGACGGGTATAAAGACGCCAATCCGCTGCCGGATTCGTTTGAGGTCGAGCTTTTCGACGCGCAGCAGGTGTCCTTCGTCGCCAAGCAGATTCTCGCCTTCAACGAGACGGATTCTTCGAAGCCGATACTCAGCGTCAAGTACGGACAGGGCTATGTAGAAAAGCTGTTCCGCATTACCAATGCCGTGCGCAACGTAGGTCTTGTCGTCGTCGCGGGCCTGGCGGTCATGGCCATGTTCCTCATCTCGACCACGATCAAGATGACGATTCTAGCGCGTCGCAGGGAGATCGGCATTATGAAGCTGGTCGGCGCGACGAACAACTTTATCCGTTGGCCGTTTTTTATCGAGGGGGTCGTGATCGGCCTCGCAGGCTCCGCTATTACGACGGGCCTCTTGCTCTACGGGTATTCGAAGCTGATCGAATCGACCCATTACAACATGGGTCTTATGATGATCGAGATCGTCGCGCTGAATAAAGTGGGATGGCTGGTCGGCGGCACATTGATGGCGCTGGGTACGCTTATCGGCGTCTGGGGAAGCGTCGTGTCGGTCCGCAAGCATCTGAGGGTGTAACATTCGCCGTTCATGCTGATGATGGAGGAGAACATTCGTGATCAAAAGATATATCGCCGTACTGGCTCTTCTGGTAGGCGTCGTGTTCTTGGTCCGGCCGTACGAGAGCCACGCCGAGACTAAGCTGCAGAAGATTGAGCGACAGCTCAAGGAGATCCAGGCCCAGATGAACGCTGCAGCGGAGAGTAAGAAGGCCGCAGAGCGCAGAAGCGAAGATCTCACGAACAAAAAAGCGCTCGCCAAGACAGACATGTTCACGCTGATCGCCCAAATCAAACAGACCGAAGACCAGCTCGACGCCACGCAGTCGAAGATCGATGACGCGGAAGCCAAACTGCTCAAAACGACTTCCGAGCTCGAATCCGCCGAAGCCTCCAGGCAGAACCGCGATGAGCAACTGAAAGACCGAATCCGGCTCATTTATATGAACGGCTCGGTATCTTATCTTGACGTACTGCTCAGCTCCAAGAGTTTCTCCGACTTCCTGGGCCGCTTCCAATCGCTGCAGTCGATCATGGAGCAGGACAAGCAGGTGCTGTCGCAGACCGAGAGCTATAAGGCGCTTGTCGCCGAAAAGAAGGCACAGGTCGAAGTGGACCTCGCATCGGTTAAGAAGCTGTACAGCGAGATGGCAGACAAGAAGGCGGAGCTGGAGGACCAGGAAAAGGACAAAGAAGTGCTCGTGGCGAGCATCAACCAGAAGATCGAAGAGACCGAGGATATCAGCGAAGAAGCCGAGGCTGCGCTGATGGAGTTCGGGAAGAAGTACTCCAAGCTGCTTGAGGAGAAAAAACAGCTCAAAACCTATTATACCGGCGGCAAGCTGGGAATGCCGCTGAAGCGGGAATATCGGCTGTCCTCGCCGTTCGGTTATCGGACGCATCCCGTGACCGGACAGAAGAACAAGCTGCATACGGGCATGGACATGGCCGTTCCGCAAGGCACGCCGGTATACGCGGCCGAGTCCGGCACCGTCATCGTCGCCCAGTCGTGGAGCGGTTACGGCAACTGCATTATCATCAACCACGGCGGAGGGCTGTGGACGCTGTACGGGCACCTCAAGCCGGGCGGCATTCTCGTCGAGAAGGGCGAGACAGTCAAGCGCGGGGAAAAGATCGGCCTCGTCGGCATGACCGGCACGGCAACCGGCTACCACCTCCACTTCGAGGTTCGTAAAGACGGCACGCCCGTGAATCCTGCTCCGTACCTCAAGTAATTCGCTATTCGTTCCGCAGCCGCTCCAGGCGCGACGTTCCACTTTTAACGGGTGGGGCCGGCCAGGGGCGGCTGCAATGCTTTCGGAACATTTGAACGGTATCCCCTTCGATCAGGTTTCCGGTCGCACTGCTTTTTCGCACATTTGAACGATATCCCCTTCGATCAGGTTCCCGGTTACACTGCTTTTAGCGTACATTTGAACGATATCCCCTTCGATCAGGTTCCCGGTTACACTGCTTTTATGCACATTTAAACGGTATCCCCTTCGATCAGGGACGCCGGTGGTACTTGCTGAAGCTGGGAATACTATGCTCCAAGCTTTCCCGATCGAAGGGAAACGTGAGAAGTGTTGGCCTGAGAAAAACTTCTTTTGCGAAAGCTTCTTGTGCTGAAGCTTGCTTTGCTGAAGTTTCCTGTGCGAAAGGGATATCGTTTAAAAGGTTAAAAACGCCACATCCGGGGATTCAGCATCCCATAAAGTGTAAGCGCGCGTAAAACGTCCCGGCAGGAGATCATTCTCTTCTTGTCGAATACGTAAGGTCGGCATACATATCGGAATCCAAATTCGGGAGGCGGGATTCGGCTTGGATCTGACGTTAGATTGGTTGCGGCTGGCGGGAGAGAGCCTTGGGGCCTTGTTCCTTTCGCCTTTTTTCTATATTGCGCTCATTATGGTTTGGTGGCATTCGCGGCAGAGCAACGTTCTGCAGCGCAGGCTCTTTCATGTGAGGATGCGCGGGACGCTGCCGATGACGGCCGCCCGCATCGCGGCAGGCTTTGCGGCTGGCCTTGGGCTGTCGATTCTAGGCTTCGCCGCCGGTGCAGAGTTGAACGCATCGACGCTCGCGTGCGTATGGGCGGCGACGTTCGTGCTGGCTTTGTTCAAGCTTCGTTATGTCTGCCTCGCTTACGCAGCCGGCGCTCTTAGTGTCGTTCAGACCGTATTGGGATGGACGGGCGTACCGGCCGGAGGCGATACGATGGATCGTGTTTGGCGGGCTTTGACGGATATCGACGCGCCGTCTTTGTTGTTCTTGGCCGGATTGCTGCATATTGCGGAAGCGCTTCTCATCCGTCTTCAGGGCGCCCGCTATGCCACGCCGCTGTTCCTGGAGGGCAAGCGCGGCAAGCCAATCGGCGCCTATTCTCTGTCCGGCTTGTGGCCGGTGCCGCTGCTTTGGCTGGTGCCGGCTTCCGGCGTCCATGGGCTGGAGCTTCCCTGGACGCCGCTCTTCGGCCTGGACGGCGGTCCGGCCGTGTCGGCAGCCGGATGGACGCTTGCCGCCTTTCCGGTGCTTATCGGCTTCACGGACCGGACGGCAAGCCGATGGCCGGAAGTGAAGGCGAAGGAAATGGGAAGCGGCCTGCTCTTGTACGGCGTGACGATCGCGGCTTTAGCCGCCGGGGCTGCGTTTTGGGAGCCGCTTACGATCGTCGCAGGACTGGCGGCATTCGTTTTGCACGAAGGCTTGATCTATTGGGGAAGGCTTCGCGAACGGGGACGTCACCCTGTCTATGTTCAAGATGGCAGAGGCGTTGTCATTTTGGCGGTGTTGCCCGGTACGCCGGCGGACGAGATGGGGCTCGTGGCCGGCGAGACGGTGAGCAAGGCGAACGGTGTCCGTGTGCGAAGCAAAGAGGAGCTGCATGCCGCGCTGCAGCTGCAGCCCGCTTTTACCAAACTGGAGGTCCTCAACCGCGACGGAAACGTGAAGTTCTCGCAGCGCGCCAGATATGCGGGCGAGCATCATCAGCTCGGACTCATCCTCGCGCCCGACGAGGATGCCGAATACGTGGCTGCGCCTCGCTCGGTGTCGTTCCGCCAGGGGCTGAGGCAGGCAGGCGCGAGGTCGCGAGGTGCAGGCGGGCGGCCCGGAATCGGCGAATCCGAGCAGGCGGCCGCTCTTGAAACCGGCGAGACCGCGGACAAGCCTACAGCACGAGCGGAGTTAGCTTTAGTCGTGTCCAGTGATGGGGCAAGTTTGACGGAATCCGATGGTTGGGGGAGCTTAACCGGTACGGTCAAGACCCCGACCGAACCGGAGGTGCCGGCTGCACCGCCGGGTCTTCCCCCTCGCAGCGAGCGTCGCAAGTAACGTAACGGCGGTCGATCGGATTTGACAAACGGATCGGCGTCCGCTACTATGGATGGGATTCGTCCTCTAGGGTTCCGGGCAGGCTGCGGCCGGTCGTCTGGTCCAAGGGAGGGCGCGCCGAGCCGCACAGGCGGCAGGCGTCACGGAGGGACAAAAGCCCGGGAGTATCAGAATGTACGGTAGCTGCGATGAACGTCGCGCTTCGTGCATGCCGATGCTTCCGGGCTTTTTTGCATCTATGACCGAGGAGGGGACCGCCATGACAAAATACTGGGTGCTGCTTGTCTCAGCAGGTGTTACGGAGGTCGGTTGGGTTTCTGGACTAAAGCACGCTTCTACCTGGTGGGAGTGGTTATTGACCGCGATCGCGCTGATCTTTTCATTTTGGAGCTTGATGGAGGTGACTCGCGTGCTGCCGATCGGGACGGCTTATGCCGCATTTACCGGCATCGGAGCGGCAGGCACGGTTATCGCGGAGGCTGTTTTTTTCGAAGGGCAGCTGAGTCCTGCCAAACTGGCGCTCGTGGGTCTGATGATCGTCGGCATCATCGGGTTAAAGGCAACGTCAGGCCCGAAGGCGCAATCAAGCGATAAAGAAAGGGGGGCATCGTAATGGCTTGGGTGTACCTGGTGTGCGCCGGCTTGTTCGAGGTAGCGGGCGCGGTCGGCCTGAACCGCTGGAGCAGCCGCAGAGATGCAGCAGGCTTCCTCATGATCTGCGTTAGCTTTCTATTCAGCTTCGGTCTGTTGACCGCCGCTATGCAGGACATCTCGATGGGCACCGCTTATGCAGTCTGGACCGGAATCGGATCGGTCGGGGCAACCTTGCTCGGCATGATTTTCTACGGAGAATCCCGGCAGGCTTGGCGACTCTTTTTCCTGGCGCTGGTCATTGCCGCGGCGGTCGGCTTAAAGTTCATCGGGGAATAAAGAAATACCCCGCAGAGCGGGGCGTCAAGTTGGTCTACCTTATTTTGCATACGCACTTATTCAGGCGTTTGTTGGGTGCTCGCATACCAAAGAACGAGGGCGCCGACGACGGCGAGACAGGCGAGTACGAAAAACGTGATTTTCCAGGCGCTCCGGGGCGCCCTTCCCGAGACCAGTCCGGTCTGTCCGTTGACCATGAACTGATAAAGCTTGGATTTGAAAGTATAGCTGGCGTTCCAGACAGGCAGCAGAAGATGCTTGTAAGTCTGGTTCGAGTAGCTGGTGTCGATGCGGAGCGAGCGGATCTCGTCGCCGCCGATCTCGGAGCGAATGTCGCGATGCAGCGCATCGTCGATTCGCTCCCTCGCTTTTTCCCAGCCGTGCGCACGTCCGATAGAGTAACGCTCGGCGATATAGCCGCTCAAGTACTCGAGCTTGTAGCCGAGCAGACCCTCGAGTTGAAAGTTTCCCAGCCTCTCGAGCAGCTTGGCGTCATAATGCCCGGAGGCAGGAATCAACACGTCGTCGAAGAACCGGTCGTAATCGCCGCTGACCCAGTGCCAGACCGTATAGCGCTCCTGCTCGGTGTAGGTCTCCGTCTTGCCGTTGACGACGCGCGTCTTGGTCACGGTCCGGTAGTGGTAGTCGCCGCGTTCGGCGGAATACGAGGATGACGTGTCCGCGTCGTACGTCCAATAAGGAATATAAATGCCGGCGAGCCTGGCGCTCGTATTCTCGCGTTTGAACTTGCCCGGGAGGAACCATAGCTTCTTTTTCCACTTCCGGAAGGCGGCCGACGCTTCGTCTTTGTCAATTTGAAAGGGAACAAGCGACTCTGGCTTGATGTTCACCGTATCCGGCTGAGGCAGCACCTTCGGCGATCCGCAAAACGGGCAAAGCGTCGCCGTCTGCTCCGCCGGAATAAGGCTCTCGCCGCCGCAATTGCCACATTTGACCGTTTGCTGTGCGATGCCCCAATCGGTATCTGCGTCTGCTCTGCCGTCGGACAGATCGTGCTCTCGCGGAACGGACGCGTCAGGCGGAATCTCCTGCAGCCGTCCGCAATATTGGCATTTCAACTGCTGGCTGTCCGCATCGAACAGCATGGCGCCCCCGCAGCTTTCGCAGGGGAATTGGATAACCTCTTGAGCGGCTTGCGCGTCGGTGGCCATCCCCGGTTACACCTTCGTTCCGCAGTTGGAGCAGAACTTTGCATTCGGCGCGAGCGGCTGGCCGCACTCCGAGCAGAATTTTTTCGTCGGCGCGGCGCCTCCGCCTGCCGGCTGCTCCGGTGCTACGCCGCCGACCTGAGCGGCGCGCTCGCTTGCCGCGGCACCGCTATGGCCGGCAATATCGCTGCCGTTGCTGGCTCCGCTAATGGCAGCCCCTCCAGCGCCAGCCCCGCCGACGCCTCGGCTATCGTTCGTGCCTTTCGCGCCGTCCGAAGCCTGCTGCGCTTCGCCCTGCCGCATCATTTGACTCATCGCTTGCCCCATCGCCATGCCCGCGCCAAGCCCGATCCCCGTGCCGGCGGAGCCGTCGGCAGGATTGTTCGCAGCCTCGCGAAGCGCTTCTGCCGTCTGGTACTTCATATATTGGTCGAGATTGCCCACGATGCCCATCGACGATCTGCGATCGATCGCCTTTTCGACCTCCTCGGGGAGGGACAGATTCTCGATCGTAAGGGCGGTCAGCCACAGCCCCATCGCCATGAAGTGCGACTGCAGCTTGTCGGCCGCAGCACGGCTTAATTCGTCGTACGAGGCGGCGAGGTCGATGACAGGAATCTTCGACTCGCCCAGCAGGTCGCTTACGCCGGACACGATGACCGACTTGAGATACCCCGCCACATTTTCAGTCGAGAAATCTTGCTGCGTCCCGAAAATCTCCTTCAGGAACAGCGCCGGGTCGTTTACCTTAAGGGCATAGTTGCCGAAGCCTCTCAGACGAACCATCCCGAACTCCGCGTCCCGAAGGATGACTGGGTTCGTCGTGCCCCATTTGAGCTGCGTGAAGTTGCGCGTGCTGACGAAGAAAACGTCCGCCTTGAACGGGGAGTTGAATCCGTACTTCCATGACTTCAGCGCCGTCAGAACCGGCATGTTCTGGGTGCTCAGCGTGTACGTGCCGGGACCGAAGACATCCGCGATCTGGCCTTCATTTACGAAGACGGCGGCCTGCGACTCGCGCACGACAAGCTTGGCGCCCATTTTGATGGCGTTGTCGTAGACTGGAAAGCGATACACCATCGATCCCGTGTCGTCCAGCCATTCAATGACCTCTATAAACTGACCCTTGATGAAGTCAAACAATCCCATGATTCATCCTCCGTTCCAATTCTTTTCATCCATTATAAGCGTTAAATCGCGTTTGTTCGACGGAAACGCAAAAAAGCTTGCATCACCGGGCCATTTGATGCCTGGCAACGCAAGCCTTTTATGGTGCGGAATCGGGCTGCCGTACGACCAGAATCTCCACGCGGCGGTTTTTCTGGCGATTCGACTCCGTATCGTTCGCTGCGACGGGGCGCGTGTCCGCGTAACCGGCGACCTCGAACAGATTTTCCGGCAGCTTGCGGGCCTCGACGAAGTACCGGAGCACAGACAGCGCGCGGCCGGACGACAAGCCCCAGTTATCCTGAAAAGCGGATCCCGCTTGAATAGGCAGGTTGTCGGTATGACCCTGGATCGAAATCGTCGTATCCAGCTTCTTGAACAAGCTGGACAGCTTGTCCAGCGCGGGTTTGGCCTCCGGCTTGAGGTCAGCCTTGCCGAGATCGAACAGGAAGCGGTCCGACAGGCGGATCGCGATGCCCTGAGGCGTATCTCCGACGAATACATCCTGCTGCAGCTTGTTTTCTTTCACGTAGGTTTCAATGACCTTCAGCAGATCCTGCAACGCCTGCTCCCGTCTTTGCGCCCGCTCGGCATCCGCGTTCGCCGATGCATTCGGGGAAGCGTCCGGCGTCGGCGAGGCGCTTGGGGCGGGACTTGGATATTTGGAGACGTCGGTGCTGCCATCGAGGCCGCTGCCCATCTCGATAATGCTATCCGCTCGGTGGAATTCCAGCTGCAGCGACTTCGCCAGCGTGTCGTATTTCTTGATATCGATCTGGCTCATCGCATACATAATGATAAAAAAAATGAGAAGGAGGGTGATCAGATCCGCATACGTGATCAGCCAACGGTCGTGATTCTCATGCGCGCTTCGGCTGCGTCTGCTCCGTCTCCGGGCCATCGTCGGTCTCCTCCTTTGTCCGCGCGAAGGACAAACCCTCCGTATGCATGAAGGCCGTCAGCTTTTTGCGGATGAGCGTCGGATTTTCGCCGGCTTGGATCGCGAGGATGCCTTCAAGCATCATTTCCGTGAACTGGACGGACTCGGCCGCCCGAATGCGAATCTTGGAGGCGATAGGCAAGTACAGGATGTTCGCGGAGGCGACCCCGTAAAGGGTGGCGGTAAAAGCCACCGCGATCGCGGGACCCAGCGAACCCGGATCCGAAAGATTGCTCAGCACGTGAATTAGTCCCATGACGGTGCCGATGATACCCATCGTCGGCGCATAGCCGCCGGCCGACTCAAAGATTTTCGCCTGATTTTCCATACGCTGCTCGATGGCGTCGATCTCGAATTCGAGAATTTGCCTGCTGAGCTCGGGATCGGTGCCGTCGACGACGATTTGCAGACCGTTTTTGATAAAGGGGTCGGGGTGCTCAACGATCTTATTCTCGAGGGAGAGCACGCCTTCGCGACGGGCCGTCGTAGCCAAATCGACCAGCTCTTCGATAAGGGCATTCACGTTCAACTCGCTCGGACGGAACGCCGTCTTCAGCGATTCGGGAATCTGACGCAAGCGGGAAGCTGGGAAGCTGACTGCCACTGCGGCGAACGTGCCGCCGAACACGATCAGAAGCGCCGTTTTCTCGACGAGTCCTTCCCAATGGCCCCCTTCCCATAGAAATCCGCCTATCAGTGCGACAAGAGCGGCCAAGATGCCCCACGAAGTCGTCTGGTCCAACCGCTGCTTCATGCAGCTTCACTCCTTTTGACTGGCTTCCGGGAACCCGATATAATAGATGAGAACACATATTCGGATTCACTGGAAGGGATATCCTGTTTATCGGTTAAATCAAGCGGGGTACGATATAGGACTTTGGTCTATAAGACGCGGAGGTGGGCTTGGCCATGGCAGTGCCGTCCGGATTCAAGCTGCAATCGGAATACGAACCGCAAGGCGATCAGCCGGAAGCGATCAGACAGCTGGTAGCCGGCATTCAGGAAGGGAAGCGTCATCAGACGCTGCTCGGCGCGACGGGGACGGGCAAGACCTTTACGATCGCCCAGACGATCGCAAAGGTGAATAAGCCTACGCTCGTCATAGCGCACAACAAGACGCTCGCCGCTCAGCTGTGCAGCGAGTTCAAGGAGTTTTTCCCGGAAAACGCGGTGGAATACTTCGTGAGTTACTATGACTACTATCAGCCGGAGGCGTACATTCCGTCCTCGGACACATACATCGAGAAAGATTCCAGCATCAACGACGAGATCGACAAACTGCGCCACTCCGCGACCTCGGCGCTGTTCGAGCGGCGCGACGTCATCATCGTGGCGAGCGTATCGTGTATTTACGGCCTCGGTTCGCCGGAGGAGTACCGCGACCTGCGCCTCAGCCTCCGGGTCGGAATGGAAAAGTCCCGCAATGCGATTTTGCACAAGCTCGTCGATATCCAGTATCAACGCAACGACATGAACTTTACGCGGGGAACGTTCCGGGTACGTGGCGACGTTGTCGAGATTTTCCCGGTGTCGGTCGGCGACCGCGCGATCCGCGTGGAGATGTTCGGCGACGAGATCGAGCGGATCACCGAGATCGACGTCCTAACGGGCGAGATCATAGGCTCGCGCGAGCATGTCGCGATTTTCCCGGCGTCTCACTTCGTGACCGCCGAGGAGAAGATGAAGGTCGCGCTGGTCAACATCGAGCGTGAGCTTGAAGAGCGCCTCGCCGAATTGCGCGAGCAGGGCAAGCTGCTTGAAGCGCAGCGGCTGGAACAGCGCACGCGCTACGACCTGGAGATGATGGCGGAGATGGGCTTCTGCTCCGGCATCGAGAACTACTCGGGGCCGCTCACATTCCGCGAGCGCGGCGCGACGCCCTACACGCTCATGGACTTTTTCCCGGACGACTACCTTATCGTCATCGACGAGTCGCATGTGACGCTGCCTCAGGTGCGTGCGATGTACAACGGTGACCAGGCGCGCAAGACCGTGCTCGTCGATCACGGTTTCCGCCTTCCTTCGGCGAAAGACAACCGGCCGCTACGATTCGAAGAGTTCGAAGCCAAAGCCAAGCAGCTCGTCTACGTATCGGCGACGCCCGGCCCTTATGAATTGGAGCATTGCCCGACGATGGTGCAGCAGATTATTCGTCCGACCGGCCTTGTCGATCCGATCATCGAGGTACGTCCGACCAAGGGACAGATCGACGACCTGCTTGGCGAGATCCGGGCGCGCATCGAACGCGACGAGCGCGTGCTCGTGACGACGCTGACCAAGAAGATGGCGGAGGATCTGACCGACTACATGAAGGAAGTCGGCATTAAAGTTCGTTACCTGCACTCGGACATCAAGACGCTGGAACGGATGTCGATTCTTCGCGACCTGCGGATTGGCACGTTCGATGTGCTGGTCGGCATCAACCTGCTGCGGGAGGGTCTCGACTTGCCCGAAGTCACGTTGGTGGCCATTTTGGACGCGGACAAGGAAGGCTTTCTGCGCGCCGAACGCTCCCTTATCCAGACGATCGGGCGGGCTGCGCGCAATGCCGAAGGACGCGTCATTATGTACGGAGACAAAATTACGGACTCGATGGAGAAGGCGATCGGCGAGACCGAGCGTCGGCGGGCGATTCAGACTGCCTACAACGAAAAACACGGCATCACGCCGCAGACGATCCGCAAGAAGGTACGCGACGTGATTGAAGCTACGAAGGTCGCCGAGCAGAAGAGCGCTTATCTCACGGGGCTCGAAGACGTCGACAAGCTCTCCAAGAAGGATCGCCAGTCCGTCATCAACCGCCTGGAGGCGGAGATGAAAGACGCTGCGAAAAACCTTCAATTCGAGCGCGCGGCCGAGCTGCGCGATGCGCTTTTGGAGCTGAAGGCAAGCATGTAACTGCAAACGATAACTATCCCGTTCGGCAAAATGCCGGGCGGTTTTTTATGCTGCTTTGGTAACGGCCAATGCAAATAGAAAAGCTAGGGAGCCAGCTACTAGAAAGACGGCGTCAGGATAGGCAGTAGCTAGATAAGCGGTGGCTAGAGAGGCAGAGATAAGAGAGCGGTGACTAGACGGGAGTGGCTAGAGAGCTATTGACTAGAGAGCTATTGACTAGAGAGATATTGACTAGAGAAGCAGTGACTAAAGCGCAGTGACTAAAGCGCAATGACTAAAGCGCAATGACTAAAGCGCAATGACTAAAGCGCAATGACTAAAGCGCAATGACTAAAGCGCAATGACTAAAGCGCAATGACTAAAGCGCAATGACTAAAGCGCAATGACTAAAGCGTCAATAACTAGAGACGTAAGTGAACTAGGGAGATATTTTCCTAGAGCAGATGCCGGGAAGGGGCATACCCCATTTCCAACCTTTTTAACGGTATCCCCTTCACACAGGAACCACGTAATAGACAAAAAAACCAGTAGTTAAAAATGGGTGTATATGGTATTATAAGAACGAATGTTCCTATTTTCGGAGGAGATCTATTTGAATTCTTGGCGATCGGTCAGTGAGCAAATGCCGCACTTCCAAGAGGAAGGCTGCGAACGTGCGTTATTCCAGTCGAAATGGCCGCACGGGTTCAGATGCCCGCGCTGCAATGGATCCGCTTACTACCCTATCGCTTCCCGCCACCGGAGATTGTACGAATGCCGTTCCTGTGCGCACCAGACGTCCCTCACGGCTGGCACGATCATGGAGGGGACGCGTACGCCGCTCGTTAAGTGGTTCCAGGCTTTATTTATGATGCAGGCCGGCATTTCCGCTAGGCTGCTGGCCGAGCTCATACAGGTGACTTACAAGACGGCTTGGCTGATCAATCATAAGCTTCGTCATGCTATCCAGATATATGATGAAGGCAGGCTTCTTAAAGGTGAATTGCAGTTGTACGGCGATTTTTATGCGCGTCCGGTCATGAACTACCATTCAGACCCGCTCGGTCAACGCGATCAGCCGACAGTAGCGGGCGTTTCCATCAACACGGAGACCCGGGATATCGAGCAGGTAAAAATTAAAAAAATGCCTCGAACGGGATTCGCGGGGCGTGTATTCGGCATCGAATCTTACGGCAATTTTCTCTGGCGTCATGTGGTTTCCGACTCGTCGAGCATACATAGCATTGAGATCGTTAAGCAGAGCGGCGTCGAAGGCGTGACGGCTCTTGGTTTAATCTGGCGAGGCGTGATCGGCTGGCTTGCCCGGACTTTCGGAGGAATCGGACCGAAGCATCTGCAGGCCTACTTGGACGAATATTGTTTTCGTATCAATGCACGCGCTGACGTGTTCGGTATGTTGGTATCCTTGTGCGGTACGGTAAGCACAATTACATTGCGCCAGCTTGTGAGCAAGCGGAGCGCCGTTCATGCCATTCGATGGACGAGTCTCGGCGGCGGCAAACTTTCTAAAAGATCGGCGGTTGTCTAATACGATCCGCGCAGTGGAAGCTCAAATGCAGCTTTATCAAGCTGTACGCACCTCCTGTTCCACGGGGATAGTGAGGGCTCGAAAATTGGAGGGAATAGCTAACAACTCTGCTTTTAGGGGGAATAGTCAAAACTTTGCACCCAGAGGGCTAGGGGGGGATCTTTTCGCGATGAATCGCACCCTGATCGAACGGGATATTTTCAAATACAGTAATTTCTCAGCTAACTGTCAAAGGTCGCTTGGCCAGGGAAATGCGTCTCAACCTGATTGATGGGGATAACGTTGAAAAGAGCTGAAACTGACATGTTTGCCGAAAGGAGGCTCGTCGTGAAATGAGTCGCAACCTGCGCGAAGGGGATACCGTTGAAAAGTGATGAAAATGCACCTATTGCTGGAATACGACACTATTTTCGGACGGTTCGTTGGGTCGGCCGCGGTAGAACGGTGTAAGGAGCAGAAGAAGGGCTCTCCAAAGAACGCCGCACCTTGGTGGGATTTCCATTTGCGTACCAGTTCATCCGCAAGTATAATGAGATGAGAACACATATTCTTATGTGACGGGAACGTGAACGGAGGCGGCGCGGAGAGCGAGCCAAGCCGTTAACGACAGGAGGCTGTACGTTTTGGGAAGCGATCAGATCGTCATTAAGGGCGCCCGCGCCCATAACCTGAAAAATATCGACGTGACCATTCCGCGCGACAAATTCGTCGTGCTCACCGGTCTTAGCGGCTCGGGGAAGTCTTCGCTCGCGTTCGATACGATATACGCCGAGGGGCAGCGTCGGTACGTGGAGTCGCTCTCCGCGTATGCGCGCCAGTTCCTCGGGCAAATGGACAAGCCGGACGTCGATTCGATCGAAGGGCTGTCACCGGCCATCTCGATCGATCAGAAGACGACGAGCCGCAACCCTCGGTCGACCGTCGGTACCGTGACGGAGATTTACGATTATTTGCGGTTGCTGTATGCGCGTATCGGCAAGCCGCATTGTCCGGAGCACGGCATCGAGATTACGTCCCAGACGGTAGAGCAGATGGTCGACCGAATTATGGAGTATCCGGAACGGACTCGACTTCAGATTCTGGCGCCGGTCGTATCGGGACGCAAGGGAGAGCATACGAAGCTGCTGGCCGATATCCAGAAGCAAGGGTTCGTCCGCGTACGCGTGAACGGGGAGATCATGGATCTGTCCGAGCCGATCGAGCTGGAGAAAAACAAGAAGCACTCGATCGAGGTCGTCATCGACCGGATCGTCGTGAAGGAGGACGTGGCGACGCGTCTGGCCGACTCGCTCGAGACGGGGCTTAAGCTGTCCGGCGGACAGATCATCGTCGATATCATCGACAAGGAAGAGCTGATGTTCAACTCCCATCTGGCTTGCCCCGTTTGCGGGTTTTCGATGGGCGAGTTGGAGCCGCGCCTTTTCTCTTTTAACTCGCCGTTCGGCGCTTGCCCGGATTGCGACGGGCTCGGCGTGAAGATGGTCGTCGATCCCGACCTGCTGCTGCACGACAAGAGCAAGAGCATCGAGCAGGGGGCTTTTTCCGCTTGGGCGGGGAGCACCTCGACCTATTATCCGCAGTTTCTCGCGGCGGTGTGCAGTCATTACAAGATTCCGACGAAGGTGCCGGTGTCCGAACTGACGGACAAGCAGATGAAGCTGCTGTTATACGGCACGGGGCCGGAGAAGATTCGCTTCAAATATCAGAACGAATTCGGCTATACGCGCGATGCGATGGTCCAGTTCGAAGGCGTGGTGCCGAACCTGGAGCGTCGCTACAGGGAGACTGCGTCGGACGGCATCCGCGAGTTTATCGAGGAATACATGGGCGCCAAGCCATGCGAAGGTTGTAAAGGAAAGCGGCTGAAGAAGGAAGCGCTCGCCGTCACGGTCGGCAGCCAGAACGTTGCGCACGTCACGGCGTTGTCGATCGGAGACGCTATGAACTTCTTCGACGGGCTCGAGCTGAACGCCAAGGACAAGCAGATCTCCAACCTCATCCTGAAGGAGATCAGCAGTCGTCTGGGCTTTCTGGTCAACGTCGGTCTAGATTATCTGACGCTCTCGCGCGCAGCCGGCACCCTGTCGGGCGGCGAGGCGCAACGGATACGACTGGCCACGCAGATCGGCTCCAGTCTGATGGGCGTTCTGTATATTTTGGATGAACCGAGCATCGGCTTGCACCAGCGGGACAACGATCGCCTGATCAAGACGCTGGAGCATATGCGGGATCTCGGCAATACGCTTATCGTCGTCGAGCATGACGAAGACACGATGATGGCGGCGGACTACCTGATCGATATCGGTCCTGGCGCCGGCATTCATGGGGGAACGGTCGTCGCGCAAGGCACGCCGGAAGAGGTCATGCGCGACGACAATTCGCTTACAGGCGCTTACCTGAGCGGCCGCCAGTTTATCCCGGTGCCGCTCACCAGGCGCAAGCCTGACGGCCGCTGGATCGAAGTGAAGGGCGCCACGGAGAACAACCTCAAAAATTTGAGCGCCAAGTTCCCGCTCGGCGTGTTTACGGCCGTGACTGGCGTATCGGGCTCGGGCAAGTCGACGCTGGTTAACGAGATCTTGTACAAGACGCTGGCCCGCGACCTGAACAAGGCGAAGGTGCGTCCCGGCCAGTACAAGGAGTTCCTCGGACTGGAGCATCTGGAGAAGGTCATCGACATCGACCAGTCGCCGATCGGGCGCACGCCGCGTTCGAATCCGGCGACGTACACCGGGGTGTTCGACGATATCCGCGACGTATTTGCGATCACGAACGAGGCCAAGGTACGAGGGTATAAGAAGGGGCGCTTCAGCTTCAACGTCAAGGGCGGCCGCTGCGAGGCATGCAAAGGCGACGGCATTATCAAGATCGAAATGCACTTCCTGCCTGATGTGTACGTGCCTTGCGAAGTATGTAAAGGCAAGCGTTACAACCGCGAGACGCTCGAGGTTAAGTATAAGGGCAAGAACATCGCGGAAGTGCTGGAAATGACGATCGAGCATGCGACCGAGTTCTTCCAGAACATCCCGCGTATCCATCGCAAGCTCCAGACGCTGCTCGACGTCGGCCTCGGCTACATGACGATCGGACAACCGTCTACGACGATGTCCGGGGGCGAGGCGCAGCGCGTCAAGCTGGCGGCCGAGCTGCATCGCCGCAGCACGGGCAAGACGCTGTACATTCTTGACGAGCCGACGACGGGTCTGCATGCGCACGATATCGACCGGCTGCTGCAGGTGCTGCAGCGACTGGTTGATTCGGGCGAGAGCGTGCTCGTAATCGAACACAATCTCGACGTTATCAAGACGGCTGACTATCTGGTCGACCTCGGACCCGAAGGCGGCAGCGGCGGCGGTACGATCGTTGGCGTCGGCACGCCGGAGCAACTCGCGGCCAATGCGAAGTCTTACACGGGCAAGTATCTCGGCCCTGTATTGGAGCGGGATCGGGCACGCACCGAAGCGGCTTTGGCTACGGTCGAGGTTTGAGCTTGGAAAGTGAAGGGTGAGACGAATGGCACTCGATCCGAAGCGCCGTGCGGGCGAAGAGGCAGTCAAGCTGGTCGAGGATGGCATGCTTGTGGGATTGGGAACAGGCTCGACGGCGTATTGGGCGATTATGGACATTGGCAAGAGAGTCAAGGAAGGATTGAAAATTACGGCTGTGCCGACTTCGATCCGATCAGAGGAACTGGCACGCTCGCTAGGGATTCCGTTAGTGCCGCTGGACGAGATCCAGCCTGGTGGTATCGATCTGACGATCGACGGCGCCGACGAGGCGGACGGAGAACTGAACTTGATCAAAGGGGGCGGGGGGGCGCTTCTGCGAGAGAAAATCATCGCCGCCCACAGCAAGCGGCTTGTCATTGTCGCGGACGCCTCCAAGGAAGTAAAGACGCTGGGCAAGTTCCCGTTACCAGTTGAGATTGTGCCGTTTGGCTTCAAGCTGACGGTGGGACGCCTCGAGGTACTGGGTGGTCATCCTGTGTTACGCCAAGGTGAAGACGGCGAGCCGTACGTGACGGACAACGGAAACTATATCGCCGATTGCCGCTTTGGTGTCATCGATGACGCGGCAGCGCTGGAGACGACGTTGAATCTCATCCCCGGTGTCGTAGAGAATGGCCTGTTCGTCGGCATGGCGGAGCGCATCGTCGTGGGGCACGAAGACGGAACGATAAGCGTTCGCGAGCGCGTCAGGTGAAGGTAACGGGGATTGCGTTCGGGAGCGTGTCACGTAAAGGTAAGTGGGTTGGGTTTGCGATATTGAAGAAGAGGGTTGCTCTTCTCCGGAAATGCCGGAAAGAGCAACCCTTCTTTATTTGCCATCGGTCTAATGGCGAGTCAGCATGAGCTTGTCGATCGCGAGCGTGTAAGCATTACTGCCGGGATCTTTGCCGGTGATCTGGAATTTGAACGTCTTGTTGCCCGCAGCGCCGATCGTGATGGTGCCGAGGCCGACCGTATCGTAAAACGCGTTGGCGTCGTACCAGTCGAGCGGTTCGCCGACGGCGGCCCCGTCGTCGACGTACAGCTGTGCCGTACCGCGATCCGGATGCTTTTTCACCCGCGCGCTGATCGCATACGTACCTGCTGCGGGCACGTTCACGGTATACTGCAGCCAATCGCCCACGGCGTTGAAGCCGCTGTAATTAAGCGAGCCGCCGCTCGCCGCGGCGTCCGTTCCGTTCGTGTACGTATCGCCCGAGCTTACGGTCGTCGCAAGGCTCTCGGCCTCGTACGTGACCGGTTGCGGTGTCAGCGAGACGTAATCGGTCGCGAGCGTATAGGAGGAGCTGGCCGCATTTTTGCCCGTGGACTGGAAGCGGAACGCTTTGCTGCCCGCCGAAGCGAACGTCACGCTGCCGAGGTCGACGGATACGTAGCCTTGGGCGCTTTGATACTCGTCGATGGGAGCGCCCTGGGCGGCACCGTCGATGTACAGCTGCGCGATGCCGCGGTCTGGATGCTTTTTCACCTGCACCTTCACGTTGTAGGTGCCGGCCGCAGGCACGTTGACTGCGTATTGGATCCAGCCGCCTACGGAGACCGGGTTGCCGTAGCTAAGCGCGCCGTTGCTGGCCGCGGAATCGCTGCCGACCGTGGTCGTACCGCCGGCGGCCGTCGTGGCCGTCGCGTTCTCGGCTTCGTACTTGACGGCTTCCGGCACCGGCGGAGGGAGCGTCCGGTCCGGCGACTTGTACGTAAGCCGGATCGTGTCCGTGGCAAGCGTGTATTGACCGCTGGCTGCGTTTTTGCCCGTCACCTGAAACTTGAATGCCTTGTCGCCTGCGGACGTAAAGGCGATATTACCGAGGTTCACTTCGACGTAGCCTTGCGTCGCTGCGTACTCGTCGATCGGCGCGCCTTGCGCCGTGCCGTCGATGTACAGCTGCGCCGTGCCCCGGTCCGGATGCTTCTTGACCCGGACCTTGACGTTGTACGTGCCCGCGCTCGGCACGTTCACCGTGTATTGCACCCAGCCGCCGACGCCGCCGGCGTTGGCGTAGTTCAACGCGCCGCCGTTGGCCGCCGAGTCGGTGCCGTTCTCCTGCGTGCCGCCCGCGGACATCGCGACCGGCAGGCTCTCGGCTTCGCTCGCAATGCCCGACGAGACGGTGACGCTGCCCGTGCCGCCTGTCCCGATCGCCACGTCGGCCGCAACCGTCTTATTCGCCGTACGGTCGAAGACGATGACCTTGCCCGTCGTGCCGGCCGTCCCCGTCGCGTTTACCGTGACCGCGGAACCGCTGGCGCTTACCGTATACGACGCGATCTTCTCGTCCGCGTAAAGTACCTGCATGTCGGCCGAGGCGTTGTCCTCCTGAATCCAGTACGCCTTGCCCTTGGACGTATTCTCGGCGAGATTAACCGGCAGGCCTGGCGACTTAAGTTGCGCGCCCGTATACCGGCCTTTGTACCGGTAGTTGATATTGCCGCTGTCGTCCATCGTCACGTCCTCGACGAGGTACGTCTTGTTGCTGTCGAGCCAGCGCAGGTTCAGCGTCAGCTCCGTGGCCGCCGCCGTCTCGCCAGCCGCCGTCGCGATGACGAGCGCCTTGCTCTTGTCGTCCGACGCGTACATCCAGGCATACGGACCGGACGTGTCGAAGTTGGGCCCGGCGTACAGCGGTCGGGTCATGCCGTCCGTCAGTGCGACGATGCGCGGATTTTTGCGCCATTCGTTGAACTTCTTCAGCGTAGAGATGCCCGCGGCGCTCCAGGTGCTGGGGTCTTTAGCGAACTTAATGACGCGCGCCAGCATGTAGGAATAGTAGTCCTCGGTCTTGCCGGTCGTCAGGCCGCCGTAGTAGACCGAGTTCATCGGCAGGTAGCCGAAGCTGTTAAAGCCGATCAGCATGCTCTTGTCGACATTGCCCTTGGCGGAGACGAAGCCGTTGTCCCCGATATGCAGCAGTCCGACGTTGCGGTCGCCTTGAGTCGGATAATAGTCGACCTCGCTTGTTTCCTTCATTAAGAAGTCAGGGTGGCGCGAGACGACGTCGTTCATGTAATTGCGCACGTTGACGTTTTTCCGGTAAACGCTGTCGCTCGGATGCGAGGTCGAGGTGGCCGTCGTGTTCGGCCAGAACTCGGTCAGGTCGATCATCTGATGCGAGAGGTGATAGTTCGGGATCATAAAGTCCTCGACCTGGCTGCGCTTGAACTCGATGTTCGCGGGATCGGCCAGATCGCGCCCCGCGTTGTGATTGTCGCCGGTCATGCTGAACCACAGGCCGAACTTCATCCCCTGGGCGACGATCGTGTCCGTCAGCGCGGCGAGGTTGGAGGTGAAGCCGCTCGCGGGCGTCGTCGTGTCGCGTGTCGTATTCCACAGGTCGTCCAGCATCACCATGTCCATGCCGGCCTGCACGGCCTTCGGGATGACCGTGTTGCGATAATACGACTCCGTGCGGTTGTTCAGCCACTCCCAGTCGTTGGTCGTAAAGACGGCCGTCGTATTGTGATATTTAAAGCGCTTACGAAAATGTTCTTCAACAGCCATGCGCCCGTCCAGCACATCTCCCTTGAACACGGTCATGTCCACGGAGATATATTCGTAAGTCTCTCCCGGAAACAGCACGAGCTGGAGGGAGCCGGGGTTCGTCGATACTTTGACGTTGTCGATGCCGCTCCAGGCGTTGATGCTGGCGAACGGGAGATTGTTCGTTCCGCCCTGCGTCTTCCAGTTCATCTCGGGCTGGATCGTCCAGCCGTCGCCCGTATTATACTGGGTAATGGCGTTCTTGCCCGTATTCGGGGCGAGCGCGCCGGCGGTGCTGCTCCAGGTCATGTTAGGCACATAGTAGAGGGTATGGGCGTCATTCGGGAAATTAAGCGCGATGATGTCCGACGCCGAGATCGTTTTTTCGGAGGTGCTGTTGTTCTTGAGAACGTTCGAATACTTGAGGCCCGCCCGGTCGTTGTACAACTCGAACTTAAGCTGAACGGTGACGTTCTGCGGCGAGGTGCGGCTGAGCGGAATGGTCAGCTGCTTGCCCCAAGTCGTGCCGAACTTCGAGATGTCGCCGATCGTATCGGTCCCGAGCGTCCAACCGCCGTCGTCCGCATACAGATCGCTGCCGCCATAATTATAGTAGAACAAATAGCTGCTGCCGCTGCCGGTCAGATATTCTCTGCCCGCTTCTTTGTTGTAGAAGCTGGTCATCTCAACGCTGCCGCCGCTGAACGTAATAACCGCCCGCAGCACGTCGTTCTCCAGCGTCCACGTATTGCCGCTCTTGACGATCGTCGAGCTCGCCGCGGCCGCCTTCGGCACCTGCGCCTCCTTTATGTACGGAATGCCTGTCAGCAGGAGGCTTACGACCATCGCGATGCACAATCCAAGACGCATTCCCGCTTTCCAACTCATCATTCAAACCCCTTTCGGCGCATATTGAAATAGACCCGCAAGCCGCCTGTCCCAGGCGGTTCGCGCAAGCTGAAGCGGCTAGCGGGCCCGGTGAAACCATCCTCGATAACTTACTTGCCGAGCGAATTCATGAAGTCGACGTATTCCTTCTCGGCGTCCGCCGTGGCCGGATACCATTCCTTCTCGAGGAAGTCCTTGAACTGCTGCTCGTTGATGCTGCCCGTGATGTAGGCGATCTCCTTGTCGTCTTTCTTTTTGACGAGGTCGGGGATGGTGCCATTCAGGTTCAGGATCTTGGGCGAGCGCACCGCGGGGACATTCACGACGGTCATTTGTGCGAGCGCGTCGTCCAGCTGCTTCTGGTAAATAGCCAGCCGCTCCGGCGTATCGGCGTTGGCAATCGAGGCGCCGTCGCCGTTAATCGCGTTCGCGGGCGTCATATAAGGGCTCGTGATCGTCGCGAGCTTCGCCGTCTGTTCCGCGGACCGAACGACCGCCTTGGTGGCCGGATCGTAGCTGTCATAAGTGAGGCCCTTCACGCCAAGCTGGAACAACGTGTTGGCTTCGGCCGTGTTGCCCCAGTCGAGGAACTTCAGGACGTCGTCGACTTTCTTCGAATCTTTCGGAATCATCCAGCCGCCCCACATCGCCGGCGTGACCCAATCCGACGCGACGCCCTTGTCGTCTTTCAGCACGCCGTGGTAGGAGAAGATTTTCTCGGAATCCGGAAGCTTGCTGATGTTGCCCAGCACGGCCGATTGGTGGCCGTAGACGATGCCGACCTTGAACTGGTTGAGCTTTTCCGTGTCGACGTAGATTTTGTTGATCAAAAACTCGGGATCGATGAGCTTCTCGTCGTTGAGCTGCTTAAGGTAGGTCAGATAAGGGAGGTAGCCGGACATTTTCTCCCGGATTTTGTACTGTCCGTCCGTATCCTTGACGCCGTCGACGACCGGCAGGTCGAACGCCGCCGTCAGGAAATTCGTGGCGTTCCAGATCGTATTGCGTCCGAGATCCGGGCCAGAGAGCGACAGGCCGTACGTGTCCGCCTTGCCGTTGCCGTCGGGATCGTTTTTGGCAAACGCCCGCACGACGTTCGTGAACTCCTCGATATTCGTCGGCGCCTTGAGGCCCAGCTTGTCCAGCCATTGCTGATTGATCATGTAGCCCCAGTGGTTGACGACGTTCGTTCTCGGGATGATGTAGGTCTTGCCGTCGTTGACGGATTTGACCGCGTCCCACATTTCCGGCGTGATGTTTTTCATCAGGTTCGGGTAGTTCGCGATCTTGTCGTCCAGCGGTTCGAGCAGACCGTTTTGCGCCCACTTCTCCATGTTCGCGTCCGCGCCGTTGCCTGCCGTGCCCCAGTTGTAGATGACGTCGGGCAGGTCGCCCGAGGCCATGACGACCTGGAGCTTGTCCACGTAATTGTTGATCGGGGGCGCTTCGATCTCGAGCTTCACGTTCGCCAGCTTGTCCGCTTCCGCGACGACGGGATTGTTGTCGAGGACGATGTCCGCGTTCACCCGGTTGAACATCTTGATCTTAACCGGATCCTTCTGCCCGGCCGCTGCGGAAGAGGGGGCCGACGAGGATGCGGCGGCAGACCCGGAGGAGGCAGCGTCACTCGAACTGCCGGGTTCGTTGTTGTTGCCAGAGGCGCAGGCGGCGAGCGCGGAAGACATGAGCATTACGGATACTAGCAGGCTTGCCCGGTGGATGCGTTTGTTTCTCATGTGCATATCCCCTTCAAATATATTTTATATAGTTAAGCCGCATGGAATCGCAGCCTTCACCCAAGCGAAGCCTAGCCTTTGATGGAGCCGATCAGCATGCCCTTCATGAAGTATTTCTGCATGAACGGGAAGATGAGGATGATCGGCAGCGTCGAGAAGATGATGATCGCCATTTTGATCGTGAATTCGGTCACCCCGGAGTTGCTCGCGTCCAGCACGTCCCGGGCGACCCCGCCGCTGTCGACGACGAGGTCCCGGACGATGAGCATGAGCGGCCACAGGTCCCGTTTCGACGTATAAATGATGGCGTTAAAGAACGTGTTCCACTGGGTGACCGCGTGGAAGATGACGAAGGTGGCGATCGCGGGCTTGGAGAGCGGCACGATGATCCGGGCCAGGATCGTCAGTTCGTTGGCGCCGTCGAGCGCGGCCGATTCCTCCAAGCTTGCAGGGATGCTGCCGATGAAGCTTTTCATCAGAATGAGGTTATAGGCGCCGAGCGCGCCAGGCAGGATTAACGCCCACAGCGTGTTGTACATGTCGAGCGAGCGGATGAGATAGAAGTTTGGGATAAGCCCGCCGTTGAAAAACATCGTGAAGGTGATGAGCAGCAGGATCACGTTGCGGCCCTTCAGATCGGTTTTTGAAAGCGGATACGCTGTAATCAGCATTAAAAAGATGTTAAGGGCGACGCCGGCGACCGTAATGATGATCGTATTGCGGTACCCGGTCCAGAGCACCGACATCTTGAAGATCTGCCGGTAGGCGCCGAACTCGACGTGGGTCGGGATCATGCGGAGCGGATGCGCCAGGTAGTCCGTGTAGGGCGTGACCGAGTAGGCGGCTACGTAGACGAACGGGAACAGGCAAAGCAGCGCGAACAGCGTAATGACGAAGTAATTGACGGCGTCGAAAATTTTATCGCTGCGCGAGCGGATATTCACGGAAACTGCCTCCTTTCTGGGCGCATGGCCTTACCAAATGCCGTCTTCCTTCATCCACTTGGCGATCCGGTTGCTCGCGATCAGGAAGATCAGGCCGATCGCCGAGGTGAACAGCCCGACCGTGGCGCCGAAGGAGAAGCGACCGCCGAGGATGCCGACGCGGTAGGCGTACGTCTCGAACACTTCGGACACGTGGAGGTTCATCGGATTTTGGAGGACGAAGATTTGTTCGAAGCCGTTGTTCATGATGTGGCCGAGACGCAGGATGATGAGGACGACGATCGTCGACTTGATGCCGGGCACCGTGATATGCCACAACCGCTTCAGCCGGCTCGCGCCGTCGATGCTTGCGGCTTCGTATAGCTCGGTGTTGATGGAAGCCATCGCGGCGAGATAGATGATGCTCTCCCAGCCGGAGTCTTTCCAAATGCTGCTGAGCACGACGAGCGGCCTGAAGTAGGCGTTGTCCGCCAGGAAGAAGACGGGCTCGATGCCGAGTTGCTGCAGGAAGAGGTTGAACACCCCCCAGGTCGGCGACAGGAAGTTAACCAGAATCCCGCCGATGACGACCCAGGAGATGAAGTGAGGCAGGTAAATCAGCGTCTGGCTAAACTTCTGGTAAGTCCGGTTGCGCATCTCGTTCAAGAACAGCGCGAGCAGAATCGGGAACGGGAAGCCGAACAGCAGCTTCAGGAAGCTGAGGTACAGCGAGTTCAGGAAGACCGTGTAGAAATCGTCCAGGCCGAACATGTACTTGAAGTTCTCGAAGCCGATCCAGGGACTGTGAAGGATGCCTCTGGCGAAGTTGAAGTCCTTGAACGCGATGACGACGCCGTACATGGGGATGTAGTTAAAAATGAGGAAGTAGGCGACGCCGGGCACGAGCATAAGGTAGAGGTATTTTTTCTTGTTGAGGTAACGAAACGTGGATCGAAGACCGTTCGTCATGGAGGTTCACTTCCCTGCGATTCAGAGTGAGAGGTTGGCGGTGCTTAACCCTTGAGGCAAAGGGAGATCAGGTCGTTCACGTCCGCGGTCGCGAGGCACTCGTACGTGTCTCCCGCACCGTAATAGATTTTCACCTCGCCCGATTCCTCCAGGATCATGCCGCCGGGAAAAATGACGTGGTTGCGGAATCCGCCATCCTTCTCGTAGTCCGCGTCGGGCGCGAGCAGCGGTTCCTTGTACATGCCGACGACGCGTCTTGGATTGTCCAGGTCGAGCAGCATGATGCCGGCGGTGTAGCGCTTTTTCCAGGTCGGCTCCCAGCCGTTCTTGCCGCGTGACGGATCGATATCCACGGCATGGAACGTCGTCAGCCACCCTTCGGGAGTCTTAATCGGCGGCGCCGCCGGTCCCAGCTTGGCGTTGGCGAAGGGGACTTGCTCGACCGCGAGCAGCAAATCGGAGTTGCCCCAGTACTTCAGGTCGGCCGAATCGGAGATCCAGATGTCGAAGCGCTCCTGGCCCCCGCGGCTGTAGATCGTGAAGGGGCGTTCGAGGCGGAGGTAGCGCCCGTCTTTTTTCTCGGGAAACAGCACCATGTTCCGATTGTCCGGCACGCTCAGGCTGATGACCTCGAACTTCTCGAAGTCGTCCGTCACCGCGATGCCGCCGCGGATGCCATGACCGGTGTCCACCGCGAAGCACATGTAGCAACGGCCGTCGATGACGGTGAGCCGCGGGTCGTACGTACGGATGATGTCCTCGCCCTTGAGACTGAAGCAAGGCTGGGGTCGAACCTCCCAGCGGACGCCGTCGTCGCTGTAAGCGAGACCCAGGTTGGTCGTGTCGCTGGGTGAGAGCGTTTGCAATTCTTCCTGACCGTAGTCGTTGCGGAAGACCATCACGTACTTGCCCTGGAACTTCGTCACCCCGGCGTTGAATACCAAGGCAGGATTATAAGGGACCTGTTTGCTGGTCAGAATGGGGTTGTTCGGATGGCGGATGATCAACGGACTGGACTTCAAGGCACCGATCGTCGGCAAACTCATGCGATAAATCCTCCCGGCAAATAAAATTCTTGATGAAGACACCCCTAGTGTATGGTATATTCTAGCTGCGAATGGCCCGGATTTTTATGGAAATATCCCGTTTTTTTATCATTTGGGAGGGTTTTTATGACCGTTTTTCCCGTCAATAAAAACTTGAGCGACTATGAGATGATCGAACGCGACTTCCCGTTCTACGTCTCCATCAACGAGATTCGCCGCTTCTATCCCGCGCATCGCCACGACTTTTTGGAATGCTCGCTCGTGATCGAGGGAGAAGGCTACGAAAAGATTAACGGCGTCAATCACCCCATGAGCCGCGGCACGTTCACCTTGCTGCTCCCTTTCCAGATCCACGAGATCGTCACCACCTCCCAGCAGCCGCTGCGGCTGTTCAACTGCATGTTCGCGATGGAGCTGCTGATCGCTTCGTCCAAGGTCGAATCGTCGCATCTGCGGTCGCTGCTCATGGAGAACCAGCAGCCATACATTCAGTTCGGCCCCGACGAGCTGGCGCCGCAGGAGCAGCTGTTCGCCGAGCTGCTGCGCGAATACGGGAGCGACTTGCCGTACCGCAAGGAGATGCTGCCGCTCCGCCTGCACGAGCTGCTGATCCGCTTCCAGCGCAAACGGCTGGCGTTGGCGAACAACGCGAGCTTGGCCGACCAGGAGGGACGGGGCGGCTTCGTCTGGCCGATTCTCGAGTACATTCACTACAACTACCGGGAGGACCTGTCGCTCTCGGAGCTGTCCGTCCGCTTCGACATTCACCCGACGCGGCTCAGCGTCGAGATCAAGAAGCACGCCGGCATCAACTTTCTGCACCTGCTGCATCATATCCGGATCAGGCACGCTTGCAGCCTGCTCGTGGCTACGGACATGAGCATCCTCGACATCGCGATGGAGGTCGGGTTCAGGTCTTACAAGGTGTTCGCCAGAACGTTCCGGGAGAACAAAGGAAAGACTCCCGGCGAATACCGCCGCGAGCATATGACTGCTTATTGAGCTGGGGGACGCCGAATGTCGGAGAAAATTTGCGGCGCCTGCATGGAGCGCGAAGGTCGGGAGCCGGCTTCGTTATCGCGTGCGTAAGGAGCGAGGAACGCGATGGCGCGCGTGAGAAGCGAGGGTCGCGTTGGCGTACGTGAGAAGCGAGGAACGCGATCACGTGCATAAAATAAGCAATTAGCCCGGGAAAAGACGTCGTTCTAACGCGCCATCGCCGTCTCGCCGGTCCGGGCGATTTCCAGAATGCCGTACGACTGGAGCAAGGTCAGCAGCGCGTCGTTTTTCTCCCGGTCGCCGACGGCCTGGATCATCATCGTCTCGGGACCGACGTCGACGACGGCGCAGCGGAACGTCTCGACGAGGCCGCGGACGGCCGCTCTCGACGCGGGAGGCACCGACAGCCGCACCAGCATGAGCTCGCGCGCCACGGCGGGTTGGTCGCCGAGCGCCGAGACGGAGACGACGTCGATCAGCTTGCGCAGCTGGCTGGCGATCTGACCGAGCTCCCGCTCGCTGCCCCGGACGGCGACGACGAGCCGGGAGTGCGCCTCGTGCTCCGACGTGCCGACGGTGACGCTGTCGATATTGTAACCGCGGCGAGAAAAGAGGCCGCTGACCCGCTGCAGCACGCCCGGACGGTCCCGCACGAGCACGTTTAAATAATGCCGGTCGCTCATCTGGTTTCCTCCTTCATTTCCTCGTAATCCGAGTCCAAACGCGGCTCCATGCCCGAGTCTCCCAGCAGCATGTCCTGCAGACGCTGGCCCTGCGGCACCATTGGATAGACAAGCTCGTCCTTGTCGACGACGAAGTCGATAAGCACCGGGCCGTCCGTCGCCAGCGCCTCCGCCCAGACGGCTTCGGCTTCGGCCTTGTTCGAGGCGCGCAGCCCCTTGACCCCGTACGCTTCGGCCAGCAGCACAAAGTCGGGGCTGCCGCCGAGGTCGATATGGCTGTACCGGCCCTCGTAGACGAGTTCCTGCCACTGCTTGATCATGCCGAGCGTCCGGTTGTTGATGACGACGATCTTGACCGGGATGCGGCGAATCGCGCAGACGGCCAGCTCTTGGGCGCACATCTGCATGCCGCCGTCTCCGTTGACGGAGACGACGAGACGGTCCGGATTGCCGATCTGGGCGCCGATCGCCGCCGGAAAGCCGAAGCCCATCGTGCCGAGCCCGCCCGAGGTAATGAGCGTGCGCGGCCGGTCGAAGCGGCCGTATTGGGCCGTCCACATCTGATGCTGGCCGACGTCGGTCGTGACGATGGCGTTCCCGCCTGTCGTGCGAGCAATCATCTCGATGACCAATTGTGGCTTGAGGACATCGTCCGAATCGCGGTAGCGGAGGGGGAAGTCCCGTTTCCAAGCGGATAAAAGGGACAGCCAGACGCGGACCGCGGGAGAGACGGCGCTGGCGACGGAGTCCGCGAGGGAGCGGCTGTGGGAGCCGGAGGTCGCGAGCGGGGCGACGACGGAGCCGGAGGTCATCGACGAGTTAGCGACGGAGACGGAGTCCGCGGGCGAGTCGGCGCCGGCCTCTCTGGCGCGCACTGCAGCATCCAGATCCAGCGCGCGATTCAACGCGGAGAGCGCGACGCGTGCGTCGCCCCGGATCGGATAATCGACCTGCACCAACTTCCCGATCTCTGCGGCGTCGATCTCGATATGCGCGATGGCCGCCCGCTGCGCGAAGCCGTCGAGCCGCATCGTCACGCGGTCGTCGAATCGCGCGCCCACCGCAATCAGCAGGTCGCAATGCAAAATCGCCTGGTTCGCCGCGTACGTGCCGTGCATGCCGGGCATGCCCAGCCAAAGCGGATCGTCGGCGGGCAGCGCACCCATGCCCATCAGCGTCGTCGTCACGGGAATGCCGGTGCCTCTCGCTAGCAGCGCGAGCTCATCCGCGGCGCCGCTCTGGATGACGCCACCCCCGGCGAGCAGCAGCGGGCGCTCGGCCTTGCGGATCGCCGCGGCCAGCGCCTCCACGTCCGCCTCGTCCGGGAGGATGGGGGACAGCAGGGCCGGTGGCAGATCGAGCCGCTCGGGGTAGACGAACTCGACGACCGCGGCCGATACGTCCTTCGGGATGTCGACGATGACCGGCCCGGGCCTGCCCGCCGCCGCGATCGCGAACGCTTCGCGGATCGTACGGGCCAGGTCTTCCGCCCGCGTGACGAAAAATCCGTGCTTCGCGATCGGCTGCGTAATTCCGATGATGTCGGCTTCCTGGAAGGCATCGGTGCCTATCAGCGACGTCGAGACATTGCCGGTAATGACGACGAGCGGCACCGAATCCATATGCGCCGTCGCGATGCCCGTCACGAGATTCGTCGCGCCGGGCCCCGACGTGGCGAGGCATACGCCCGTCCTGCCTGTCGACCGGGCGTATCCGTCCGCGGCATGCACGGCGCCCTGCTCGTGGCGCGTCAGCAGATGACGGAAGTCCGGATTGCCGTGCATCGCGTCGTAAATATAAAGAACGGCCCCGCCCGGGTAGCCGAATACGCATTCGACGCCTTCGAGCAGCAGCATGCGCAGCAAAATTTCCGAGCCGCTGATCCGCTCTCTTCGTAGGAGCCGCTGCCGCAGCTCTTCGCTCGTCTCCGTTTCTATCGTTTCCACCCGTCCCGTCGCTTCGATCCGCTCAGTCGTTTCATTCCGTTCGGTCGTCTCGGTCCGTTCCGTCGTTTCGACTCGTTCTCTCGGATCGATACGTCTCGTCGCTTGGATCCGTTCTGTCGTTTCCATCGTTCGAACGCCCCCTTCGGCTGTGCTGAGCCGATCTTAACACGGGCGCGCGGGCGAAGACGCTATCCTTTCGGATACATTGATAGTATACTTTTCGGTAAAAAAGGAAGGGGACTTGCGCATGTCGGGAACGATGGGAGAGCGGCTGGCGCGGCTTATGGACGATCATTTCGTCGGCCGCGCCTTTGAGCTCGGCTACTTCGCGGACTGGCTCGCTGGAGCGGGCGGGAGCGCGGAGCGCCTGCTGAACGTCTACGGACCGGCCGGCATGGGCAAGTCCTACCTGCTCCGGCAGTATGCGGGCATCGCGAGGCAGGCGGGCTGCACGGCCGCCGAGGTGCAGATTCCCGATGCGCTGCAGGGGCGGGACGCGTTCATTCGCCGCTTGCTTGCAGCGCTCGGCGAAGATCCTGCGGCGGACGAACTTCGGGCGGCCAAAGCTGACGGGGGTGGGGGCATATCGGGCCTATCCCCGTCAGAGGCGGTGCGTGCCGAGGATGGTACGGTGCCATCCGCTTTAGGACCCGCACCGCTCGCGAGCGTAGCGTCGGCGCCCGTCACCGCCGGTGACGTTGAAGCGACCGGTCGACCGTCGCTCGAGGAGCAGTGCCTCGCCGTCATCTACGAGCGGGACCGGGCGGGAGGGTGCGTGCTGCTGCTCGACGGCTGCGAGTCGCTCGGGAGCCTGGACCACTGGCTGCGGGAGTCGTTTTTTCCGCGCCTGCCCGGGCGCTGCTTCATCGTGATGGCGGGCCGGCGGCCGCTTGAAGGCGCATGGACGGCGCTCCCGGCCTGGCGGCGGCTGATCGTGCGCATGCCGCTGCGCGAGCTGTCCTACGACGAGATCAGGACTTATCTCGAACAATGGGGCGTATCCGACGAGGCGGCGATCGACGGCGTCTGGCTGCGAACGAAGGGGCACCCGCTGGCGCTGTCCTTGCTCGCGCCTGAGGGGCCGGCGGCGGCGCGCGTCGCGGAGCGGCATGGGGACCCGTCCTGGATCGACCCGTCGCCGGGCGGCGATCGAATGCCCGGGACGTCCGCCCTGGAGCAGATATGGGAAGCTTGGCTGGCGGAAGCGGCGGACGAAGCGCTGCTGCAGGCGCTCTACGCGGCATCCGCCGTGCGAACCTTTAACCTGGAAACGCTGGGCGAGCTGACGGGCGGGACGCTTTTGCCGTCGGCGTTCGCCAAGCTGTGCCGGCTCTCGTTCGTGAGCCGAAGCGAGGGAGGGTGGCAGCTCCAGGAGTTCGTATGGGAGCATCTGCGCTGCCGGCTGCGGGAGACGATGCCGCAGACCTACGCCAGGTTTGAGGCGCGTGCCGCAGCCTATTACCGCAGGCAGATCGAAGCGGAGCTGCGGAGCGGGCGGGGGCTCGGGGCAGCTTGGGGCGAGCTGCTTCGGCATGCAGGCAACCCGGTGCTGCGCGCGCACTATCGGCATGCGTCGGACGCCGGCAGTCAATGGGAACCGATGCATGCCGGTACCCTTGACGAAGCTCTGCGCTATATCGCGCGGCGGCGCCAGGAGACGCGCGATTGGAAGGTCGTCTGCGGCGACCCGGACTCGGGCGCCATGTTCCGCTTTGCGCTGCCGCAGGCGGTCACCCAGGGGCGTCTTGCGCACCTGAATCCCGAGCGGCTGCTCGCGATGGCGCCCGGCGCGGTCCGGCTGCTGCGCGACCGCGACGGCCACGTCGCGGGCCTGGCGGCGATCGTGCCGATCGATGGCCGCACGATCGGCGAGCTGTCGGCCTTGCCGGTCTCGCGCGCTTATTTTGCCGCCTGGCCGGAGGAAAAGAAACGTGCGCTCGCGGCCGAGCCCGAACGGCCCGAGGGCTGGTATGTCTACGCCATGGACGCCGAAACGCTCGAGCGCGAAGATCTGCGCAGCGCCATGCTTCAGCCGTTGCTCGAGCTGGCCGCGACAGGCGCGCTGCTCGTCGAGTCGCCGCCGCCGCATGCGTATTACCGGCTCGGCAAGCGCAGCCTGGGATTTGTCGAGGTGCCCGAAGCCGCGCATGCGGACTATGGACTCAGCGAGACGGCCGCGACTTACGAACTCGATACGCGCGGCGACGGGATGCGGGCGTTTTTGCGCCGCACGGGCGCTTGGGCGGACGAAGTCGAAGGCGAATCGTTGGCCCAAGGCGCGTCACCTGCGCGCGCGCCTGCCGACGCGCCGTCCGATCCGCTCGCGCCGAACGTGCGTGGGCTTGCCAACGCGTCGTTCGAACCGCTCGCGCCGATCGAAGGGCTTACCTCGATCGGGCGGCCCATGCCGCCCGAACCGCTCACGCCCCGCGAGCGCGAAGTGGCCCGGCGCCTCGTTCTCGGCGAGACGAACGCACAGATCGGCGCGTCCCTGTACATCAGCGAGGCCGCCGTGAAGAAGCACGTGAACGCTATGCTGTCCAAGTACGGGCTGCGCAATCGGACGCAGCTGGCCGCCAGACTGCTGGAGGACGGCGCCGAAAGGGGCGGCCTTTAAAGCAGGTCGATCGGCCATTAAGGAGAAGGAGGACGCCAGGATGTTGTTCGTATGGCCGGTCTTGTGGGCGGTGGCGCTTTTTTTGCTGGCCGCAGGCTCAGGCTCCTCGGCATCGCGGCGGCTCGCCGCCGTGTCCTTCTTGGCCGGGACGGGCGCGCTGGCGGCCGTCCTCGACCTGAACATCATCCCCGCTCTGGCGGAGGGCGCCGTTCGCGACGGCTGGGAAGCGCCGCTTTATCATCTGCAGGCGGCAGCCTCCGTCGCTTCCTATTACGGCGTGCCCTACGCCTTTCTGCTGTTCGCGCTGGCGTTCCGTCCCGTACGGATGCATCCCGTGCTTCGGCGCGCGCTGCCTGTCGCTCTTTTGCTGCCGATCGCGCTCTGCCTTCTGCTAACGCCGGGCTACACGGAGCGCTATCCGATCTCCTTCGATATTGTCGTCTGGTGGGCGGCGCCTTACATGCTGTACGGTGCGGCGCATATATTGCTTCTGAGGCCCCGGCGCTCGCCGCTGTCGCCGACCTACTGGGTCGTTTGCCTTGCCGTGGTGCCGCCCATGCTATTCCTCCTGGCGATGAGCTATGTGCTGCCCAGCCTCGGCATGCTGCGCATGTGGGTGTACAACGCCTGGATGGCGTCGCTCGCGGTCGCGGTGTTCCTAATCGGCCTGTTCAGCTACGGATTCATGGGTATCCGGCTGCTCGTCGACCGGCGCAGATTGGATACGACGTGGAGGGCGGTCAACGCAGGCACGGCTATCCTGAACCACGCCATGAAAAACGACGCGGGAAAGCTGCGCCTGTTCGGGGAGAAGACGAAGCGATACGCGGAAAAGACCGGCCAGCCCGAGCTGCTGCGCGATATCGAGACGATGCTGTCCGCGTCGCTGCACATGCAGGAGATGATCGCCCGCGTCCACCGGCGCACCGGCGATCTGGAGCTGCGGCGGACGAGCATACGTATCTGCGAGCTCATTCGCGATACGCTTGCGGCGCTGGAGCCGCTGCTCAAAGACATCCGGGTACAGCTCGTGCTACCGGCGAAGGAGTGGCGGGCGGAGGTGGATGCGGCTCAGCTCGGCGAGGCGCTCAACAATATCGTCGCCAATGCCGCAGAGGCGATGAGAGGCGGCGACGGGACGTTGACGGTGAGGTTATCCGAAGGACGGCGCGAGCTCGTGATCGAGGTCGCGGACACCGGCCCCGGCATGACGCGAAGCCAGCGCGCGCATGCGCTGGAGCCATTCTACACGACGAAGGGCGGCGGGACCAACTTCGGCCTGGGCTTGCCCTACGCCTACCAGGTCATGCGCAAGCACGGGGGATCTCTCGCGATCCGGAGCGGGAGCGGGCAGGGAACCAGCGTCTATCTGACCTTGCCGATTCGGAGCGTGCAGGCGCGTCCGGACCATTCGACGCCTTCGTCGGCGACAAACCCAAAGGAGGCTCGTCTGGATGCAACCCATTAATATATGGATCGTGGAAGACGACGAGGATTGGCGCAGAGGGCTCGTCTCTTACCTCAGCGAGGAGCCGGATCTTCAGGTGACGCTGGCGAGCGGCGACCCGGCCCAAGTTCGTAGTGCACTTGAGAGCATAGAGGGGTCGGACGATTCGCCGCCGCTTCCCGAGGTTGTTCTGATGGATATCATGCTGCACGGCGTGCCGGAGGGCATCGCGCTGGCTGAGGAGGCAGCAGTCGCCGCAGGGGCGCGGGTCATCATGCTGACGTCGATGGAGGAGAAGGACCTCATCCTGCGCTCCTTTCAGGCGGGCGCTATCGACTATCAGCTGAAAACGGACTTCGAAGGCCTGCCCGCGGCGATCCGTGCCGCCGCCCGGCGCGAGGCGCCGATCAGTCCGGCGGCCGCGGAGCGGATGCGTGAGGAGTTCAGGCGACTTAAGGCGCTGGAGCGGGAGTTCGAGATCAAAAAGCTGCAGGATCTAATCACGCCTGCCGAGCTGCAGCTGCTGGAGATGGTCGATCGCGGCTATTCCCAGTCGCAGATCGCGGACAGGCAGTTCATTTCCATTCGCACGGTCAAAAACCACATTAACCACATCCTCCGCAAGCTAGGCGTCCCCGGCTCCAAGGAAGCGGCCAGGCAAGCGAGGGAAATGGGGCTGTTCGGACGCGCCGAGCGGCATGGTGACGGACATGGCGAACGGCACGAAGAAGGGCGCGGCTAAAGCCAGGCACCGATAAAAAGGAAAGATGCGTAAAGGCACGGAAGGGCTCGTAAAGGCTCGTAAAGGTTCATAAAGGCTCGTAAAGGCTCCTAAGGGCTCGTAAGGCTCGTAAAGCTCGTAAAGACTCGTAAAGACTCGTAAAGACTCGTAAAGACTCGTAAAGACTCGTAAAGACTCGTAAAGACTCGTAAAGACTCGTAAAGGCTCGTAAGGCTCGTAAGGCTCGTAAGGCCCGTAAAGACTTGTAAATGCTCGTAAGGGCTCCTAAAGGCTCGGGGGGCATGCGATCGGCTAAACTGGAGCAAAGCCAGCAAAGGCAGAATAAACGAACCCAAAACGTGAAAGATGGTACCACGTAAAGTTGGTACTATTTTTTTTGCCCCGATTTCCTAAAATGAGGGTGTAAAGAGAGAGGAGGCGCCGGGGATGACCTTCGAACCGTACACGGCACCGCACTGGGCGGCGCTCGCGTTAACGATATTGCTCGTCGCGGGCATGTGTCTTTGGAGGCGCCGGCTGCGAGGCGTGAGGTATGTTCGTCTCGGGCTGGCGATCTCCGCAGCCGCCGTCGAGACGGCGATGCTGGCGGAGCGTGCGGTGACACGCGACTGGGACGTTTATGCGCTGCCGTTCGAGCTGTGCAGCCTGATGATTTGGCTGACGGCCGCGATGGTGCTGACGGGCAGCCGACGACTGTTCGAGGTTACGTTTTTCCTCGGCATCCTCGGCGCGATCCAAGCGCTGGCGACGCCGGACTTGACGGCGCCGTTTCCGACTTTCGGCTTCGCGCACTTCTTCATCGGCCATATCCTGATCGTCGTCTCCAACCTGTACATGGCGATCGTGGAAGGGTATCGTCCGAAGCTGTCGTCCGCGCTGCGCGCCTTCGGCTGGCTGCAGGTGCTGGCGATTCCTGCGGCGATCGCCGACTGGAAAGCCGGGACGAACTTCATGTTCCTTGCCCGCAAGCCGCCGTCCGCATCCTTGCTCGATCTGCTCGGTCCGTGGCCCTGGTACTTGCTGCAGCTTGAGGTCGTCGCATTGGCGCTCTGTCTGCTTCTGCTCGGTATCGTCAAACTAGCGGACCGCCTTTTTTCCAGACAAGCCCCCGCTTCAAAACAAACAGAGCCGACATAACCGGCGATTGCTCTAGCATTGGCCGCAGTCTACCGCTGGCGATATAGCCGCCGTCCCCCATGCCAGTCTACCTAAATATGAAGGCGGCTTTTAATATACAAAAAAGGTTTAGGATGGTAGCTAAAAGGCGCGGATACCCCTTATAATGCGGGAATACGGTAAAGGCACGAGGTTCGGCGGCGCATGTCGGCTGTCAACCTCACGTCGGCAAACGGACGGCCGCGTCCGTTTAAGCCCCGCAAAGGAGGGATCGGCCTTGGAAGGCAGCGCATTAATCGCGATCCTCGTCACGCTGCTGACCTCTGCGCTTGGCTGGCTCGTTCTGGTGCTTATCGTCCGCCGCGGGATCGATTCGTCCGGCACCTCGCGCAAGCTCGATCTGTTGACGGACGAGATTCGCATGCTGCGCCGGGAACTTCGAGAACGGGACATAAGAGGCCGGGACAACGAGGTGAAGGGACATCAAGTCGACCACAGCGTTTAGCGTACGTCGATCGCAGGGGCTTCGGAGGTTATGGCTTTTCGGCTGGAACCAGGCGCTCAGCTGTATTTTTCCTGTCGTGATCTTTTCCGCGTTGGGACTGACGAAGGTTGTTCATGTACCGGGAATAGCCCGCTACGATCTGATCCTGCTCATATGCATCGCCGCGCAGATCGGCATGCTCGTCGCCAGGCTCGAGACTTTCGACGAGCTAAAGGTCATTACGATGTTTCACGTCATTGGCCTCGGGCTGGAGCTGTTTAAAGTACAGATGGGCTCGTGGGCGTATCCCGAAGATGCCTGGAGCAAGGTGCTCGGCGTGCCGCTATACAGCGGCTTCATGTATGCGAGCGTAGCGAGCTATATTTGCCAAGCTTGGCGCAGGCTCGAGTTGAGACTGTCGGGCTGGCCCTCCGCCTGGGAGGCGACGGCGCTTGCGGTGCTGATTTACGCCAATTTTTTCACCCATCACTGGATTCCGGACCTGCGATGGCTGCTGATGGCCGCGCTCGCCGTGCTCTTCCGCAAGACGTACGTCTATTACACGGTCGACGGTAAAGTATTTTTCATGCCGATGCTGGCCGCGTATGCGCTCATCGCTTTTTTTATCTGGCTGGCGGAAAACATATCGACCTTTCTCGGCGCCTGGCGCTACCCGAACCAAGAGGCGGGGTGGGCGCTCGTCCATTGGGGCAAATTGAGCTCGTGGTTCATGCTCGTCATCATCAGCATCATCATCGTCGTGCAGTTGAAGGACCTGAAGTCCTATCTCCGTAAAACGTAAAAGCGGGCCTCCTCCGCAGCCGGAGGGCCCGCTTTTTGGCGTTCGCATTACTTGAGATACCGTTCCTCGATAATGCGCAGATGATGCAGCTCATGGCCGACATTGATGCAGGCCAGCGCCCGCGCGCTTACCGGATTGCCGTTCGCGCTGCCGATCCGCTTCCAGTCGTCGGCCCGAAGCCCGCGCAGCAGCGACAGCGTCGCGTCGCGGACCGTTCTGTAGTCTTCGGCCAATTGGTCGAGGCTCCACGCCTCGAACGGCCCGTTCGGCACGAGCTCGTCCTGTTCGTAGCCCGGCAGGTTGGTCTTATCGCCGCGGGCGATACGGAGCAGCCGGTAGCTTTGGATGCGTTCGTTGTCGCTCATATGGCCGATGACCTGCTTCAACGTCCATTTGTCCGGCGCATATCGGCCGTTCGCTTGCTCCTCGGTCAGTCCTGCGATGAGAGCGAGCGTGCGCGCTTTTTGCGCTTCCAGAATCTCGATCAGGTCGCCTTCGGGCACGAGTGATACGTATTGGCCCTGGTAAGGCGTGTATTCGCTTGGTTCCGGTCGTTCGAACATGGATGGACAGCCTCCTCGCGGTCGTAATGTACTGAGCGTAGAACGGGGACGCTAGCCTTGTCAACTGCACTGTTATAAACGAGGGCAGAGCTGGGCAATTTATGTTCCAAGAGTGCCAGCAGACATCCAAGGCCCTTGGATGTTGTGTATCACCTGGCGGCAGCGCTTCCCTTTTTGCATAATTTGCGGGCAAAACGCAACGTTTGCTTATCCGGCTTAACTTCGCGCGGTTGTGACAAAGTTGTTACGGCGGAATATTCGGACTTGCAACGACGGCGTCTTATGGCTAACATAGAGGATACTGGGAAAGTTATGAGATGAGGGAGGACAACCCATGTTTCTCGCAGAAAATGCAGCGGAATCCGCAAGCACGTTCGCGGTATTCGACATTTTCATGGTTATCATCACGGTTCTGATCGTAGCGGGGCTCGTTCGCCTGGTAAGGCAGCGTCCCAACAAGAACGTTTTCGCCATCGGATTCACGTTGGTGGCCTTGATTGTCTTCCTGATCGCAGACGTGAAGATGGTCAGCGGCTGGTAATCCGCCGGCTGCAATTCAACTAATAGCTGAGACTAGAGAACCGGCTTCCAGTCGGTTCTCTTTTTTGTGCGTTCGACAAGATCCGACATTTTCTCCGATGTCCGGGACGTCAGGTTTCTGTTATGTTGAAAAGGTGTTTATTTTATAATCGTACGGGGAAGTTGGGGAGCGGATTGGTCATAAAACGAAACGGCAAGGCGGCGATCGGTGCCGCGTTTTTTTCGTTTGCGCTGCTCGTGTCGGGATCGGCGCTTGCGGCTGCGCCGAGCGGCGGCACGGTCGGCTTGCCGGCCAAGGTCATCGACGGCGAAGTGTACGTCAAGGCCTCGGCGATCTCCGCGGCGATGGGCGGGAACGGCGCCTACGACGCGGCAAGCAAGACATATAAGTACG
>Ga0209566_100231_pt1 | contig 54215 bp, 41 predicted proteins | sample Araplavi_mTSA_r2_2_FD_184287 | JGI IMG/M metagenome (GOLD analysis project Ga0209566, IMG submission 184287) | Arabidopsis root microbial communities from North Carolina, USA - plate scrape CL_Cvi_mTSA_r2 (SPAdes) (version 2) | ecosystem: Host-associated > Plants > Roots > Endosphere | place...
CATCGCCGTCGGCGACGGGCAATGCATCGACACCGCGCCACAGCAGTTCCGACACCGCATCGCGCAGCGTGCGCGTCGCGTCGATTGGCTCGCCCTCCGCATGGCCGGGTTCGGCCACTGCGTCGATCGGCGTCAGCGCGAGCAGGCGCAGCGGCCGGTCGACGCCCGCGACGAGCTGCTCGACGACACCGGCCGCCGGCTTGCCGAGAATCTCGGCCGGCGGCGCGACCTGCAGCAGCCGGCCACCGTCCATCACCGCGATCGTGTCGCCGAGCTTCAGCGCTTCCTCGATATCGTGCGTGACGATCACGACCGTGATGCCGAGGCGGCGCTGCAATGCGAACAGGTCGTCCTGCGCCTTGCCGCGGATGATCGGATCGAGCGCGCCGAACGGCTCGTCCATCAGCAGCATCGCGGGCTCGGCCGCGAGCGCGCGCGCGACGCCGACACGCTGTTGCTGGCCGCCCGACAGTTCGTGCGGCAGCTTGTCCGCGAACTCGGCCGGCGCGAGATGGAACAGGTCGAGCAGCTCGTTCACGCGCGCGTCGATGCGCGCGGCCGGCCAGCCGAGCAGGCGCGGCACGGTCGCGATGTTGCGCGCGACGCTCCAGTGCGGAAACAGCCCGTGCCCCTGGATCGCGTAGCCGATGCCGCGCCGAAGCTGTTCGGGCGCGACGGTCGCCGTATCGACGCCGTCGATGCGGATCGTGCCGCTGGTGGGGGCGATCAGCCGGTTGATCATGCGCAGCAGCGTCGACTTGCCGCTGCCCGACGCACCGACGAGCGCGGTGATCGTGCCGCGCCGCATCGTCAGCGAGACGTCGTCGACGGCGACGACATCGCCGAAGCGTTTGCCTGCACGTTCGATCTCGATCATCCTGTACGCCCCTTCGCGAGCGTGGTCGCGGCTTCGAATATGACGGCGGCCACCAGCGCGAGCGCGATCGTCGGGATCGCGCCGAGCAGCACGAGATCGGCGGCCGATTGCCCGATCCCCTGGAAGATGAAGGTGCCGAAGCCGCCGCCGCCGATCAGCGCGGCGACCGCGGTCAGCCCGATGTTTTGCACGAGCACGATGCGCACGCCGCTCAGGATCACCGGCAGCGCGAGCACGAGGTCGACATGCAGCAGCCGCTGCGCGCGCGTCATGCCCATCGCGCGCGCCGCTTCGGTCACGTGCGGCGGCACTTGTCCGAGCCCGACCACGACGCTCGACGCGATCGGCAGCAGCGAATACAGGAACAGCGCGAGTACGGCCGGCGCGACACCGATGCCGCGGATGCCGAGCGCGGCCGCGAGCGGCACGTGTGCGGCCAGCAGCCCGAGCGGGGCCATCATCAGCCCGTACATCGCGATGCTGGGGATCGTCTGCACGACATTGAGCACGGGCATCGCGACGGTCCGCACCGCCGCGATGCGCGCGCAGGCGATGCCGAGCGGCACGCCCGCGACGAGCGCGGCGGCCACCGAGCCGCCCGCGAGCGACACGTGACGGATCGCTTCGCGCCAGAAATCGTCGCTGCGCACCGCATATTCGCGCATCACGGAGAGGCCGTCCCACCAGCCGCTCGCGAGCGGCACCGAGATCGCCGCGATCGCGACGACGAGCGCGGCGAGGCGCCGCCACGGGCCGAATGCGAGCCGTGCGAGCGCGTCCGCGACGAGCACGGCCCACGCGAACAGCAGCAGCCAGACGCCCGCGTCGGGCGACACGCGCGCAAGCATGTCGTCGGCGGCGACGACGTGCGTCGCGGCCGCGCCGAGCGCGTATGCGAGCGTCGCGAGCCATGCGCAGCCGGCCGCGAGCCGCCACGCGGGGCGGCTCGCCTTCATCGCCCACAGCGCGCCGACGATCCACAGCGCGGCCAGCGCCGCGCCCTGCATCGCCGGCAGCGCGGCGAACACCGACAGCCCGGTGCCGGCCGCGATCCGGTTCGGCCGCAGCACGACGAACGGCAGGCCGAGCACCGCGACGATCGTGAGGATTCCGATCAGGATGCCGACCTTGTCGGGGTTCACGCGCCGCGCGGACGCCGCCGCGCGTTCGGTCATTTCACGAAGCCCTTCGCTTTCAGGTAGCTTTTCGCGACGCCGGCTGCCGGCTCGCCGTTGATCTGGATGCGCGCGTTCAGCGACTGCAGCGTCTTCAGGTCGAGGCTCGCGAACACCGGTTTCAGGTAATCGGCGATCTGCGGGTGCGCTTTCAGCACGGCTTCGCGGATCACGGGCGCCGGCGCGTAGACGGGCTGCACGTGCTTGTCGTCGTCGAGCACCGCGAGGCCGCTCGACGCGATGCCGCCGTCGGTGCCGTACACCATCGCCGCGTTCACGCCGTCGGTCTGGTTCGCGGCGGCCTTGATCGTCGCGGCCGTGTCGCCGCCCGACAGCACGACGAGTTGCTCGGGCTTCAGCTTGAAGCCGTACGCTTTCTCGAACGACGGCAGCGCCGACGCGCTGTTCACGAATTCGGCCGACGCGGCGAGCTTCACCTTGCCGCCGCCCGCGACCCACTTGCCGAAATCGGAGAACGTCTTCAGGTGCTGCGACTGCGCGACGGGGGCGAGCAACGCGACGCCCCACGTGTTGTTCGCGGGCGCCGGGGCAAGCCACACCAGATGGTTCGCCGCGTAGTCGAGCTTCTTCGCGGCGTCGTAACCCTGGCTCGCGTTCTTCCACAGAGGATCGTCGGCCTTGTTGAAGAAGAAGGCGGCGTTGCCCGTGTATTCGGGGTAGATGTCGATCTCGCCGCTCGTGAGCGCCTTGCGCACGATCGGCGTGGTGCCGAGCGCGATCTTTTCGGTGACGGGGATGCCGTGCGCCTTCAGCACTTGCGAAATCAGGTTGCCGAGCAGGTTGCCTTCGGTGTCGATCTTCGACGACACCACGACGGGTGCGTCGGCGTGCGCGCCGGGTGCGACGAGGGCGGCGGCGAACGCGAGGCCCAGAATCCGGGCGGGCAGGGCGAGCTTCATGAGCCAATCTCCAGGACGGGGGCGTAGGCCGCACGTTACTTGACTGGGCGGGCTTTGGCAAACCGCGTGCGGCGGCGTGTCCACAGCCCGCGTGGGGATAACCCGCATGAGTCGCGCGGGCTTGTTACACTCGATTTCGTCTCCGCCTGCCGACAATTGCTGACATGAAACCCGAGCTGCTGGTCCTCATCGCATTGCGCGGCGACGCGCACCGCGAGATCGCCGCGTCGTTCGACGTGCGCCATGCCCCGACTGCCGAAGAACGCGAACGCGCGATCGCCGAACACGGCGGCACGATACGCGCGGTGCTGACCAACGGCAGCACGGGGCTCACCGGCGCCGAGATCGACCGGCTTCCGCAACTCACCTTCGTCAGCGCGCTCGGCGCGGGCTACGAGCATATCGACGTCGCGCATGCGAAGGCGCGCGGCGTCACGGTCGTGACGGGCGCCGGCACCAACGACGATTGCGTGGCCGACCACGCGTTCGCGCTGCTGCTCGCGGCGGTGCGCAACGTGGTGCCGCTCGATGCGAAAACCCGTGCAGGCGTGTGGCGCGACGGGCTGCCGATGCCGCCGAACGTGTCGGGCAGGAAGCTCGGCATCGTCGGGCTCGGCAAGATCGGCGAGAAGTGCGCGCGTCGCGCAGCCGGCTTCGACATCGAGATCGGTTATCACAACCGGTCGGAGAAGAACGTTCCCTATCGCTATTTCGACCGCGTCGACGCGCTCGCGCAGTGGGCCGATTTCCTGATCGTCGCGACGCCGGGCGGCGCGGGCACGCGGCACCTGATCGACCGCACCGTGCTCGATGCGCTCGGGCCGGGCGGTTTTCTCGTCAACGTATCGCGCGGCAGCGTTGTCGATACCGCTGCTTTGGCAGACGCGTTGCGCGAAGGGCGCATCGCGGGCGCGGGGCTCGACGTGTACGAAGGGGAACCGGAGCCGCCGCGCGCGCTGACGGATCTCGACAGCGTCGTGCTGACGCCGCACATGGGCGGCTGGTCGCCGGAGGCGCTCGATCGCTCGGTGCAGCAGTTTCTCGACAACGCGAAGCGGCATTTCGCGGGGCAGCCGGTGTTGACGCCGGTGTGATGGCCGCAAGGCGGGCGCGGGTCAGCCAGCCTGCCTGCAGAATTCCCAATAGAAATCCGGCAGGTTCGCCGGCTTGCCGCCATCGAGGTCGATCCAGCCGAACTGGTCGTGCTCGTCGCTCAGGACGATTTCGTGCCGATCGACCCGGCACTCGAAGCACACGATGAGCACGCGCTTGCCCGGCACGACCTCGCACGAGCGGCTCGCCACGTAGCGGATCGCCGAGGCGACGATTCCGCATTCCTCCCGCACTTCGCGCGCGACGGTTTCCTCGAGCGATTCGCCGGCTTCGGGCCAGCCGCCCGGCAACTCCCATTCGTCGCGTGGATTGCGCAGGAACAGAACCGAGCGTCCGTCGCGGACGATGGCTTTCGCGCTGAGGGGGATCATGAGGCGGCACCGTTGGCGTTCGACTTTCGCAGCGTAGCGCAAGTGTGCCGTTCCTGCAGCGATCCCCCGCCTGCGCCGACGAGCGCGCAGACGGGGGAGGCGGCGCCGTTGCGCCGGACGCCGGCGTGCGGTTACACGCCTGCCGACGACGACGCCAGCGGCACCGTCACCGACGTCCCGGCCGGATCGAGCGTGAGGCCCGTGCCCGGCGTCGGCCGCAGTGTTGCCTCGTTGTCGCTGGACAGGACGACGAGCCCCAGCCGGTGGCCGGCTTCCAGCTTGTAGTCACGCGGCATGAACGTCAGCTTCAAGTCGTACGGCATCCCGGGCAGCACGGGCTCCGAGCGCCACTCGGACCACCGGTTGCGCGGGTCGGTCCACGCGCGCGTGACGATCGTGGCCGTACCGTCCGGCGCGCGATCGACCAGCAGGGCCGTCACGTTGGCCACCGCCGTGAAGGTCAGCCTGACGCGTGCGGTCGCGGCACCGGACAGGCGTGTCGCGGCCGTGAGCGGCGCGGTTTCGAAACGGCTGCGATTCTCGCCGGTCGGTGTGTTCGCCAGCGTGAGCGCGGTGATGCGCGCATCGTCCGTGAAGCGCGCGAGCGGGCCGCCGGTCGGCAGCCGCAGCAGCGAGCCGGTGCCTGCGCCGTCGCCGCCGGCAAAGTACGTGACCGGCGTGGCGTGGCGTGCGGCCCAGTCCGCTTCCTTCAGCAGCGTGCCGTCCGCCTGCTCGATCACCGCGCGCGGATCGCGTTCGACGCCGTTGTCATAACCGATCAGGTAACGCGTAAACCAGCGGTTCACCTCCGCGGTCCATGCGTCGGCCATCGCCGGCACGCGGGTCGGGTCGGTGTGCTTCAGGCGGTGCAGCCACAGCTGCGTCGGCACGCCCTGGCGCCGCATCGCGAGATACCACAACGTCGACTGGTCGACGCGCACGTTGTCGTCGGTCAACCCTTGCGCAACGAGCGCCGGCGCGACCGCGAAGCCGGTCGGGATGTCGCGCGCGGCCCAGAACGGCGAATAGTCGCCGGTCTTGCGGTCTTCCTGCTGCAACGCTTCGTCGATCAGGTGCGTGCAACGCTCCGGATGCGCGTTCGTCAGCAGCGCCTTGATGTACACGTCGACGTCTTCGCCCTGATAGCCTTCCGGCGCACGCACGAGCCCGCCCGAGCGGTAGTAGCCGTACATGTTCGTCAACCCGGCGACCGGCACGATCGCATCGAGCCCGCGCGTGCGCAGGCTCGCGACCATCTTCGGCAGCGTGCCGTCGTACGACACGCCGTACATGCCGACGTGGCCCGTCGACCAGTTCGCGACGACCGTCTTGCCGTTCGCGTCCTTCGCGGTCGCGTCGCGGCCGAGCCAGCGGATCACCGATGCCATCGCGACCGATTCGTCGCGCGTGAGGATCGTCGGGCAACCGTCCGAGCCGGCGGTGCCGAGCGAATCCGCGTAGACGATCGTGAAGCCGCGCGGAATGAAGTAGCCCTCGATCCACGAGCGCCCGGCGGCGGCGGCCTCCACCTGCTGCAGCATCCGCACCTGCGGCGCGGCGGCCATGATGCGCGCGGACGTCGAGGCGGCCGCGGCCGCCTGCGCATTGGCGGCGGGGTGCGGCGTGCCGTCGAGTTCGACGTCGACGTTGTGGTCGGGGCTGTCGGCGAGGCCCGCGTAGTACGGGCTCGCGAGCACGATGACGGGCGTGCGCGCGCCGTTCGCGGTTTCGGTCGGGCGCACGATGCGCACGTGGATGCGGTCGCGCGTGCCGTCGCCGTCGGAATCGACCGACGTGTCGACCCACGCGTTCTCCTCGATCGTGCCGCCCGACAGCGACGGCTGCACCTGGCCGTTCGCGATCACGGGGCGGTAGCGGCCGCCGCTGGCCGGATTGGCGTACGGGACGCCGGACGGCGAGATGCGTGATGCGAGCGACTGCTTGTCGGCCGCCGATGCGGCGACCCCCTCCTGTTGGCCCTGCGCGAGCGCCGAGACGCCCGCCACGCTGCCGCCGTCGTCGCCGCCGCACGCGGCGAGCGTCGTGGCCGCAACGAGCGCGGGAAGCCACGCGCGACGCAATCCGGTTCGATGAATGTCCATTGTCGACCTCTTGTTGTGATTGTCCGGAACCGGCCGGCCCGCGATATGCCCCCCGCGGCCCGGCCGGGTGCTGCATCGGATGAAACGGAACTGCACCTTCGAAAGCGCCGGGCGCGATGCCCGGGTGTCACGGCCGGTGTGGACGCGCGTCACGCGTCGCGCAACCCGGCGGGTGTCGGGGCGACTGCATTGCCCCGACCGGAAAGCGTCAGCACGGCCGCCGGTTCATGACGCGCGGTCGGCCCGGGGCCGGCGGCGCGAAGTGAATGGAGGAGTGCGAATCAAATGCGGGCATGCCCGATCTTCCTTCAGGTTTCGGATGAAACGGAACGGCACGATGCGATGAGGCGGGGATGGTGCGAACGGCGGTGCTGCAACGGCAGGAAAGCGCGACGCGAGTCGGCGAGGCGAGCCGGATTGCTTTCCGGAAGCTTGCGCAAACTTATCTCAGTGAAATCCCGGTGTCAAACTTTTTTAGTTTCAGTCAAACAAAGTATTGGCACGTGCTTCGTGATCGATGTGCGATCGGTCTAAATTTCCGCGAAATTTGTCCGTAAACGGTAAAAAACGGATTGAAAGGAGAGAGAGGGCATGACGATTTCAGTCACGGCAGCGAGCGGCCTTACGCTCGCGCAGATGGTGCAGGAAGCCGCGCTCGACGGGCGTCGACAGGCGGACACGGCGGCCGGGAAACCGCAGGACACGCCGCTCGAGATCCGGGCGCTGGACCCGGACGCGATGCAGGCGGCGCGCACGAAGCAGATGACGATCCTGGGCGACCTGTCGACGAAGCTGCGCGACGTCACCAGCCAGCTCGCGACGAGCCTGCAGGAGATCATCGCGAAGCGCCCGGACCTGGCCGACGCGAAGTTCGACTTCATGACCGACAACGGCCGGATCAAGGTCGTGTCGAAGACGATGACGGAGAGCGATCGCGCGTGGGTGGAGTCGACGCTGAACGCGAACGCGGGCCTCGTGCTCGCGACGCGCGAGTTTCACCAGCAGGCCGTCGACTTCGCCGAGCAGGGCGCCGCCGCGGTGGGCGACACGTTCTCCGACGACGATCGCAAGGTGGCGAGCCAGCGCGCCGACGCGGACTTCCTCTTCATGAAGGAGATGAATGCGTCCGTCGCGCGCAACCGGAAATTCGAGGAGGTCGGCGGGCATTTCACCACGCAGGACGGCACGCGGCTGAACTTCGACGAGTCGGCCGGCAGCGCGCGCGGCACGCTCGCGCTGCTGGATACCGATCGTCAGTTGTCGTCGGGCGCGGCGATCTTCGTCAGCGACGAGTCGGGGCAGAAGACGTACGGCAGGCGTGCGGGCCTGATCGACGTCGGCTTCGGGAACGCGTTCGAGGACATCCTGAACGGCACCCACAGCGTCGGTTTTCACGAGACGGCATGACGGCGCCGGCGCGCCGTGCCGAAGCGCCGCGCGCCTATTCGTCGCGCAGCGCTTCGGCCGGCCGTACCCGCGCGGCGCGCCAGCTCGGGTAGAGCGTCGCGACGCACGACATCAGGAACGCGGCCGCGGCGATCTCGATCACGTCGATCGCCGCGAGCTTCGACGGCAGCGAACTGAGGAAATACACGGACGGCGTCAGGAAGTGGATGCCGAGCAACTGCTCGACCGCCGGCAGCACCCACGGAATGCTCACCGCGATCGCGCAGCCGAGCGCGACGCCCGCCAGCGTGCCGGTCAGGCCGATCGTCATCCCCTGGATCGCGAAGATCTTCATGATCGACCCGGGCGGCGCGCCGAGCGTGCGCAGGATCGCGATGTCGCCCTGCTTCTGCGTGACGGTCATCACGAGCGACGACACGAGGTTGAACGCGGCGACCGCGACGATCAGCATCAGGATCAGCGACAGCATGCGCTTTTGCAGCCGCTCGGCCTCGAACCACGTGCGGTTCTGCCGCGTCCAGTCGCGGATGTAGAGATCGCCCGACAGCGAGCGCGACAGTTCCAGCGCGACGTCGGGCGCGCGCTGCAGATCGTCGAGGCGCAGCCGGATGCCGGTCGGCGCGCGCACGTTGAACAGCGTCTGCGCGTCGCGGATATGGATGTATGCGAGCGCGCTGTCGTACTGGTAGTGGCCCGACTCGAACGTGCCGACCACGTTGAACTGCCGGAACTGCGGCAGCGCGTCGCCGATGCGCGCGGTGTTGCCGGGCGCGAAGAACGTGATGCGGTCGCCGATCTTCACGTGCAGCGCGTCGGCCAGCGCCGAGCCGAGCACGATGCCCATCCCGCCCGGCACGAGCGCGTCGAGCCGCCCCGTCTTCGGCTTGCGCGCGATCTCGGACACGCGCGGCTCGAGCACAGGGTCGATGCCGCGCAGCGCGACGCCCGTCACGCTGCCCGCGTTCGTCAGCAGCGCCTGCGCGTCGACGTAGGGCGCGACGGCGCGCACCGCCGGATTCCGCAGCGATTCGTGCGCGGTGAGCCGCCAGTCGGGCATCGCGCCGGTGGGCGAGAAGATTTCCACGTGCGCGAGCACCGACAGCATCCGGTCGCGCACTTCGGTCCGGAAACCGTTCATCACCGACAGCACGACGATCAGCGCCGCGACGCCGAGCGCGATGCCGGCCATCGCCGCGCCGGCAATGAACGACACGAAGCCGTCGCCGGCCGAGCGCCGGCCGCCGCGCGCGTAGCGCAGCCCGATCTGCCATTCGAACGGGAGTTTCAAGCGGATTCCTTTCATTTCGATTCGATTCGTGCCGAGCCGCGCATTCTAGCGAACGCGGCGCGGGTGCGCGCAGCGGTTGGGGCGGCGAGCCGAAATTCCGCCCGACCGGACGGTCGACGGCCGGCGTTGCGCGCCGGCACACCGATATTTCCATCGTTTCGGGTCTGATCGATAATGGCGGCCAGCATCCGGTCGAACACAACATTCCAAGCATTCCGGCTCAACCAGGGCCGCGCCGTCACAGACCAATAAATCTCGGGGAACGCCGCCGAAGCCGGCCGCACGTCCTTGAACAAGGAAATAACAACATGGATTTGCTGCGCTTCCTGCTGCTCCTGCCGATTCGCGCGGCGGGCTTCGTCTGGTGGCTGCTCGGCTGCGCGCTGCGGCCGCTGGTCGGCGACGTGTCGTGGACGGCGCCCGCGTGGATGGGCATCACCGCCGCGGCCGTGCGCCGCCGCCCGTGGCACGCCGGCGGCATCGTGCTGCTCGCGGCCGCGCTCGGCTACGGCGGTTACTGGTTCAAGCATCGGCCGAAGCCGCCGGAGCCCGAGACCGTCACGTTCACCGTGAAGGCGCCGCCGATCACCACCTATGAGGTGGACGACAGCGACAAGCCGAAGATCACCGTGCATCCGCTCGACGTCGTGTTCTCGCAATCGGCCGCGCCGATCGAGCAGGTCGGCAAGCCGGCCGGAGAGGGCATCGAGATGACGCCCGCGCTCAAGGGCGCGTGGGCGTGGGTCGACGACAAGACGCTGCGCTTCACGCCGGCGGCCGACTGGCCGGTCGGCGCGCACGTCGAGGTGCGTTTCGCGGTGCACCGGGTGTTCGCGCCGCAGGTGACGATGCACGACGACCGCTTCACGTTCGATGTGCCCGCGTTTGCCGCCACGTTCGGCAACAACGAGTTCTACCAGAATCCCGACAATCCGGCGGAGAAACAGGCGCTGCTGCAGCTGCGCTTCAACTATCCGGTCGATCCGGCCGAATTCGAGAAGCGCATCGGCCTCGTGCTGGTCGGCCGCGACGGCAAGAATGCGACGCCGCTGCGCTACACGGTCAACTACGACAAGATGAAGACGAGCGCGTGGGTGTATTCGCAGCCGCTCGAGATTCCGCGCGATCCGCTGGTCGCACGGCTCGACGTCGACAAGGGCGTGAAGAGTGCGCGCGGCGGCAACGGCACGCCCGACGTGCTGCATGCGGCGGTCGACGTGCCGGGGCTGTACAGCCTGTCGATCGACAACATCGCGCCGACGCTCGTCGACAACGAGCGCTACGAGCCCGAGCAGGTGCTCGTCGCGGAAGCGTCCGACGGCGTGCGCAGCGCCGACCTCGCGGCGCGCGCGAAGGCGTGGGTGCTGCCGAAGCGCAAGCCGGGCGTCGACCAGGCGGACGACGATCCGCCGTACGAATGGAACGTGGCCGACATCAGCGATGCGGTGCTGAAGCAGTCGAAGCCGCTGCCGCTCGAGGCGGTGCCCACCGAGAACGATTTCGCGACGCTGCAGAGCTTCAAGTACCACGCGACGCCGGGCGAGCGCGTCGTCGTGCGGTTCGAGGGCGACTTGAAGTCGGCCGGCGGCTACCTGCTCGGCAAGCCCGTGACGACCGCGTTCACGGTGCCCGACTATCCGAAGCTGCTGCGCTTCATGGCCGACGGTTCGCTGCTGTCGATGAGCGGCAGCAAGCGGTTGTCGGTCGTGTCGCGCAACCTGCCGGGGATGAAGGTCGAGATCGGCCGCGTGCTGCCCGACCAGCTCCAGCATCTCGTGAGCTTCAACAACGGCACGTACGCGCGGCCCGAGCTGTCGTATTCGTTCAGCGAGGATCACATCGTCGAGCGTTTCGTGCAGACGCGCGCATTCCCGGCTGGCGACCCCGGCAAGGCGCATTACGAAGGCATCGATCTCGGCCAGTACCTGAAGGGCGGCAAGCGCGGCGTGTTCCTGCTGCACCTGACGAAGTACGATCCGGCCGCCGAGAAGAAGAAAGCCGACGATGCGAAGGACGGCGACGCATCGTCCGGCGACGGCAGCCAGGATCAGTCTGACAACGCCGACTCGGGCGACAGCAGCGGAAACGACAACGACAGCGACAGCGCGCTCGGCGATACGCGCCTGATCGTCGTGACCGATCTCGGGATGCTGGTCAAGAAGGCGCTCGACGGCAGCCAGGACGTGTTCGTCCAGTCGATCCGCAACGGCCGTCCGGTTGCGGGCGCAACGGTATCGGTGCTCGCGGTGAACGGCCAGGCGCTGTTCACGCAGACGACGGGCGCCGACGGCATCGTGCATTTCCCGGCGTTCAAGGGGCTCGACCGCGAGAAGCGGCCGCAGCTGTACGTCGTGAAGAACGACACCGACCTGTCGTTCCTGCCGGTGGCCGGCCGCGATCGCCAGCTCGACTTCTCGCGTTTCGACGTCGACGGCGAGCGCAATGCGACGGGCCAGGGGCAACTGTCCGCGTACCTGTTCTCGGATCGCGGCCTGTACCGGCCCGGCGATCCGTTTCACATCGGCCTGATCGTGCGTGCCGCGAGCTGGGCGCGCAGCCCGGCCGGCGTGCCGCTGCAGGCGGAGATCGTCGACCCGCGCGGGATCACGGTCGAGCGCAAGCCGGTGACGGTCGATGCGACGGGCTTCACCGAGCTCGGCTATACGACGGCCGAAACGGCGCCGACCGGCACGTGGACGGTCAACCTGTACATCGTCAAGGACGGCCAGCCCGGCGCGGAGCCGATCGGCAGCACGACGGTGCAGGTGAAGGAGTTCCTGCCGGACCGCATGAAGGTCGACGCGAAGCTGTCGCAGCAGGTCGTCGAAGGGTGGGTGAAGCCGAAGGGGCTGAAGGGTGTCGTCGACGCGCAGAACCTGTTCGGCACGCCGGCGGAGAAGCGTCGCGTCGCGGCGACGCTGACGCTGCGCCCGGTGTGGCCGTCGTTCCGCAGCTGGCAGGGTTATCACTTCTTCGACGCGCGCCGCGCGAAGGAGGGCTACACGACGACGCTGCAGGACGGCACGACCGACGAGCACGGCCATGCCGAATTCGACCTCGATCTCGACAAGTACGCGGACTCGACCTACCAGCTCTACTTCCAGGCGAAGGCCTATGAAGCGGAAGGCGGGCGCAACGTCGCCGCGAACGCGCAAACGCTCGTGTCGAACAACGACTGGCTCGTCGGCTACAAGTCCGTCGACGATCTCGGCTACGTGAAGCGCGGCAGCCCGCGCACGGTGCGGCTCGTCGCGATCGATCCGAACGCGAAGGCGATCGACGTGAAGGGCCTGCGCGCGCAGCTCGTCGAGGAGCGCTACGTGTCGGTGCTGACCAAGCAGGATTCCGGCGCATACAAATACGATTCGCGGCTGAAGGAGGTACCCGTCGACGAGAAGCCGCTGACGATTCCGGCGGCCGGGCTCGACTTCACGCTGCGCACCGACAAGCCGGGCAGCTATGCGCTCGTGATCCGCGACGCGGACGGCGCCGCGGTGAACCGGATCGAGTATTCGGTCACGGGCGACGCGAACGTCACGCGTTCGCTCGACCGCAACGCGGAGCTGCAGGTGAGCCTCGCGAAGCACGACTACAAGCCGGGCGAGCAGGTCGAGATTGCGATCCGCGCGCCTTACGCGGGCAGCGGCCTGATCACGATCGAGCGCGACAAGGTGTATGCGCACGCATGGTTCCATGCGGACACGACGAGCTCGATCCAGCACATCACGGTGCCGGCCGGTTTCGAGGGCAACGGTTACATCAACGTGCAGTACATCCGCGATCCGTCGTCCGATGAAATCTTCATGAGCCCGCTGAGCTACGGCGTCGTGCCGTTCTCGGTGAACCTCGATGCGCGCCGCAACGCGCTGTCGGTCGACGCGCCGGCGCTCGTGAAACCCGGCGACACGGTGAATTTCACCGTGCATTCGGCGAAGCCCGCGAAGGTCGTCGTGTTCGCCGTCGACGAGGGCATCCTGCAGGTCGCGCGCTACAAGCTCGGTGATCCGCTGAAGTTCTTCTTCCGCAAGCGGATGCTCGAAGTCGGCACGTCGCAGATTCTCGACCTGATCCTGCCGGACTTCGAGAAGCTGATGGCGATGGCCGCGCCGGGCGGCGACGCCGACGATGCGATCGGCCGTCAGTTGAACCCGTTCAAGCGCAAGCGCGACAAGCCGGTCGTCTACTGGTCGGGGATCGTCGACGTGAACGGCGACACGCGCCTGAGCTACACCGTGCCCGACTACTTCAACGGCAAGCTGCGCGTGATGGCCGTGTCGGTGTCGCCGGACCTGGTCGGCACGTTCGAGGGCGCGACGACGGTGCGCGGCGACTTCGTGCTGTCGCCGAACGTGCCGACGACGCTCGCGCCGGGTGACGAGGCCGACGTCAGCGTCGGTGTCTCGAACAACCTGACGGGCGCCGGCAACCAGCCGGTGCCGGTCGCGGTCACGCTGAAGACGGGGCCGCAGTTGCAGGTGATCGGGCCGGCCACGCAGAACGTCGCGCTCGCGCCGCAGCACGAGGGCGTCGCGATGTTCCGCGTGAAGGCGACCGATACGCTCGGCTCGGGCGCGCTGTCGTTCGGTGCGCGCTACGGCGCGAAGGGCGCGCAGCAGCGCGTCGACGTGTCGGTGCGGCCGGCCGCCGCGTTCCGCACGCAGCTCGACATCGCGCGGCTTGACCCGGGCAAGAAGGCGAGCGTGCCGAACCTGCGGTCGATGTACGACGCGTATGCATCGCGCGACGCGAGCATCTCGACCGCGCCGCTCGTGCTGTCCGAAGGGGTGGCGTCGTATCTCGTCAACTTCGAGCACTACTGCAGCGAGCAGATGGTGAGCGCGGCCGTGCCGCGCGTGTTCGCGGCGAAGTGGCTGTCGGTGCGCGCGCTGACGAGCGCGATGCATGCGACCGACGCCGGCGCCGACACGACGAACGCGGCGGCGATCGCGCAGTTCCTCGGCGTGCTGCGCGGCCGGCAGAACGCGCAGGGCGGGTTCGGCCTGTGGAGCGCGACGCCCGACGCCGATCCGTTCGTGTCCGCGTACGCGATGCACGTGCTGCTCGACGCGCGCGAGCGCGGCATCGCCGTGCCGAAGGACATGCTCGACGCGGGCAACCAGTATCTGCAGAAGCTCGCGGCGAACGATTCGCTCGGCTCGCTCGACCTGCTGCGCCAGCGCGCTTATGCGGTGTACTTGCTGACGCGCCAGGGCAACGTGACGACCAACAGCCTCGCGGCCGTGCAGAAGCGGCTGCAGGACGCGTATCCGAACGACTGGAAGAACGACCTCGCGGCCGCATGGCTTGCCGCGTCGTACCAGCTGCTGAAGCAGGACAAGGAGGCCGCGGCGCTGATCGCGGGCCCGCAGGCGCTGCTCGAGCGCAAGCGCGCGTCCGACGGCGGTTACGTGACCGGCTACTACCTCGATCCGCTGACGCGCGACGCGAGCGTGCTGTACCTGATCGCGAAGCACTTCCCGGAGCGCGTGCGCAAGCTGTCGCCGCGCGCGATGGACAACCTCGCCGCGCCGCTCGTCGACAACCGCTACAACACGCTGTCGTCGGCGATGACGATCCTCGCGCTCGATGCGTATGCGGCGTCGAGCGCGGGCCAGCTCGACCAGCTCGCGATCGACGAGGTGCGCGCGGGCGCCGCGCCGAAGGACGTGTCGTCGATCCAGGCGAACCTCGTGCGCTCGGGCACGTGGGCGGCCGGTGCGTCGCGCGTCGACTTCGTGAACGGCAGCACGCTGCCCGCGTGGTGGATCGCGAGCCAGTCGGGCTACGACCGCGGCACGTCGACGAAGGCGATCAGGAATGGCCTGGAGATCGTGCGCGACTACACCGATACGGACGACAAGCCGCTCGGGAAGATCACGCTCGGCCAGGAGATCGACGTGCACCTGAAGATCCGCGCGACGGGCCCGGCGAACATCGGCAACATCGCGATCGTCGACCTGCTGCCCGGCGGCTTCGATCCGGTGATCGCGCCGCCGCCCGTCGCCGACACGCAGGACGGCGACAGCGACGGCGGCGCGTCGGCGCCGGTGGCCGATGCGCCGTGGCGTTCGCCGATCGGCGTCAAGGGCTCCACGTGGCAGCCGCAGTTCGCGGACGTGCGCGAGGACCGCGTGGTGATCTACGGCACCGCGACGACGGACGTGCGCGAGTTCGTCTACCGGATCAAGGCGAGCAACGCGGGCCGCTTCGTCGCGCCGCCGGCTTACGGCGAGTCGATGTACGACCGCCGCGTGCAGGCACAGGCACCCGGCGGCACGGCGCTGACCGTGGAGCGCGTGCGATGACGGCGCGGCTGCAACGGCCGTGCCGGGTGCGCGGAGCGCCCGCGCGTGGCTGACGCCCCGGTGCTGCGGCGCGCGCTGCGCGGCGCCGGCCGCTGGCTGCATCGCTGGCAGAACTGGATCGCCGGCGCGCTGCTCGTATTCGGTGCGCTGGCCGCGTGCCGGCTGTGGCCGCATCCGCCGCTGCGCGACTGGAAGCCGTCGTCGGTCGCGGTGGTCGACGCACAGGGCCGCTTGTTGCGGCTCACGCTGGCGAAGGACGACCGCTACCGCCTGTGGGTGCCGCTCGACCGGATGTCGCCGCAGCTCGTCGAGGCCGTGATGCTGCACGAGGACCGCTGGTTCCGCTGGCATCCCGGCTTCAACCCGTACGGCCTCGCGCGCGGGGCGTGGATCACGTACGTGCGCGGCGGCAATCCGCAGGGCGGCTCGACGCTGACGATGCAGCTCGCGCGCTCGCTGTGGCGGCTGAACACGCGCACGCCGGCGGGCAAGCTCGAGCAGGTTGCGCGCGCGGTGCAGCTCGAACTCTTCTATTCGAAACGGCAGATCCTCGAAGCCTATCTGAACGATGCGCCGTACGGCCGCAACGTCGAAGGCGCGGGCACCGCGAGCGTCGTGTATTTCGACCGGATGCCCGATGCGCTGACGCTGCCCGAGGCGCTCGCGCTCGCGGTGATTCCGCAGGACCCGGCGCGGCGCGTGCGCGGCGGGCAGGACGAGATCAACCGTGCGCTGGCCGCGTCGCGCAATCGGCTGTATGCGCGCTGGCTGACGAAGCATCCTGGCGATGCGTCGCTCAAGCCGCTGTTCGCGTTGCCGCTGGCGATGCGGCCCTTGTCGGCCCTGCCTTTCGACGCGCCGCACGCGGTCGACCAGGCGCTCGCCGCACGCAGCGCGTGGCGCACGGCCTCGGGTGGTGCGCCGGACGACGGCGACGGCGGTGCGCGGCTCGTGACGACGCTCGATCTCGACCTGCAGCGCACGCTCGAACGGCAGATCGCGCGTTATGTCGCGCGCAACGACACGCGCGGCGTGCGCAATGCGGCGGCCATCCTCGTCGATACGCGCGACATGGGCGTGAAGGCGCTGGTCGGTTCCGCGAACTTCTTCGACCGCACGATCGACGGGCAGGTGAACGGCACGCTCGCGCGGCGCTCGCCGGGCTCGACCCTCAAGCCGTTCATCTACGCGCTCGGTTTCGACCAGGGCGTGCTGCATCCGCAAACGGTGCTGCGCGACGTGCCGACCGCGTTCGGCCCGTATGCGCCGGAGAATTTCGACGGGCATTTTCTCGGGCCGATCACCGCGACCGACGCGCTGAACCGCAGCCGCAACGTGCCGGCCGTGTGGGTCGCGTCGCAGCTCAAGTCGCCCGACCTGTACCGGTTCCTGCAGGAAGCCGGCGTGCGCCGGCTCGCGAGCGCGCAGCACTACGGGCTCGCGCTCGTGCTCGGCGGCGGCGAAGTGACGATGCAGGATCTCGCGGGCCTCTACGCGATGCTCGCGAATCGCGGCGAATTCCGGCCGCTGCGGCTGCGCGCGGACGAACCGGCGCTGCCCGGCCGGCGCTTGTTGAGCGCGGAGGCGAGCTACATGACGATGGACATGCTGCGCCAGCATCTGCGCCCCGACGAAACGAGCGGCGCGCAGCCGTCGAGCGTGCCCGTCTACTGGAAGACCGGCACGTCATGGTCGTTCCGCGATGCGTGGACGGCCGGCGTGTTCGGCCCGTACGTGCTGGTCGTGTGGGTCGGCAATTTCGACAACTCGACCAATACGGCGTTCGTCGGCGTCGACGCGGCCGCACCGCTGTTCTTCCAGGTCGTCGACGCATTGAATGCCGAGCGCACGCTCGTCGAGCCGCCGCGCGCGGTGCCGCCGCGCCTGAAGCGCGTGCGGATCTGCCTCGCGAGCGGCGACCTGCCGAACGAGTGGTGCCCGCAGCAGGGCTGGACGTGGTTCATTCCGGGCACGTCGCCGATCCGCGTGAGCACCGTGCACCGGCCGGTCGTGATCGACGACGCGACGGGGAAGGCCGCGTGCCCGCCGTACGACGGCAAGCGCACGCATACGGAGATCTTCGAGTTCTGGCCGTCGGATCTGCAGCAGGTGTTCGTGCAGGCCGGCATTGCGCGCCGGTGGCCGCCGCAGAACGCGGAGTGCCGCGACGCGGGGCAGGTCGACGGCGATCCGCCGCGCATCACGTCGCCGCTGCGCGGCAGTACGTATGCGATGCGCGTGAAGAGTACGGAGGAGACGCGCATCGCGTTCAACGCGACGGCCGATGCGAGCGCGCATGCGCTGTACTGGTTCGTCAACGATGCGTTCGTCGGGCGCAGCGTGCCGGGCGATGCGCTGTTCTGGCAGCCGCGGACGGCAGGCAGCTATACGGTGCGCGTGGTCGACGATCACGGCCGCGGCGATCAGCGGCCGCTGGCGGTGGGGCTCGAACAGTAATGGACGACGGCCTGCCGGTGCAGGCCGGGACTCAGACGCTGTAGCCGATCCGCAGCACGCCCCATTGCCGTCCGCCGACGACGATGGGAGCAGAAACGTCCTTCATCAGCGCGAAGTTGCCGTTGCCCATGTCGCGCCGATAGGTCTGCAGCAGGAACGGCTTGGTATGCGACACGGAGGTGCGCGCCGTGCGGTCCGTGTAGATCCGGCGATTCCGGCAGTTCGCGGCGTTCCACGCGGCGTCCGCGCGCTGGGGCAGCGAGAATTTCCGGTTGTGGGTCGGCAGGTAGCACTGCCGGTCGAAGCTCGCGCAATAGACGATGCGTGCGTCGATCCCGAGCACCGGCTCCTGGATGGCCGGCAGCACGCGGTCGGTGAAGTCGGTGAAGCGCGTCATGAACTGCTGCGGATCGGTGCCGGGAATCGGCACGTAGTGCGCGTCGAAGAGCGCGTCGAGTGCGATCTCGCCGCGTCCGACCGCTTCCTCGAAGAGCTTGCTGATCGCGGCGGCCGTGTGCCGCGCGGTGTCGATCAGGCGCGTGTCGGGCGATTCGATGCCGGTCGCGGCCGTGAGTTCGATGAGCGTCTCGGAGACGGAGAGCAGGTTGCCGAGCCGGTCCTTGGCCTGCGAGAAGTTGTCGCTCGAATCCTCGACGCCGGATGCCATCTCGCCGACCTGTTCGTCGAGCCGGTGGCATTGCGTCTCGATTTCGTCCGTCAGCGACGCGATCTGCTCGGCCTCGCCGGCGAGCTCGGTGATCGCGTGCCCCGTCGCGTGCACGACCTCGCCGATCGTACGCGTGCCCTCGCGCACGCGATGCGCGCGGGCGGCGTTGTCGGTGCCTTCCGCGATCAGGTGTTCGGTCTGCTCGGCAAGGCGCGCGAGGGTCGTCTCGATCTGGGCCGTCGCCTGTCCGGTCTTCGCGGACAGGTTCTTGACCTCGGCCGCGACGACGGCGAAGCTGCGGCCCGAATCGCCGGCGCGTGCGGCCTCGATCGCCGCGTTCAGCGCGAGCAGGTGAGTCTGTCGCGCGATCACGGAGATCTCCTCGGACACGGCCCGTACATGATCGAGCGCGTCGCGCAGCGCACCCATCTGGTTGCCGATCGACGTGACGCCTTCGACGAGGCCGTGGATGTCGGCGAGCGACGCCTCGATCGTCTGTTGCGACTGGCGAACCGCGTCCGACGCATTCGCGCTCACGGCGCGCACCTGCTGCGCGGCCTCGGCAATCCGGTGGTTGCCGCGCAACGTGACGGCGGCCGATTCGCGCAGCGTGTGGCAGACCTCCGCTTGTCTGGCGACGCGGGCCGCGACTTCCTCGACGTGACCCGACACGTCGCAGATCTCGATGCCGAGCTTGCCGGCCTGCTCGGCGATGTCGCCGACGAGCGCGCGCGACGAACGGTGGCCGCGGCCGATTCCGAAGAAGTTCACGTTGCGGGGTCTCCTTGAAGGGACGCGTGCCTGGTCATCGGCGGATGCTGGGCGTGCGCTCCTGTCTTGACGGCAGCGAGGGCACGGACTTGAGGTCGGGTAAACATCGAGACCGGGATCGGGATGGCAGATCGTCCGGCCGGTGCCGCGCGTTGCCCGCCGTTCACGGTTTTTGCTGCTTTTTGCGGCGTTTGCGGCGGCCGTGTTCCGGCGCCGGGCCGGTCGGGCGCACGCGGGCTGCCCGTCCGGCCGGCCGGACGCGCCGCGTCAGAACACGTGGTGGATGCCGGCGTTGACGCCGACCGTCGTGCCCGGCAACCCGAACAGCGCGCCGCCCGTGATGCCGAGGCCCGTGTTCATCGCGCCATGGTTGTTGACGACACCGACCTGCGCGTACAGGCCCGTTCGCTTCGACAGGCTGTAGTCGGCGCCGATCGCGGCGAGCAGCGAATGATTGTGCGAGTCGTTGCGATCGATCGTGTACCACGCGCCGGTGTTCAGGTCGAGGGCCGGCGTGACGCGATAGTCGAGGCCGGCGCTGTACACGTTGTTGCTGAACGAGCCGGCAACCTTGTAGCTCGTGAACGACGCCTTGCCGGTCACGGGCCCGAACGTGTAGGCGGTGCCGATCGTGCGGCCGACGAACGCGACCGTGCTCGATACCGGCGTCGGCGACGTGCCGCCGTTGCCGTCGTAGAGCGCCGCGTTGAGCATGAAGCCGCCGTTCGCATACGTGAGGCTGCCGGAATACTGGCGTCCCGCCTGGAAGTCCCCGGCTTTTCCGCCGAAGCCGAACATCGCGCTGCCCGTGAGCCCGGCGATCGTCGGGCTCGTGTACGAAATCGCATTCGGGTTGAAGAGGCCGGTGACGAGCACGTTGTCGACGTACGGGATCAGCGCGGCGCCGAAGTGCGAAACGTTGCGCGGGTCCGATCCGAGCACCGCGAGCACGAACGGCGAGAACTGCAGGCCGATCTTCGTTTCGCCGAACCCGCCGTCGATCCCGACCCACGCCTGGCGGCCGAAGAAGTTGCCGTTCGAATGGCCGAACGCCCCGTCGGTGATGTTGAAGCCGCTCTCGAGCTTGAATTTCGCGTGCAGCCCGCCGCCGAGATCCTCGGTACCCGTCAAGCCGAAGTTGGTCGGCGTCATGCCGGTATCGGTCAGCGCGAACTGGCGGCCCGCATTGCCGCCGGTCGCCGAGTCGAGCGACCGGCTCGTGTAAAGCAACGCGGCGTCGAGGTCGCCGTACAGCGTGACGCTGCTCTGCGCGAAAACGCTCGTGCTCGCCGCCGCGCCGAGCAGCGCCGCGCAAATCGTCCGTGTCGTGATCTTCATCGTCTGTCTCCGTTTTGTTGAATGTTGTAATACGTATAGCTAATTAATATTGCGGCGGCGGAATCGACGCGTGCCGCCTGCAGGCCGTGCCGTCGGGGAACGCACGGCGGTGCTTCGCGAGGGCCGGAATGCGATCGCATCCCGGCACCGCGACGAAGCGAAACGCTCCGCCCGGGCGGGCGGTGTTACAGCGAACGGTTCAACTGCTCGAGGATGGCCGGGTTCTCGAGCGTGGACGTGTCCTGCGTGATCGCTTCGCCCTTGGCGAGCGAGCGCAGCAGGCGCCGCATGATCTTGCCCGAGCGCGTCTTCGGCAGGTTGTCGCCGAAGCGGATGTCCTTCGGCTTTGCGATCGGCCCGATCTGCTTGCCGACCCAGTCGCGCAGCGTCTTCGCGAGCGCCGCGGCCTCCTCGCCTTCCGGACGCGAACGCTTGAGCACCACGAACGCGACCACCGCCTCGCCCGTCGTGTCGTCAGGACGGCCGACCACGGCCGCCTCGGCCACCAGCTCGTGCGAGACCAGCGCCGATTCGATCTCCATCGTGCCGAGCCGGTGGCCCGACACGTTCAGCACGTCGTCGATCCGGCCCATGATCGTGAAGTAACCGGTGTCCTTGTCGCGCACGGTGCCGTCGCCGGCGAGATAGAGCGTGCCGCCGAGTTCCTCGGGGTAATAGCTCTTCTTGAAGCGCTCCGGATCGCCCCAGATCGTGCGGATCATCGCGGGCCACGGGCGCTTGACGACGAGAATGCCGCCTTGCCCGTTCGGCACGTCCTGGCCGGTTTCGTCGACCACCGCGGCCATGATGCCCGGCAGCGGCAGCGTGCACGAACCGGGCACGGTCGGCGTCGCGCCCGGCAGCGGCGTGATCATGTGGCCGCCCGTCTCGGTCTGCCACCACGTATCGACGATCGGGCAACGCTCCTGGCCGACGTGCTTGTGATACCACATCCACGCTTCCGGATTGATCGGCTCGCCGACCGTGCCGATGATGCGCAGGCTCGACAGGTCGTAGCTCTTCGGATGCACCTTGTCGTCGGCCTCGGCGGCCTTGATCAGCGAACGGATCGCCGTCGGCGCGGTGTAGAACACGCTGACCTTGTGGTCGCCGATCATCTTCCAGAAGCGGCCGGCGTCCGGCCAGGTCGGCACGCCCTCGAACACGACCTGCGTGCCGCCGCAGGCGAGCGGGCCGTACGTGATGTACGTGTGGCCGGTGACCCAGCCGATGTCGGCCGTGCACCAGAACACGTCGGTGGGCTTCCAGTCGAAGGTCCACTTCATCGTCTGCGCGGCCCACAGCAGGTAACCGCCGGTGCTGTGCTGCACGCCCTTCGGCTTGCCGGTCGAGCCCGACGTGTACAGGATGAACAGCGGATGCTCGGCGCTCACCCATTCCGGCTCGCAGGTGTCGGATTCGGCGGCCGTCAGTTCGTGCATCCACAGGTCGCGGTCGGCATGCCAGTCGATCTTGCCGCCGGTGCGGCGATAGACGATCACGCTCTTCACCGCTTCGCAGCCGCCCAGCGCGAGCGCCTCGTCGGCGATGCTCTTGAGCGGCAGCGTCTTGCCGCCGCGCGCCTGCTCGTCGGCCGTGATCAGCGCCGTCGCGCCGACGTCGACGAGCCGCTCGTTCAGCGACTTCGCGGAGAAACCGCCGAACACGACCGAGTGGGTCGCGCCGATGCGCGCGCAGGCCTGCATCGCGACGATGCCTTCGATCGACATCGGGATATAGATGACGACGCGGTCGCCCTTGCCGATGCCGCGCTTCTTCAGCGCATTCGCGAAACGCGACACGCGGGCGAGGAGATCCGCATAGGTGACGCGCGTGACGGTGCCGTCGTCGGCTTCGAAGATCACCGCGACGCGCTCGCCGTTGCCGGCTTCGACGTGACGGTCGAGGCAGTTGTACGAGGCGTTGAGCTCGCCGTCGTCGAACCACTTGTAGAACGGCGCGTTGGACTCGTCGAGCACTTTGGAGAACGGCTTGTGCCACGCGAGGCCCTCGCGCGCGAGGCGCGCCCAGAAGCCTTCGTAATCGCGCTCGGCCTCGGCGACGAGCGCCCGATAGGCCGGCATGCCGGAAATGGTCGCCGCCTGCTCGAGCGCCGCAGGCGGCGCAAACTGGCGGGTTTCGTGAAGAACCGATTCAATCGTGGACAAGCGTGTCTCCATGCGTTCTTGGGATGCAGGGCTGCTGTTCGGGAAAACGCAACATGCATGCCAGCATCAACGATCGATGCGCGCATTCGGCGGAAGTCGCGGCGCACCGCGCGCGTTTCGGGCGATCCGGTCGAACGGGCGACGGGGTGGATACCGTCAAGCCGAAGCCGGCCGTTCATAAATGCAGCACATCGTGTTGCAGTCCTCAACAGGTGGCGCGCCGGGGAAGGTGGTCGGCCGCTCGTTCCGGAGCGCGGCGGGGTGACCTGGCGGCGTCAGGCGATCAGCGACCGAAGCGCCGGTGCGTGCCCGAACTGTCTGATCCGTTCGAGCGCCGACACTTCGATCTGGCGAACGCGTTCGGCGGACAGGTTCAGTTGCCGGCCGATCTCGCGCAGCGAATACTCGCTTTCGACGTCGATGCCGTACCTCAAGCGGAGAATCCACGCTTCACGTGCCGGCAGGCGGTCGATCAGCGCCGCAACCGCCGCGCGAAGCTGGCGGGCGCTCGCGGATTCTTCCGGGGTCGGCGCGGCGTGGTCGATCGCGACGTCGCACAACGTGAGGTCGTGATCGGGCGAAACGGGCAGGTCCGCGGAGATGGGCTCGCGCACGATATCCATCAGATCCCGCACCTTGTCGACCGGGATCCGCATCTGCGTCGAGAGCGTCGGGGCGCCGGCAACCTCGCCGGTTCGTTGCGCATGCGTTCGCGCGAGGCGCGACAGCTTGTTGATCGCGTCGACCGTATGCGCGGGCACGCGGATCGTGCGGCCCTGATCGGCGATCGCATGTGTGATGGCCTGCCGGACCCACCAGGTCGCATACGTCGCGAATTTGAAGCCGCGCCGGTGATCGTAGCGATCGACGGCCTTCATCAGGCCGAGATTGCCCTCCTGGATCAGGTCGAGAAACTGCAGGCCGCGATCGGGATAGCGCTTGGCGATCGACACGACGAGCCGCAGATTGCTCTGGAACAGCTTCGTTCTCGCGGGCTGCATCGCGCGCTCGATACGCGACAGTCGCGCGTCGATCGCGATCGCGATGTCGAGCGGCAGGCTCGACTCGCCGGCGAGGCCGGCGAGCGCGGTGCGTGCTTCGATCAGCGCCGGCGCGCGGCGGGTGAGGGCGGCGGTACAGCCGGCATGCGCGGCGATGCAGTCGGTCATCCATGCGCGCACGTCGTCGCACGGCATGAAGAGGTCGCGGCGCGGCGAATCGGTGCGTATGCCTGATTCGGCCAGGATGTCGACGATGCGCTGCTCGAACTTGCGTGCTTGCGTCGCACGGTCGCGAATCGCGCGGCCGATGCGTTCGATCGCACGCGCGGTGAAGCGGATCCTGCCGGTCGACGCGACGGCCTCGCGAAGCAGCGCCCGGTAACCGGCCGACGCGAAACCGCCGGTACGCAATGCGTGCTGCATCCCGGCGGCCAGCGCGCCGGCGCGGTCGAGCGATGCGACGACGCTGTCGCGCCATGCCGGGCTGTCCGGCGCGCAGTCCGTGTCGTCCTCCCCCTCCGGTGATTCCATGGCCGAATCAGGCGCCGTTGCGTTGCCGGGCGATTCCCCGGGCAAAGTCGCGGGCGCTTCGTCAAGCGATTCGGCGTCGCCGACGAACCCCGTCACGTAGACCGATGCCGCCACCTTGCCGGCGCGGATGTCGCCGGCGATCGACGCGACGGCGTCGAGCGCAGCCGGGTCGCGGCTCAATGCGTCGATGCACGCCGCGCGGCCGCTTTCCAGATGAAGCGCGAGCGCGATCTCTTCTTCGCGGTCGAGCAGCGGTGTCGCGCTCATTTCGCGCAGATAGATGCGGACGGGATCGCTCGTGCGGGCCGCGAGCAGATCGGCGGTCGCGAGCGGGGCCGACGCATCGGCGAGCGGCGACGTCGTGTCCGTCGCTCGCGCGAAATGACGATCGAGCGTCCATGCGCTTCGCGAGTCGACGTGCTCGCGTACCTCGATTCCCCATTCGCCGAGCATCGACGCGGCGGCGTCGAAATCCGCGCCGTCCGCGGCATCGTCGGGCAGCGCGTCGACGATTTCACCGCGCGTCACGTAGCCGCGCCCGATGCCCAGCGCGACCAGCGCATTCAAACGGTCCGTGCGCTCCGCGTTCGTGCCGCCGCGCGGCACGCCGTCGTGCTCGCGCTCGCGCCCGGGATCAAGCAAGCTTTGCATAGACGTTGCACCAGCCTTCGGCGGCAACCGCCTTGCCGCCGAACATCGGACACGTGCCGGAGGATTCGCCGGCGACGGCCTTGTAGAAGCGGCAGTTCGAGCACGTCTGGCCGGCCTGGTACTTCGGGAACTTGCCTGCATCGACGGTCGTCGCTTTCGCGCGGTAGCCGAGCGTCTTCGCGGCCGCGTCGTTTTCGTCGACGAGCGGCGCTGCCGCGAATGCGCCGGTTCCGGCTGCGAGTGCGGCACACAGGCCGGCGGTCTGAACGATGAAGGTTCTGCGAGTGCGGGAGATCATGTCGTTTTCCTGAATAAAAAAACCGGCCCCGCGCGCCGGGATGGCTTCCCGGCGCGGCGGTCGATCGAAGCGAAGGGAGTAAAGCGTTATTTGCGCGGGCCGGCGACGAGCGGCGCCTTCGACGAGGTGGCGACATCGGCGGTCAGCTTGCTCTTCGACGCGTCATAACCGTTCGAATAGAGCAGGAACGCCATCAGGTCCTCGTATTCCTGTGCCGTCATCTTGCCGGGGCGATCGGCCGGCATGTTGTTCGACATGTACTGGAAGATGCCGCCGACCGTGATGTGCGACTTGCCCTCGGGCGCGAAGGATTCCCCGCTCAGCGCAGGGGCGGTATTGCCTTCGAGCTGGTCGCCGTGGCATTTCGCGCAGGCATCGATATAGAGCTTCTTGCCGTGCTGTGCCTGCGCATTGTCGAACGACGGCACGCCGTTTTCGTCACTCGCCGAGACCTTGATGAAGCCGCCCGTCGCGGGTGTTCCGCCGGCGAGCAGCACGCCGGTGCGCGAGTGCCCGGCCGACGCGACCGCGCCGTCGAGGAAGCGGCCGCGCGACGGCATATTGGCCGCTTGAGCGATGTTTTCCGGCAGGTTCCAGCCGCGTGTGAGCGCGGCGATCCGGCCGTTGGCATTCAGCCGCGACAACGCCGCGTCGATGCGCTGCCGCAGCGCGTCCCGATCGGGGCCGAACGCGAACGCGAGCTGCCAGTCCGAGTACGGCGACGCCGTGGCCGCGATCCGGAACGGCTGGCCGGGATGCGCACGCCGGTACGCCACGACGCTCGGATACCAGACGATCGCGCGTTGTGCGCGACCGGTCGCGAGCGCGTCGATGGTCTGCTCGGACGTGTTCTCGAGATCGAAGCGGGCGTTCGTCGCCTGTGCCGCGATCAGTTGCGACGGGCTCGAGTACGTGGCCGCGATCGTTTCCTTGCCGGTGGACGATGCATGCGCGTCGCGCAGCGTCACGCTGACGTAGCTGGAGCGCAGATACCCCTGCGAGAAACTCATCCGGGCATTCGATGCATCGGCGATCGCCGAGCGTGGGAAGCCGGCGATCATGTCGCAGTCGCGTTCGAGCGATTGCTTCAGTTCGGCGGCGGAGATGCCGTCGTCGCCGCCGTCGTCGTCCACGCCGCGCCGGTTGAACGAGGCGGCGATACCGGCGGTTCGCAGCACTTCACGTGCGACCGACATGTCGAGGGCGGCGGTCGGGCTGCCAGGCAGCGTGCAGACGCGTACGCCGCCGGCCGCGGCGGACATCGGGGTCAGCGCCACGCCCGCGGCGAGCAGACTGGCGAGGGTCAGGGGAGCGAGTCGAGTTTTCATGGTCGTGCATTCCGGTTGAAACAGTGGGGGCGTCGCGCCCGGATCGGGCGCATGCCGGGCGCGACGCGCGTTCAGTCGAGCGCGAATACGTAGAGCGTGCCGCCGCGCGGAACGTCTTTCGCGACGTCGGCCATCGGGCCGCCCCAGATCGGGTTCGCGCCGCCGTATCCGGCGAGCACCGCGACATATTCCTTGCCGTCGACCTCGAACACCGACGGCTGCGCGATGATGCCGCTCGCGAGCTGCGGGCTCTCCCACAGCACCTTGCCGGTCGCCGTGTCGAAGGCATACAGGTGGCCGTCGAGCGAGCCGCTGAACGCAAGACCGCTCGCGGTGGTCGCGACGCCGCCGTTCCACGGCTTCTTCGACCAGTGGCCCCACAGTTTCTTGCCGGTGTTCACGTCGATGGCCTGCAGTTCGCCGTAACCCTGGCTGCCCGGTTCAGGCTTGATCTCGAAGCCTTCCCCGAGATACGGCAGGCCTTCCATGTAGCTGACCGACTTGCCGGACAGGCTCATGCACGCGTGAAGGGAAGGTACGACCGCGATGTGGCGCGCGGGGTCGTAGGACACCGACCACCAGTTCTTGCCGCCGAGGAAGCTCGGGCACGTGTCGATCGTCGTGCCGGCCTTCGGGAACTTCGACGGGTCCGCGATGGGCTTGCCGTCGGCCGTGTAGCCGGTGACCGACGTTGCCGTGACGAACGGCTCCGCGTAGATCAGCTTGCCGGTCGTGCGATCGATCGCATGGAAGAAGCCGTTGCGGTCGGCGTGGATGATCGCGTCGTAGTCCTTGCCTTTGTACTTGATGTCCGCGAGGATCGGCGTGTTGACGCCGTCGTAGTCCCACGTGTCGTTGCTCGTGTACTGGTAGTGCCACTTCAGGTTGCCGTTCTTCGGATCGAGCGCGAGCAGCGAGTCGGAATACAGGTTGTCGCCGGGACGCAGCGCCGCGAGCCACGGGCCGGGGTTGCCGACGCCCCAGTACAGCGTGCGGCTTGCCGCGTCGTACGTGCCCGTCAGCCAGGCGGCGCCGCCGCCGTGCGCCTGCATCCCGTCGGGCCAGGTGTCCGCGCCTTTTTCGCCGGGGCTCGGGATCGTGTAGCGCTTCCAGACCAGCGAGCCGTCTTCGGGGTTCAGCGCGGCGATATACCCGCGAATTCCGTATTCGCCGCCGGAGGTGCCGACGATGATCGAGCCGTCCAGCGCGAGCGGCGCGAGCGAGAACGCATAACCGAGGCCCGGCTCGAACATCTGCTTCTTCCAGACGAGATTGCCCGTCTGCGCGTCGAGCGCCACGACCTCGCCGCTCAGCATCGCGACGTAGACGTTCTTGCCGTACAGCGCGACGCCACGGTTGACGACGTCGCAGCATGCGGTCTTGAACGATGCCGCGCCAAGCTTCGGTTCGTATTTCCACAGCTGCTTGCCGCTCTTCGCATCGAATGCGTAGACGTTGTCCTTCGGCGTGGTCACGAACAGGTAGTTGCCGTTGATGATCGGCGTGGCTTCGAAGCCCTGCTTCAGCTCGGCGGGGAACTTGTAGGCCCAGACCTGCTTGAGTTCCTTCGCGTTCGACGCGTCGATCTGCTTGAGCGGCGAATGCGACTGGCCGTCGTAGGTGCGGTAGTAGGTCAGCCAGCCCGGATCGGTGTGCGCATCGGTCAGCCGCTGGTAGGTCACGGCCGGGTAGTCCGCGGCCGCTTCGACGAGGCCGGGGTTCAGCGCGACGGCCGCTGCCGCCGCGATGCCGATCGTCGCCAGCCGGCTCGCTGAAGCCGAGAGTTTCTTCATGGTTGTCTCCTGAGTCATTGTGGTCGCACCGCCGCGAACGGTTCGTCGCGCCGGCACGGTGGGGATTCCGGGCCGAGTGCGCAGCCGTTCACGCAAGTCGCATGCCACCGCGGCGCGAAGCCGGTATGAAGCGGCACACGGGCGCGTCGTGCGTCGTGCGGCGTCGGACGCGTCGCGCGCACGTGTCAACGAAGGTGTTGCATTCAGGTACACCCCCGTGCGCGCAGTGTTGCCAAACATGACAGGTGGCGCGGCATCCGTGACAGGTGGAGCGCCGCCCGCGCCGGTGTCACGCACGCCGTGCGCGGCGACGCGCGCGGGCGTCGTGCCGACGCGGCTGGCACGGTTCTCGCACGCTGCTTCGCGACAACAGCACGCCGCGCGGTGCGGGGCACACCACGGCGAAATACAAGCATGGAGACGAATGAAATGATCAGGAGGCCAAAGGCAGCCGGAAAGGGCGGCGCGATGCGACGCGAGCGTCGCGCGCGGCACGATGGCGCGATGCGTGGCGCGCTTCTCGGGCCGGCCCTCGGCGCCATCGCGCTGTTCGGCCTGTCGACGGCCAGCGCGCGTGCGCAGCAGCCTGCGGACGGCACGGCCGCGACAGGCGGCGCCGTGCCGCCGGCCGCCGTCGCCGTCGCGCAGGAAGCGCCGCAAGCGCCGCAAGCGCCGGCCGTCACATTGCCGACGGTGGTGGTCGTCGGCACGACGCCGCTGCTCGGGATCGGTACGCCGCTGCAGAAGGTGCCGGCGAACGTGCAGACGGTACGCGCGGCGGAACTCGATGCCCAGCACCGCGCGACGCTTGCCGACTTCTTCGCCGCGAACCTGCAGAGCGTGACGATCTCGGAGGCGCAGGGCAATCCGTACCAGACGGACGTCAACTATCGCGGCTTCACCGCATCGCCGCTGCTCGGTACGCCGCAGGGGCTGTCGGTGTTCGTCGACGGCGTGCGCGTGAACGAACCGTTCGGCGACGTCGTGAACTGGGACATCCTGCCGACGCAGGCAATCGACCGGATGCAATTGATACCGGGCTCCAACCCGGTGTACGGACGCAATACGCTCGGCGGCGCACTGGCGATCACGACGAAGAACGGCAAGTCGAACCCGGGCGGCGAAGCCGAGGTGTCGGGCGGCTCGTGGGGCCGCAAGACGGCCGCCATCGAGCAGGGCGGCACGATCGGCTCGAACCTCGACTACTACGCGACGGCGAACGTCGCGAACGACGGCGGCTGGGCCGACCACAATGCGAGCCGCGTGCGGCAGGCGTTCGGCAAGCTGCGCTACACGGATTCGGACACGACGCTGTCGATTTCCGCCGGCGGCGCCGACAACGCGCTGTACGGCACCCAGACGATCCCGCGCTCGTTCCTCGACAACCGGAAGCAGGCGTACACCTATCCCGACCTGAACCGCAACAGCGCCGGCTACCTGACGCTGTCGGGCGATCGCTTCTTCGGCGAGCACGTCGAGCTGAGCGGCAATGCGTATTATCGGCACCTGCGCAACACCAACATCAGCAGCAACAACAATACCGATTACGGATCGGTCGGCGACGACGGCACGGTCGACACGGTGCAGGGCACCAACGCGCAGTCGACGATCGTGACCGACAGCTACGGCGGTAGCCTGCAACTCACTCTGCTCGGCAAGCTCGGCGGGATGGCGAACCAGCTGATCGCGGGCGTGGCGGCGGATGTCGCGAACTCGAGCTACGTCGCGTCGTCGCAGGACGCGTATTTCACCGACACGCGCGCGGCGATCGGCGTCGGCGATTTCGAGCCGCAGACCCGCGCGAAGACGCGCAATGCGAACCTCGGCGTGTACCTGAGCGATGCACTGTCGCTGACGCCGCACTGGACGCTGACGGTGTCGGGCCGCTACGACTGGTCGAAGGCGCAGATCGGCGACGAGAGCGGCGTGCAGCCGCTGCTCGACGGCAACCATACGTTCTCCCGGTTCAACCCGGCGCTCGGGCTCAACTGGAACCCGGTCGCGGGCTTCACCGCCTATGCGACGTACAACGAAGGGATGCGCTCGCCGACCGCGATCGAACTCGCATGCGCGGACCCGGCCGCGCCGTGCTCGCTGCCGAACGACTTCATCGCGGACCCGGCGCTCAAGCCGGTGATCTCGAAGACGTTCGAAGCCGGCATGCGCGGCCGCATCGGCGCCGCGACGACCTGGAGTGCCGCCGCCTACCGCACGACGCTGACCGACGACATCCAGTTCATCAGCAGCCCGGCAAGCGCGCAGGGTTATTTCCGCAACGTCGGCGATACGCGGCGGCAAGGCATCGAACTCGCGGGCCGCACGCGGTTCGGCCCGCTCGGTGTCGGGCTTTCGTACAGCTATGTCGATGCGACCTACCGGTCGTCGTGGACCGAGCACAGCCCGGCGAATTCGGCGGCCGACGCGAACGGCAACGTGGCCGTCAAGCAAGGCGACCATATTCCGGGCATTCCCGCGCACACGGTGAAGCTCCGGCTCGACTACGCGGCGACGCCCAGGTGGGATATCGGCGCGAACGTCACGTGGCGCAGCGGCGTGTATGCGCGCGGCGACGAGAACAACCAGGACGTGAACGGCAGGGTTTCAGGCTACGTGCTCGTCGATCTCGACATGCGTTACCGGATCACGAAGCGCTTCGAAGTCTTCGCGAGCGTGACGAACCTGTTCGACAAGCGCTATGCGAGCTTCGGCGTGCTGGGCCAGAACTTCTTCAACGGGCCGAATCACACGTTCGACGGTGCGAATCCGGTCAACGAGCAGTTCGTCGGACCGGGCGCGCCGCGCGGTGCGTGGGTCGGCGTGCGCTACGCGTGGGATTGAGCTTTGTCCGGCTGCGTGCGTTGCCGCGTCGCAGCCCGAGCGGCGCTCAAGATGTGCGCGACGGGCCCGGTCGGGCGAGCGGTGCCGCCGCGAACATCGCGGCCACGGCGCGCGCGATGCTGCGTGCCAATGCCGGGTCGCTTGCGAGGTGCCCGGCGCTCACGTGTTCGATCGCGGCCGCGGGCACGGCACGCGCGAGGCGCGTGACGTTGGCGGCCGGGCAGACGGGATCGTGCATTCCGTGCGCGGCGAACAGCGGCACGCCAGCCTGCGCCGCCCGGCGCGCGAGCGCGAGCACGCGGCGCTCGCCGAGCCAGCAGTCGTGTCGCAGGTAATGCGCCTGGATCCGGTACTTGTCGATCAGCCGGGCGACGGTCTTGTGCGAGCGGATCGCATCCGCAGGCGAGCGGCGCGGGTTCGGCGATGTGAGGATGGCGTTCTCGTACGCGTGCCACGCAAGCGCCACCGCTCGCTGCCGGGCCGCGCTCGCGCCGGGTTGCAGCCGCCGCGCGCAGCACGACAGCAGGCGATCCGGCTGGCTGCAGCCGGCCGCCGCGTACAGGCGTTGCCATTCGCGGGGCGCGCGCGTTCGCGACGTCGTGAACAACCGGCGGACTTCGCGTCGCGACGTCAGGAACAGCCCGCGCAGCACGACGCCGGTGACTCGTGCGGGATGTGTGCCCGCGTATGCAAGTGCGAGCGCCGCGCCCCACGAGCCGCCGACGACGCCCCAGCGCGCGATGCCGAGCTGCGCGCGCACCGCCTCGAGATCGTCGATCAACCGCGCGGTGTCGTTGTGGCGTGTGCCGCCGCGTGGTGCCGACGCGCCCGCGCCGCGCTGGTCGACGAGCACGACGCGCATCCGCGTCAGGTCGAACAGCCGCAGGATGCCGACCTGGCTGCCGCTGCCGGGGCCGCCGTGCAGCACCACGACCGGATGGCCGTGCGCCGCGCCGGCGACGGAGAACGCGATCGATTGCGCGTCGCGGTGCAAGCGTCCGCGAACGGGCGCGGCGGGCGTGGACGGTGACGCCGGCGACGCGGGTCGGGATCGGGATAGGGTGCGAATCTGGGCAGGCATCGTGTCGAATCGGTTCGGGGAATCGGGGCAATCGTCACGCGGCCGCACGGGTGTCCGGGCGACCACTGTATTTGATCCACGACAAAGCCAGAAACGCGCCAGCCGCAAAGATCGGGATTCGCACGGGTAGTCACGCATCGGGCAGACGCGGTATCACGAAGACCGGCCCGTCCGGTGACCCGACCTGCCCGGCGGAGCCGGATCGTGTCTTGCAATCTGCTTTCGATTGGGGCCGTGCCCCTCGCGTGGCCCGATGCTTGCTTGCAATGACGGCAAAGAGTCCGGCAACTGACCGGAAGATCCCCGGAGGAGACAATGCGCGATGACGTAGAGCAGGCGGCCGGATCGCGGGCCGCGCATTCCGCCGGCTGGCCCGCGCCGTCGATCCAGAAAGCCCATGAGCGGTCCGAGACGTTCGGCCTGCAGGTCTCGGCACGCCCCGACTACGACGTGCTGTCGAGCGCGGCGCTGGTGCTCAAGCGCGAGCAGAGCCGCGTGCTGTGCGCGCATGCGATGCCGGTGATGGAGACGCTGCACGAGCAGATCGTCAACACGCAGAGCATGATCGTGCTGACCGATGCGCAGGGGTTGATCCTGCATTCGATCGGCGACGACGATTTCCTGCGCCGTGCGGAGAAGGTCGCGCTGCGCCCGGGCGCGAACTGGGCGGAGGACCGGCAGGGCACCAACGCGATCGGTACGGCGCTCGCCGAGCTGTGCCCGATGGTCGTTCACGGCGACCAGCACTTCCTCGCTGCGAACCGCTTCCTCACCTGTTCGAGCGTGCCGATCCTCGATCCGTACGGCGACGCGATCGGTGTGCTCGACGTGACCGGCGATCACCGCAGCTACCACCAGCACACGATGGCGCTCGCGAAGATGTCGGTGCAGATGATCGAGAATCACCTGTTTACGACGACCTTTCAGGAGACGTTGCAGGTGTCGTTCCATGGCCGCCCCGAGTTCCTCGGCACGCTGATGGAGGGGATCGTCGCCTTCACCGCCGACGGCCGTTTCCTGTCGGCCAATCGCAGCGCGCAGTTCCAACTCGGCATGCCGCTCGCCGCGCTGCGTGCGCATACGCTGTCGTCGCTGTTCGACGTCACGAGCGCACAGTTGATCGACCGCATGCGCGCGAGCACCGACCGGCACCTGATGCTGAATCTCGGCACCGGCGCGGTGGTCTGCGCGCGCGTGCATTTCCGGCGCGCGACGCTCGCCGAAGGCAGCCGGCCGACGGACGTTCACGACGCGGGTGCGCCGGCCGCGCGCGCGAACGCGGTGCCCGCGCCGGCGGCCGGCACGTCGGCCGGCCTTTCGCGGCTCAATTACCTCGACACCGGCGATCCGCAGGTTGGATGCGTGATCGCGAAGGTGCGCAAGGTGATCGGCAAGGACATCCCGATCCTGATCACCGGCGAGACCGGTACCGGCAAGGAGCTGCTCGCGCAGGCGATCCACAACGACTCGCCGCGGCGCGATGCGCCGTTCGTCGCGGTCAACTGCGCGTCGATTCCGGAGACGCTGATCGAGTCCGAGCTGTTCGGCTACGAAGAGGGCGCATTCACCGGCGCGCGCCGCAAGGGCTCGATCGGCAAGCTGCTGCAGGCGAACGGCGGCACGCTGTTTCTCGACGAGATCGGCGACATGCCGTATCCGCTGCAGGTGCGGCTGCTTCGCGTGCTGCAGGAGCGCCTCGTCAACCCGCTCGGATCGACGAAGACGATCGCCGTGGACATCGCGATCATCTGCGCGACGCACCGCGACTTGCGCGACATGATTGCGCAGAACCGCTTTCGCGAGGATCTGTACTACCGGCTGAACGGCCTCGTGGTGCGCCTGCCGCCGCTGCGCGACCGCACGGATCTCGCGGTGGTCGTGCAGAAGATGCTGCAACGGGAAGCCTATGCGGGCCCGGGCCGGCCGCCGCTGTCCGTCGCGCCGGACGTGATGGCGCTGTTCGTGCGCTGCGCGTGGCCCGGCAACTTCCGCCAGCTCGGCAACCTGCTGCGCACGGCGGCGGCGATGGTCGACGACGACGGCGAGATCCGGCGCGAGCACCTGCCGGACGATTTCTTCGACGACCTGCGCCGCGACGATACCCGGGCCGAGCCGGCCGCGCACGATCCGTCCGCCGCGGCATGGCCCGCGGACGCGCTCCCGGCAGGCGACGCGCGGTTGCAGGATGTCGCCGCGTCCGCGATTGCCGCTGCGCTCGCGCGCCACGGCGGCAACGTGTCCGCGGCGGCGCGCGCGCTCGGCGTGTCGCGCAACACGATCTACCGGAAGATGCCGGCCGCCGACCCGCAGCGCCAGCCGTCCGACGAAAGCTGACGCGCGCCACGGGTTCGCGGCCGCGCGGCCTGTCACAGCCGGTGTGTCAAGTTGCAACACCGGTGTTCAACGATTCAACACCTGTCACCGCCCATGCGCATCGTGCGGCCGTGGCGTCGAACCGCATTCGCGCCAATCGCGTAGGCAAATCGTAAGGATTGCGTCCCGATGCCCGGGCGAGCGCCGCGCATCGCCGTCGGGCCGTCGAAGTGCGGCCTCGGCACGCTCCTTGCTGAATAGGAACCGACCGCTCGATTGCCGCGGTTGTACGACTCATCGACTCACCGACGCAACTCATCAACTCAATCAGGAGACACATCATGCAGTGGACCACCCCGTCTTACACCGACCTGCGTTTCGGCTTCGAAATCACGATGTACATCGCCAATCGCTGATCGCCGAGCGTGCCGCCCGCTTTGCCGTGATCGGCGCGGGCGGCGTCGGGAGCTGACGCCCATGAAGATCAAGATACTCGGCTCGGGAGCCGGCGGCGGCCTGCCGCAATGGAACTGCAATTGCGCGAACTGTCGCCGCGCACGCAGCGGAAGCGGCCACGTGCTGCCTCGCACACAGTCGTCGATCGCGGTCAGCGACGACGGCATCGACTGGATCCTCGTCAACGCGTCGCCCGACATCCTTTCCCAGTTGCGCGCGGATCCGGAGTTGCAGCCGGCACGCGCGATTCGCGACAGCGGCATCGCCGCCGTCGTGCTGTGCGACGCGCAGATCGATCACGTGACGGGCCTGCTGATGCTGCGCGAGCGCTCGACGCCGCTGCCGCTCTACGCGAGCGCGCCGGTGCTCGACGACCTGTCGACCGGCTTGCCGCTCGTGCCGCTGCTCGGCCATTACTGCGGCGTCGCCGCGCATACGATCGTGCTCGGCGAGCCGTTCACGGTGCCGGCGGCGAGCGGGGTCCGCTTCACCGCGATTCCCGTCGACAGCAAGGCGCCGCCTTATTCGCCGCGGCGTGCGTCGGCCGCGCCTGGCGACAACATCGCGCTGTCGATCGAAGATGTCGCGAGCGGCCGGCGCGCGTTCTATGCGCCGGGGCTCGCGGCCGTCACCGACGACGTGCGCGCGGCGATGGACGGCGCCGATCTCGTGCTGGTGGACGGCACGTTCTGGAGCGGCACCGAGATGATCGACCTCGGCCTGTCGCGCAAGCACGCGGCCGACATGGGGCATCTCGCGCAATGCGCGGAGCACGGGCGGCCCGGCATGATCGACTGGCTCGACACGCTGCCCGCGCACACGCGCAAGGTGCTCACGCATATCAACAACACGAATCCGATTCTCGATCCGCATTCCGTCGAGCACGCGCACCTGCGCGCGCATGGCATCGACGTCGCGCACGACGGCATGCAATTCCAGGTCTGACCATGAACGCTCCGATTCCCGCTACGGCATTGCATCCGACGCCCTGGAGCGCGACCGAATTCGAGGCGCGCCTGCGCGCGCTCGAATCGCGCTATCACATCCATCACCCGTTCAACCGCCGGCTCAACAGCGGTGCCTGTTCGCCCACGCAGATCCGCGGCTGGGTCGCGAACCGTTTCTATTACCAGATCAACATCCCGCTCAAGGATGCGGCGATCCTGTCGAACTGCCCCGACCGCGACACGCGGCGCCGCTGGATCCAGCGGCTGATCGACCACGACGGGCAGGGCGACAACGAAGGCGGCATCGAGGCATGGGTGCGGCTCGGCGAGGCGTGCGGTCTCTCGCGTGACGAACTGTGGTCGCTCGAGCACGTGCTGCCCGGTGTGCGTTTCGCGGTGGACGCGTACGTGAATTTCGCGCGGCGCGCGCCATGGCAGGAAGCCGTGTGCTCGTCGCTGACCGAGATGTTCGCGCCGCAGATTCATCTCGACCGGCTCGCGGGCTGGCCGTCGCATTACCCGTGGATCGAGCCGGACGGGCTGCACTACTTCCGCAGCCGCGTGCCGCTTGCGCAGCGCGACGTCGAGCACGGGCTTGCGGTCACGCTGCAGCACTTCACGACGCCGGATGCGCAGCAGCGTGCGCTCGGCATCCTGCAATTCAAGCTCGACATCCTGTGGTCGATGCTCGACGCCGTCGAAAAGGCCTACCCGCAATGAACGCGATCGAAGCTGCCAGCGGCGTGCCGCTGCGCCCCTGCCTCAGGGGCATGTACCGCCTGCAATGGGAGGCGGCCCAGGATGCGTACGTGCTCCTCTATCCGGAAGGAATGGTCAAACTGAACCCGAGTGCCGGCGAGATCCTCGCGCGTTGCGACGGTACGCGCGAGCTGGACGACATCATCGGCGAGCTCGAGCGCCTGTTCAGCCAGTCGGACCTCGCGACCGACGTGTACCGATTCCTCGATCATGCGCGACTGCGCGGCTGGCTCGACTGACATGGCCCCCGACACTTCCCGTCCGTCCGCGCCGCTGTGGCTGCTCGCGGAACTGACGTACCGTTGCCCGCTGCACTGCGCGTTCTGCTACAACCCGGTCGATTTCGCGACGCACGGCGCGGAGCTCGACACCGATGCGTGGCGCACGGTCATCAGCGATGCGCGCGCGCTCGGCGCCGCGCAGATCGGTTTCTCGGGCGGCGAGCCGCTGCAGCGCGACGACCTCGAGACGCTCGTCGCGCACGCGCGCGGGCTCGGCTTCTATACGAACCTGATCACGTCGGGCGTCGGGCTGAACGTCACGCGCATCGAGCGGCTCAAGGCGGCCGGGCTCGACCATATCCAGTTGTCGCTGCAGGATTCGACGCGCGAGCTGAACGATTTCCTGACGAGCACGCGCACGTTCGAGCTGAAGCGCGGCGTCGCGCGGCTGATCAAGGCGCACGGCTACCCGATGGTGCTCAACTGCGTGCTGCATCGCTACAACCTGCCGCACGTCGGACAGATCATCGAGATGGCGCTCGACCTTGGCGCCGACTACCTCGAGCTCGCGAACACGCAGTACTACGGCTGGGCGATGGTGAACCGCGACCAGCTGATGCCGACCGTCGAGCAGGTGCGCGAGGCGGAGGAAACGGTCAACCGCTATCGCAAGCTGGTCGGCGAACGCTGCAAGATCCTGTTCGTCGTGCCCGACTATTTCGAGCGGCGCCCGAAAGCGTGCATGAACGGCTGGGGTTCGGTGTTTCTTGGCGTCGCGCCGGACGGCACCGCGCTGCCGTGCCATGCCGCGCGGTCGCTGCCGGGGCTCGCGCTGCCGAACGTGCGCGACCGGTCGCTGAAGGAAATCTGGTACGACAGCGACGCATTCAACGCGTATCGCGGCGAGGACTGGATGCGCGAGCCGTGCCGCACGTGCGACGAGCGGCATGTCGATCACGGCGGCTGCCGGTGCCAGGCGTACCAGTTGGCCGGCGACCCGGCGCAGCCCGATCCGGTGTGCGAGAAGTCCGCGCATCACGGCCGGGTCGAGCAGGCCGTGCAATTCGCGCGGCGACCCGCGCCGCGCGACGAACAGCCGCTGGTGTTCCGCAGCAAGGAGAATTCGCTCGCGCAGTGTGGAGCGGCCTGCGACTGCTGACAAGGCACGGCGACGGCGGCGGGGTGAACAGGGCAAGGCAATGCGATGGAAGCCGGATCGATAGATATGCATTCCTCTTCATGTCGGCGATGTGGCGCGCGTGTACGAGGATGGGTGAGCGCGGGAAGGCGGGTGCGATGAACACCGCTGCCTTCGGAACGCGGCAGGCGACCGACGTGCGTGGTGCCGCTGGCGATCGGGCACGCCGTCGCGGAACTTGCGTCGCGTCGGTCTTCGCTGCCGTATGCGCTCTGCATGCCGCCCTGTTCGTTCTGCTCGCACATGAGCAGATCGTGCGACGCGAACCACTGCAACGGCAGGTGATCGTGGCGACGCTGATCGCGGCGGCGCCGGAGGCGTCGACGACGGCGGCCGCGAAGGCGAAACCGGTTGCCGCGTCGCACGCGGTGCAGGAGGCTACGTCCGCGCCCCGATCATCTGCGGGCAGTGCGTTGAGGACGAACCGGCAGGTCGCGTCCGGCCGTCCCCGCCCGCCGGCGCATGACGCGCCTGTGCCGGCTCCGGCACAGTCAGGTCCGTCCTTGCCGGCCGCGGCGCAACGCGATACGCCGCACGACGATGCGGCCGCACGAATGCCGACGCAGACGCAGACTCAACCCGAATCCCGATCGTCTTCCGTGTCGGTGCCACCGCGCTTCGTCGCGCATCCCGACTGCGCGCTGGTCAAACCCGACTACCCGCCGCAGTCGCTGCGGCTGGGCGAGCACGGCACCGTGCTCGTCGAACTGGAGACCGATGCGGCGGGGCAGATCGTCGCCGCGCGTGTCGTGACCGGCAGCGGTTATCCGCGTCTCGACGCGGCGGCGCGTGAAGCCGTACTGGCGAGCCGCTGCGCGCCGCATGTGTTCGACGGCGCGCCGGTGCCGACGCGGGCACGCGCGCCGATCGCGTTCAATCTCGACGACTGACAGGACACTTCATCATGACAATCTACGGAATCGAGCACGTATGGACGCAGGGCGACCCGATGACGCGCGCGGTCGCGCTGTTGCTCGTCGCGATGTCGATCGCATCGTGGACGGTGATCGTGATCAAGGCGATCGAGCTCGTCGGCATCCGGCGCCGCGCGGCGCGCGCGGAAGCGCGCTTTCGGGACGACGGCGGCGCGGCCGGCGCGATGCACACGCTCGGGGGCCAGGACAGGCCGTTCGTCGATCTCGTTCGCGCGGGCCAGGCGGCGATCGCGCATCACGAAGCGAGCAGGCACCGGCTGCACGACCGGATCGACGCGAGCGACTGGCTGTCGCGCAGCCTGAAGACGTCGGTGGACGAATCCGCGGCGCGGATGCAGCGCGGGCTCGGCGTGCTCGCGTCGATCGGCAGCACCGCACCGTTCGTCGGACTGCTGGGCACCGTCTGGGGGATCTATCACGCGCTGCTGTCGCTCGGCGCAACCGGCGAGGCGAGCCTCGACCGGGTAGCGGGGCCGGTCGGCGAGGCGCTGGTGATGACGGCATTCGGACTGTGCGTCGCCATCCCCGCCGTGCTCGGCTACAACACGCTGGTGCGGCTGTCGCGCGATATCGTTGCGCGGCTCAACCGCTTCGCGCACGGGCTGCATCTGTTGCTGCTGACCGGCAGCGTGCCCGAGCCCGCCGGGCGCCCTGAACCGGCGACCAGGAAGCCGGCCGACCTGCACCCTGCCGCCGACGGAGCACGAGCATGAACGCCGGCCCGGACGACGCGCCCGAAGGGAATGCACTTGCAGCCGAGATCAACATGACACCGCTGATCGACGTGATGCTCGTGCTGCTGGTGGTGTTCATGGTGACGCTGCCGGTGCTGCATCACGCCGCGCGCGTTGCATTGCCGCAGGCGGAGAGCCCGCGCGAGGATACGAGCGTGCCGCATGTCGATGTCTCGATCGATGCGGGCGGCGGCGTGAGCTGGAACGCGCAGCCGGTGTCCGATACCGGGCTGGCGGCGCGTCTCGCGGCGGCGGCCCGCACCGCGCCTCAGCCGGAAGTGCGCCTGTCCGCCGATCGCGCGGCCCGCTACGACAGCGTCGCAAAACTGCTTGCGGCCGCACAGGCGGCCGGTCTCACGAAAGTCGGCTTCGTTACCGCGCCCGCTCGCGGCCGATAGCTCGCGCGATGTCGCGTTGCATGGGCGATGCGGTGCGGCACCTTCGCCGCACCGCATCGCGCCGGGGGCTTACTTCGCCGAACTCGCGCTGACCTTCGCGAAGTCCAGGCTGCCGAAGCCCGTATCGTCGTCCCAGCCGGCCTTCGCGGTATAGCCGTGGCTGCTATAACCGTTGTTGCCCGAGGTCACGTCGTGGAGCAGCGACGTATTGGTCGGGAAGTTCTGGTAGAACGCCGACGTCGGCAGGCCGAGGCTGTTGTTGTTCGCCGATTCGACCCGCGCCCAGCCGCCGACGAAGATCGGCGAAGCGAGGCTTGTGCCGCCGACGAGCTGGTTGGTCTGCCCGTTGATGACGATGTACGCGCCCGTCGATTGCGCGGCGTCGAACGCCACGTCGGGCACCACGCGTTTCGTCACCGTGCTGCCGAGCGCGGCCGTCTGCCAGCTCGGCGCGGTTTCGAACGCGCTCACGCCGCCGCCTGTGGCCCAGATCCGCACGGCGTTGTCGACCGGGTTGCCGTTGCTGTCGAGATCCGCGTACGCGACGCCTTCGTTCCACACGGTTTCGCCTGCCCACGTCGTGGTGCCGGTGGTCGAGAGCGTCGTGCCGCCGACCGCGACGACATACGGCGAACTCGCGGGCGACGACACGCTGTACTTGGACAGGTTGATCGTCGTCCTGACCGACGTGCCGTTGTACGTGCCGATGTAGCCGGGCGCGCCTTGCGGCGACGTCGACCATTGATAGACGCCCGCGTCGCCGGCCGAGACCGAGAAGACCTGGCCCTGCGCGACGGCCTGCTTGAACACCGCGTCGTCGGCGCCGAGCGAGCCGTCCGAGTTCGCGGCGGTTTCGTCGAGGCCGAGCGACACGTTGATGACGGTCGCCTTGTTGTCGGTCACGGCCTTGTTGTACGCCGCGGTCAGCGTCGCGTCGGTGAGGCCGCTGTCGTTGCTGTCGCCGTTCACCGCCGAGTAGAAGATCAGCTGCTTGACGCCGCCGGACGTGCCGATGATGTCCTGGCTGTCGAGATCCCATTCGCCCGGATCGCCGTCGTCGGCCAGCGTGCCCGATCCGCCCGCGACCACGGCCGTGTTGACGGTCGGCAGGCCGGCATTCCGCGTGAAGGTGTTCAGGTCGGCGATGGTCTGGGTCATGTCGCCCCAGGTGATGATGCCCACCGTGGTGTTGGTCGCGGCGGGCAGGCCGCTCGCATCGTAGATCTTCGCGAAATCGGTCGGCTGGTGGCCGACCTGTTGCGACGCGGCGGCCGCGTTCTTCGCGATCTTGTTCGGCTCGATGGCGGCGGCCGGCGCGAAGCGGTGGAGCAGGCGGTGCGGCACCGCGGCGTTCTGCAGGCCGAGCACCGCATCGACGACCGGGCCGAGCGACGCCGGGATCAACGCGGCCGAATCGTTCGCGAAGACCGGCTTGCCGCGATAGTTGAAGCGCTTGATGCTCGCGTGGAAGCCGTTTTGTGCGTTGGTCGCGTTGCCGTCGGCGGAGACCAGCGTGTTGTTCTCCGACACCGTGACGTTGCTGAAGCCGTTTGCCTTCAGGTGGGCCACGACGGCCGCGACCTGGTCGTCGGTCGGCGCGAAGCGCGCCTTGAACTGCGCGGGCGTCAGGTACTTGCGGTAGTTCGCGCTGCCCGGCTGGTTGACGTCGCGCAGGAACGCGTCGAGCTGGTCGGTGTTGCGGTTCTTCAGCACCACGGTGACATGCAGCGGCTGGCTCAGTTCGAGCGGGGTGACGTGCGTGTCGGTGAGCGCCGGCGTGCCGATGCTGTTGAGCGAGTACGCAGGCTGGGCCTGCGAGGCGGCCGAAGCAGCCGCGGCGGGCGCATTCGACAGCAGGAAAGCGGCGGTGCGGGTCGGCACCCAGTTGGTTGCGGCCTGGGCGGGCAGCGGCGCCAGCGTGGCGGCTACCGCGAGCGGCAGTGCGGCGAGGGCAAAGCGTTGCGAGAGTGTGCGATTGACGTGCTGAGTTCTCTGCATTGTGAGCTCCGAGATTTCGACGAAAAACCGGTGCAGCGCGCGACCCGGATCGCGGGTAGCGGCAGGGCGGCGCATGCAACCTGACGCAAGACCGGACCGACCGGCGTGATTCACGGCGACATAAGTTTTCCTCCCCCTCCCACCATCAAGATCGGAGGCCGGCCCGGGTGTCGGATTCGCGTATCGCGAACATCGATCCCGCGCACGGCCTGCTATCGTGCCGGCTCGCGTCGCAGCAACGGCGCGTGTGCCGACCATCTGTTTCCCTTCAATCTGCTGTTGCGGATGCTTCGCTGCGTTATCACTTAATTAGGAATCCAATGAATGAAATCCGTATAAGCGGGCAATGCATGGTCGAGCGACGACGTGGTGTGCGTGTTTCGTGTGAGGTGCTGCGGGCGAGATCGAATGTCCCGGTCAACCGGGAGAGATGTCGACATCGTCCTCTTCCGCCATAAGCGGAACGGGATGACCGGTGAAGCGGGAGCTGTGTGTTGCGAGCGGATGCCGCGGCTTACGAATCAGCTACTTCTCGTTTTAAACGTAATAAAAACGGAAGTTGATTGTCGGGCCATTGATTTCCTGATGCGGATTCGATTTCCCGGCGATATTGCTTGCGGGGAAAGATATCAAGAAAGAAAACGACGAGTCAAACTTTTTTTGATTAGGTTTAAAAAGTTTAGATAATCGCTTCTCAGGGTGTTTTTTATAAACGGAAAACGATTATGTAAGTCATTCGTCATCCTTGACGAGTGAGGCATTGACACAATGCAGGCGCAGCGCAGGCGATGCCGAGAACCGGCGCGGCCGCTGTCATTTCGCGGCGGTGTTCTGAAGCCGGCTCTCGAGGTTTCCTTGTTGGCGTGTGGCGGGAGAGCACGCGTGCGGCGCAGCGCTCGATTCCCTTCGATTGAAGCCGGGCGGATCGCACGCCGGGTGTTGCACGGCATCTTCTTTTCCTTCTTGCCGGCTTTCCCGATTCCCGGAGCGGCGGCGCGCAGGTCGCGCGCCATGTGCCGTGCATCACGGCCCGGCGATCATCCGTCGTCCGCCTTGGCCTGCAATCCCTTCAATCCCTGGATCACGACCAGCAGCGCGCGGCCGTGCTCGTCCGATCCGTCCCACGCGTCGACGATCGCGTCGCGCAACAGGTCGTTGTATTGGCGGCGCGATGGCTCGGTATCGACGCCGTAGAAATTGCATAGCTTATTGAATGGCGCGCTGCGGCGCAGCCGATGCCCGTTCGACAGCCTCAGGCGCGATACGGTCGGCTGGCTGACCCCGGAGAGTCGCGCTATTTCGCTGGACGAGCGTGTATCTGCCAGCAGGCGGCGCAACAGGTCTTGTACGGGAAAATCTTGGTCCGGGGCTTCCATGCGATGCATTATACCTATACAGTTACGGCTGTTGAATGGGCTTGCTGTCACCAGCGAGGCTGTATCCCGAGAAAGTTGATGACACTGAAACACCTCCCACCCACGTTCTGCTGGACCAAGATCGGTACCGAGTCCGGCGAGGAACTGCCGACCGTCGTGCTCCGCAAGGAATGGGAGCGCCGGCTCGGGGGCGGGCGTTTTCTGTGGGGCATCAACCAGCCGCTCGGCAACAGCGCGCAAATCGCCGCGCATCGCACGGGCTCGCTGCTCGCGCTGTTCTCGCCGGTCGCGTCGCGCCCGCGCGCGGGCGAACGCAAGGACGCGCTGTTGTGGAATGCCTGGATCGACGCGAGCGGGCAGGTGCGGCCGTTGCCGCCGCATACCTTCATCGCGAGCCGCTCGACCTTGCCGTCGGGCCGGCGCCGCGAACAGCATTACGCGCTCGTCTGCGCGTCATCCACCGCGCTGACGGTCGGCACGCAATTGCGCGTGTTTCCCGATCACCTGCGCAGCGTGAGCACCGGCAAGGCGCTCGGCGCCGCACAGGGCGCGGCCGTGGTCGATTGCGTCGGGCGAGCGAAGGAGCAGACGGGCAAGAGCTATCCGCTCGCGCTGTCGGTCGAACTCGAGGCACCGTATTTCGTGCGGCTCGCCCAGCCGTGCGTGCTGAAGGCGCGCGATCTCGCGGAAGTGAACAAGGCGACGCGCGCCGGTGATTTCGATCGCTTCGTCGAACTCGTCGCGCGCTTGCGCGGCCGTTCGCCGACGGACGCCGTGCGCGGCGTCACGCGCGATCTGTTCGACGTGCCGCCGATCGAAACGGCGGCCGCGTATGTGGCGCCCACGCACGTGGCGCGCTTGCGCAACCGGCCGGCGGCCGAGCATCCGCGCGATCTCACGGGCGACCTGTTCGACCTGTCGCCGGGCGAAGCGGCCGCGTTCGCGGGCCTTGCACATCCGCGCATCGGGCGCGCGTGACGAATCGCGCGCGGCACGTCGCGCAAGAATTTGTTGCAATCTCGCCATAGCGGAGCGGCGAGTGCAGAGGGACAATCGGCTCGAAGCGCGCTGCGCGGCGGCCGATGCGTCGACGATCGACGGTTCGTGGTTCACGCTGCCGACATACGCACCACGCACACGGGGCGTCGGCGTGCTTCACACTGCAACCCTGAGGGAGAAGTGTCGATGTCGACCCACATCTGTTCGCGGGAAGCCCGGGCCGCGCAACGCTTCGTCGAAGCAACGCGCAACGTCGATCAGGCCTTTCGCGCCGTGCGCGGCGAAAGCGACGACGACGGTTCGTCGGCCGAATACGCGCGCGCGATGTCGCGCCTCGATCGCGCGCTCGCCGAGCTGGCGCGTGCGCAGGAGTTCTTCGATCGCGTGGTCGGCGCCGATACCACTGCGCACGACAGCTGATTCCGCCGCTTCCACGTGTCCGCGCGTCGAGTGACGCGCATGCCTCTTCATGCCGGGCAGGGCAGCCCGGCATCTCATTCGTCCCGTTCAGACTTCAGACCTTGCGGCCTTCGACCGGATAGCCGGGATCGGTATGCCCGTGCCTCGATGCGTGCCCGGGCGGCACGAGCGAATCGGCGAACCGTTCGTCGTCCGGGCCGAGTCCGAGCGTCAGCGTATCGATGTCGCTGTCCTTGTCCCGATGCGCTTCGGTGCGCGGCCGCGCGATCGTCGAGCCGACGATGCGGTTCTTCATGATCCGCGCGAGCGCGAACGCCACCGATGTCGTGCCGCGCGGCGGCGCGGCATACGTGTCAGCCCGCGCGTGTCATCTCCGGCACAGCCGGTGCAGGATGGTATGCGTAACCGCGATGCTGGAACGAGGTCGCGAAGAACCGCATCTGGTAGCGGATCGCATTCGCCCAGTAATCCCACGTATGACCGCCGGGCCGCTCCGTGTAGTCGTGCGGCACGCCGAGCGCGAGAAGGCGTTCGTGCAGCGTGCGGTTCGAGCCGACGAAGGAATCGTCGCGGCCGCAATCGATCGCCAGGTCGAGATGGGCGCGCACGAACGCGCGCGCGCTTTCGACGATCACGTTGCGGTTCCAGAATGACGAATGGCGTTCGGGATCGCCGAACACGTGGTCGATGCCCGGCTCGTCCGCGCAGCAGCGCGGATCGACCGCGCCGCTGATGCTGCCGACCGCGCCGAACGTGTCGGGCCGGTCGAGTGCGATGCGCAGTGCGCCGAAGCCGCCCATGCTGAGCCCGGTGATCGCGCGCGCGTGCTGCGTCGCGATCGTACGGAAATGCAGGTCGACGTAGGACACGACTTCATCGCCGATGAAGGTTTCGTAACGGCTGCCCGAATCGAACGGGCTGTCGATGTACCAGCTTTCGTGCCCGCCGTCGGGCATCACGAGGATCACGTGATAGCGGTCGGCGAGCGCGGCGATGTGCGTGTTCGACGTCCAGTCGGTATGGTCGCCGCCCGAGCCGTGCAGCAGATAGACGACCGGATAGCGCTCGTTGCCGCGGTTGTCGCGCGCGTAATCGTCGGGCAGCACGACCGTCGCCTTCAGCGTCTCGCTCATCGCGGCGCTCGGGATCGCGACGACCCGCGCATGAAACGCGAAGGCAGGGCTCGTGACGGCCAGCAGCAGAAGCAGCCAGAAGGTACGTGCCAGGTGCATCGATCGTTGCATGTCTCGACCCAGTCCGGCGCCGGACGCCGGGAAAACCCTGTTCCGGTGACTCTAGCAACCGCGCCTTTCAACCAAATTTCGGCGAATCATACGGTTTCGGCATTTTCCCCGCCTGACGACCGGAGATGCCTGCTGCGCCCAGGATGCGCCCGATTGCATCGCGAAACGCATCCGGCCGCTCGGCCGGAATCAAGTGCCCGCAGCCTGCGATCGTGTCGAAGCCGGCGCAGCGCGCGAGCGCCCAGTCGGGTACGTGCCAGCCCGCGCGCGAGCGTTCGCCGGCGACGAGCCGGACGCGATGACGCTCGAACACTTGCGCGAGCGCCTGCAGGTAGCCGGGTTCGCCCGTCGTCGCGACGACGGAGCGGCCCATCGCGCGCAGCGTCGATGCAGGCTGATGCGCGAGCCAGCGGCGGGCGTCGTCGAGCTGGCCCGGCGACGGCGCGTCGATCGCGCCGCGCAGCCAGCCGAGCGGATCGGCGCGCAGCCCGTCGAGCATCGCGTCGGCCTCGCCGGGCGTCATGCGGCCGACCGACGCCGACCAGAACGCATCGTCGAGCGTGAAGTTGCCTTCGACGTTGACGATCCGCCGTACGCGTTCCGGGTGCGCATGCGCGAACAGCATCGCGATCGCGCCACCGACCGAGTGGCCGACGACATCGACCGGCTGCGCGCCGAAGTGAGCATCGACGGTTTGGCGCACATGCTCGACCTGAGCGGCGAGCGAGATCGCGTCGAACGGCACCGCGCGATATGCGCCGTAGCCGAGCAGGTCGGGCGCGAGATGCGGGCCGTTCCATCCGCGCACGTCGAGCGTGCCGATGAAACCGTGAATGAAGACGACGGGCGTGGGCTGGGTCATGGCGCGGGCGGGCAAGGAAGGGGCGGCAATGCGAGTTCGGCGAGCAGTTCGTCGAGTTCGAGCACGTGCGTGCGGTCGTGGTCGAGCAGTTCGCGCACGAGTTCGTCGAGCGACATGCGGCGGATGCCGTCGCGCAGCCCGCAGCGTGCGAGCTGCGTGGGATCGAGCGCGGCGGCGACGGTGCACAGCGCCGCGCGGCCCGTGCGGAATGCCGCGACCGCCGCGTCGAGCGGCTGCGCGAGATAGTCGCGTTGCGCGGCGAGTGCGGTGCCGTCGACGGAGGCGATCACCGGCAGGTCGAGCGTGCGTACGGCGTCGATGCGTTCGGCGAACACTGCGTCGAGATCCCGCAGGTGGCACGCATGCTCGACGAGCGAGAAACCCGTGCCGTCGGGGCGGCGCGTCCGCAGTGCGGCCGGCACGTGCGCCGCATACGCGGCGAGCCGATCGGGCAGTTGCGCCAGCGCGGCGACGACACCGGCGAACGGCAACAACTGTGGATGCGCGCTGAACACCGCGCCGTAACTGAACAGCGTGCCGCCGAGCCGCCCGCGCGCCTGCACGACGTCGTGGCCGTGGCGGCGCATGACGTCCGCGACCATCGCGCCGCAGAACTGGCGTGCCGTCGTGTCGGTTTCGATTTCGGGGAATTTCAGCGCGATCTCGTGCTGGATCGCACCGATCGCGGCGACGCCCACGCGCGACAGCGCCGCGAATTCGACGTAGCGCTCGGGTTGAGCGATCAGTGCTTCGAGCTGGGCGCCGAGCGCGGTGGTGCGGAAGCGGTCGAAACGGGAATGCATGAAGGAAAGAACCGGCTGAGTAACGTCACAAAACGATACGTTACTCAGCCGGTAGCGTCAACGGCGGGATGAGCGCGATGCGCTGCATCAAGCGTTGCCGGCGCCCGGCGGTCATGCAAGACCGCCTGACGCCGCCCGGCTTACGCGTGCTTCCCCGCCTCGGCTTGCGCACGCTGCTGCGCTTTCAGTTCCTGCAACTCGGCCGTGAATGCCGGGCTGAAATCCTCGGCCTCGAACAGCGGGCGGATCTCGATGTCGGAGTCGCCGGGCATCGGGTTCGGGCAGCGCTTCACCCATTCGACCGCTTCTTCCATCGATTTCACCTGCCACAGCCAGAAGCCGGCGACGAGTTCCTTCGTTTCCGCGAACGGGCCGTCGATGACGGTGCGGTTCCTGCCGGCAAAGTGCACGCGCTTGCCGCGCATGCTCGGGTGCAGCCCGTCGGCGGCGAGCAGGATGCCGGCTTTCGCCAGTTCTTCGTTGAACCGGCCCATCGCGGCGATCATTTCGGGGTCGGGCATCCGGCCGGATTCGGAATCGGCGGTGGCCTTGACGATTACCAGGACGCGCATGGTCGTATCTCCTTGAAAGGAATGAGGGGGCGCCGCCGGCCGCGCCGACGGCAAAAACGATCGGTTACGACAACACGACGCGCGACGGCGACGCGAATCGACATCTGGCCCGACGAATATTCGGGGACGCACGCACCGGCGGGCGATGCGGCGGAGCCCTTTGCCAAAACTGTTATGCTGGTCCTCACCACGTTCACGCGGAGGGTGCCATGGCTGCTAAGGAAGTGTCGAAGAAGAAGTACCTGAAAATCCTGAACAAACGCCTGCGCGCGGAACCGGCGGCACCGGCCGGCGCGTCGTTTGTCTTTTTCCCGCTGGGCGCGAAGGCGAAGAACGCGACGGGTGTCGTGTCCGGCGATGCGCGCAGCAAGCGCGAACTGGCGGTGATGGCCGCGGTTCAGCGCAAGGCGGCCGAAGAGTTCGTCGTCGCCGGCGCCTGACCGGAACAACCCGCCGGACCGTTGTCCGGGTTGCCGCCACCGCGGCTTACGCGGCGGCGGCCTCGCAATGCGCGATTGCGCCGGCGAGCACGCGCGGGATGTCGTGTGTGATGGCCGGGCCGTGCATCGGCAGGATGATGTCGAGATCGAGCGCCTGGATCCGGCGCAGCGCGCTCGCCAAGTGTGCGAGCGACGGCAGGTAGTCCGAGCGCCGGATCGAATCGAGGATGGCCGGCAGCGGGTCGTCGGCGGCTTCGTCGCCGAAGCGCATCAGGATGTCCGACGACAGCAGCGCCTTGTACGCCGGCAGATACACGACGAGCGCATCCCATTGATGGACATGCTTCGTGAAGATCGGCACGACGTCGACGCCGGAGATCGTCGTCGGCTCGCCGTCCTTCAGCGGCTTCGCACGCACGCCGAAGATATCGGCCAGCCCGTGCGTGCAGATCGGATGCGCGTATGCGACGAGCGCCGGATTGGCCGCGAGGAAGTCGGGCAGTGCGCCCATCTCGTCGACTTCGAAATGCGGGACGACCACGCTGCTCACCATCGACGGCGCGATGCCGACGGTCGCGAGGCTCGCGCTCAGTTGCGGAAAGTTGGAACGCGTGCCCGTTTCGATGCAGACGACGTCGCCATCGGGCGACCGGACGAAGAACTGGCTGAAGCCGAGCTTCAGCTTGTCGATGTAGGTCGTTGCGCGAAACAGGCCGCTGCGGATTTCTTCGATACGGGCGGTGTCCATCGAGGCGGTCCTTTCGCGGGCAGTGGGGGCCGGGGCACCCCGATCGCGCGCGCCGCGATGCACCAGGGGCGCGCGACACGGTGCCTCGACGCAGTCTAGCAGCGCCGCTCCAGGCGCGAATCCTGTCAGTTCACGCAGCAGCCGGCACGGCGCTGAACGCCATGCCGGCCGGAAAGCATGCCCGGGCCGTCGATGCGGCGCTCAGGACATCTTGTCGGCCGCTGCCGCATACCGGCCGCCGCCGCCCGCTTCGTCGCCTGCCGCGAGCTGTTCCAGCGCGAGCCCCTTCGTCTCGATGCCGAGCGTCCACACTGCAATGGCCGCCGCGACGAACGACAGCGCGCCGAGCGTGAACACGCCGCCCTGGCCGAACACCGGCAGCACGACGCCGACCACATAAGGCCCGATCAGCGAGCCGACGCGCCCGATCGCCGATGCGAAGCCCGACCCCGTCGCACGCGCACCGGTGCCGTACAGTTCGGGCGTGTACGTGTACAGCGCGGCCCACATCCCGAACAGGAAGAACTGCATCGCGAGGCCGGTGACGATCAGCAGCGTCGTGCTGCCGCCGTACAGCGCGCTCTGGCCGTATGCGTACGCCATCGCACCGCCGCCGATCAGCGACGCGATGCAGGTCGGCTTGCGCCCCCAGCGTTCGACGAGCCACGCGGCGCACAGGAAGCCCGGCACGCCGCCGAGCGAGATCAGCACCGTGTAGAACACCGATTTCGTGACCTCGAAGCCGGCCTGCTGCAGCAGCGCGCCGAGCCACGACGTGAGGCCGTAGAAGCCGAGCAGCGCGAAGAACCACAGCAGCCACACCATCACCGTGCGGCGACGATACACGCCGCTCCAGATCTCGCGCAGCGCGCCGTGGCCGCGTGCCACGACCGGTTCCGCAAGCCGCGACGGCGGCGGCAGCGTCGTGACGCCGGCCGAGCGCATCACCTTCGCCTCGATCGTGTGCATCACCGTGTCGGCTTCCGCGTGCCGGCCCGCATGCTCGAGCCAGCGCGGCGATTCGGGCACGATCCGGCGCACGACGAGCACGAACACGGCGGGAATCGCGAGCAGCGCGAACACCGTGCGCCAGCCGAACTGCGGCAGCACGAAGTACGCGACGATGCCGGCCGTGATGAAGCCGAGCGGCCAGAAGCCGTCCATCAGCGCGATCAGGCGGCCGCGCTTCTCGGTCGGCACGAATTCGGACAGCAATGTTTGCGCGACCGGGAATTCCATCCCCATTCCGATCCCGAGCAGCACGCGGTAGACGATCAGCGCGTCGACGCTCTGCGCGGTCGAGCACAGGTAGGAGGCCGCGCCCCACAGCACCATGCTCCACTGGAATACCGGCCGGCGGCCGAAGCGGTCGGCGAGCAGGCCGGCGACGGCCGCGCCGAGCACCATCCCGAAGAAGCTCGCGCTCGCGACGAGGCCGGCGGCCGCCGTCGACAGGCCGAATTCCTTGCGGATCGAGCCGAGCACGAACGTCATCGTGCCGAGGTCGACCGAGTCGAAGAAGAACGCGATCGCGATGATGAAGAAGATCCGCTTGTGATAGCCGGAGAACGGCAGGCGTTCGAGCCGGGCGGCGGCGGAGGCGGGAGCGGTGGCGGCGGGCATGGCGTCCTCTGAAATGAAAAGGGGCCGCGAAGCACATGCTTCGCGGCCCCGATGCTTCGTCTTCAGTAGACGCGACCACAAAATGCCGCATCAGAGGAAAAGCGCCGCCTGCTTGCCCAAATGCGTCATCGGCGGCGGCGCGGGGTGCGGCCGCTTTGTATCAGTTCTTCAGCTTGTAGCCGGTGCGGAACATCCACGCGACGATCGCCAGCAGGATCACGAGGAACAGCCCGGTCGCGGCGAGGCTGATCCACACGTGCACGTCGGCGAGCCCGTAGAACGACCAGCGGAAGCCGCTGACCAGGTAGACGATCGGGTTGAACAGCGTGATGACGCGCCACGCGGGCGGCAGCATGTCGACCGAGTAGAAGCTGCCGCCGAGGAACGTGAGCGGCGTGATGATCAGCAGCGGCACGAGCTGCAGCTTCTCGAAGCTGTCGGCCCAGATGCCGATCACGAAGCCGAACAGGCTGAACGTGACCGCCGTCAGCACGAGGAACAGCACCATCCAGAACGGATGCAGGATGTGCAGCGGCACGAACAGGCCGGCCGTGGCGAGGATGATCACGCCGAGCAGGATCGACTTCGACGCGGCCGCGCCCACATACGCGATCACGATCTCCCAGTACGACACGGGCGCGGAGAGGATCTCGTAGATCGTGCCCGTGAAGCGCGGGAAGTAGATGCCGAACGACGCGTTCGAGATGCTTTGCGACAGCAGCGACAGCATCACGAGCCCCGGCACGATGAACGAGCCGTAGCCGATGCCGTTCACGTCGCTGATGCGCGAGCCGATCGCGGAGCCGAACACGACGAAATACAGCGACGTCGAGATCACCGGCGCGATGATGCTCTGCATCAGCGTGCGGCGCGTGCGGGCCATTTCGGCGCGGTAGATCGCGCGGATTCCATGCAGGTTCATGCGTCAGGCTCCTTGCTGCATGCCGTTGCGGCGGTTGTCGATCAGGCTGACGAAAATGTCCTCGAGCGAGCTCTGCGTCGTATGCAGGTCGCGAAAGCCGATGCCGGCCGAACCGAGCGCGTTGATCAGCGTCGCGATGCTCGCATCGTCGCGCTGCGAGTCGTACGTGTAGACGAGCGCTGCGCCGTCGTCCGCGCGTTCGAGGCCGAACGGCGCGAGCGCGGGCGGCACGTCCGCGAGCGGGTGCTCGAGCTGCACGGTGAGCTGCTTCTTGCCGAGCTTGCGCATCAACTCGCGCTTCTCCTCGACGAGCACGAGCTCGCCGCCGAGGATGATGCCGATCCGGTCGGCCATTTCCTCGGCTTCCTCGATGTAGTGCGTGGTCAGCAGGATCGTCACGCCGCTTTCGCGCAGCGAATCGACGAGCTTCCACATGTCGCGGCGCAACTCGACGTCGACGCCGGCCGTCGGCTCGTCGAGGAACAGGATGCGCGGCTCGTGCGACAGCGCCTTCGCGATCATCACGCGGCGCTTCATGCCGCCCGACAGCGTCATCAGCTTGTTGTCGCGCTTGTCCCACAGCGACAGCGCCCTCAGCGTCTTCTCGATATGCGCGGGATCGGGCGCCTTGCCGAACAGGCCGCGGCTGAACGACACGGTTGCCCAGACGGTTTCGAACGCGTCGGTCGTCAGCTCCTGCGGCACGAGGCCGATCATTTCGCGGGCCGCGCGGTAGTGATCGCGGATGTCGTGGCCGCCGACCGTCACGCGGCCTGAGGTCGGCGTGACGATGCCGCAGATCGAGCCGATCAGCGTCGTCTTGCCGGCGCCGTTCGGCCCGAGCAACGCGAAGATCTCGCCGGGGCGGATGTCGAGGGTCACGTGCTTCAGCGCCTGGAAGCCGGACGCGTAAGTCTTGGAGAGGTCGGAGACGGAAAGGATCGGTTGCATGCTCACGGATGGCACGGCCGGTCGGCGCAACGGTGTGCGCCGCGCGTGCCCGGTGCCGCCGCCGCTGCGAAGCGGCCGGGACCGGGGACGGCATGGCGAACGGGCGTCATGTCGAACGGCGTTGTGGTGCGGGATCGCGGGATCGCGGGATCGCCATATTAGCAATCGACAGATGGAAATGCATTCTCGTGGAAAGGGCGAGCATTGCCGGTGCTGGATTGGCGCGAATTGACAGCGCATCGCCCAATAACGCGGTGTTTTATTTGCGGTGTTTGAACAATGCGTGCCGTTTTATGCGAACGGGGATGCGATCGCGTGTCCGTCCGGCGGCGGCGCGGCCGGACGGCCGACTGTGCCGCCCGAAGGCCGTCGCGCCGTACCGGGACGGCGCGCGCCGCGCTCGCGATAATGCGTTTCTTTCATCGTTTACGGAGCGGAGCGCATGTCTTTGATCGATTTCAAATCCGTGGCGGCCGCGCAGGCCGTCGCGTGGAAATCCACGATCGTCGGCGAGGTCGGGCCGGCCAGGATCAAGGTGCTGCGCATGGATGCGCAGGCTTACGAAGCGGAAGTGCACGACTACAACGAGGGGCTGCTGGTGCTCGACGGCCGGATGATGCTCGAGGTCGGGGGCGAGACGGTCGTTGTCGAGGCCGGGCAAATGTACCTGGCGCTTGCCGGCACGCCTCACGCGGTGCTGCCGGGCAGCCACGGCACGCTCGCGATCGTCGACGTATGAGGTTGCGCTGCAGCATGCAGGCGGATCGTCGAGGGCCGGCAGGCAAGGCAGAGCGCGGATCGGCCGTGGTTATTCAA
>Ga0209566_100232_pt1 | contig 54034 bp, 45 predicted proteins | sample Araplavi_mTSA_r2_2_FD_184287 | JGI IMG/M metagenome (GOLD analysis project Ga0209566, IMG submission 184287) | Arabidopsis root microbial communities from North Carolina, USA - plate scrape CL_Cvi_mTSA_r2 (SPAdes) (version 2) | ecosystem: Host-associated > Plants > Roots > Endosphere | place...
GTTTAAATTCATCCGCATAAGTTATTGCTTTATCGCTTACTCTGATCACGTATTTATTCGTTGATAATTTTATTTGCTCTTTTTCGCTAAAGATTTTCTTAGACATGATGTAATCCCCTCCGCTGCTTATACTAGTATACAAAAAAGTACCCATAGACTGAACACTTTTCAATGTGTCCAGTCTATGGGTACCAGTGTAATTTGAGAATCGGTCTGTTTTTTGTTTCCGCTCATATTTAATAAAACTATTGAAAGTTTTAGGGGGATCATGAAACCAATCTTAGCTGCTTTGGTAGTAATCTTACTAATCTGTAGTGGATGCTAGGAGAAAGCTCCGAATTTAATAGAAGTTGAAGGCATTGAGGGATACATCGTTTCGATTGACAATAAGAATGACAAAATTTTAGTTGTTGACGGCTCTAATGAAGGGAACCAGATAAAACATATTCAATAAAAGTAGATAATAAGACTGTAGTCACTAGCTCGAATCATTTGAATTTCATTTCAGTGACCTTCAAATAGGACAAAAAGTAAAAGCGGCATATCTTGTTGATGAAGATAATCCTTTTGTTATTAGCATTAGTCCAATACCAATTTCAAATTGCAGTAAAATATCTATACAACCAGAGGAATAGTTTTTTCCCCTTCCCATTATTGGGGCCAAGCCGTAGCGACGGCTTACAAGTCGAACCTGGAACCATGCTCTTTGTAAGAAAAGTCGATTTTGATAAAGAGAACAAGATTTGGTTCATGCTCGTTGATGATATGCTATTCGAGCACTGGTAAAACGAGCACATCATGAAGCCCAAGTCGATGAACGAGCCGACTTGGGCTTTCTCCTCATGGAATGAGCCAATTCGTGCGAAAGGCCGGTCAATCCGACGCCCAGCCAGCATAGCCAAAGGCGTTAGGATCAGCTGCCTGATCACTGGAGTCGTTCGCATGGGCATAGAAAGCAGCGCCCTTTTGGAGTATGCTTCAGACGGATCCAGGCTGTCATTTTTTAAATCGTAATCGCTGCATCTAAGCCTTTTGCGCTGGGAATGCGGGCAGGCCGATAAAGACTTTGATTCCGTTAGTCGGTGCGGGATGACCGGTTGGATCAAACCCATACACACCGGATACGGCCCTTAGGATATCTTGGGTCTGCTGCTGCATCCAAGCTTGATATCCAGCGGAGGTTGTAGACGGGCTGTCATAAGTCATAGCGATTAGAAGATCGCCATCGTCCAGACTTTGCGTACCTAAGATAAAGCGTGAAATGTTCTCATCCCGGTGCTTATCTACGGCTTGGCCGACTGTCGAAATCGTTTCCTGCTCTTTATCGAGGAAGGGTGGGAAACTGGCGCTGCCTTGCATAAGTACGGTACGGGCAGTGTGTGGGCTTGGAGTCCAACCTATTACTACTACATGGGGCGCAACGTAGATCTGTATAAAATAGCGTTTGAACGGGCAGCTAAAGGCGTGAAGTAAGCATGAGCAAAGCCGGAAAGAGAGGTGGCGGCAAGGACCGCTGCAGCTCTTTCCGCTTCTTATTTTAAGGAGGCGTATCAAGTGGTCGAACAGGCGAAGGATCCGTTTGAGCTGCAATTGATTGATTTGATTGCGATGATCGAAACAGGCAGAGAACCGGCCTGCACGATGGCCTATTCGCAGCGTGTCATTGAAGTGATTGAGGGATCTATCGCTCAGCTAAAACCGGAGGAAAGATTGAGCTGGGGCGGTAGCACTGCAATAGGAAAAGGCGGCGCAGGGATCGTGTCCCTACGCCGCCTTTTGAATGATACACAGCTTACTTCACAGTTTTGTTGTAAGCAGCGATTTTTTCCGTGATGCTCTTCGAAGCAGCGTCGAGAGCGTCTTTTGGCGATTTTTTGCCAGCCAGCGCTTCTTCGATAGCACTTTCTACGATTTGACGCGCTTCCGGGAATACGCCCATGACTGCGCCTTGCGTAGCTGTGTTTGCTTTCGTTGCATGCAGCTGGTCAACAGCTGTTTTGAATTGCGGATACTTCGCCATGTTATCTTTCATCAGCTGCTCGTCGTAAGCTTTTTTCGTGATTGGGAAGTAACCTGTGTTGACGGACCAGTAAGCTTGCACTTGCGGTGTAGTCAAGTATTTAATGAATTCCCAAGCGCCTTTTTGCTCAGCTTCGGATTTGTTGTTCAGGATGTACAAGCTTGCACCACCGACAACAACACCACCGTCTCCAGCGCCTGCTGGTTTAGGCAGGTATGCTGTACCAACTTGGAACTTGCCATCAGCGCCCGATACGATACCACGCAGGGAAGCTGTGGAATCCAGCGTCATTGCAACTTGCCCAGCAAGGAAAGCTTTTTTCGTATCATCGGTTTTACGGCCGAGGTTGGAAGCGGACTTGTTGTCAACCATTTGTTTCCACCAAGTCAATGTTTTCACGCCTGCATCGTTGTTCACTTGCGCTTCTGTTGCAGCAGCTGTACGGCCGTTGCCGTTGTTCAAGTACTCAATGCCTTGATTCGCGAAGAATTGCTCCATGAACCAGCCGTAGATGGCAAAGGAAGCGCCGGATTTGCCGTCTTTGCTCAATTTCTGAGCAGCTGCAGCTACATCTTCATATGTCGTTGGCGGTTTCTCAGGGTCCAGACCAGCGGCTTTAAACATGTCCTTGTTGTAATAAAGGATCGGATTGGACGTGTTGAAAGGCATGGAGTAAAGCTTCTTGTCGAAGCTGTAATAGTTCAAGATGTTTTCTTCCAGTTGGGAAGTATCAAATTTATCGGCATCGATGAAGTTCTGCATCGGCGTGATGGCTTTGGAGTCGATCATGAAGCGGCTTCCGATTTCATAAACTTGAATAAGCGAAGGACCGCTCTTTGTGTCCATAGAAGCCTTCATTTTGTTCAAGCTTTCATCGTATGTACCTTGGAATACGGCTTCAACTTGAACGTCTTTATGGGAAGCGTTAAAATCTGCAACGAGCTTGTCTACTGCTTTGCCGAGCTCGCCGCTCATGGAATGCCACCAGATGACTTTAACAGGCTGGCCTGCCGGTTTGGCATCAGCAGGTTTTGCATCTGCCGAAGCAGACGGTGCTGCAGATGGTGATGCAGCGCTGTTCGTAGGGGTTGTATCGGCTTTGCCGCAAGCTGAGGTAAGCAGCATGGCGAGAGCTGTTAGTGCAATTGCAGAGCTTCTCATTTTCAACTTTTTCATTTTCTGGTTTCTCTCCCTTTTTTTCTTGTAAAATATATGGTTAACCGCTTCACTAAACGCACGTAGGCGCTCATAAAGCCGTGCAGCCATCGAGGATGACTTAGCCTTTCACACTGCCGGCGGTCAGACCGCGGACTAATTGCTTAAGACCGAGAACTAGGATGAGCAAGGATGGTAAAAGAATGATCGTCACACCAGCAAGCACAAGGTTCCAGACGGTTAATTCCTCGAATTGCAGCATCGCAATACCGATTTGTACGGTGCGCATGTTCTCACTGTTCGTGATTAGCAGCGGCCACAGATACATGTTCCAGGATTGAAGGAACGCATACACGGCTAAAGTGGCGAGTGCAGGACGCGAAAGCGGCAGAACCATGCGTGTAAAATAACGGATATGACCGCAGCCATCAATGCGCGCTGCTTCGAACAGCTCCTTCGGCAGCTGCAGAAAAAACTGGCGCAGCAGAAACGTGCCGAACGCGGTTGCGAGGAAAGGTATAGTTAAGCCCTGCATGCTGTCGAGCCAGCCCCACTTTTTTACCGTTAAATAGTTGGGAATGATAGTAACTTCCCACGGAATCATCATGGTAGCCATGAAGACCGCGAAGAGCACACCTTTACCTTTGAAACGAATATTAGCGAATGCATAGGCTGCCATACTGGAAGTTACCAGTTGTCCGACCATGATGATGATCGAGACGACCAGGCTGTTCTTCATGAACGTGGCAATCGGCACCAGTTTGAAGACGGTTATGATGCTGCCGAGGTAGAAGCTGCCAGGCAAGAAACGCGGTGGATATGCCGATGCTTCCTCAGGCGTCATGAAAGCCGATGCGAATGTGTACAGAATCGGATACAGGATCAGGGCGGCGAATATCGTCAACACCGCATAGACAAGGATGTTTTGCAGACGCGTTGTCATTGATAATGCACATTCCTTTCAAAAGCTTTAAATTGAACGATCGTCAGAATCAAAATCAGAACGAAGAGCACAAGTGCCTGAGCGCTTCCCGTACCGAAACGGAAGTTGATGAAAGCGTCCTGATAAAGCGAGTAAACGAGCACATCAGTTGAGTCGACAGGACCGCCTTTGGTCAAGATATGAATTTGTCCGAAGGACTGGAAAGCACCGATGATCGAAACGATAAGGACGAAGAATAACGTCGGCGATAACAGTGGCATAATGATTTGAACGAATGTGCGGAACGGGCCTGCACCGTCGATTTTTGCACTGTCATAAATGTCGTCCGGAATGCCTTGTAAACCGCTCAAGAGGACGATGTACGTAAAGCCGAGATTCATCCAAATGGTCATTAAGGATACGGAAAGCAGCGCCAACTTAGGATCCGTCAGCCAGGCTACCGGCTGCATACCCGCGAGGCTGAGCAAGTAATTCAGCATGCCCACACTTGGGTGGTACAGCATCATCCAAATGACGGCTGAGGTACCCACCGACAGGACGACGGGTAGGGAGAAGACGAATTGAAAGATGCGCATGCCTCGCAGATGATTGTGGGTCAGTGCCGCGAGCAGCAGCGAGAGCACGATCCCGGTCGGTACAGTTAACAGGGTGAACAGCCCCGTAACTTCCAGGCTTTTGTAGAATTTGTCTGAAGTGAAAATATCGACAAAGTTGTCAAGTCCTACATAGCCTGCTACTCGCCCACGGGGATCCGTTTCATGTACACTGAGATAGACGGATTGCACCAGCGGGTAGAATAGAAAGACGACAAACAGCAAGAGCGATGGAGCCAGGAAGATGTAACCGAGCAGGGTTTCTTTCCATCTTTGTGCGGAGAGCGTGCTCGTTTTCCGTTGATGTAAAGCAGCATTTGGGTGGGCAGCAGGTGATAATGGTAATTCTCTGTCCAGCGTATTCATGGTAAATCCTCCACCTATATTTTTGCATCGGATGTTCTGATGACGTTATTAGCATATAGATGCTGTATTCTCCCAATGTTAAGCGTGCATAAATGATTTATTGAGATTTATTGCTTCTTTACAATTATTTTAAATAAGTAGGCGGCTCTGTACTGGGCAAATGACAAGCATATCCTCTATAATTTGAAGCGATAGGCATGAATGAAGTGAAGGAGAGCAGAACAATGACTAAACAAAAACCAATGGTTATCGGGCACCGTGGATCTGTCGGCGAAGCGCCGGAGAACACGCTTGCTTCGTTTGCGCTTGCTGCTGAGCAGGGAGCTGAAGGCATAGAATTGGATGTGCATCTGACCAAAGACGGCGAAATCGTCGTCTGCCACGACTACACCCTCGATCGTACGACGAACGGATCCGGGCTGATCGTTGCACACAACTGGGCGGACATCCGTGAGTTGGATGCAGGCTCCTGGTTCGCGGAGTCCTTCCACGGACAGCGGATACCACTGCTGAGCGAAGTCTTTGACCTGCTGCCGAAAGGCTTCTTCATCAACGTGGAAGTGAAGCATGCTTACGAAGGGCGCATGGAGGAGGCTTTGCTTGCTTATCTGCGCAACAGCGGCAGGCTGGAGGATGTCGTGATCTCTTCCTTCGATCACAAATGCATGCGCCGCATGAAGCAAGCCGAGCCTGCAGCCAAGGTCGGCCTGCTGTATGCAACGAACTTAGTGGATCACGCCGCATATGCCAAGCAAATCGGCGTTGACGTATTCTCGCTGCACCCGCACTATCACTATATTGATAAAGAAGATGTAGATGGGGCTGAAGCAGTGGGGATGGCGGTTTATCCGTACACGGTTAACCGCGAAGAGGATTATGCGCGCATGACCGAGATTGGCGTGTCAGGGATTATTACGGATTATCCAGGACGGTTGCGCAAGTTTTTAGGATAGTGATTAAAAGTATAAGTCTGTCCGGAAGAGACTTCCCCGCCTCGAGCTGTAGGTGTGGGGAGTTTTTGCTTCTTGTTACTTCGGAGCGGAGGTGATAAAATTAAAATACATTTATGAATGAGTATTCATTCATAATAAAATGCACCTTTGTAAGCGCTTTACATTGTCCGATAAGCACATGGGAAAGGGTGGATGCATGTGTCAAAAGTCAGCCTAGCAAGTGTAACGGCGCAAATGAAGATCCCGGTGATCGCCGCGCCGATGTTTCTTATCTCAGGGCCGGAGATGGTTCTGGCCTGCTGCAAGGCAGGCGTTGTCGGTTCGTTTCCTTTGCTGAACGCGCGCACGGAGGAGATTTTGGAAAACTGGATGAAAGAAATTACGCAAGAGCTCACCGCTGCAAGAACGGCTGAGCCTGAGCGGAAGATAGCGCCGTGGGCTGTGAATCTGATCGTTCATAGAACGAATACCCGCTATGAAGCGGATGTGAAGCTGATTCGGAAGTATCAGCCGCCGATTGTCATTACGTCGCTGGGCTCCCCTGGACCGGTCGTAGAGCTTGTGCATGAATATGGGGGGCTCGTGTTCTCGGATGTCGCCACACTGACACACGCCAGGAAAGCGGCGCAAACCGGTGTGGATGGGCTGATCCTGGTCTGCCAGGGCGCCGGCGGCCACGCCGGGACGATCAACCCGTTTGCCTTCATGGGCGCGGTGCGTCAGTTTTGGCAGGGAGGCCTGATGTTGGCGGGCTGCCTGACGACGGGGCAGGATGTGTTCGCAGCTGCTGCGCTGGGCGCCGACTACGCCTATATGGGAACTCGCTTCATCGCCTGTTCCGAAGGCATGGCCGATGAGGCGTACCAGCAGATGCTGATTCAAGCGACGTCAGACGACATTCTGTACACGAACGCGATTAGCGGGGTTCATGCGAATTTTCTCATTCAGAGCCTGCGTAATGCGGGCTATGATCCTGAGCAGCTGGCGGCGAAGCAGGAAGTCGATTTCTCTCATTTGAATAAGCAGGAAGCGAAGGCGTGGAAGGACATCTGGTCGGCGGGCCAAGGCGTGAACGCCATCCGCAGTGTGATGCCCGCAGCGGACTTGATTGCCGAACTATGCCAGGAGTATAAGCAGGCGGAAGTAGCTTTATCAGCAAAAACGGCGAGATAAGACGTCAGGAGGTGGCCCACGATGTTTGAAACGGTTAACTATACAGTGGAGAACCAAATAGCTACGATTGCCATGAATGTACCGAAAACGCTGAATGCCATTCATTTAGATATGCACCGGGATTTATACGCAGCGTTCACGGCTGCTAATGAAGATGAGACGGTGCGCTGTGTGATTCTAACCGGAGAGGGTCGCGGGTTTTCATCCGGCGCCGATCTGTCGGACATCGACTTTGCGGATCGGGTCGATTATGGGGATTACTTGCAGGCCTCGTACAATAAGCTGCTGCGCTATATGGCCGGCATGCGCAAGCCTGTCATCGCTGCCATTCATGGCGTGGCTGCAGGCGCGGGGCTAAGTCTGGCGCTGGCCTGCGATTTTCGCTTGGCAACGTCGGAAGCGCGGCTGACAATTGCTTTTATCAAGATCGGGCTGATTCCGGATGCGGGCGCGCACTTTTATCTTCCGCGAATCGTGGGCTTGGCGAAGGCGTTGGAGCTGTCGATGCTCGGCTCTGTCCTGAACGGAACGGAAGCGGAGCGAATCGGCCTGGTCAATCGTACGCTCCCGGAAGCGGTGTTTCACGATGAGGTTCGCGCGTTAGCGCAGCAGCTCGCGAGAATGCCGACATTGGTGCTCGGCAAGATGAAGGAGTTGATGTATAAGAGTATGGAAAGCGATTTGGAGACTGTGCTCGGTTGGGAAGAGGAAGGGCAGCGGTTAATGGGAAAATCAGCGGATCATGAGGAAGGCGTCAGAGCGTTTCTGGAAAAACGTTTGCCTGATTTTCGCGGACGCTGAGGAGCACAGACGCGAAGGCGCCCGCGCGACCGAATCTATCCTGCCAAACAGGCAGGATAATCGCAGCCAAAGCCCCGTATATCGGTCTATCCTGCAAAAAAGGCATGATATTACGCGGTATCTCGGGCCATCGAGCCGTAAAACGCGCATTATCATGCCCAAAATGCAGGGTATCGCCGCGAAACGGGGATGATCTGCTTATTCGCCTGCCAGAATTGCAGGATAACCTGCCCCGGCCGAATCAGCGCACCTTAGTCGTACCTTAATGCTCAACCAGGTTGCTCAACGCCACGACTTGTTCCTGATCAGGCTGATCAAGGGGGAAAATTCTTGCCGTGTCGTTGTCTTCATCTACGCTTTGGATATAGACGGGCGTACCTTCACACGTCACGTTCGCCATGACGGGGGAGGTAGAGATGGCAACTGCTCTTGGCTTATCCACTAGTTATCCCTCCTGGGTAAGATTCTTTATGTGCAAATGACATTGTTACAATTTCCAAACCGTTCCAGATTTATACGCGAGGCTGAGGAAAAAGGCACGATGACCGCTTTCGGCGCATGGTATCATATAGCAAGCGATGTTAGATAATGATAACGGGGGGAATAGGAATGAGCACGGTTGTGTCATCGCGGCCGGACTATGGGGCCGATCATCCTTATTCGGAGCAGCATTTGGGCTCAACAGAGTTAATGCCTTCGTTTCGCGTAGATTTACGGAATTATTCCAGTAGGGAATATAATAAATTTGTCACGGTTAAAACGGTGAGGGACTGGTCGCTGCTGGCGTGGAAACACGTCGGCAAGCCCTATGAAGTGAAGACGGTTTCGACAAGCAGGCGGGTGTGGGAGCAGGAGCATGAGGCGACGATGGATGCGAAAACGTCGTGGATTTATTTTAACAAAGCATTCCACGAATGGTTCGATAAAGATGTGCCACAGGAAATCGGGAGGCAGCGCCATGCTTTTTTGAAAAGTCTAAGCGCTTTCAAACCGGCTGAAATCAGCGAAGTGCTGGGCGATGTGACCCGCCTACATCTGTGGAATTACGTCCATCGCATTCAGGACGGCGTGTGGGATCCGCGCGGGAAGCGTGCAATGTTCGAAGGTCTTGACGTGCACAAGCCGAGAATTTTGTTCTTGGGGGCAGCTGAGGGCTACGAAGCGATGCAGCTTGCAGCGATGTATCCGGGTGCCGAGATTGTGCTGGTGGATTATGATGAGTATTGTAAAACCGTCCGATATGGCGATTTTCCTGAGTATTATCCGTTTCTAGGCATGAACCCGGCGACAGGCGGGGCGAAGGTTTACTATAAGAATGATTTTCGCACGGAGTATGTGATTGAGGATATACGCAATCTGTCTTATGGCAAGGAATTCGATATTGTCATTTCGGTCGGGCTGCTGGAGCACTTTCCGGATACTTATAAGGCTGAAGTGATGGAGTGGCATAGAAAATTTCTGAAAAAGGGCGGATATGTGATCATGACGACGCCGCGCAATCAATGGAAGAGCCGCTTGTTTTATCTCATTATGGCCGATGTGATGAACCATACGTACCGCGAGCTGATGAATGTCGAGCAAATGGGGCTTTATGTATACGAAAATGGCTTCAATATTGTGCGGCATGGTTATATCAAGGCGCATAATGCGATTATTGCTCAGCCGAGATAGATGAAGTCGAACCGTAAGATGAGGATGTTATTCGAACATAGCGCAATTTTAGAAAAAAAGCACGATCAACCTGGGCGGTTGATCGTGCTTTATGTGTTCAAGCTGCTTATTTGGCAGCTACCGTTTCAATATCTTTGACGCCTTGATAGATGGTGTTGAACAGCTCTTCAATATTGTCTTCATCAATGCAGGAGAAAGCAACGCGCAGATCTGTTTCACCAAGGGCGATGGTTCCTACACCGTACTTATCCAGCAAGTGGACGCGCAGTGTCTCGGCTTCGACAGTCTTCAGCTTCAGGCACATGAAGTAGCCGGAGTTGAATGGGTAGTAGCCCCAGACATCATCGAATTTGCCGCTATCGAGAACCGCTTTGGTTTTGTTGGCACGGCCTTTCATAATGTCAAACTTCTCTTGCTTCTGCTGATGGAACTCCGGTGAGTTCAACGCATGCAGAACAAACGTCTGTGAAGGGTGTGGACCGCTGGAAATAGTCGCGCGGATGATACCCATCGTTTTTTGTTCCAGAGCGCTCAGCAGTGCATCGCTGCTGCCAGCAAAAGTGATGAATCCGACGCGGAAGCCCCAAACGTATTCTTCTTTGGTTGCACCGTCGATCTTGACAGCAAGCACACGCGGGTGAAGATCGGCGATCTGTCCGAACAACGATTCGTGCAGGGAGTTTTCAAAGAAAAGACCGAAGTAAGCGTCATCGGTCAGGACGACGACATTGATGCCTGCTTCAGCGGCATCCTTGATCGCTGCGGCGATCTCGCGGCCTTCCTGCGTCCCAGGCGTGTAGCCCGTCGGGTTGTTCGGGAAGTTGAGGACGACGATCGCTTTGCCCTTGGATTGCTGGGCGAGCAGCGCCTCGCGAAGTCCGGCAGCGTTGAATTGCATCTGCTCGTTATAGAGCGGATAGTTCACGATCTGAGCGCCACGGCGGATTTCAAAAGTAAGCTCATAATTTTCCCAATTTTTATCCGGAATAATGACGGCATCTCCCGCATCGGCGAACAGGTCAGCGGCAATGGAAAGGCCGTGTGTCAGCGCGTTGGTGACGATCGGGTTGCCGATGCGCTTCTCGCCAATGTTGGTGTTCTCTTCCAACATCTTCTTGCGCCATGCCGTCCGCAGCTCTGGTTTGCCGGCAGGTGGTGCGTACTCGTATATATCTTTTGGCGCGTAGGTGGAAAGAGTATCTTGGATCACCTTCAGGTGCATTGGCTGTCCGTTCTCGATAGCTATACCAATGGTGGCATTGTATTTCTTGGCTTTCGTCTTTGCTTCAGCAGATTGACTGAGAATACCTTCTTTAGGGAAGTAAATCGATTTGCCGAGTGAGGAAAGCATTGCATACACGTGAGGATTCTCACGTTCCAAGATCTCATTTAACTGTCGGGCCAGAGGATTCATAAGATTCTGTCATTCCTTCCAATGAGCAATTCATTTTTAGGTGTAATTATAACATTTTCACAGGAGAACGTCACGGCGTTAGCCGATTTTTTTGCACATTATTTCCTCCAGCCGGTTTTTCACTTCAGGCCACTCCTGATCGATGATGCTGAACATCACGGTATCGCGAATATACCCATCGTGCAGGACGCGATGCTGTCTTAGAACCCCTTCACGCTGCGCGCCCAGGCGGGCGATGGCCGTAAGCGAACGCTGATTGCGGAGATCAGCTTTGAGCTGTACGCGAATCATGCCTAAAGTTTCAAAACAGTAGCTCAAAAGCAAATACTTGCACTCGGTATTGACATACGTGCGCCAGACGCCGGGATTGTACCACGTGTAGCCGATCTCCCCATTGCGATGGGCGGTCGAGATGTCAAAAAGCCGCGTACTGCCGACGAGTTTGTCCGAGCTTTTATCGTACACGCTGAACGACAGGCAAAGTCCTTCTTGCTGCTCCTTTACGGCCTGTTTGACAAATCGTTCAACAGCTACACGCTCCATCAGCGGCTCCATGTATCCCCAAATCCGCGTGTCGTCGGCCGCCGCCGTCAAGCCGTCAATATGGGACTCCTCCATCGGCAAAAGGGTAATGTGCGCCCCTTCCAGGGCGATCGGTTGTAATTTCATCGGGTTCTCTCTCCTTTGTCATTTGCAATAGCTTCTTTATGGAATAGAGTAACGAAAAAAGTGGTTCGAAATAAGAGCCATTTTTTGAAAGTTTTTTTGTACCATTTGTTTGGAGGGAGTCGGGGGCGCGTGGTTGAGTTAGGGGTGACAGGGGCAGCTCGTGGAAAGAAGGTGGACCGTTTGAGACGGGAAGTGTGAGCGAGTCTAAAGCGGAAAAATTGATGCTAGAGATAGCGGGAGGAGGTCCGATGGCGTGTCTAAGGCGGAAAAAACGCGTTAGATGTGAGGGAGTCGGGGTCAAAAGGGTGTCTAGAGCGGAAAAATTGCGTTAGAGATAGTGGGAGGAGGTCCGATGGCGCGTCTAAAGCGGAAAAAACGTTTTTCGCTCCAGGCGAGCACAAGAAATGTAATCAACACGGGTGGATATGTACAGGTGGGTCGGGGGATTTTTTGCTAGTATGAAAAAAAGGTTTAAATGAGGCGCCATTCCGAAATACAATTAGTTGGAGACATAGTCGGAAAACAAGGGTTTGCAGAAGCAGTACATAGATCTTTTGGAGGGGGCAGGGCTGATCATGACCGATTTTCATATCCCTTATCATTCATATATAGAGCGGTATGGCAATAAATACACGGCGTTGTACCATGCGCTGCACGATGCGATCGTGGAGGGGAAGTTAACCTCGTCTACGAAGCTGCCTTCCAGCAGAGAGTTGGCGGTTTTGTATGAAGTGTCCAGAGGGACTGTAAATCAAGTGTACGATATGTTGATTGCTGAAGGGTATTTAAAAGCGGAGGTGGGTAAGGGCACGTTTGTCGCCTACCGTGGAGGCATGGAGGAGCGGGGCGCGCGGATTGAAAAGCCGCTCAAGCTGTCGAGCTGGGCGCAGCGGATTTGGGTGCAGGATGATTTGGGCGATGGTCCGATGACGGCAGGTGCGCGCACGATTGAAAATGGAGCTGTAAGCGCTGGTACTCGGGGTGGCATCTCGTTTAAAGTGGGTTTGATGCTTATGAGCGATTTTCCGGTTGAGCTGTGGAATCGCTGTGTATATGAGCAAGTGAGGCGCGTATCGGATACTTCATCAGAGGAGACGTACGCTGCCGAAGGGCATTATGCGCTGCGCGAAGCGATCGCACAGCATCTGCGGCGGATGCGGGGGATTGATGCACCGCCTGAGCGCATTGTGATTGTGAATGGGTCGATGCAGGCGATTGCGTTATTGACGCAGATTTTGGTAAATGAGGGCGATCCTGTAATTGTCGAGCGCCCTGGGTATTACGGTGCCCGCCGTGCGGTGCAGGCCGCGGGCGGAGTGCCCGTCCACGGGCCGGTGGACGGGCAAGGGCTGGTACCGCAGCCGTGGGACGCGCGGCTGCTGTTTGTGACGCCCAGCCGCCAGTTCCCCACGGGGGCCGTGCTGGGGCTGGATCGCCGCCGGCAGCTGCTGCGCTGGGCGGCGGAGCAGGGCGCTGTCATCGTCGAAGACGATTATGACAGCGAGTTCAGGCACCGCGGGCGGCCGATTGAGCCGCTCAAGGTGCTGGATCAGGAGGGCCGCGTGGTCTACATCGGCACTTTTTCCAAGACGATGCTGAAGCATCTGCGCATCGGGTACGTGGTTTTGCCGGAGGCGCTGCACGGCGCCTTCGTGGCCGCGAAGCGGCTGTACGAGCCGCACCCTTCGGGGCTGCTCGAACAACGGGCGCTCGCCGCGTTCATGGCGAGCGGCGGCTACGAGCGTCACCTCCGCCGTATGCGGCGGGTGTACGCGAGTAAGTTCGTGCTCCTGCAAGCTCTGCTGCAGGAGCACCTGTCCACCCTCTTCGAGTGGGTGGACAGCGATGCGGGGCTGCATCTGTTCGGCTGGTGGCGGGGGGAGTCCTGCACCTATGGCCTGTATGCAGCCGCGTGCAAGATGGCCGGCGTTGAGTGGAGCGACGCCGGCGGGTATGATTTGCCCCCTGGCCGGGCTGGGGGCTGCTTCGGTTTTGCGCATCTCACTGAAGAGGAACTGCGGCGTGGCGTTGAAGTGATGCGCCAGGTGTCGGAGGGGGCATCGTGGCTTTGATAGTCGTATCTCCAAGTGGTAAAAACCTGCCTTCAGCAACTTAGCTCACTCCCCAACATGCTGTAGTCCGAAAATGCCCACTTGCAGAGTCGATTTGGGGTCTCAGCCCTCTAAAACTAACTTGTAGTTGGTCAAAATCGGCCTACAGATCGATTTCTGCGCGTCGGTGCACTTGCAGTTGATTAAAATCGGCCTACGGCCCGATTCTGCGTTTCCCCCAATTTCCACGTGTCCCGCATCATCTGCCAAGGTTATACGCATACCCGCTGCCGTATCCGTATTTGTATGTATTCACAAAAAATCGCAGGATTCTCCAAAGTTTTTGGCAGTACGTCTTTTCTGTGCTATGATCATACAGTGGTCAATTAATTTTTTTCCTTGGGAGGATCCTTGTAATGGCAGGGTTGAATGGTGGCGGCACAAGTATAATTGTGCGTTTAGAAATGCATAAGGAGCAAGTGACATTCGGTCAAATCGCAACAGCGATTGGAGATGCCGGTGGAGATATCGTGGCGGTTGACGTAACGCGTGCAAGCAAAACGACGACAACACGCGACATTACGGTTAATGTCAGCGATCCGCAGCATACCAATACGATTGAGGCAACTTTGAAAGATATTCCGGGTGTCAAGGTTGTTAACATTTCTGACCAAACCTTCTTGATGCACTTGGGCGGTAAAATTGAAGTTACGCCAAAAATGCCGATCAAAAATCGGGACGACTTGTCTCGTGTATATACACCAGGTGTGGCGCGGGTTTGTATGGCGATTCATGAGGATCCGTCGAAAGCCCATTCCTTGACGATTAAACGGAATACGGTAGCGGTCGTATCGGACGGTTCCGCGGTGCTGGGACTAGGGAATATTGGTCCGGAGGCGGCAATGCCGGTGATGGAAGGTAAAGCGATGCTTTTCAAGCAGATGGCTGGCGTGGACGCGTTCCCGATCTGTTTGGACACGCAGGATACGGAAGAAATTATCCGCATCGTGAAGGCGCTTGCACCTACGTTCGGCGGCATCAACCTGGAGGACATCTCGTCCCCGCGTTGTTTTGAGATTGAAGAGCGCTTAATTGAAGAGCTGGATATTCCAGTGTTCCACGATGATCAGCATGGAACGGCGGTCGTCATTCTGGCAGGTTTGTTGAACGCAGTTAAAGTAGTCGGCAAACAGTTGGAGTCCTGTAAAGTTGTCGTTACAGGCATCGGTGCAGCCGGTATCGCTTGTACGAAAATGCTGCTGGCCGCAGGCGTTACGAATGTGATCGGCGTAGATCGCCAAGGCGCGATTGTGCGCGGCGAGACGTATTCGAATTCGGCTTGGCAATGGTATGCGGAGAACACGAATCCGTTCCTGCAGAGCGGTACGTTGTCAGATGTTATTGCTGACGCGGATATTTTCATCGGACTGTCGGGTCCGGGCGTGTTGAAAGTGGAAGATGTGAAGCGCATGGCGGCTGATCCGATCGTATTCGCAATGGCGAACCCGACACCGGAGATTACGCCGGACGAAGCGGAGCCTTACGTGCGTGTCATGGCAACAGGCCGTTCCGATTATCCGAACCAAATTAATAACGTGCTGTGCTTCCCGGGGATTTTCCGCGGTGTGCTCGACTGCCGTGCTTCCCGTATTACACAGGACATGAAGCTGGCTGCTGCCAAAGCGATCGCATCGGTTGTTAGCGATGATGAGTTGAATGAATACTACATCATTCCGAGCGTGTTCAATCATGCGGTTGTGGAAAAAGTCCGCGAAGCTGTCATGGAAGCGGCTTACGAGTCCGGCGTTGCCAGACGCCGCAGTGCGCGCGAATTGCAAGACGCGCACCACGAATAGTTGGCAATAAAAAAACCTTGAACAGGTAACTGTTCAAGGTTTTCTTTATTAAGCGGCGCTTTCTTCCGTCCATTCTTTGAGCTTGCGGTCGGAAGGCAGTAGGAATGTCAGGATTCCTAGCAGCGGCAGGAAGGCGCAAAGCTCCATCACGCGCGTGGTGCCGAGGGTATCACACAAGTTTCCGAGGACAACCGAGCCGATGCCGCCCATCCCAAAGGCGAGTCCCGTGATGAGGCCGGATACGGTTCCGACTTTGCCGGGATAGAGCATCTGCGCATAGACGACGGTTACCGAGAAGCTGGATAACAAAATAAAACCGATAATGACGAGTAAAATATACGCCCAGGTAAAGCTGACATGCGGCAGGAGCAGGGCGAACGGTGCAGAGCCGAGCATCGAGAAGAAAATCAGGTTTCTTCTTCCGAAGCGATCCGCCAGCGGTCCGCCGAAGAAGGTACCAACGGCGCCTGCGGCAAGAAAGAGGAAGATGAAATCTTGCGCGCGGTCGATGGACAACCCGTATTTATCCTGCAGGAAGAAGGCGAAATAGCCGCCCATCGCGGCTCCGTACCAGGAACGGACGAAGACCAGGAAGACGAGCATGCAAATGGCGAAGAGCACTTGCTTGCGGCGCTGCGGATTCATCGCGCGCTGCACGGCTGTTTTGGCCTTGGCCGGAGCGCTCTTCAGCACGACTTTGTACCAGCTGGCGATATACATCTGGACGATGATGGCCACCGCTGCAACAGCGGTAAACCAGATGGAGCCGAACAGTCCCAGTGGGATGAAAATCCATTTGGTCATAATCGGCGCAAGCGATTGACCGGCGTTGCCGCCGACCTGGAAGATCGATTGCGCCAAGCCCTTGCGGCCCCCGGCGGCCATATGCGATACACGTGAGCCTTCTGGATGGAAGGCTGCGGAGCCTAGTCCGACACAGCATACGGCCAGCAGGACGACCCCGTACGACGGCGCAAAGGCAAGCAGCAGCATGCCGATCAGCGTCGAGGTCATGCCGATCGGCAGCATGTAAGGCGACGGCCTGCGGTCGGTGTACAGCCCGACAACAGGCTGCATGATCGAGGCGGTAAAGTTGATCGCGAACTGCACCCAGCCGACCTGGGTGTAGCTGAGCCCCATCTCACTTTTGAGAATCGGAAAGATGGCCGGGATGACAGACTGAATGGAATCATTAAGCAAATGAACGAGACTTATCGCAAAAAGAATGCGGTAAACAGTAGGTTTGATATCTCCGGTCCCTTGCAAACCTTGTGAGCCGGGCTTCGGAGACGCGGCGGTGCTAGTAGCCATGAAACTCTCCTTCCGGGAACCGGGTTTATTTATCTATGAAACTTCCGAGTTCTTCTCCCATTTTAACTTTAGAGCCTAAGAGCAGATCATGGCGCGGTGCGAACATGCCATCTTCAAATAACAGCACGACGGTAGAGCCGAATTCAAAGTAAGCAAGCTCCTGGCCCCGTTCCAAATGGTTCGGCAGCGGCTTGACATATTGAATACTGCTGACGTTCAGGGCGCCGACTTTCACGACGGCCACTTCGCCGGATTCGTGCTGGATGAACGTAATGAGCCTTTCGTTGCGGCTCAGCACTCTGCGCATGTAACGCAGGCCGAAGTCGTTCACGGGGTATACTTTGCCTGGCACGTGTTCCTTCTCCAGCACCTCGCCTGTGATCGGGGAGTGAATGCGGTGATAGTCGGTCGGGCTCAGGTACAGCACAAAATAGAAACCGTTCTTGTAATTCACGGTTCGCGGCGAACGGTTCAGCAGCTCGTCGATCGTGTAATCCTGGCCTTTCACATTGACAATAAGACCGTCTTTGATTTCGCCAATACCGGTAATCATGGCATCAACCGGGCTGACAACACGGGTAAGATCCTCGTGGATCGGACGAAGGCCTGGTTTCAACCGGCGGGTAAAAAAGTCGTTCAAAGATATGTATTCTTTGATGTGCTTCTCCGCATCTTCGACCTGGATTCCGTATGTTTGTGCGAATTTGGGAATGAAATGGCGGCTGAGCCTGGATTTGGCGAATGCTCCCGTCAGCTGCGATACCCACTTGCGGGATGACAGCTCGGTCAGCAATCGAAAAAACGGTTTGGACATTGATAATTGCTCCTGTTCGTAAAAGGGGACCTGGTTCGTTTGCAAGATCTCCCTGATTTGCTTCTTCGATTATCTTGCCACAGAAAGGTAAAAGAATCAATTGCCGAATCGTGTAAGAAAGTCACACTGCGAGAGAGAAAAAAACAGCCTGACGGCTGTTTTCATGCCTCCTGTACATTTGTTTGATAAGCTTTACATTTATAGCAGACGGCGGGATTCACCGAGACCGGGACATGTGATCCGGCGTATTTCGTGCATTGGATCGGCGTTCGCGGCGCAGGCCCCGCGATGCTTAAGCAGTACGGACAATCAGCGATCGCTTGAAGCTCGGCAGTTGAAAAAGGCATGTCCTGCAATCCGGCAGGGTTTGGGCGCGGGGACTCATTCGCGTAAAGCCGCGGCATGAATTTTCTCATCGGCGAACCTCTCTTCTGCATAAAATGTAAGCGCTTTAATTAATTGAATTCATCATAGCACACTCGCTGGCAAGCTGTCACCGGAATGGCAAAGTATTTCCATTCCCAAAAGCGTCAATGCTAAACATGAGGCCGATATGAAGGAGTGCTAGCGCGTATGAGTTTATTCATTGTTTTGCTTGTTATTATGGTCCCAATGTTTATGATGGCGATAGCCTGGCTGATTCCGGTTTGGCGGGCTATTTTTGATGGGGCGGCAGTAATCTGCGCCTATATTTTCGGCTGTATAACCGCTCTGGCAGTCTATGAAATTTTGCGTGATGACACGGTATTTATGACGAATATCCATAGTGTTTTTCAAAATACGATTTTTTTGACCGCCGGTTCCTATTTGGGCAGTTATGTGATTTATTTGCTGGTGTGGCACACCTTGAAGCATTTGCGAAATGACCAATAAGTTGCAACTAAGGCTGCGTCAATTTCGTCTAAGGGTTAAGGCAATACGCCGCAAATGAGGTAAGGAAGAAAGCGAGGAAGACGGATGCGAAAGACTTACCGCAAGCGAATTGCCGCATGGACGCTATGGGGGTGTACATGCCTGTGGGTGTTGACCGGCTGCGCTCATCGTTCGAATGAGAGCCCCCTGCCGCCTACACCGACGCCGACAGCAACGGCTGCGGCTTCTCAGCCTGCGAGTCCGCAAGCGACACCTACGCCCGTTCCGACGCCAACGGCAGATCCCATTCAAGTGAAGCTGGCGAAGATGTCGATTGATGAGAAGATAGGCCAAATGATTCTCGCCGGTATCGATGGCTATACGATGACGCCTGAAGCGCATAAGCTGCTGGAAAGCTACCACGTCGGCGGTATTATTTTATATAAACCGAATGTGAAATCGTCGGCCCAGCTCGTCGAGCTGACGAATGCATTAAAGAAGGCGAACAGCGTCAATCAGCTGCCATTGTGGATCGGCGCAGATGAAGAGGGCGGCCGAGTGACAAGGCTGCCTGACGAGATCATCAAAACACCGACGAATCAAGAGATCGGAAAAACCGGCAATAAAGCGTTTGCCTATAACGTCGGCAGTCTGCTCGGCAAGGAGCTGCATGCCTATGGGCTGAACGTGGATTTTGCGCCTGTGCTGGACGTGAACAGCAATCCGAACAATCCGGTCATCGGTGACCGATCGTTCGGCGCCGACGCCTCAGTTGTGACGACGATGGGCGTTCAGGCGATGAAAGGGCTGCAGGCCCAGCATGTCATGCCTGTCGTGAAACATTTCCCGGGACATGGCGATACATCGGTGGACTCCCATGTCGGACTGCCTGTCGTGCAGAACGATCTGACGCGGCTGCGCAAGCTGGAGCTCGTCCCGTTCACTGAAGCGATCAAGCAGGACGCAGATGCCGTGATGGTTGCGCATATCTTGCTGCCGAAGGTGGATCCGCAGAATCCGGCGACGATGTCCAAGAAGATGATGACCGATCTGCTGCGGCAGGAGCTTGGTTTCCAAGGTGTCGTGATTACGGACGATATGACGATGGGCGCGATTACGCAAAATTACAATCTCGCCGATTCGGCTGTGAAATCCGTGCTGGCTGGAGCCAATGTCATTCTGGTTGGACATGAATACGACAAGATCGTTGCTGTCACGGAAGCGCTCCGTCAAGCGGTGCAGGATAAGCGAATTCCGCTGGATGTGATTGATCAGAGCGTTACGCGCATCATGAAACTCAAGCAAAAGTACGAGCTGAAAGATCAGGCTGTGCAAACGCCGGATGTCTCTGTGTTCAATAACACAGTTCATCAGTTGTTGTCTACGTATCTCCATAAATAAAGCGAGTGCACGAACGGAACGCCATGTTCTGTCCGTGCACTCTTTTTTTTAAAATACGGGCGTTCCCCCGTCGAGCACATACTTGGCATAGGCGATTGGATTAAAATAGGTGGACCTCCAGGCTTCCTCCATATTGGCTTCGCGAAAGCTATACCGCTGGTCTTTGCCGTTGCATTCAATAAATAAAGGAAATCCGTCCTTGGTGATGCCGATATCGAGCCCGATGTCCGCCAGGTGCGGGAGCTCTCTGCTCAGATGTCTGGCGACCCGCAGGGAGAAATCGGCGATTTGCCGGAAGATGGCGGCATGATCAAGCGCGGGATATTCAGCGGTGAGAATATCGTTCAGTGTCTTGACCTGGCCGCCTTGGGCTACGTTGGTGAGGAACAACTTCTTGGACGCTACTTTGGCAACGATGCCTGTGATGCCCCATTCGCCAGTCGCTCCCCGCTGGATGGAAATGCGGAGGTCAAAGGGACGTCCCTCGAACGTCGCGAGCGGCAGCCGCTGTTGAACGATATACGATTTGCTGCGGATTCTCTTCTGCAGAACGAGCGGGATTTTCTTCATAAATGATGTGGTGCGCCAAATTTTGTTGCTGATTTTCATACTCTGGGGATAAATGAGCCGCCATCCATTCCGTGTCCGGTCCATCTTCATCACGCCCCGACCGATGCTGCTGTTGGTTGGCTTGATAATTAGGGAATCGTAAATATTCATCATCATCCTCAGATTGGCCATGGTAGCCGGATAAGTACCGGGGAGGTGCGGCCGGATGGTTTCGTCCTTCAAGAGGAGCTCATGAATGAGCATCTTGCTATATCGGTTCCACCGGTTGAATAAAATAATGCCGCGCTTCGTCCAGCTCTCTAATTGCTGAAAAGACATCATGTCCAAGTAGATGGCGCGGTTATGAATGACTTTGGGCAAATCGATATGACTGAGGACAAAGCGATCGCCATGCTGCACATAGGCATGCACCTTAAGCGTATCGATCTGGACGTCGTGAATTCGGAAATAGCAGGGAATAACGCCGTATTCCTTACCGGCTTCACTGTAAAAGCGGATCGCCTCATAGTTGGTCTTCCCCAGCGGAATGCCTTCAAACAGGGCATTGCCCACCAGTATACCTACGTAGGGTTTTCCCATCGTTCTAGTTATCCCTCCTTATGTCCTGACTTGGAAGCAATACGATGCTTCATTCAATGTATGGAAAAGCATCCCAGCTTGTTTGTACGGTTGCTGATAGCCTGCGGCAGGCAGCTGTGATGTTTGACCTCAAAGCAGGGGCGGTTACCCAAGCTAAGCCTTGAAATCCGCATATGTATAGAAGAAAGGAGAGGTGAATATGTGCAGCCTGCCTATAAGCGTTGCAATCGTAACACCCGGCGCCTTCCCTATACCTTCTGAAATGAGCAGCTCGGTCGAGCAGGTTGTTCAGAAAACAGCCGTTCCTTTGGCGAAGCGGATGTCGGTTCAAATTCTGGGACGAAAGACCCGGCTTCAGCGGAGTCGAGAGGTGAGGGATGGGGTGCGTTATATAAGGGTTCTTTATAAACGGCCTTTATCCTATATTAATAAGGTCAGCATGCAAGTAGCCAAATTAAAACCAACGTATATTCAAGTGGAGAATCGTCCGCGGTTTGTCCGGTATTTAAGAAGAAGATATCCGAAAAAGAAGATCAGCTTGATTCTGCATTCGACGTATTTTATTTCCCGGCCGCACATCGCGGTGCGGGAGCTTGCGGTCTGCCTGCGCGCCGCGGATGTGATCGTGGTGAACAGCGATTTTTTGAAAAGAACGCTCGAACGGAAAGTGCCTGGCTGTGCGCATAAGATTGTGACGCAGCACTTGGGGGTGGACGTGGAGCAGTTCACATCGAGGTGGACGCCACAAGGGGCTGAGGCGCGGCAGTTGAAATTGAATGAGCTGGGCTATGGGAATCGAAAAATTATTCTGTTCGTCGGTCGGCTCATTCCGCGCAAAGGCGTGCATCATCTGCTGGATGCGATGACACAGGTGATTGGGACGCACCCGGAAGCGCTCCTGTTGGTGATCGGGGGTGCTTTCTACGGGTCCAAGCGCAAAACGCTTTATGTGCGCGGCCTGCACAAACGAGGCAGCCGCATGCCGCATAACGTACGTTTCATTCCTTATGTCGCCCATGCCGACGTGGCGAAATGGTATCAAATCGCCGATGTTGTCGTGGTGCCTTCCGCGCCGAACGAAGCGTTCGGGCTCGTCAATGTGGAAGCGATGGCGACGGGCGTGCCCGTCATTGCGACGCGTTCCGGCGGCATCCAGGAGGTTGTGGCCGACGGCACCACCGGGTACTTGATGGATCCGCAGCGCATTGCCGAGGAGCTGCCGCGATATTTGCTGCGTCTGCTCGGGGCCGCCGAGCTGAGGCAGGCGATGGGCGAGCAGGGCAATCAGCGGGTGCGGCAGCTGTTCACATGGGAACGGGCGGCGGAGCAGCGGTATGAGCTTTATGCCAATATGCTCAAGCGTAATTAGATACCATTTATTGGAATGCGGAACAAATGAAATTGCAACTGGGTGAGCGCACATTTTCAAGGGCGGATGTACATCTCCATTCAACTCTGAATATGTTACAAATGACCAGATTCTAAAGAAATGGAGAGGAGTCTATGAGCAAACGGAACAGCAATCGGGGCACGCCTCGAAAGTCGCAAGTACAGCGAGTGAACTCGAGTACGAACGAGCTAGACTGGTTGGATGAAAGCGATGCGCCAGCTCCGGCCAAGCGTGACGAAGCAGAGCCCGCGAAGCCAGCCACGGTGAAGGCAGCTCCTGTGAAAGCCGCGATTACCACCAACGCGGCCAAGGTGCTTCCAAAGCCGAGGAAATCGGAGTCGGCAGAAACGGAGAAACCGGAAACTACGAAGCCAGCATCACCTAACCGGCCATCCACCACCCCGGCACCGCCGCTGATTCTTCTAAGCGACCGAAAGGCCGGCTCGAACTCGACGGCTGTCGTCTATACGGACGATATCGTCGAGGAGGCCATCACATCCGAGAAGATCGCGAACCGCGCCGTGGACGAAAGCAAAATCAAGCCGCAAAGCATCGGCACGAAAGTGATTAAAGATTTTGCGATTGATCACAGCAAACTGGCATCCGCCAGCGTAACGAGAGAAAAAGTAGCCCCTGGGGCGATTCATGATGAGCATTTGGCTTTTCAAAGCATTTCAGGTGAAAAGCTTCATGAACACTCCATTTCCGGGACCAAACTTATGGACAATAGCATCACGGCGAGCAAATTGGCCGATCAGGTCATTGATTCGGTTAAGCTTGCGGCCGGCTCGATCCTTCCGCACCATCTATCCGAAATGGTCATTTCTACGGAGCTTATCGACGATCAGGCCGTTACCGCGGAAAAGATTCGCAGCGGCGCGATTCAGGCCAAACATTTGTCCAACTATATTATTGATACGGCAAAAATTACAGATGCGACGATCACAACCGATAAGCTGCGGGATCAGGCGGTCACGCATGACAAGATTGCCGATGAGAGCATCAGTTCGGTTCATCTTCAAGCGGTAAGTATTTTGAATCAGCATTTGGCGCCAGGCAGCGTGCAAAGCCATACGATTGCCCCATGTCAGATTAACGGTATCCATATTAATGAAAATGCGATTGAATCGCTCCATCTTCAAAGCGAATCCGTCACGACGGATAAGCTGATTACGCAGTCGATTACGGAGGAAAAGCTGGCGAATCAAGCTGTAACAGGCCGCAAGCTGGCCAAAAACGCCATCTCATCGAGCCATATTGCAGAGTCGACCATCCAATCGGCGCACATCGCCAAAGGGGCGATTACAGGGGAGAAAGTGGGCGCCGGTGAAATCGGGACGGAGCATTTGCGCAAACACGTCATTGACACCCAATTATTAGGAAATGGTGCGGTGACCGCTGAAAAGCTGGCAACATCGAGCATCGCTGGGGACCATATTCAAGATCAGGCGATCCAAAGCGGCCATTTGGCAGATAAAGCGATTATTACTTCGAAGATCGCTCCGGCGTCGGTGACATCTGCGCAGCTGGCTGATGCCAGTGTGGAGACATCGAAGCTGCAGGATGCAAGTGTCACGACGGGGAAACTTGCCCCTGGTGCTGTGAGCAGCGCACACCTGCAGAGTGACTCCATCCATACGGATCATCTGGCGCAGCGCGTTATCGGCGAGGAGCAAATCAAAGAGCTGGCGATCCAACGTGAGCATATCGCTGATGAAGAGATCATCACCAGACACCTGCAGGATCAAGCCGTAACGACAAGCAAGATTGCGGAAGAAGCGGTGACCAGCAGCAAAATCGCGCCGTCAACGATTGAATCCCGCCACTTGCAGGAGGGTATTATTGATGGCTCTAACATCAAGCAGGGGGCGATTACGTCTGAGCATCTGGGCTTGAATGCGATCAGTCTGAGTATTTTTGCCGATCGGAGCCTGGATGGCGCCAAGCTTGTTGAACAAGCGATAACGGGTGAGTTACTGGCAGACGGCGCGGTCACGGCGTCCAAGATCGCCACAGGTTCGGTAGGAGCGGAGCATTTGCAAGCAGGCGCTGTGCATACCGCGAGTCTTGCTGAGGCAGCGGTGACGGCATCCAACATTGCAGATGAAGCGATTACGGAAGCGAAGCTGGCTGATCTGAGTGTAACCGCCGGCAAGCTGGCCGATAAGGCTGTGGACAGCGAGCACATTGTGGATGGCGCGATTACAGCCGCCAAGCTGGCGAACGAAAGCATTCACGGCAGCAAGCTGGTCAGCGGGGCGATACACGCCCGTCATCTTGCAGACGGCTCTGTCACAGCTGCAAAATTGGCGTCTGGCAGCGTGGACAGCAGCAAGCTGGTCAGCGGTGCTGTGAATAACGAGCATCTCGCCAATGAAGCGGTGAATGGCGCGAAGCTGGCCGATGGCAGCGTGAGCCGTACGAAGTTAGCCGGCGGTGCCGTGCATCGCGAGCATCTGGCCGATGAGGCTGTCGGCGGTGCACAGCTGGCTGCAGGCAGCGTGGATGCCAGCAAGCTGGCGGAGGCATCGGTGGAGAGCGTGCATCTGGCGGACGGTGCGGTAAGTCGTGCGAAGCTGGCGGATGGCAGCATAGATGCCAGCAAGCTGGCTCTGGATGCTGTCGAAAGCGGGCATATCGCGGACGGTTCCGTCAGCGTCGACAAGCTGGCTGCAGAGAGCGTGGATGCGAGCAAGCTGGTTCATGGCAGCGTCGGTTTTGATCATCTCGCCGATGGTGCAGTGAGCGGTGCCAAGCTGGCGGCAGGCAGTGTGGACGGCAGTAAGATCGCAAGCGAAGCGGTGTGGAGTGAGCACATCGGTGATGAGGCTGTGCAGGCGGCGAAGCTGGCGCCAGGCAGCGTGGACGGCAGCAAGCTGGCCAGCGGTGCTGTGTTTAACGAGCACATTACGGATGGCGCAGTGACCGGCGCGAAGCTGGCTGCAGGCAGTGTGGATGCGAGCAAGCTGGTTTACGGTGCGGTAGGCGGCGAGCACTTGGCCGATGGCAGCGTAGGCAGCGGGAAACTGGCGCATGAAGCGGTTCAGACGGAGCATCTGGCGAGCGGAATTATTACTGCGATGAAGCTGGCTGACGGCAGCGTCAGTGCCAGCAAGCTGGCGGGCGGAGCGGTGGAAGCCGAGCATCTGGCTGAAGGCGCGGTAAGCAGCGGCAAGCTGGCGTCAGGCAGTGTAGATGCGAGTAAGCTGACTATGAATTCGGTCTTTGGCAAGCATCTGGCTGATGGCGCGGTTGGGGCAAGCAAGTTGGCAACCGGCAGCGTGGACGGCAGCAAGCTGGTTTGGGGCGCGGTAAGCGGCGAACATTTGGCTGATGGCGGCGTCAGCGGAGCGAAGCTGGCGGATGGCAGCGTGGATGGCAGTAAATTGGCGTCCGGTGCGGTGAGAGGCGAGCATCTGGCTGATGGCATTATTAGCAGCAGCAAGCTGGCGATGGGCAGCATCGATTACACGAAGTTGGCGTTTGGCGCTGTGCATGGCGATCATTTGAAGAGCGGCAGTGTGGATGGCAGCAAGCTGGCCTGGGGCGCAGTGAGCGGTGATCATTTGGCCGACGGTACGGTGACTGGCGCGAAGCTGGCTGCCGGTACGGTCAAAGCCAGCCATCTGGCGAGCGGTGCGGTTGAAGGTGAACACCTGACGGATGGCTCGGTGAGCGCCGCCAAACTGGCCGGAGGCAGTGTGGATGCCAGCAAGCTGGCTGGCAACTCGGTGTTCAGCAAGCATTTGGCGGATGGCGCTGTAGGTGCATCCAAGCTGGCGGCGGGCAGTGTGGACGGCAGCAAGCTGGCGTTCGGCGCGGTGAGCGGCGATCATCTGGCCGACGGCGGCGTGAGCGGAGAGAAACTGGCGGATGGCAGCGTGGATGGCAGCAAACTGGCGTTCGGCGCAGTGAGCGGCGACCATCTGGCTGACGGCACGATCAGCATCAGCAAGCTCGGGTCTGGCAGTATTACCGGCAATATGCTGGCTGCGGGTCAAATCGGCGGGGAGCATCTGCTCGACGGCTCCGTCAGCAGAAGCAAGCTGGCCTTCGGCGCGGTCAGTCGCGAGCATCTGGCCGATGACACTGTCAGCCGGGCGAAGCTGGCTGCAGAGAGCGTCGACGCCAGCAAGCTGACGAGAGGCGCTGTGCATGGCGAGCACCTCGCGGACGCAGCGGTCACCAGCGCCAAGCTGGCTGCAGGCAGTGTCGACGCGAGCAAGCTGGCCAGCGGCTCGGTGTACGGCGAGCATCTGGAAGACGGCGTGGTGAACGGCTCGAAGCTGGCATGGGGAGCCGTAAGCGCCGAACACTTGGCTGACGGCGCGGTGAGCGGCAGCAAGCTGGCGTCGGGCAGCGTGGATAGCGCGAAGCTCGCCAAAGGCGCGGTCAAAGGCGAGCACCTCGCGGACGGCACGATCAGCGGCGTGAAGCTGACGGCCGGCAGCGTGGATGCGAGCAAGCTGACGTACAACTCGGTGTATGGTGAGCATCTCGCTGCAGGGGCTGTAGGCGCAGCGAAGCTGGCGCCGGGCAGTGTGGACGGCAGCAAGCTGGCCTGGGGCGCAGTGAGCGAGGATCATCTGGCAGATGGCGCGGTGAGCGGAGCCAAATTGGCTGGCGGCAGCGTGGACGGCAGCAAGTTGGCAGCCGGCGCAGTGAGCGGCGAGCATCTGGCAGCTGGTGCGATCGGCGGAGCGCAAATGGCGGACGGCGCGGTGACGCTGGCGAAGCTGGCGATTCCTCAGCTGCCAAGTGATATGCTGCCCGTTGGCGGTGTTGCCGGCGGACACCTGGCAGATGGAGCGGTTACAGGCAGCAAGCTGGCAGCCGGCGCTGTCGGCGGGGAGCATCTGGCCGATGGTGCGGTGAGCAGCGCGAAGCTGGCAGCGGACAGCGTAGACAGCTCGAAACTGGCTGCCGGCAGCGTGAATCACGCGCACATCGCGGATGGCAGCATTGACGGTGCGAAGCTGGCGTCCGGCGCGGTGAGCGGCGAGCATCTGCTCGACGGCGCAGTCACAGGCAGCAAGCTGGCCGTCGGCAGCATCGATGGCAGCAAGCTGGCGATCGGCTCAGTGTACGGTGAGCATCTCGCGGTAGGGTCGCTGAGCGGCTCGAAGCTCAACGACGGCAGCGTGGACGAGAGCAAGCTGGCGTTCCGGGCGGTGCAGGTTCCTGCTTCGAAGGGCATTACGATGCAGCAGTTCGGGCTCGTATCGTATGATTTCAAAGTCCAGGATGAAATCGTCGATGTGCAGGTATATTATGACGAAACCTTTGCCGACCTGAATTATGTCTTGATTGCGACGACGAATCATACGGCTTGTTATGCAGTTGTCAAACAAAAGTTTACGAACTATGCCGTGCTTTCGGTCGTCCGTACGAGATTTTCGGCAGAAATCTATGGCATCATCAACTGGATCGCCATGGGAGCCAAAGCATAGGGCATGTACGCAAAGCAGGATCGCAGCGATAGCTGTGATCCTGCTTTTTTTGATCGGCCTGTGGGACAAGAGGAAGCGGAGGGACGGGTAACCAATTTTCAAGTTGGCGGTTATTCGTCCATGTTCCGGCTAGAGGAGGAGCATAGAATGGTTAAAGAAGCTTACGTGCTGCAAAGGAGTTGAATCCTTGATGAAAGTCGTTATTATGGCCGGGGGCAAAGGCATGCGGTTCTGGCCAAGAAGCGTCGAAGAGAGACCGAAACAATTCCTGGCGCTGACTTCGCATGAAAGCATGCTCCAGCAAACGTACCACAGATTTTGCAAGCATATGGACCCCTCGGACATCTATATCGTTACAGGCTCAACCTACGTTTCCTTAGTTCAAGAGCAGCTGCCTTCGCTGCAGCCCGAATGCTTGATTATCGAGCCTGAGCAGCGGGATACGGGGCCGAGTCTGGCTTTAACGGCACGATATTTTTTGCAGCAGCAGCTCGATGATGTGCTGGTGACGACGCCCTCGGATCAATATATTCCTGACGATGATGCGTTAATGGAGGCTCTGCTGGAGGCGGAGCAAATCGCCAAGCAGGGGGAGTCCATCGTAACCCTCGGGATCATGCCTACACGTCCGGAAACGGGATACGGGTATATACAAGCCGCCTCTACACCGGCAGTGGGCCAGGCGAAGCGGGTCTTGAAGTTTGTGGAGAAGCCGAACGAAGAGCGGGCCAAGGAACTGATGCTGGAGACAAATATGTATTGGAACAGCGGTATCTTTATTTGGAAGCCTTCGACGATTGACAACAATATGAAAAGATTTCAGCCTGATATGTGGGGCACGCTCTGGTCGGCGGATGCGTCATTCGACGAAGTCTACGCAGCGCTCCCCAAAATTTCGGTCGATTATGCCATACTCGAGAAGGCGGAGTCCGTCTATACGATCCCTGTACATTTTGTTTGGGATGATGTAGGCTCCTGGACGTCGCTGGAACGTATTTATCCCAAGGATGAGCATGGCAATCTGGCGCTGGGCAAAGTGCACACGTTGGATACAAGCAATTCTATTGTTTATACGGAACATCAGAAGGTGGTTGTGATTGGCGTAGAAGATTTAATCATCGTCTCGACGAAATCCGGTTTGCTTGTTTGCCGCAAAGCGGATGAGCAGAAAATAAAAATGGCCGTTAACTTGATGGAGTCGGATTCTCCTACCAGTTAACGGTTTTTTTTACGTGAGCGTCGTTGTAAACCAGTCATAGGTTTGTTTGATGCCATCTTCAAGAGAGGTTGTGGCCTTCCACCCCAGGCTGTGCATTTTGCTGACATCCAGCAGCTTTCGCGGAGTGCCGTCGGGTTTGGAGCGGTCATACCGCAGTTCGCCTGCAAACCCCACAATCTCTTTCAGCTTCAGCGCCAATTCGTGAATCGACAAGTCGGTGCCCGTGCCGATGTTGACCCAAGTGCCTATGTCACCGTGATCGTAGTGCTGCAGCAGGTAAATACAAGCGTCGGCCAGATCTTCTACAAATAAAAACTCTCTCTTCGGCGTTCCGCTTCCCCAAATCTCTACGAATTCATCGCCTCTTAGCTTGGCTTCATGAAATTTGCGCAGAAGCGCGGGGAGTACATGGGCGTGTGTGGGATCGAACCGGTCGAAGGGGCCGTAGAGATTAGTCGGCATGACGCAGAGGAAGTTGGTCCCGTACTGCTGGTTATAAGCCTCGCACATCTTGATGCCGCATATTTTGGCGATTGCATAAGGTTCGTTCGTCGGTTCGAGCGCACCGGTCAGCAGATACTCTTCTTGGATCGGTTGAGGTGCGTACTTAGGGTAAATGCAGGAGCTGCCTAAGAAGAGAAGCTTCTTCACGTGATGCCGGTAAGCGGCTTCGATGACGTTCGTTTGAATCATCAGATTCTGGTAAATAAAATCGGCTGGCTGCAGCATGTTGGAGAGAATGCCCCCGACCTTGGCGGCGGCGAGAACGACATAGTCCGGCTGCTCGGCAGTGAAAAAGTCCAGGACGGTCTGCTTCTCCAGCAGGTTCAGCTGCTTACTGGACGGCGTGAGTACATCCGTATAACCGAGTGCCTGCAGCTTCCTGACGATGGCTGACCCGGCCAAACCGTTGGCGCCGGCTACATAAATTTTGTCCTGTTTAAACATCAAAGTTCCTCCATTCTGCCTGAACCATGAGCCGCACCAATTGTTCAAAAGTGACGGTAGGTTTCCAGCCCAGATTCGCCATGGCCTTGCTGGCGTCTCCCTTCAGAAGGTCAACTTCCGTCGGTCTGAAATAGCGGGGATGGATCTCTATCAGGACTTTGCCGTTGCGCTGGTCGATTCCGATTTCTTGCAGACCTTGGCCCTTCCAGCCGATGGAGATTCCCGCTTCGGCGAAGGCGAGCTCGACGAATTCTCTCACGGAATGGGTCTCTCCGGTAGCGATGACATAATCTGCAGGCGCATCTTTCTGCATCATTAGCCACATCGCTTCTACGTAATCTTTGGCATATCCCCAATCCCGTTTGGCGTCCAAATTGCCGAGCAGAAGCTTCTGCTGCTTCCCCAGCTTGATGCGGACAACGGATTGGGTAATTTTCCTTGTCACAAAGGTCTCTCCCCGCAGGGGAGATTCATGATTAAAGAGAATGCCGTTGCAGGCAAACATCTGGTAGGCTTCCCGATAGTTGACGGTAATCCAATACGCATATAGTTTGGCTGCGGCATAAGGGCTTCGGGGGTAAAAAGGAGTTCGCTCCGTCTGCGGTATTTCGTGCACTTTGCCGTACAGCTCACTTGTAGATGCCTGGTAGAATCTGGTTGTATGCTCCAGGCCAAGAATCCGAATCGCCTCCAGCAAGCGCAGCGTGCCAAGCGCATCGGAATTAGCCGTATATTCCGGCGTTTCAAAGGAAACCTTGACATGGCTTTGGGCTGCGAGGTTGTAAATTTCATCCGGCCGCACCTGTTGAATAATGCGAATCAGATTGGTCGCATCCGTAAGATCGCCGTAGTGAAGATGCAGCCGGTGGTTGGATGGCTGAGCCGCTTCATCTAGTAAATGATCGATGCGGTGCGTATTGATGAGCGAGGTTCGCCGTTTAATCCCATGGACCTCGTAGCCCTTGGACAGCAAGAGCTGAGCGAGGTAAGCCCCGTCTTGACCGGTGACGCCTGTAATGAGCGCTTTTTTCATAAATTTCCTCCGTCCGGTTCAGTGATAATCCTATTTATCAGTTGGATAGGAACCCTTTAAATGGGTATTGCTATCCCAGGGATCATAAGGGACAAGCTTTCGCTCATGGGGATCAGGCCGCACAAAGCTTTTGGCGTTCTTGTTTAACATGCTGGCTGAGAATGAAAACGTACTATTCGAGATGGCTAAGTAATCGCATTGGGTTAACATGAAATAATCCGGGTAAAAGGATGCATCCATACTTGAAGGGATGGCTAGAGAAAAATTACGTATGATCTCCTTTGAAGTTATGGGTGAATATCGTCTAAACTCAGGCAAGACGTTCACTAAATCATCACTCGCGATGAATAATACCGGATTTTTCAGTGTCAGCCATACAGCCTCCAGCCACCGTAAATACCAGGCAGTAGGAGCTATCCAATGATTGGGATGATTGCGGTATTTGGCATAGTCGCCTCGGCGAATATGAATCCCGATCCAGGTTTGATTCGTTTTTTTTCGCCGCTCGAGTGCGGGACGCACGAGGTTGTACACTATGGGATTCGGTTGAAATAAAGAGATAAATCGATTCTTAAACGGCCGGTAGAAGCTGGTATGGAAATGATAATGGCCCTGTAAGTCTACGTTATAGTACGGTGCCCGGTCATAGTTAAATAATTGTCCGATCTCCATGTCATCTTTGGTTATGGCCGGAAAATGGTGAGTTACGGGAGGATTCTTGAGGTTAAACAAATATTGTCCCACCCATGGATTCGTCTCTATTTTGAGCTGATAGCGGGTTGCGTAAAGGTTTAGAAAGGCATATTTAAAGACCTGGTTGCCAAATCTCCCCCCTCTTTTTGGTCCAATTTGGGTCATGGTAATGATCTTCATAGTTCCCTCCCCATGAAAACTTCTTAAATTTCTATTATCCTATGCGAGTTGAGAGAAAGCGCTCATGGTAGATATCTATATGGAGCGGAAAACTTGCCGCCACTCAACTATTTTCCAGAATAGTGATAAAAATGGTTGGAAGAGCCCTATCAGAATTACCAGTTTCATCATATAAATGGTAGGAGAGAAAGGAGCGGGATTCATGAAAATTGCCTTAATTTGTCCTGATTCTCTGCCATGTCCACCGATTCAAAGCGGAGCCATTGAACTTCTGATAGACCGTAAGGCTCCATATTTAGCGGATCTTGGCTTTGAGGTGACGATTATTTCGATTCAGAGTCCTTTGTTGGAAAACATCGATTGGAGCCAATCCGTTAAGTTTATCCGCCTGCCGAAATCGGGATATTTTCAAGAAGTGCTGAAATATTTGGAGCTGAACGCGTTTGACCTTATACAGGTTTATAATAAGCCCCGCTGGGCGCTGAGCTTGAAGAAGCAGCATCCGCATACGCTTATCGTCCTTTCTCTTCATAACTTAGTGCTAGGACATGGCATGGCTGAGCAGGAAACGAATGAAATCGTGCTGCATGTTGATCAGATCGTGGCGGTCAGCAAGTTTGTGGCGAATGATGTGCTGAAGCGATGCCCGATGGCCAAAGGCAAAATCATGCATGCCTACACAGGGGAAGCCCCTCTATCCTATACACCGCACTACACTCCGCAAGGTCAGAAAACGGCAGCACAAATGAAAGAAAAGCTCGGCATCCCCAAAGAATTCAGCGTGCTGTTATTTGTCGGCAGGCTTCATCCGAAGAAAGGCTGTCATCTGGTGATTCAAGCCATGAAGAAGCTGATGCAGCACGATAAAAAGATAGCGCTGGTCATCGTTGGCAGCAAGTGGTACGGCCGATTACAAGATTCCGAGTATATCGGTGAATTGAAAGAGATGGCCAAACTAATCTCTGAACATATTTATTTTACGAATTATTTGCCGATCGATGAGGTGCCTGATTACTATACGATGAGTGATATTTTCGTGTGTGCCTCGCAATGGCAGGAACCGCTCGCCAGAGTGCATTACGAGGCGATGGCGGCGGGAATTCCGATTGTGACGACGCGCAGAGGCGGAAATGCCGAAATCGTTCTGCAGGGCAAGAATGGGTATGTGATTGAAGCGTACAATCAAGCGGATGCGTTCGCAGTCGCGATTCGTTCACTGCTGATCAACGGAAAGCAAAGACTGGAGATGGGCACGGTCAATCGGCGGCTTATCGAGGAGAAATACAATTTCCAGCAATATGCATTAAAACTTTCTCAACTGTACCAAAAGATAAGAAGCAAGCAAGCCACACTTCATAGATAACGAGGGCGGGGTGATCATTTGGCAAAGGCGCTTTTCGTGTGTAAGAAAAATAGTAAGGCGGATGAGGATGAAAGGGAGTTGCTCAAGCGGATTTGCGACCATGTGGCGCCGGAACATTTGATCCCAACGCCTTCGTTTCTGATCAGGAAGAATGGCATTCATATCGGCATTATGAATCCGACCCAGACGATCTGGGTGCATCACAGCAGCTTCTGTTTGGGGAGGCTCATGGACAAGTCAGGCAAATGGTATCGGCCCGGATCTCCGGCACCGGATGGTACGTTTGCCCTCTTTAGAAGTAATGCGAAATATGTAGAGCTGGTCAGTGATATCGTCGCCTCCCGTACGATTTGGTATTATCACTCGGATGAACTCTTCGTCGCGTCCACTTCACAGCGGATGCTCATCGCTTATTTGGGCTCTTATGTACCTAACACGGCCGTATCCCCATGGATGTTGTCCTCAGGCGTTCTGGGGCCTGGTCAGTCCTGGGATCAAAGAGTTAAATCGCTGCCCGGCGACTCCCGGCTTACGCTGAACCGGCTAACCTGGCAGATGGACCTGCAAGTGAACCGGCCTGTGTATGCCTCCCAGCCGTTATCGGATGAGGGTCATCGAGAACAGCTGAAACAGGTCATCGACAACAACTTTGCAAGCATCCATTATGACTATTCGAAATGGCTTGTTCCGTTATCCGGCGGCAGAGACAGCAGAACCATTCTGATGTACTTATCCCAAAAGGGGCGCTTAAAAACGTTAACCTGGGGCACGAAGGCTGACTTCAAGCATCAGGATAGCGATGCTGCGATCGCAGGCAAGGTTGCCAGGTATTATCACAGCACGCATACATTCTATAAGTTGAAATATCCCGAGACCGTCACTTCCCGGCGCTTGCTTGAACGCTTCCTGAACAATGGGGAAGGAAGGGTTGACCGGATCGAAGGCTATTTGGACGGGTTCCGACTCTGGAAATGGCTGCATCTTCAGGGAGTTCAAGGGGTTATTCGCGGAGACGAAGCATTCGGATGGAAAATCGTCAGTGACGAGAGACAAGTGCTGCTCAAGAACGGCATCCGTTTGCTGTCGGAGATGAGTGAGGTTCCCTTCCAGCTGTGGGGAATGGAGACGAACACACTGCCGACAGAGCTCAAGCGGTACCAACATGAATCGTTAGCGCTTTGGCGCGACCGACTGTATGAGCAGTTCAGACATCCGACCATTCTTGCAGCCTTGAACGATTTGAAATTGGCCTATGTCGAAATATCCAATCCGCTCCTCTCCAGGCAGCTGCTTCAGAAGATTCGCACAGTGCCTGATGAATGGCGGACCACGAAGCGATTGTTTCGCAGCATCATGACACCGTTAGGCCCTGACATTCCAATTGCCAGGGGTTATCCGAATCTTGAAAGCGAACGATTCTTCAACCGCGCAGAAACCAAAGAAACGATTCGAAATGAAATTCAGAACTCGACCGTGCTCTCGGCGGCGGCCATCAAGTTTTTGCTGGATCATTTCGACCAGGAAATTTATGTGAGACTCGGCTTTCGCGTGTATATTCTTACACGGATGCGCAAAATTTTGGAGAAGGATGCGCAATTATTAAGATAGCTTAATGGATATTTGTGCAAAAGGAGGGAGTGAATTGGAAAAATTGCGTATTGGCGTGTTCCTGAGCGAGAATATACCTTCGTATTGGGCCCACAGCTTTAACGTGATGAAAATGGCGCAGGGTTTTAAAAATATCGGTTGCCAGGTAGAGGTGATTACCTCCAACAATATCAATGCCATTAAGCTGCGGAATGAAATTCAAGATATTCGCTCTCACTACGGCATCAAGAGCCATCTTAAAATTACTTACTTAGACCCGTCCATCACCGCTTTTCATCATAGTAAAATCAAAAATGATCATGTATTTTGCCACAACGCTGCCCAATATGCGATTCAGAATAAGTTTGATTTGGTTTACTCCCGAAGCAATTACCGGATCCCTTACTTGACGGCGAAGGCGGGGATCCCCTCCGTGATCGAAGCGCATTCGAGGTACTCGTTTACAGATGCCAAATGGAAGCAGAAGTTTAGTATGATGAGGAAATTCCGGCATTTTCGCGGTGTTATTACGATACATGAGGATTTAAAAAGCAGATTTGTCCAAAGAGGTTTGTCTGACAAGCAAATTATGGTTATAGAAGACGGTGTTGACTTAAATGGGTTTAACGTCGATGATCATAAATTGAAATGGCGGAAGAAATTCGGCTTGAATCCAGATAAGGAATATATGGTTTATTGCGGCAGCTTGTTCCCTGAAAAGGGGATTGAAGTCATTTTGCAAGTGGCGAAAAAAATGGAGGCGCGTCCAAACCTTGAATTTTTATTGCTCGGCGGTCGTGAGAAAGAAATCAAAGAATGGAAGTCCTACGTTCGAAAGCATGAGATTCGCAATGTCCGGTTTCTCGGGTTCATACCCAATGCGCTTGTTCCCCAATATTTAAAAGTCGCAGACGGTTTAATCCTCGCCTATAAAATGGCCAACATGCAATATAAAGTTATGGATGTAAATACGACGTCCCCGCTCAAACTATTCGAGTACATGGCAGCAAAAAGACCTATTGTAGCGACTAGTATTCCCACCATTACCAAAGTGCTCAAGCAAGGAAGCAATTCTCTGCTTGTAAAGCCGGACGATCTGGAGGATTATTGTGCGAAAATCCGATTGATCCTTGATGATCAGGAGCTGGGCAGCAGATTGGCTAATCAAGCTTATCAAGACTCTAACTTGTATTCCTGGGACGAAAGATGCAAAAAGATTCTTCGCTTCGCGCTAGGTTAGTGAGTTCTATATAAAATAAAGAAGTTCAACAAGCCGGAGGGGGGGGCATGGTGAACTTCTTGCTGCTGGTTAGGACTGGGGCTGGGAAGGCGTCCACGGGGTCTTTTTCTCATATTTAAAGTATTCCTTTTGCAAGGGATGCCCCTTGTTCCAAGGTTTCTTAGCGCCCGTAAAGTGAATAATGACGGGAGTGATCGGCTTCAGCCGTTTTTTTACGTATGTGTTGTAATAATGGGAAGTGGTGAAATTCCATTTGGCATTCACGACGAGCCATTTTTTGAGCAGGACCGCATTCAAAGGATCTTGACTGGGATATAAAATGCGCGATGGATGCGCTTTGATATAGTCCATGACCTTGGCAGAGATTTGCTGTTTTCGCCATTTATCTAAATTGATGAGCAGGACACCGGCATTAAAATACTTGCTGTCAGCTGGGATTTTTAAAGCTTCGATCCGGTTCTTATTCAGAAAAGGCTTCTCGACAGCAGCTAAGATGTGCTTACGGATGTCTGTTTCCCACAGCTCGGTAATGTCTCCATTGACGATGAGATCACAGTCGAGATAGAGCACTTTTTGCACTTTTTTATCCAGCAAATCCGGAATCGCAAGGCGATAATACGTTTCCACGGAGAGGTGTGACACTTCTTTGAAGTTGTTAAAGACAGATCGGTCCACGTATAGGAAGTCAAGAGTCAACTGATATTTATTTGCGATCGCTTGGAGATTCTGCTTATTGGCCTCCGAGAGCTCGCCCACGATAATCGAAACGACGATGTCCGGTTTGGTGGAGAGATTGATGAGCAAGGAGTTCAACATGACACCTAAATGTTTGGCGTAGTTATCGTTTGTCGTGGTCAAAATATGCATCGGATTCACGATGATCACTCCTTTAACCAGGCGACAAAGTGGCGGATCCCCGTGTCCAAACTCGTCGCAGGGGAATAGCCCAGCATGTGGCGGGCTTTATCGACATTCGCCCATGTGCGGGGAACGTCGCCGATCTGCAGGGGTTTCCAGTCGATCGTCGCCTTCGTGTTCATTGCCTGCTCCAGCAGGCGGACCAGATCCAGTAGGCTTGTCGGCTGATCATTGCCTAAGTTAAACACTTCATAGCCAGGTGTGGCCAGTGCCATGGCTTGCCGGATCCCGGCGACGATATCGCCGACATACGTATAATCACGACTGGTCGTCCCGTCGCCGAATAAAGTAATCGGCTCGCCTTTGGCCATTTTGTCGGCGAACAGATGGATGGCCAGGTCAGGCCGCTGCCGGGGACCGAAAACGGTGAAAAACCGCAGAGCGACGATCGGCAGCTTGAAGCAATGGCTGTAGCTTCGGCACAGCGCTTCTCCGGCAGCTTTCGTAGCCCCATAGGGTGAAGCGATCAGCATTGTTGGATCGGATTCCGAGAACGGCACTTGATCGTTCAGGCCGTACACTGAACTGGACGAGGCGAACACAAACTTGCTGACGCTGTAGCGGACGCTGGCGTCCAGCAAGTTGACCGTGCCCGCCAGGTTGACGTCGACATAGGTGCTGGGCATTTCCAGCGACGGACGGACGCCGGCTTTGGCGGCCAGATGCACGACAACATCGGGCCGCCAATCGTGGAAAATCCGCTCGACACGGTCCCGGTCGCGAATATCCGCTTCGATTAACGTATATTGCGGTGACTGTACATGCTGCTCAATGTTGCTTTCCTTCACCTTACGGTCATAGTAATCATCGAAATTATCAATGACGAGTATTTCGTTCTCGCCAGTTGCCAGAAGAGAATCAACGAGATGGCTCCCGATGAAGCCAGCGCCTCCGGTGACAAGTACTTTTGTGCCCACGACGATTCATCCCCCTAATCTGAGTAGTATTGCTCGCTAATCCATGCGCGCACGGCTTCATCCTTAATCGGATGCGCGAACATGATATCCGGATTGTCTGCTGCCTGCTGGATTTCCTGCAGCGAGATCGACGGCCGGAAGCGGAAGATTTCCCTGTATTTCGCCGGGTATTCCTGGCATTTGGCACCGCACTGCATAGCCATCGTCAAATACAGCATTTCGCCCATGGAAATGACGTTCGTCGTCTGCAGCAGACGCTCCAGCTGCGGTTTATGGATTCTTGCCAGCATCTTCTTCACGATGGCCCGCCGGTACACTTGCATCGGGTTGAAGGTGCCGTAGAAGAAGGCACTGCGGAAAAACGGCTGCCAGTGATGCCACTCCTTCCACATTTTGGCAGCTGTCGTCCATTTGCCTGATTGCGGGTCTGTCTCCACTTTGATCGCTTCCACGAGACAGTCGTAGCCGTTCATGAGCTCTTCCAACAGTTGTCCGAAGCCGTGATGGATGAACATGACATCGGATTCGGTATAAACCAAGTAGTCATAGGCAATCTGTTCCTTCTCCAGCCAACCCATGACATCATAGAAAAAGCGGCCCGTTTTACCGGGCTGCAAAGGGCGGCTGTCTGTACAGTAGAGCATCTGCTCCTGCTGACAAACGGATTTCCCGAAATCCGGATCGCTGCCCCCGTTGTAGAGTACGATCAGCGTCTGTTCGGGATTGTACTGGCGAATATTGCGCACCTGCTGAAGCAGAGCCTCTTCATCCTTGTGCGCCAATAAGGCAAAACAGATCATGGCCGGCACTCTCCCTCACGCGTGTATCGTCGCTGCACGACAACCATTTACTACTCACAGATCCAGTTCCGCACACGGTCATCTTTGACGGGATGCACGAACATGATGTCGGAGTTGCTGCGGGCGTCCTTAGCGTTTTCCAGTGAAATGCGGTTGTAGACACGCAAATAATCGATGCTGGATTTCGGATAAGGGCGCAGCTTGCCCCCGGCTTTTTTCGCCAGCGTCATATACAGCATTTCCCCAAGCGCGAATACTTCGGTCTTGGCGAGCAATCTTTCCAAGTGATCGCGATCTGTCACGTCCAGCATGCGCTTGATCATGCTGTGGCGGTACAGCTGCATCGGATTGAACGTCCCGTAGAAGTCGTTGCGCTGGAAGAACGACCGCCAATCGCTCCATTCCTTCCACATCGTCTTGCCGGGGATCCAGGACGTCGTTCTTGGACTCGTCTCATGACGGATGAGCTTGCCCATGGCATCATAGCCGTGCATGTTCCGGCGGACGAATTGCTCGAAGCCATACCCGACGAAGAAAACGTCGGATTCCGTGTAAATCAGGTAATCATACTGGACTTGAATGTCTTCGAGCCATCTCATGACATCATAGAAGAACCGCCCGGTTTTCCCCCATTTCAGCGGACGGCTGTAAGGGCAGTACATGACGTTCTCTTGTCTGCATACCCGCTTGCCGAAGTTAGGATCTTCCCCTCCGTTATAAAGAACGATCATGAAGTCCTTGCTGGTGTATTTACGAATGTTACGAACCTGTTGACGAAGGGCATTCTCATCCTTATGGGCTAAAATGGCGAAGCAAAACATGAAGCTGGCCTCCTATTCATTATCTGATGCCGGGATTCCCCTGCGTTACTGCTCCCAGATCCACTTGCGAACCTGGAGATCTTTCGCCGGGTGCACGAACATGACATCAGAGTTGTTCTTCGCGTCTTTCACTTCTTTCAATGTCAGGTTAGGGCGGAAGCGCAAGTATTGCAGATCGGATTTGCGGTAGTCGAGAATTTGGCCGCCGTTCTTCCTGGCTAACGTGACATAGAGCATCTCGCCGAGACAGCGAATGTTAGTAGACTTGAACAGCCGTTCCAGCAGGTCTTTATTGACGCTTGCCAGCATCTTCTTAACGATGCCGTGGCGATAGACGGACATCGGGCTGGAAGTGCGGTAGAAATGGTCTAATTGGAACACCTGCCGCCATTCGTTCCATTCTCCCCACATTTGCTTGGCCGGGTCCCAGGTCGCCTTTTGCGGATCAGTTTCCTTTTTTACCCATTTCAGTAAGCCGTCGTATCCGTTCATTCGCTCTCTCAACATCTCACGGAAACCACGGTTGACGAACATAATGTCATATTCCAGGTAAACGAGGTATTCATAATTGATATGGCGGTCTTCCAGCCAGCGCATCACATCGTAGAAGAACCGTCCGCTTGTTCGCTGGGTCAACGGCTTGCTATATCCGCAGTAGCGGACCTGCTCCTCCTGGCATACCTTCTTGCCGAATTCTCTATCCTCGCCGCCATTATAGAACACGATGAAAGCATCCTTGGGATTGTATTTCCGAATGTTCTTAATCTGCTGACGGAGCGCATATTCGTCCTCATGCGCCAATAGCGCGAAGCAAATCATCTGCGACGACCTCCTTTATTCAGGCATTGTTTCAGATTGGGTATCCGCATCAGCCTTCGTTTCCTCCTGCACAATCTCTTTGAAGAGTGTTAACGCGCGTGCGACCGCCTGGTCCATATTGTAGTATTTGTAGTCCGCCAATCTGCCGGCGAACAGCACTTTATGTTTGATCTTTTCCGCTTCGGCCTGATAAAGCCTGTATAACTCCTTATTCTCTTCCCGGGGAATCGGATAGTAAGGATCAGACTTACCGGCGGTGTACTCCTCCGGATACACGTAGGAGAGGGTCGTCTTCGGCGACTTTTGCCCAGTCAGATGCTTCTGCTCCAGTACGCGCGTATAGTCGTATTCCAGACCGTAATTGACGGTGCCGACCTCTTGGTAGTATTCCTGGTCGAGGGTGTCGAACTCAAAGCGCAGCGTCCGATATGGCAGTGTGCCGTGCATATAGTTGAAGTAAGCGTCGATCGGGCCGGTATAGATCATGCGTTTGAACTGAATGTCATCGATTACGTCACGGTAGTCGGTGTTTAGCAGCAGCTTGATATTGGGATGCTTCAGCATGCGCTGAAAGAGGGGCGTGTAGCCGTGCTTCGGCAGTCCTTGGTACTTATCCTGGAAATAGCGGTTGTCCCGGCTGATATAGACGGGGACGCGCGCCGTAACCGAGCGGTCCAGCTGTTCGGGGTCGAGCTGCCAGTGCTTCATGGTGTACTTGTAGAACACGTTCTGATAAATATAGTCCGCCAGGAAGGCGAGTTCACCGCTGGCACTTTCGCGAAGCTTTAAGATGGGGACTTTAACGTTGAAGCCGAAATGCTGGATGAGCAGCTCTTCGAGTTTTTCGGCATATTTTTGCGGGAAGAGGGTGTAGAGGGAGTTGAGGTTGAAAGGAACGGGAACTTTCTTGCCGTCGACAACGACACGGACTTCGTGGAAGTAAGGACGCCACTGCGTAAATTGCGAGAGATAGTTCCAGACCATGCTGGAATTCGTGTGAAACGTATGCGATCCGTATTTATGGATGAGGATGCCGTGTTCATCGTAGCAATCGTAGGAATTTCCGCCGATGTGATCTCTTTTCTCAATAACCAGTACACGCTGATTCAGCTGGGAAGCGAGCTGTTCCGCTAAGGTTGCGCCGGTAAATCCTGAGCCAACGATGACCCAATCTACTTTCATGTAGGGGACCTCCTTAGAATTTGAATGAATGTGAATTAGGACCAAACGGTTTTTCGGAGATATTTCTTATATTCATTCGTAAATGGCGGGTTGCTGTTCCAAGGCTTCTGATTCGTCGTGTAGTGAATGATCGCCGGCAACCGCATTCCCCGATACCGGTGTACCTGGTAGTTCCAGGTAGGATCCAGATTCTTCCACTTATCTTGCAGAATGACATTCAACGCGTCTTGATCCATAAATTTAAGCTTGTCGGGGTTATTGCGAATAAACCGCAGCAGCCGGAAGGGGATCCGGTTCTCCCGCCACTTTTGCAGATTCATCAGAAGCACGCCGGCATTGAAATATTCATTTCGCGGAAGGCCGAGCTCGCTGGGTCTTGTACTGCCGGGAATCTTCACGGCCGCCACATAATTATGAACCAGCACTGTGTCCCATAGTTTGGTAATGTCGTCTGTGACGATGATATCGCAGTCCAAGTAGAGTGCTTTATCGATATCTGCAGCTAAGAGATCCGGAATGAGAATGCGGTAATAAGTCTCCTTCGTAATGTTAAAATTCAGCTGAAAACTATTGAACAGGTCCGGATTGATGGAGAGATAGTGGATGCGCTGGTTAAATTTTTTAACGGCGTTGTTGAGCTTGGCCTTGGTTCTGTCGGATAAGCTGCCGTCAATGACATAAATAGTGAGGGGATTGTTGGAAGTCTTGTTTTCTAATAAGGAAGTCAGCATGACCGCTAAATGTTTGGCATATTGATCATTCGCTGCTGTTACGATATGAAGTCTCTCCAAGCTTTTCACCCTTTTTTTGCGAGTTTATGGTTTCCTTAACAAGGCTCACCTTTTGTAAAAGATATGAAAAATAGGAGAGGGTTGCTTGTATATCTGTCCGAGACCACACAAAAATATAGTCCAAGATCATAGGGCAGTTCATCTTCTGGTAGAGACAAGCGTCTTCGTTACTAGGTAAGCGTTGATTTTCAAGGCAGTAGTTATCCGTCCGAGTTTCCAGTTAGACAAGGAGAATACAATTTAACATCCAGGTAATTTATGTGCATGCACCAATGAGATCAGCGGAGAAATGAATGAACATCTGCAAAGATCACTGAACAAAAGGAGTGTAGCTATGAAGATCTGCATGATTGGAACCGGTTATGTAGGCCTAGTGGTTGGAGCCTGCTTTGCAGAAATGGGACATCAAGTGATTTGTGTAGATAACAATCCAGCCAAAATCGCCTCGCTGCAAAACGGACAAGTGCCTATCTATGAACCTGGACTCGAACAGTTGGTGGAGCGAAACGTGGAAGCGGGCCGGTTAAGCTTCTCGCTGGATCTCACCGATTCTGCCCAACATAGTCAATTCATCTTCATAGCGGTAGGAACCCCCCCTGCAGAAGATGGATCTGCCGATCTTACTTACGTGATGAATGCGGTACGGCAAATTGGCGCCAGCTTGAACCAGTATGCGATCATCATTACGAAATCTACCGTGCCCATCGGCAGTTCGGAGATGATTCGCAGCTTGATTCAAGCGGAGCTGGCGCAACGGGGCATGAGTGACTTGGCCTTCGATATGGTATCCAACCCGGAGTTTCTCAGGGAAGGCGCCGCCGTAGGTGACTTTCTGCGTCCGAACCGGATTGTCGTCGGTAGCGACAACGAGCGGGCCTTGCAGTACATGCAGCAGCTGTATTTGCCGCTCACGAACCAGGGGTATCCGCTGATTCACATGGATATCGCTTCGGCAGAGCTGGCCAAATACGCATCCAACGCGATGCTGGCGACACGGATCAGCTTCATGAATGAGATGGCAGGCATCTGCGAATCGGTAGGTGCGGATATTGAACGGGTCCGGCAAGGTATGGAACTGGACCATCGGATTGGTAGCTATTTCCTGTCAGCCGGCGTAGGATACGGAGGCTCCTGCTTTCCTAAGGATGTTCGGGCGATCATCCAGAGCGCTTCGGAACGCAATGTGCCGACCCATATTTTGGAAGCCGTAGATAAGGTCAACCATAAGCAGAAGAAAAAATTGTACGAGAGAGTTAGCACGCACTTCGGTGATGATCTCTCCCAGCTGCGCATTGCGGTATGGGGGTTGTCCTTCAAGCCCGAAACCGATGATATTCGCGAGGCGCCGTCCATCGAAACGATTGAGCTGCTAAGACAACGAGGCGTCGTTATTCAAGCGCATGACCCTGTCGCCTTGCAGAATGCATATCAAGCTTTAGGGGAGCAGAATATGGTCTACTATTCGGATCCCTATCAAGCGCTGATGGATGCGGATGCGCTGCTGCTGTTCACGGAGTGGAAGCAATACCGGGCTGCGGATCTCAGACGGGTGAGAAGCCTGCTGAAGCAGCCGATTGTGTTTGACGGGCGCAACTTATTTGATCCGGAGCGAATGAAAGAAGCGGGCTTTATCTATCAAAGCATCGGGCGAACGTAAAGAAGTTTGATCAACTTGCAGAAGGATGATGGACGATATGAAGGTTCGCAAAGCGATCATACCTGCGGCAGGACTTGGCACCCGGTTCTTGCCGGCAACCAAAGCGATGCCGAAGGAACTACTGCCGATCATTGATAAGCCGACGATTCAGTTTATTGTGGAAGAGGCTGTGGCATCAGGGATCGAGGACATTATCATTGTGACCGGCAAGGGGAAACGCTCCCTGGAGGATCACTTCGACAACGCTTTTGAGCTAGAGTATCATTTGCAGCAAAAAGGGAAGCTGAACATGTTGGAAAAGGTGCAAAAACCGTCCCAACTGATCGATATCCATTATATTCGCCAAAAAGAGCCGAGAGGCTTGGGGCATGCGATCTGGTGCGCAAGAAAGTTCATTAATGACGAACCTTTCGCGGTTTTGCTGGGGGATACCTTCGTGCAGTCTGATGTGCCCTGCTTAAAGCAAATGATGGATTACTATGACCGTTACAAAACCTCGATTATTGGTGTTCAGCCGGTGAATCCGAAAGATGTCTCGAATTATGGTATTATCGACGGACAGCTCCTGCAAGATCAGTTTTATAACATTACTAAGCTGGTGGAAAAGCCAAAGCCGCAGGACGCGCCGACGAATCTAGCGGTCATTGGCCGTTATATTCTCACCCCGGCGATCTTCAGCATTTTGGAAAATTTGGAGCCGGGCGTGGGCGAGGAGATTCAGCTGACTGACGCCCTGTCCAAGCTGAATGAGCAAGAGGCGATGCACGCTTATGAGGTCAACGGGACGTGGCACGATGTCGGCGATCATCTTGGCTATGTGAAGGCAACCCTGGCGTTGGCGCTGCAGCGTGAAGACTTGAGGAAGCATGTTCTCGACTATATCAGATTTATTACCAAATAAGGGAAAATCAGGAATGGGAAAGGAGTGCGGAAATGAAGCCATTTAGAGTCAAAGGCGACAAGCGGTTTCTTGTCATTGGTAGGGTAGGTGACAACTCGATCCATCAGGAATGGCTGCAGCCTGCGGCGTATAAAAACTTCGATTTGTGCCTGAGTTATTTCGGAAGCTCGCCAGGCCGCTATGCCGACGAATGTGATTTTTATCAGGCGCTGCCGGGGTTAAAGTGGCCTACCGTCAAAGATACGATAGCCCTATTCGGGAAAGACATCCTCCATTATGATGCCATTTGGATGCCAGATGATGATATCAGCGCGAATGCATATGATATTAACCGCATGTTTCACCTATTCATGGAGCAGGAAATGGAGCTCGCCCAGCCGGCTTTAACGCCCGATTCATTTTTCGCGCACGGCATTACGGTGAAGAAGGACGACTATGTGCTGAGGTACTCGCACTTCGTGGAACCGATGGTCCCGCTTTATTCCAGAGCTACGTTCCAAAAGCTGCTGCCTACCTTTGCTAAAAGTGAATCGGGCTGGGGGCTTGATTTCGTCTGGCCCAAAGTGTTGGGTTTCCCTTACAAAAAAATCGGCGTCATCGATAAGGTTACCGTCAAGCATACACGGCGCGTTGGCGGCGGCGAGCTGTATAAGAACATTTCCGGCTCCCAGTGGGACGATTTGTATCGCATTACAGGTGAATACGGCGCAGATATTAATTTCCGCATGATGCACTATGATGGCATTCCCAAGAGCCGCAAAGCGATCTTTGTCATCCCGGTGAGTAAACACGAGCAGGCGCTTGCCGCACAGATCGAGAATATCCGCCACTACAATCCGGAAGCAAGCATTGTGCTCTACAACCGAAGTGAAGATCTTGGGTTCGCCAAAGGGCTGAACGCGGCCATGTGCCCGTACAGCCGCCCGCTTGCCGAGGGGAGCAAGACGCCTCTTTTGCTTGATGTCATGAAATGGCTGCAAGAGAATCAAGTGAATTACGAGTATTTGATCCATGTGGACGACGAAACGCTTTTTGTGAAACGGGGATTTGTCTCATCTCTGGATGTAGCGATGAAAGGCTGCGATTGCAGCGGCTGGGAGGGGCAACTCCGTCCATCCCTCATGCAAGTGTACCGTTATTCGTTGGTTCAGAAAGTGCTGGAGCACGCGAATAGGCCGGAAGTCGAGAGTTGGTTAGCCGAGCATGAGGCAGCGGATCGAGAGAGCTTCCTGTTTGCCCGCTTGGCAGCGGCCTGTGGAGCCAAATATCGCCAATTCCAGCAGGATCCGCAGTTGAATGTCATGCGCCATGACCCGCAGATTGAGCAGGCGGAAGCGCATCATGCCCAGCATCACTCCGGCTATTATACGATGCATCCCGTCAGAGGGGAGCTGCTGCGGCACTTTCATGGGCAGCTAATGGCAGGTAATATTCCGATGCCGGAACCTCCGCCTGCGCCTGAGCCGCCTCCTGCGGAGCCGGCGCCAGCCATGGTGCCACCGGTGAATAGACGATACAGAAGAAGAAAATTACGAATCGGTCAAAGAACCGGTTTGCGGAAAAAAACAGGCGTTGTGACCAAACTTGCCGCTAGGTCTGCGCTGCAACAAAGGCGGAAGTACGCGAAGAACACGAAGAACACGAAGTACGGGAAATATCCGGTTGCAAATCAAGCTAGTCGAACGAAGAAAATGGCTGTGGCGAAGAAGTCGACTCGGGTTAAATATCCTCGAAGCATTGGCAGCGCTAAGTTTGTGAAACGTACATCCATTCGTAAAAGTACGCTTCCCTATGGAAAAGTAAGCAAGAAGACGGTGAGGATTGCCACCAGGAAGCCGGTAGCTTCGCGGAATCAGCTTCGTACCCGCAAATCCATGGCAGTGCGCCAGTTGAAGAAAGCTTAAAGAAAAGCCCTCACTAACCTGAATAGGCTGGTGAGGGCTTGATTATGCTTCTGTTTACACTTTAAATGTGGCGATGTTCTCTTGCAATTCATTTGCCATCGAGGAGAGGGCATTCGAGGATGAAGCAATCTCCTGCATAGAAGCAAGCTGCTGCTCGGTTGCGGCCGAAACATTTTGCATTCCTGCTGCGTTCGTATTGGTCACGGAAAGGATCGTATCGAACGAAGTCGTCACAACTTGCGTATGGGAAGCCATTTCTTCGGACGCTTCGGTCACCTTTGTGATTTGTGAAGTTACGGTATGAATGGAGCGTTGAATCTGATCAAACGATTCTTGCGCGATGTGAATCGTTTCAATCCCCTTATGGACTTCACTAGTGCCCAGTGCCATATCTTCGACAGCTTGCTTCATTTCTCTTTGAATGGAGGCAATCAGCTTCGTAATTTTCTCTGCGGAGCTTGTTGATTGTTCAGCCAGCTTCCTGACCTCATCGGCCACGACAGCAAATCCTTTGCCGTGCTCTCCGGCTCTGGCCGCTTCAATCGCTGCGTTCAAGGCAAGCAAATTCGTTTGCGCGGAAATCCCCGTAATCAACACGGAAATTTCTCCAATCTCCTGCGAGCTGCCCCCCAGTGCTTGGATCGTCTCCGCTAATTGATTCATAATCGTTTGAATGCTATGCATTTGCTCAATTGAAGACACGATGGCCAGATTACCTTCGTCCGCTACGGTTGATGATTCCATCGCACAGGCCGATGCTTCACGGCAATTGTCAGCAATTTGGTTCACGCCGTGGGAAATATCGGTCACCGCCGATACGCTATCCTGTACACTTCTTGTTTGTTCTTCCGTTCCTTGCGAAAGCGTCTCGGCAATCTGTGCAACGTGTCCAACCGCCTGGCTTGTTTGTTCGGCGCTGGCCGTTAATTGTTGCGATGAAGCGGCCAAGAGCTCGGAGGTTTGCATCAGACCGAATATCAAGCTCCGCAAATTGTCTTTCATTCTATTAAAAGATGCAGCTAATTTCGCAATTTCATCTTTGCTCTTCACGGCAACGGATTCAACCATCAAATCGCCATTCGCAATTCGTTCAAAAGCTGCAGTCAACAAGACGAGCGGTTTTGAAATAATCTTTGTCATGAAGAGTGCTAAACCAATCGTGATCACCAGAGCGACAGCACTGATCACAAATAAAAAATTCTGTCGAGTTGTTGCAATATGCTTGGCCTGAACCCCTTCCTTCGTAGAACCGTCGACATTGATTTTCACCAAAGCATCCAAAGAGCTCTGCATATCGGTGCTGGCATCTTCGACTTGATGAAGCAAGGATATTGCTTTATCAGCTTGATCTCCCGCGCCTCGCACAATATCAACGGTTGAACCAAATTGATTAAAATCCACAATGAGTTTCTTGTAATCGGTCCATTTGGTTTTAAATTCATTAACCGCCTTTTGATCAATAGGCGCGGTCTGTGGATCATCAAGCACCATTAGTTTCTCGTATTCCGCAAGGCTTTCTTCTATATTAGAAATGGATTGCTGCTCATCTTTCGAAAGAGTGGCCATCTTGCTATCATCCATTTCGAGTACATAGGCATAGCTTAAAGCTGACAAATGCTGAACATGATAGTTCATTTCATTTACGATGGCTAGACTCGGCATCCAGTTTGATGTAATAAAGGTCGTATTTCGATCCATACTCCTCATTCCGGTAAAACCAATCGCAGCTACTGCAAACAAAAGGATAAATACGAAGGTAAAGCTTGAAAATAATTTTTGTCCTATGTTCATTTGCATAATTTTCTCTCCTATTCTCTTTTTCGTTTCACTGCACTCATTATAGGTGATAGTTATTAAATGGTTGTTTGATAAATCTTTATTTTGTATTTCAAATCTAATAAATTATGTAGAAAAGACGACCTCTTCCCAATAAAAGCGGATAGGGGGCGTCTGTGAATTATTGCTATTAAGAGTTAACGCTTACGTCTGCTTTGTTGCCGAATTGCGGCTTTCGGCCGCTTCGCTTTTCGGCGAGGGCTCATTTTTTTACGGTTCATGCGTGCTGGCTTGACACTCTTTTTGCGCGTTCCTTTTCGCAGCCGGAGGACCCGCTTGCGCGTTCGTTTTCTGCGCCTGCTTGGGATCGGGCGCATTGGAGGGGGAGCGCTTGGTGCGGGAGGCTGTTCGACAGGCGCCGGATGCACAAGCTCGGGAGGCGCGGGAGTTGCGACGGGCTCGGTTTCGGGAGCTTTAGCGGAGCCGGCGGACGCGGCGGTTTCCCGGGCTTCTTCCTGCTGCGGCTCGGCTGTGCGGTCTGTCAGAGCCCGCAGCTTACCGTCAAGCTCGATCAGCGCCTTGCCCTTCACCGGATGAACCCAGTAATAATGAGGGTTATCCTTATACGGCAGAACGCTGGCGAAGGTCACGTCGCCTCCCCAGTGCACAAGGTCGTTATACAGACTTCCCTCCGGATATTCGCTGACTCTGCCTCCGCAAGCCTGCGCCATCGTGGCAAAGAACACTTCCTCCAAGGCGAACGCCTCTGAACGTTCAAGCAGCTGCTCCACAACGACCGAATCGGCATGCGCGAGCATGCGTTTGACGATGTCACGCTTGTAGATTTGTCCGGGGTTAAAATAACTGATGAAGGAATCTTGACCAAATACAGGCTGCCAGCGAGGCCATTCTTTGAACATATTGCGGATGGGCAGCGAATCGGGATTGTCCTCGGAAGTATGAAGCCTCCAGCCCATGCAGTCCGATTGATCCATCACCTCGTCCAGGAACGATTTGAATCCATGTTTGAAGAACAGGACATCATGATCCACATTCATGACATACTCGTATTCAGCCCCGATCTCTTCGAGCCATTGCATGATTTCCCATAAATAGGGTGTTAAATGACCATAGCGCAAGGGGTGGCTAAGCGGGAAATGAAACACACGCAGCTGTTTGGCGAAGTCCCGGTTAGCGCCGCCATTGTAAAGGATAATGCCGGCCTCCGGGACAAAATAGCGGATATTCGCGATTTGGGCAGCCAAGGCCGCTTCATCTTGATGCGCAAGCAGGGCAATTATAAGCTTTTTTCGGGCAAGCCGTCGATAGGAAGGGAGAAGTGGCTTCAATGGCGCACACCACCTTATTTGTTCTTCGCTTAGCTTATTCATTCTGCCGGAAAATGTGAGCCTTCATGCACTGCGGATAAGGTATTTATTGGAAGCGGGCCGCTGCCTGGCATTCCCACTTGCCGCTGACGCGCATATGCTAATGAAGTATTGTCAACGCGGAAGGAGGGGAACCATTTTGCAGGAACGGATCACTTCAATCTTGGCGCACATGGCCAAGGCGCAGCATGAGATGGCCCGCACGCTGGAAGCCAAACGCGCCGTTGTTGCGCACATGGCGATGCTGGTGGAGCAAATTCCTGACCAGCATCCTTCTTTCGGTGAGATCGATGCCCTCATGGAGCATTCGCTTGAGGTAACGAAGGGAATAAGCAGCTACTTGAACAGCCTGGCGGATCTGGAGGATGCATTAGCCGACAACTTGGCGCCGATCCTCAAGATGATGAAAGAGCAGCCTGGCGAAGAATAGTGTGAACAGGAGTGAGGGGATTGGACCGAACGGAAAGTTATTTATCCATTCTCGATGCTGCGGCCAAAATACAATTGAATGTGGCGCTAATCCTGGAAGCCAAGGCGCTGCACGCAGAGAAATCGCGGAATTGGATCTGTCATCATCTATCCACAGCCGCTTACGAGAACAATGCCGATCATATTAAAAAAACGAGTGAAATCCACGAGCAGCTCATCGCGGTGATCGACGGTATTACCAAGATGGAGGTCGCATTTGCCAAAAATTTGAACCTCCTTATCGGTCAAGAGGAAGAGGCGGCCTCGAACACGGGCGTCGGCGGAGGGCTTGGCGATATGTTCAATTTGGGCGGTGGCATTGGAAACGGATTCGACAAATGAGAGCGGACGAAAGAGAACAATGGATCCGCCTCGACGTGCTGGAGTCATTAGCGCGCAGCCAGCGCGCCCTGGCTCTCATTATGGAGAGTGTGGCGGCATCGGTGGAAGCCTCGCCGCCGCTCGCCAGACACATAGCCGGGAATCTGGAGGCCATTGTGAAGTATCAGCGGATTCTGACAAGCAAGCTGACAGGTGTCCCGATCCGTATCCGACGCAGCGGGACACCGGCTCGTCCCTGGTTGAATCCGCAGCCAGACATCTATAAGGCAGCGAAACACAAACCCCTCACCTAATGACAGGGATTAGGCGAGGGGTTTGTGTTTGCGTGTATGAACAGCGTATGACCATGTCCTTCTTTTTACCATCAGCGATTTCATCAATCTCAGGCGGGATATTCGCCAAATTTCAGCCAAGCTGGGTAGCCGCATATGAATCCGCCAATAGGTGTTCATAGTATGGAAGCAGGCGATTCGTTGTTTAGTCCTACGATGAAAGGAGTGAAGGTGGAATGCGTATAAGGAACAAAACCGCCAAGACCCTGCGACCTTCGACATCGGCACGCAAACGGCCGCTTAAAACCAAAGCCACAGTCAAGCTGCGGCGGGGCACGGGCAGACGGAAGCCGCTCCAGCGTCTTGGCATCAAGGCCAGATATAGGCGGAAGAGAAGACTGCGGCTGCGGCGCAGACGCGGGGGACTTTGGTCGAGAAGAAGGAGAGGCAGACGCTTCCGTTCTCTGCGGGCGTTGAAGCTGCGGAGAAGAAGACGCCTTCTGCGGAGCAGGCTGAGGAAGGCCGTCCCCGCTCCGCCAGGCCCGCCAGACCCCTATGCGGGAGCTGAGCCGGGACTCAACCTGATCGGCTATATACGCACGGAAATTGGTCTGGGGGAAGCGAGCCGGTTAATGGCCCGAGCTTTTGAGGCGGCCGCCTTGCCTTTCGGCATCGTTAATTTCGCCGATCCAGGTGCGAGGTTAGCGAGAAATGAGGACATGTCATGGGCGTATAAAGAAATGGACCATAACCCTTATAAAGTTAACCTTTTTCATTTGAATGCCCCTAATCTGCGTGCTGCGTACGATCATCCGTTCCATCCGCTCGGCAAGGAGCTGTTCCACAATCGCTTCAATATCGGCTATTGGGCCCGGGAGCTGCCTGAGTTTCCGGATGCCTGGTGCAACAGCTTCGAGCTTGTCAACGAGGTATGGGCGCCATCGCAATTTATTGTGAATGCTGTGCAGACGAAGTCGCCGCATCCAGTTATCCGCATTCCGCATGCTGTCCATGTGGAGAATTCGGAAGCGGTGGACCGCGGAGCATTCGGCTTGCCGGACGGCCAGTTCCTCTTCTTGACGATGTACGACACGCACAGCTTGAAGGAGCGGAAGAACCCGTATGGGGCCATTCATGCTTTTAAACGGGCCTTCTCACCAAAAAACCGTTCGGTCGGCCTCGTCGTCAAAGTGAATAATCCCAAATCGAATCCCGGAGATCTCGAATGGATCAGGCAGCAAACCGCCGGTTACAGCAATATTTATTTAATTACCGAGATTTTAGGGCGTCAACAAGTGGATTTGCTCATTAATTCGACGGATTGCTTTGTTTCCTTGCATCGCGCGGAAGGATTCGGCCTCGTGCTGGCGGAGGCGATGTATTTGGGCAAGCCGGTCATCGGCACGAATTGGTCGGGCAATACGGATTTCATGAACGAAGGAAACTCCTGTCCGGTGAACTACAACCTGGTTCAAGTCGGTCATGATATCGGACCGTATCAGGCGCACCAGCAATGGGCGGAACCGGATTTGAACCATGCGGCAGCGTACATGCGTAAGTTAGTTCGCGATCCGGCTTGGAGGGCCGAGATCGCTCATAACGGTAAGCATACGATCCATGCCGAATATTCGCCGGCCGTTGTCGGCCAGCGCGTGCGGGATCGCTTGACGGAGCTTGGCCTTCTGTAGGCGGGGCGTATGAAAAAAGCGCAGAATACGTTCGCCAGCCGGCGTTCGTTCCTGCGCATCGTATTATTTCGTCGTCGCGTATGTAACCGCATCACGCCTGAAATGAATGGCAACATCTTTTCCGTTATTTTTCAACTTTTCCTCAATCCGCTTCAAAATCAAGGACGACGTATGGTCGGTCACATGCGCGCCTGTCAGATCGAGTGTGAGCTTGCGGTAATTGCCTTCCACTTCAATGTTGTCCAGCAGTTCATTGGCGCTTAAGAAGAACAGGGGACCGCGTATGCGGATCACATGCTCTTGGCCGCTCTGCTCCTTGATGACCTCTACACGTGAGGCCGACTTATACGCATAGATGAGCGCGCTCAGAAGGACGCCGAGCAGAACGCCGATCGCCAGATCGTGTGTATAGACGACAACGGCGACAGTTGCGAGCATCACGAAAACCTCATTCTTCGGAAGTTTGGGTATCTGCTTCAAATAGTTCCAGTCAAAAATTTCGTAGCAGACCATCATCATCACGCCGACCAGCGCAGCCATCGGAATCAAGCTGACATATGTACCGAACAGCTGAATCAGAAGCAGCAAGGACAGCGCCGCGGTGAGTGTCGAGATCCGTCCCCGTCCGCCGAGCTTCACGTTAATAGCCGATTCAGCGACCAGCGCGCAGCCCGCCATTCCGCCGAAGAAGCCGGTGATGATGTTGGCGATGCCTTGACCGCGGATTTCTTTGTCACGGCTTGTTTTGGTATGTGTCATATCATCGACGATCGCCTGCGTGAGCAATGTCTCGGAATAACCGACGATAGCCAGAGATAGCGCATAAGGGAAAATAATCCACAAGGTTTCCCAGGTAAATGGAATGCTCGGAATTAGAAAACTTGGCAGGGACGGTGTAATTTCAGCAATTTCCCCGACGGTGCGAATCGGAAGGTGCCAGATCAGCGAAATGACCATCATCGCAATGATAGCTACAAGCGGTGACGGGACTTTCCGGGTCAAGCGCGGGAACACGTAAATGATGACGAGCGTGCCGGCAACCATTGCATACATCGGCCATGATTCGCCTTGGAAGTTGCGCAGCTGTGCCAGGAA
>Ga0209566_100233_pt1 | contig 53840 bp, 48 predicted proteins | sample Araplavi_mTSA_r2_2_FD_184287 | JGI IMG/M metagenome (GOLD analysis project Ga0209566, IMG submission 184287) | Arabidopsis root microbial communities from North Carolina, USA - plate scrape CL_Cvi_mTSA_r2 (SPAdes) (version 2) | ecosystem: Host-associated > Plants > Roots > Endosphere | place...
AAGGGCGGGCATTTCGCGGCATGGGAGGAGCCGGAGTTGTTCGCGCGTGAAGTGCGTGCCGGGTTCCGGCCGTTGCGGCGCGTGTAAGCGAGGGAGGACGGGCGAACGCGGGCCGGTGCGGATGCGGCCGGCGTTTGCTTCCGTCGTGCACGTTCCCGAATTCACCGTAGCGTCGTTATTGCCGCCGGCGTTACCCGTCAAAGCGGCCGTTTTACAGCAGAAACGGCACGGCGCTTCCGTTCACGATTGAATGACATATCGATGAACCAGCCCCCTTCTGGAAGAAACATTCCATCGTAATTATTTGATTAAAAAGCGATTTTGATAAAAATCAAAATATGTCGCGTGAATTGCCTGATGTATTGAAACCCTCAATACAATGATTCGCGACTGCACCTGAGTGCGGACGGATCATCCTGTTTATTGGCACGCGGCAAAAAGCCGAATCGGCTTTTTCACGGTTTCGCCCGGTGAAAAAATACGACCCGAGGTTTCGCGATGACGAATAACGACGTGCGCGAGTCACGCATGGCTTGCGATGGCATGCGCCCGCTTGAAGGTCGAAGAGGCATCGTCGTCGGCCTGGCGAACGAGCAGAGCATCGCGTGGGGATGTGCGCGCGCCTTTCATGCAGCGGGTGCCGAGCTGGCGGTGACCTGGCAATCCGACCGGGCGTTGCCGTACATCGAGCCGCTGCTCGACCAGCTGAAGCCGGCGATTGCGATGCCGCTCGACGTGAGCCGGGCCGACCAGATGCGCGAGGTGTTCGACACGATCGGCGAACAGTGGGGCGGCCTCGATTTTCTGTTGCATGCCGTTGCCTATGCACCCAGGGCCGATCTGCACGGGCGGGTCGTCGACAGTTCGCCGGAAGGGTTCGCCCTCGCGATGGATACCTCCTGCCACTCGTTCATCAGGATGGCGAAACTGGCCGAGCCGTTGATGACGTCCGGTGGAAGCCTGATGGCGATGACCTATATCGGTGCCGACCAGGTCATCGCGGAGTACGGCGTGATGGGCCCGGTCAAGGCGGCGCTGGAGGCCACCGTCCGATACCTCGCTGTCGAGCTGGGGCCGGCCGGCATTCGCGTGCATGCGGTGTCGCCCGGCGCACTGGCCACGCGGGCGGCCTCCGGGCTGCCGAACTTCGATCACCTGCTTGACGACACCGCCCGGCGTGCGCCATTGCGCCGGCCGCTCGACATCGACGACGTCGGTGCACTGTGCACCTTTCTCGCCAGCGATGCCGCACGCGCGATGACCGGCGGTATTCACTACATCGACGCGGGGATGCACGTGCTCGGCTGACGCGAGGCGGCCGCTCCCGGAATGCGTCGAGATTCACCTTGCCCCTCTGGAGAACAGTGTTATGGATGCTGCCACGCAACTGGCGCGCAGTCATGAGATCGCCACGGAGATTGTCCACGTCCTGCAAAAGCGCACGCAGCACGCGCTGGAACAGTACGGGAAACGGTTGGGCGAAGCACTCGACGGCAGCGACGCCCCCGGCCAGGAGCCGGGCGTCGCCCCGTTTGCCATGCCGTTCTCGCCGCTGAGCGCGTGGCATTACGCGGTCGACGCCGCACAGCGCGCGCTGCTGTTCTGGGACACGCTGCGCGAGCGCGGCACGCAATATGTCGAGCGCATGGCCGAGGGGCTCAAGCCGGTGCTGCATTTCGACTACGACGTCGTGCTCGACGGCCGGCAGTTCGCACGGCCCGTCAATTACGCGCTCGTTCACATCCAGCCGCCGGATGGCGTGATCGTCGACGCCGGCAAGCGGCCCTACCTGATCATCGATCCGCGCGCGGGGCACGGCCCCGGTATCGGCGGCTTCAAGGACGATTCGCAAGTCGGCGTGGCGTTGCGCGCGGGGCATCCCGTGTATTTCGTCGTGTTCTTCCAGGAGCCCGAGCCCGGCCAGACGTTGCTCGACGTGTGCGCCGCGGAACAGGCGTTCGTGCGGAAAGTGCGGGAGCTGCATCCGGACAGCCTCAAGCCGGCCATCGTCGGCAACTGCCAGGGCGGCTGGGCCGCGATGATGCTCGCGAGTTCGTCGGCGGACGATACGGGCCCGATCGTCATCAACGGCGCCCCGATGTCGTACTGGAGCGGCGCGTGGAGCGACGGGCCCGGCGACAATCCGATGCGCTATGCCGGCGGCATACTCGGCGGCACGTGGCTCGCGTCGTTCGCGTCGGACCTGGGCAACGGCAAGTTCGACGGCGCCTATCTCGTGCAGAACTTCGAGAACCTGAACCCGGCGAACACGTTGTGGGACAAGTATTACCACGTGTACGACCACATCGACACCGAGCCGCCGCGCTTCCTCGAGTTCGAGCGCTGGTGGGGCGGCTACTACCTGATGAACCGCGACGAGATCGAATGGATCACGCGCAACCTGTTCATCGGCAACAAGCTCTGGTCCGGCGAAGTGAAAGACGGATCGGGCAAGGCGTTCGACCTGCGCGAGATCCGCTCGCCGATCATCCTGTTCGCGTCGATGGGCGACAACATCACGCCGCCGCAGCAGGCGTTCAACTGGGTCACGGACATCTACGGCAGCACGGAGGAGATCAAGTCGCGCGGGCAGGTCATCATCGGGTTGGTGGAAGAGGACGTGGGGCATCTCGGCATCTTCGTGTCCGGCAAGGTCGCGAAGAAGGAGCACGCGCAGATCGTCAGCGTGCTGGATGCCGTCGAAACGCTGCCGCCCGGCCTCTATGCGATGTCGATCGAGGAGGTAAAGGGCGCCGACGGGAAGGTCACGTACGACGTCACCTTCGCCGAGCACCGTCTGGAAGAGATCGCGCAATACTTCAACCGCTTCGGGCGCAAGGACGAGCAAGCGTTCGAGGCCGTCGCCGCGTTGTCCGAATTCACGCAGCGCGCGTATGAACTGTTCATGCAGCCATACGTGCAGCAGGCATCGAACGAGACCACGGCGCACCTGTTGCGCGACTTTCATCCGCTGCGCTTCCAGCGCTGGGCGTTTTCGGACCTGAATCCCTGGCTTCGCTGGCTGAAGCCCGCCGCCGACACGGTCAGGGCCCACCGCCAGCCGGCCGACGATATCGAGCCGTGGCGCAAGCTCGAACGGCGTGGCTCGGATATCGTCAGCGCGTCGCTCGATTGTTTCCGCGCGATGCGCGATGCAAGCATCGAGTCGCTGTTCTTCTCGCTGTACACCCAGCCGGCCATGCTTCATTTCGGGGAGCAGTATCGCGACCGTCACGCGGCTGCGCCGGCGGCGGCGGACCCTCGCGACCTGCCGTTCGTGAAGGCGGCGCTCGCGTCGATCGAGCGTGGCGGCTACACCGAAGCGGTTGCGCGCGCGGCGTTTCTGCTCGAGCGCAGCGGCGAACCGTTTCCGCTGGCGCAGCTTGCGACCGAGCGCGAGCTTGCCGAAACCTACGCCGAATACCTGCCGAACCTGCCGCCCGACCAGTGGCGGCGCATCTATGGCGAGCAGGAGATCATCGCGACTTACGCGCCCCAACAGGCCGTCGCCGCGCTGCCGGTGCTGCTTGCCCGGCCGGAGGACCGCCAGCGGCTGCTGACGCTGCTGGACAAGCTGCTGGGCGACGCGCGCGTGCAAAGCGCGTCGGTGAGCGAGCAACAGTGGGCGGCGCTGCAACGCATTCGCGCGGTACTGGGTGCGCCGCCTGCCACGCTACCGGCCAGGGGGCCGCTGGCGACACTCGAACGCGTGCAGTGACGGACAGCGAGGAACCGCAATGGAAACCCGACACGAGAAATATCGCCGCCTCATCGAACACTGCCAGGCGCTCGCGCCGATGCCGACGGCCGTCGCGCATCCGTGCGATCGAAGCTCGCTCGAGGGCGCGCTGGAGGCGGCGCGCAAGGGGCTGATCGAGCCGATCCTGGTCGGCCCGCGTGCGCGTATCGAAGCGACCGCCGCGGAGTTGCAGCTACCGATCGGCGACTACGAGATCGTCGATGCGCCGTACAGCGAGGCGTCGGCAGCGGCGGCGGTGCGGCTCGTACGCGACGGCCGCGCGTCCGCGCTGATGAAGGGCAGCCTTCACACCGACGAACTCATGGCCGAAGTGGTGCGGCACGATTCCGGGTTGCGCACGGGCCGGCGCATCAGCCATTGCTTCGTGATGGACGTGCCCGCGCACGCCGATCCGCTGATCGTGACCGACGCGGCGATCAATATCGCGCCGACGCTCGAGGAAAAGGTCGACATCCTGCAGAACGCGATCGATCTCGCGCATGCGCTGGATTTTCCGCAGGTTCGCGTGGCGATCCTCTCGGCCATGGAGACGGTCAACCCGAAAGTGCCGTCGACGCTCGAAGCCGCCGCGCTGTGCAAGATGGTGGATCGGCGGCAGATCACCGGCGCGCTCGTCGACGGCCCGCTGGCGCTCGACAACGCGATCGATCCCGAAGCCGCGCGCATCAAGCAGATCGATTCACCGGTGGCCGGGCACGCGAACGTGCTGATGGTGCCGAACCTCGAAGCGGGCAACATGCTCGCCAAGAGCCTGTCGTTCCTGGCCGGCGCGGATGCGGCGGGCATCGTGCTCGGCGCGCGCGTGCCGGTCATCCTGACGAGTCGTGCCGATTCGTTGATTACCCGGCTGGCTTCCTGTGCCGTCGCGATGCTCGTCGCGAACGTGCAGCGCGAAGCGGCCCGGCGCGCGGGGTGACGCCATGGCAGACGTGATTCTGGTGTTGAATGCCGGCTCGTCGAGCATAAAGTTTTCCGCATTCGACGTGCACGGCGACACGCTCGGCCTGATCGTGCATGGCCAGGTCGAGGGCCTGTACACGGCCACGGCGCACTTCAGTGCCGTCGACCGCCACGCGGAGCGTCACGAACGGCAATGGGCCGGCGGCGATACGTTCGGCCATCAGGAAGGGCTCGAGCAGATCGCCGCGTTCCTGGGCGCGCATCAGGAAGGGCACCGTCTCGCGGCGGTGGGCCATCGCGTCGTGCACGGCGGGCAACGCTTCAGCGGCCCGGTGCGCGTCACGCCCGAGATCGTGGCCGAGCTGGAGAAACTGACCCCGCTCGCGCCGTTGCATCAGCCGCACAACCTGACGCCGATTCGTATCCTCGAAACGATGCAGCCCGGCGTCGAGCAGGTGGCCTGCTTCGACACGGCGTTCCACTGCACGCAGCCCGCGGTGACCCAGGCGTTCGCGCTGCCCGCGTCGATCACCAGCCGGGGCGTGCGCCGTTACGGTTTTCACGGGCTCTCGTACGAGTACATCGCGAGCGTGCTGCCCGACGTCGCGCCGGCGGCGGCGCGCGGGCGCACGGTCGTCGCCCATCTCGGCAACGGCGCGAGCATGTGCGCGCTCGTGGCAGGCAAGAGCGTCGCGAGCACGATGGGGTTCACGGCGCTCGACGGGCTGCCGATGGGCACGCGTTGCGGCAGCCTCGATCCGGGCGTCGTGATCTTCCTGATGGAAGCGCTCGGGATGGACGTGCGCGCCGTCGAGGATCTGCTCTATCGGCGTTCCGGGTTGCTCGGCGTGTCCGGCCTGTCGAGCGACATGCGCACCCTGCTCGCGAGCGACGATCCGCACGCGCGCTTCGCCATCGAGCTGTACGTCTACCGCATCGCGCGCGAACTCGGTTCGCTTGCGGCCGCGATGGAGGGCATCGACGCCGTCGTGTTCACGGCGGGGATCGGCGAGCACGCGGCGGCGATTCGCGAAGGGGTGCTGCGCCGCGCGGCGTGGCTCGGCGTCGAGATCGATGTCGACGCGAACGGCACGGACGGGCCGCTGATCACGACGGCATCGAGCCGCGTATCGGCGTGGGTGATCCCGACCGACGAAGAGCTGATGATCGCGCGCCATACGCACCGGCTGATCGGGTGACGGGCGAACGAGCAAGGAATCCTCATGGCTGAACTACTGCTGGTCAATGTCGAAGAACACGCGCGCGACGACGAGGTCGGCGCGTTCCTGGCGCGGCATGGATTCCCGCTGTTCGATGCGATCGAGCGCGTGCCGGCCGGGATCGGCACCCCCATCGCGCTGCTCCGGTTCGACACGCTGTCGTCGGTGGCGCTTTACACGCTGCGCGCCCGGATCGATCACATCTCGTGGCGGGGCCGCTCGATTCGCGCGCATATCCTGCCGGACCGGAAGGACTGAACGGCTGCGTGCAGCGGCGTGGTTCGAGCGGTGAATGCGGTCCGGCCGGCATGCGGCCTGTGTTCATCGGCGGGGTGGGGCGGTCACCTTCAGATGATCCGGCACGTGCCGTGTACGTCCCTCAGCCACGTGAGAAGCGTCATCGCGGCATAGACACAAGGCAGCACGATCAAAAATCGACGCCACGTGACCTTGAAACGCGGAAGCCGCCGGACGACCGCGGCGAGCGCGATGCAGGCAACCAGCCCGACCGGAAAAATGTTCCAGTTGTCCCTGAAGGCGGCAAAAACGAAAGCCGCCGTGACAAACACGACCCAGACGACGGCACCGCCAAGCGTGTCGCAGTAGGCGGTGGCGTATCCGGAGAACCACGCGAGCAGGAGCGCCGCAAGCCCGAACGCGGTCAGGATGGTCGCGAGCCAGAGCGGCGGCCCGTTCGTGCCCGCCTGTCGCACGGGAGCGTCTTGTTCGTCGGCATCGGTCAAATTGGTCACCTGCAATCGGGCGGGTTGTCACGGCAAGCGGCGTAGTATCGCCGCGTTTCGGCGCCGAAGCGAGAGGCGGTGCGTGGCCACGCCATCGCCGGGGCAGGCCGGCGCGTGGCACATGGCCCCCTGCGAACCCGCATTCCCGCCCGATTTTTGAATCGTCGTGTGTCGTGTTCGCCGACAGATACGTTGGGATACAAAGCCTCGCCAGGGCTCGGGTATAAAACCGGTGAAGCGATTCACACGGCGGCGCGATGCCATGCACCGCTGCTGAGAATGCGGATTCCCGAGTGCCCGCACGTGCCGCGGGTCACCTTCCTTAGCGATCGACACTGGAGAACGAGCCATGCCCGAAACCGTGAACACCCGCCGCCGCCTGATCCTGGGTACGACGCTGGCGAGCCTCAGCCTCGCCGACCTCGGCTTCAGCGCCCTGGCGCACGCGCAGTCGGCGCCCGATGCAGCGCCTGCGAAGCGCGCGGCCGGCGTCGCGTCGCTGGGCACGATCCACCAGATCGACGCGGGCGTGCTCAACGTCGGGTATGCGGACCTCGGGCCGAAGAACGGCCCGGTCGTGTTCCTGCTGCACGGCTGGCCGTACGACATCTATAGCTATGCGGAAGTCGCGCCGCTGCTCGTCGCGGCCGGCTATCGCGTGATCGTGCCTTACCTGCGCGGCTACGGGTCGACGACGTTCCGCTCGGCCGACACGGTGCGCAACGGCCAGCAGGCCGTGACGGCCGTCGACATCGTTGCGCTGATGGATGCGCTGAAGATCGACCGCGCGGTGTTCGGCGGCTACGACTGGGGCGCGCGCACGGCCGACATCATCGCGGCGCTGTGGCCGCAGCGCGTGAAGGCGCTGGTGTCGGTGAGCGGCTACCTGATCGGCAGCCAGGAGGCGAACCGCAAGCCGCTGCCGCCGCAGGCCGAATTCCAGTGGTGGTATCAGTTCTACTTCACGACCGAGCGCGGCGCGCTGGGCTACGCGGCGAACCGCGATGCGTTCAACAAGCTGATCTGGCAGCTCGCATCGCCGAAATGGCAGTTCTCCGACGAAACCTACGCGCGCACGGCCGCGTCGTTCCAGAACCCCGATCACGTGGCCGTCGTGATCCACAACTATCGCTGGCGTCTCGGGCTCGCGAAGGGCGAGGCGCAATACGACGACCTCGAGCGGCGCCTTGCGGCCGGCCCTGCGATTACGGTGCCGACGATCACGATGGAAGGCGATGCGAACGGCGCGCCGCATCCGGAGCCGGCCGCGTACGCGAAGAAGTTCACCGGCAAGTACCAGCACCGCACGATCACCGGCGGCATCGGCCACAACCTGCCGCAGGAAGCGCCGCAGGCGTTCGCGGATGCGATCCTGCAAGTGGAGCACCTGTGATGCGGGCGCGCATGGGTGGAGTGCGCCGCGGGTTCGTCGCGGGCGTGCTGCTGGCCGGCGCGTGGTCGGCGAGCGGCCCGGCCGCATTCGCGGAGCAGCCGAAGCCGGCTGCTGCCGCCGCGTCGCCGATTTACGGCGTGACGATCCCGCCCGGCTACCGGAAGTGGGAAATGGTCGCCCCGGCCGAAGAAGCCGCGCCGCTCGATGAACTGCGTGTCGTGCTCGGCAATCCCGTCGCGATCCGTGCGCTCGAGCAGGCGACACTGCCGTTTCCGGACGGCACGATCCTGGTGAAACTCGCGTACAAGCGCAAGCAGTCCGACGAGTTCGCGCCGGCGACGGTGCCCGGACAGGCGACGACCGTGCAGGTGATGGTGAAGGACTCGCGCCGCTATGCGTCGACGGGCGGCTGGGGCTTCGGGCGGTTCATCAACGGCGTGCCGGCCGATATCGGCCAGCATCAGACGTGCTTTGCGTGCCACCAGGCGCGGGTGAAGAATCACGACTACGTGTTCACGCGGCTGGCGCCGTGACGTACCCGGTTCGATGTGTTCGACGGAAAGGCGTGCCGTGCGTGGCACGCCTTTTTTCATGGTGGGTGTGCTTTCGTGGAGAACGTCAGCGGAGCGGGCCATGAACGATGCGGTAGCCCGGTTTGTATCGCACTGTATCTGCGGCCGTTCCTGAAAAACTGGCATGCAGAAAGCCCCGGTTCCGGAAACATGCCGGATACGTGGGCGGGTTCTACTGTCGACATGCAGGAAACGTTCGATGCCAGACGATCTGGATCGGATGCCGAATGATCGACCGACCTACTTCCTTCAAGGAGAACCCTCATGAAAGCCGCTCGCATCCTCGCCGTTGCCGTCCTCGCCGCCATCCCCGCCCTGTCGTTTGCCGACACCGGACACGGCCTCACGCGTGCCGACGTGCGCGCCGAACTCGTCCGCCTGGAACAGGCCGGCTACAACCCGGCGCGTAGCGAACCGCATTACCCGGAAGACGTCGCCGCCGCGCTGCAGGTCGCGCGTTCCGACCAGAACGGCCCGTCGAAGTCGCAAGGCGACAACGTGGCCGACGCATCGACGCGCGCCGGCCATCGCGGCGCGGCGCAAGCGCATTCCGCGCCGAACGCTTACGACGACCTGTACGCGCATTCGTGATCCGGAGCCGAGCCTGCCTCGTGCGCAGGCGCAGCCGCTACCGCGGCACGTTCAAACAACACAACAGAGCAAGGAGTAAAACGATGGCCGGTTTGATGAAACGCGTTCTGGTGTCCGCCGCCGTGATCGGCGGACTGTTCGGTGCGGTCGCGGCGCAGGCTGCGCAGAAGGACGACCTGAAAGGCACGAACGTCGTGCTCGTGCACGGCGCATTCGCCGACGGGTCGAGCTGGAACCGCGTGATTCCGCTGCTCGAGGCGCGCGGGCTGCACGTGGTGTCGGTGCAGAATCCGCTGAGCTCGCTCGCCGACGATGCAGCCGCGACGAAGCGCGCGATCGACGAGCAGAAGGGGCCGGTCGTGCTGGTCGGCCATTCGTGGGCCGGCGTCGTGATCAGCGACGCGGGCAACGACGACAAGGTGAAGTCGCTCGTGTACGTCGCCGCGTTCGCACCCGACAACGGCCAGTCGATCGCGGACGTCACGCAGGGGCTGCCGGCACCCGCATGGGCCGGCGAACTGCGCAAGGACGCGGGCGGCTTCGCCACGTTGTCGGACAAGGCGATCGCGCAGGATTTCGCGCCGGACCTGCCGCCCGCGCAGCAGCGCATCGTCGCGGCGACCCAGGGGCCGTGGTACGGCGGGTGCATTTCGGAGAAGGTCACGCAAGCCGCGTGGCATGTGAAGCCGTCGACGTTCGTCGTCGCGACGCAGGACAGGATGATCGATCCGAATCTGCAGGAAACGATGGCGAAGCGGATCGGCGCGACGGTCGCGCGGGTGAACGGCAGCCACGTGTCGATGCTGAGCCAGCCGAAGGCCGTGGCCGACGCGATCATCGCGGCGGCGGAACGCGCGAAGCAGGATGCGCAGTGAACGTGATCGGCCACGATTGAGCCGCTGATTCGGCGGGCCAACGAACGGCACGTGGTCGACTCGCAGCGAGTCGACTACGTGTGCGATTTTCGGTCAGGTCGGTTGCTTCAGACGGACCGGCCGGACGTCGTCCTTCTTCAGCACGACGCAATTCCGCCCGGCGTCGAGGGCCTTGTTCCTGGCACGCTGGAGGTCGCTCGGGTCGCTTGAGAACCTGTCATCGGGCGCGTCGGTGACGCCAGGACGAAATTCGCCGGCACACAGCAGACGGATATCACCGAATGCATATCGGACATACGCGTGGATGATTTTCGGTTCAGACGATGCGACCGGAATGCCTACGCGCTCGAGGCTGGAGCGGGCATCCGGCTTGAGCAGTTCGAAATCCTGGGGCGCTATGCTGAAAACGCCGGTCTTTTCCAGTGCACGAGTGCCGATGCCGGTGGAGAACGACGTCAGGGACCACATGACCAGCACATAGAACACGAAGCAGATGCCGACGGCGAGATACTTGACGGCCATGGTCGCCGGCTTGTTGCGGGCAGCCATGCCGATCGCCATCAGACCCGGAAGGAAGCCGGCGAGCGTAAGCGGAAGGAGGACAACGAGCGCTGAAAAGGCCTTCGCGTTCGTACTCATGTCGCCGGCGAACGATTCCATGGTCAGGAATCCGCCGCTGCTCGCGATGGCGGCGATGGTAATGAACAGGGCCAGTCCCGCGGCTTTACCCAGGATCCGCCCCTTTCCGTTCGCCATCGTCACCTTGTCGCGGCGCCACCCGACAAGCGTCGCTACGATGCCGAATGCGAAGGTTCCCAGTAGAAGAAGCCAGATCGGCAAATTCTCGGTCAGGATCGATGCCGCGATGACCATTGCCATCCAGGCCCCTACCGTTGCCAGTATGACGATCGACGTACTCCGGGAGAGCACGCGCACGTCTTTGTCGACGACGAGAAGAAACAGCAGAAAGATCGATGGTGCGCACAGAGCGAACAGCAGCGCGGACACCAGCAGCAGTGTGCCGATCAGTAGTGCGAGCAGTCCGGATGTCGACGAGATCGAATCGAGAAACAACGTGTGCCAGCCGATCCGGTTGAGGTAGAGCCACAGCGTCAGTCCCGGAAGGACGAGCAGCAGTAGCGAGAATTTGGCGATCAGCTCGGCGGTGTCCTTGCCGTAATCGAGAAACGTCTTGAAGCGTTCCAGGAAAACGCTCCATGGAATCGCGGATGTTGGTGTGCTCATGTTGGCCCTCTGTATTGTTTTGCAACCTGAATTCTACGGTGTGATCCCGCGCCTCCAGGTGTCATGCACATTGGCGTTCCGACTGTCCATGGTTCGAACAAGGCGTTCGCTCGGCCCGCTACGCATCCCGCGATGCCGGTCCGCATTCTTGCCGACTGTCATGCGTCGGTCATTCCAGACCTCTCCCGACGCAATTGCATTCCCCGCAACGCTGATTAGGAAATGAATTTTTATTGGTTCAGCTTCCCCGGCCGCCCTCGCATAGTGGCGCTGACGGCTATAGACAGCACGCAAGCTGCAACGGCCGAATTCCCGGTGTTTTTGTTCATACGAATCCGCGAAAACAAGGAAGTGTCATGACGGTTGAACTGGAAGAACGAACTGCCGCGCAGCAGGCGCTCGAAGACGCGCGCGCGGCCGCTGCGGCGGCCGGTACGCCCTATGCGGGCGGTGTCGCGCCGGAAGTCGCGTGGGCGCTGTTCTCGTCCGGCGATGCGCTGCTGGTGGACGTGCGCACCGCCGAGGAACGGAAATTCGTCGGCCACGTGCCGGAATCGCTGCACGTGCCGTGGGCGACCGGCACGAGCCTGACGCGCAATCCGCGCTTCGTGCGCGAACTGGAAGCGAAGACGGGCAAGGCGGCCGTCGTGCTGCTGTTGTGCCGTAGCGGCAACCGCTCGGCGCAGGCGGCCGAGGCCGCGACGAAGGGAGGCTTCACGCAGGTATTCAACGTGCTCGAAGGGTTCGAGGGCGACCTCGACGAACGGCAGCATCGCGGCGTCAGCAACGGCTGGCGCTTTCGCGGCCTGCCGTGGGCACAGGACTGATTCACGGCCGAGACAGGGAGAACGCAGCATGGCCGCATTCGACATCGACGACATCGTTCAATCGCTGCAGACCGTACGCCGTGCATGGCGCGAGAAGCAGCGGCGCTCGCTCGAACCGGGCGGGCGCGACCTGCCGGCGCGCGAAGCGCTTGCGCAGATCATCGGCGCGCTGAAGGGCGTGCTGTTCCCGATGCGGCTCGGGCCGCCCGAGCTGCGCCAGGAGAGCGAGAACTTCCACGTGGCCCACGCGCTCGACGCGGCGCTGAACGCGCTGCTCGCGCAGGTGAAGCTGGAATTGCGCTACGCGGCGCGGCAGCGCAATGCCGACGGGCCGGTCGATCATGTCGACGAAGTCGCGTCGACGGCCGTGCAGGCGTTCGCCGCGCGCCTGCCCGAGATCCGCCGGCTGCTCGACAGCGACGTGCTGGCCGCATTCCACGGCGATCCGGCGGCCGGCAGCGTCGACGAGGTGCTGCTGTGCTATCCGGGCATCCTCGCGATGATCCACCACCGGCTCGCGCACGAGCTGTACGGGCTCGGCCTGCCGCTGCTCGCGCGGATCATCGCCGAGCAGGCGCATGCGGAGACGGGCATCGACATTCATCCGGGCGCGCGCATCGGCGCGGGCTTCTTCATCGACCACGGCACCGGCGTCGTGATCGGCGAGACGGCGATCATCGGCGAGCGCGTGCGCGTGTACCAGGCCGTCACGCTCGGCGCGAAACGCTTTCCGCGCGACGCGGCCGGCCATCTCGAGAAAGGGCTCGCACGGCATCCGATCGTCGAGGACGACGTGGTGATCTACGCGGGCGCCACGATCCTCGGCCGCGTGACGATCGGGCGCGGCGCGGTGATCGGCGGCAACGTGTGGCTCACGCAGGACGTGCCGGCCGGCGAGAACATCACGCAGGCGGTGCTGCGCAGCGAAACGAACGCCACGCCGCGCGCGGCGGCGCGTGTCGCCTAGGAGGCGCGATGAGCGACCTCATCCATCACTTCGGCGCCAACGTGCGCAGGCTGCGCGAAGCGCGCACGTGGTCGCAGGAACAGCTGGCCGAGCATGCGGGGCTGAACCGTTCGTATGTCGGCGAGATCGAGCGCGGCGAGGCGATCGCGTCGATCGTCACGGCCGACAAGATCGCGCGCGCGTTCGACGTATCGATCTCGACGCTGCTGCCGGGCACGTTCGTCACCTGAGGCCGCCTCGTCACCTTTCCCTTTCGGTCGCACGCGACATGACGGCTATAGCATGTTGAGCCGGCAGGTGCGTGCTTCCGATAATCACCCAGCGTCATAAGCAATCCCGTTTTTCATCTTAAGAACCCGGAGCCACACATGTCGACCGTTGCAAGCGGCGCGGCTGCGCTGAGCGATCACGCCGCCCGCCAACTAGCGAACGCTACCAAGACCGTCCCCCAGCTTTCCACGATCACGCCGCGCTGGCTGACCCATCTGCTGCAATGGGTGCCGGTCGAGGCCGGCATCTATCGCCTGAACCAGGTGAAGAACCCGGAAGCCGTGCGTGCCGCATGCACGCAGCTCGAGGACGAAAGCGTGCTGCCGCAGACCTTCGTGCCGTACGAGGAACAGCCGCGCGAGTATTTCCTCAACGCGGTGAGCACGGTGCTCGACGTGCATACGCGGATCTCCGATCTTTACAGCAGTCCTCATGACCAGATCAAGGAACAGCTTCGCCTGACGATCGAGACGATCAAGGAGCTGCAGGAAAGCCAGCTGATCAACAACCCCGACTACGGGCTGCTCGCGAACGTGACCGACGACCAGCGGATCTTCCCGCTGACGGGCGCGCCGACGCCGGACGACCTCGACGAGCTGCTGACCAAGGTGTGGAAGGAGCCCGCGTTCTTCCTCACGCACCCGCTCGCGATCGCCGCGTTCGGTCGCGAATGCACGCGGCGCGGCGTGCCGCCGCCGACGGTCAGCCTGTTCGGCTCGCAGTTCCTGACGTGGCGCGGCATTCCGCTGATCCCGTCGGACAAGGTGCCGGTCGCGGACGGCAAGACCAAGATCCTGCTGCTGCGCGTCGGCGACAAGCGCCAGGGCGTGGTCGGCCTGTATCAGCCGGGTGTCGCGGGCGAGCAGGGTCCGGGCCTGTCGGTGCGCTTCATGGGGATCAACAACCAGGCGATCGCGTCGTACCTGATCTCGTTGTATTGCTCGCTCGCGGTCCATTCGCCGGATGCGCTGGCTGTCCTCGATGACGTCGAAATCGCCAAGTTCCATGACTATCCCGACACCTACCGTTAATCCCGGCCTGGCCGGCGGCGACGCGCATGCGCTGCCGCACGCGCCGTTGCCGGCCGGTTTGCCCGATCCCGCGACGCTTGCGCGGCTCGCGTCCGAGTTTTTCTCGACGCCGCCCGGGCAGGCCACCGCGCCCGGGTTGTCGGCGGGCAGCGGTGCGGTCGGCGGCGTGCCGTCGGCCTTGCCGGCCGCCGCGCCGATCCTGGCGTCGGTGAGCAACCCGGTCCCGGGCGGCTCGCCGCTCGCGGGGCCGGGCGGCGCGGGCACCGGCGTGCCCGGTCTCGCGCCCCCGCAAGGGAAGGTGCCCGGCGCGAACCTCGCGCCGTCCGCACCGACCCACGTGCTGTCGCTCGGCAACCGCGCACCGGCGCTCGCGCCGCATGCGGCCGCGCAGAACGGGCTGCCCGACAACGCCGTGTCGATCGCGCCTGCGCTCGAACCGCGCGTCGGCGGCGCGGCGCTCGGTGTGCCGCAAGTGAATGCGCCGGCGCCGGACGGTGCGGTGAAGGCATCGCCGTACTACTTCACCGACGGTTCGCTGCAGGGCTGGCAGGCGACGCCGCAGGACATCGTCGTGCCGTCGAGCGGCCTCGCGTCGCCGGAAGCGTTCGGGCTGCCGGGCGACGACGCGCTGCGCGAGCTGCTCGCCGTGCATCGCGACGTGCCGGCGTCGCGCGCATCGGGCTCCGATGTGCCGCGCTACTTCATCGACGATACGCACGCAGCCGAGCCGCAAGGTCAGCTGTATCGCGGCGCGCACCCGCCGTTCGACGTGAACGCGATCCGCCGCGATTTCCCGATCCTGCAGGAGCGCGTGAACGGCAAGCAGCTCGTGTGGTTCGACAATGCGGCCACGACGCACAAACCGCAGGCCGTGATCGACCGCCTCGCATACTTCTACGCACACGAGAACTCGAACATCCACCGCGCGGCACACGCGTTGGCCGGCCGCGCGACGGATGCGTACGAGCACGCGCGGGAAACGGTGCAGCGCTTCATCGGCGCATCGTCGCCGGACGAGATCGTGTTCGTGCGCGGCACGACCGAGGCGATCAACCTGATCGCGAAGTCGTGGGGCGTGCAGAACGTCGGCGAAGGCGACGAGATCATCGTGTCGAACCTCGAGCATCACGCGAACATCGTGCCGTGGCAGCAGCTTGCCGCGCTCAAGGGGGCGAAGCTGCGCGTGATTCCGGTCGACGATTCGGGGCAGGTGCTGCTCGACGAATACCGGAAGCTGCTCAACGACCGCACGAAGATCGTGTCCGTCACGCAGGTGTCGAACGCGCTGGGCACGGTCGTGCCGGTGAAGGAGATCGTCGAGCTTGCGCATCGGGCGGGCGCGAAGGCGCTCGTCGACGGCGCACAGTCGATCTCGCACATGCGCGTGGACGTGCAGGCGCTCGATGCGGATTTCTTCGTGTTCTCCGGGCACAAGATCTACGGGCCGACCGGGATCGGCGTCGTGTACGGCAAACGCGCGATCCTCGACGACATGCCGCCCTGGCAGGGCGGCGGCAACATGATCGCGGACGTGACGTTCGAGCGCACGGTGTTCCAGCCGCCGCCGAACCGGTTCGAGGCCGGCACCGGCAACATCGCGGATGCGGTGGGGCTGGGTGCCGCGCTCGACTACGTGAGTCGCGTCGGCATCGAGAACATCGCGCGCTACGAGCACGACCTGCTCGCGTATGCGACGAGCGTGCTCGCACCGGTGCCGGGCGTGCGCCTCGTCGGTACCGCGCGCGACAAGGCGAGCGTGCTGTCGTTCGTGCTGAAGGGCTACGAGACCGAGGAAGTCGGGCAGGCGCTGAACGAAGAGGGCATCGCGGTGCGCTCGGGGCATCACTGCGCGCAGCCGATCCTGCGGCGGTTCGGGCTCGAGGCAACGGTGCGGCCGTCGCTCGCGTTCTACAACACGTGCGACGAAGTCGACGCGCTGGTGAGCGTCGTGAGAAGGCTGGCGACGCGACGCTGACGCATGCCATCTGCGAGGAGGCCGCTTGTGGCGCCCGGCAACGGGATGTCGCAAGCGGCCTCATTTGCGTGGCGATGCGGGCATGGCGCGCCGCTCGACGTTCCGTGAGCATCCATCCGTCGCGCCCCATCCTCCATAGCCCGGCCGTCGTATCGAGCACGGCCGGGCACCGGATCGGCAACCGGTGCATTGACGGGAGCGCCATTGCGCCGTGCCTTGCGCCTGGCATCGCGCCGGCGCGGCGCTGCGCGATCGCGGTCGAAGCGGTGATCACGAAGTTCGGGCATGGCCCGGCCGGGCTGCGCAGCAGGACGCTGGCGAGCAGCGGTCCTGCGGGTTGATTGCTCGCCGAGCGGCTGAGGCATGATCGGCGCGCTTCGGGCAGGGCCGCTGAATGGTTTGCTATCCAGATCAATCTGCGTGGAAGCCGGTACGCAGCGCGCACGGTCGAAAGCAGCCCGACGTGAGCGCAGGGGCGCATTGGCATGCCATCACGCGACACGTGCGCCCGCCAGCGTCCGGGGCACCTGGATATTCATCGGACGATTCGGCGTGCAAGCGTTGCACACCTCACTATCACGGACTCGCGCGGATCACAACTCGCCGCTTCCGGAAACGTCCGTTACGGATTCTGCGTTAATCCCGGCGTCACTTTGGTCGTTATCGGGAAGTCGACCTTGCACGTGCCGTACCCGACTGGTTTCACGCGCATGCGTCGCATGCACCGGCGGCGTGCTCAACGCTCTCCTGACCATGATCAAGAATTTCAGCATTCGCACCCGTCTGGCGCTGGCGATGGGTTTTCTCGGAGTATTGCTGGTTGTCGGCGGCATCATCGGCGTGGTCGGCGTGGCAATCGGAAACAACGACGTGAAGACGCTCTATTCCGAACGGCTCGCTTCGTCGGAGGCGCTCGGGCAGGCGAATGTCGCGCTGTCGAGGACGCGCCTGTGGCTGTATCGCATCGCGCTCGATCCGGCCAGCGACGAAGTTCCGCAGGAAACCGGTGTGGCCCGCGACATGCTGGCCGCATCGAGGAAGGCATGGGACGCCTATCGTGCGCTGCCGTTCTCCGGCCCCGAAGAGGCCCGCCGCGCGGCCGACGCCGGCAGCAAGTTCAAGGCGCTGGTCGACAACGGGCTGGAGCCGATGTTCGAGGTCATAGCCACCCATGATGCGGCCAGAATTCCGGAAGTCTGGCGACGCATCCCGCCGTCGCTGTTCATCGACGCGTCCGACGCCATGGATGCGCTCGGGCAGCTCCAGATCACGGCTTCGCGGGCGACGTTCGATGCCGCGCAGGCACGCTTCCACTGGTTCATCGCCATGGCGTTCGCCGGGAGCCTGGTCGCGCTCGGGGCGGCCACGCTGACATGGTGGTCGCTGCAACGGGCGATCGGCACGCCGCTGGCGAACGCACTGGGCCATTTCGGCGCCATCGCCGATGGCGACCTGACGACCCGGGTGGAGGTTCATTCGACTGACGAAATGGGGCAACTGCTGACCGGCTTGCAGACGATGCAGGGCGAACTGCTCCAGACGATCCGGGCGGTGCAGAACGGCTCGCACGCGATCGACGCCGCCGCTCGGGAGATCGCGGAGGGCAACATGGATCTGTCCCAACGGACTGAGGAGCAGGCCGCGTCGCTGGAGGAGACGGCCGCGTCCATGGAGCAGTTGACGTCGACGGTTCGCCAGAACGCCGAGAACGCGAAGCAGGCCAGCCAGGTGGTGAGCGACGCGGCGCTGCTGACCGAGCAGGGCAATCAGGCCGCGCAAGAGGTCGTCAGGACGATGCGGGGGCTGTCGGAATCGTCAGGCAAGATCGCCGAGATCATCACGGTGATCGAAGGCATCGCCTTCCAGACCAACATCCTGTCGTTGAACGCCGCGGTCGAAGCGGCCCGGGCCGGCGAACAGGGGCGCGGGTTCGCGGTCGTGGCGGGCGAAGTGCGCTCGCTGGCCCAGCGCAGTGCCGCGGCATCGCGTGAAATCAAGGAACTGATCACGGATTCGCTCAGGCGCGTCGACACCGGCGCACGGCAGGTCGATCGCGCGACGGGGACGATGACGGAAATACTGGCGTCGGTGCGACGGGTCGACGTACTGATGAGCGAGATTACCGCCGCGTCCGACGAGCAGTCGCGGGGCATCGAGCAAGTCAATCAGGCCGTCGCGCAGATGGATCAGGTGACGCAGCAGAATGCCGCGCTGGTGCAGCAGGCATCGGCAGCGGCGGCGGCGCTGAAAGCGCAGGCGGGGCAGCTGGAAGCGACGATCGCGGTATTCCGGATCGATGCCGCCCGAGCCTGATTCGACGCCGGCGCATCGGGTCGCGAAGGACGCACCGTGTCGGGATCGTTGCCGCTCTGCGCGCCGTGGCCATGCTCCGACAGCCGGGCATCGAACCATCGGTGCCGCGCTTCGACACGATGTGAATCATTGGGGCGGAACGTGATTTGCCCGCCGTCCGGCAGACCGCGACGGCGGATCTCGATCGCGCCGGGCCGCTGCATCGTGCACGACAGCGATTGTTGACGACGCTGGAAAGGTCCAATCCAGAAGCGGTAATAGGTGCCGCGAATATGGCCGATTATTCTCCCGTTCGCAGTAATGGCGTCCGTCCACGAATGCTATCGGACTGCTTACAAAATCAATTGCCCAGGGAGGCCTTTCATGAGACGCACCGTTGTCACCGGTTGTATCGGCGCCGCTTTCACCATGTCAGCATCGTGCACGTTCGCGCAGAGTTCGGTTACGTTGTATGGCCTCGTCGATACGGCGATCCGTTATCAGACGAATGCCGGCCCTGACGGCAAGGACCTGATCGGAATGACGGTCGGCCCGGAAACGCACAGCCGCTGGGGCTTGCGCGGCAGCGAGGATCTCGGCGGCGGGCTGTCGGCGATTTTCCGTCTCGAGAACGGTTTCGAGCTGGGCGATGGCAAGCTGCACGTCGCGAACACGCTGTTCAGCCGGCAGGCCTACGTGGGCCTGTCGAACAGCCGATATGGCACGCTGACGTTCGGCAACCAGTACGCGCCGGTGTACGACACGATGGGCGACGTATTCGATCCGATGACCGTCGGCGACTACTGGCAGGACAGCTGGGCGTACAACGGCATTGGCAACTACCTGACGGTGCCGAACTCGGTGAAGTACGCATTCACGTACAACGGGTTCAGCGTCGATGCGATCTACGGCTTCGGCAATCATGCCGGTGCGATGGGCCTCGACAGCACGTACGGCGTCGAGCTCACCTACGCGCAAGGGCCCGCGTCGATCAACGCAGGCTTCCAGCAGACCTCGGTATCGTCCGTGAACGGCAGTGCGACCAACGGCGCGAAGGTGAGCTTTCTGCACGTGAGCGGCGCGTATCAGGTTACGCCCTCCGTCCGCCTGCTGGCCGGCTGGCTGCACGGCCAGGACAAGACGGGCACGACCGACTTCAACATGCAGCAGGCCGGCGCACCGGCGTTGAGCGGCGGGAGCCCGAACCGCATCGACGACACGTTCTACGTCGGCGCCAACTGGCAGGCCACCGCGCCGCTGCTGATCACGGTGGCCGGCTATTACGGCCACGCACGCAACGCGCAGCGGCTCGACGGCACGCTCGGCTCGGGGATCAACTACTCGGCGACCGTGCTGGCCGAGTATGCGCTGTCCAAGCATACGGAGGTCTACGGCACGGTCGATTTCTCGCGCGGCAACGGTGCGTTCGCGGCCGACTATCCGGGTGCCACCAACCGGCTCACCGGCAAGGTCGACCAGATCGGCAGGACCAACAACGTCGGGGCTGCCGTCGGCCTGCGCCAGATGTTCTGACGGCACTGCGCACCGCGCCGCGCGCGGTTCTGCTGCAAAATTCAGAACCGCACGACCTGCTTCTGCTCGACGTTGAAGCCGTCGCGCAGCACGCTCGCCGAATCCGCGAAGTAGCGGCGGGTTTCCGCCAGCAGGTCGGTGTTGCCGCGCCGGCAGAACACGACCCCCGATCCTTCCTCCGTCAGCAGTTCGTCGATCAGCGATTCGGGTTGCCCGATATCGGCGAGATGGACGTTCTGCACGCCGTGCGCGAGCGCATCGAGCGCTTCCCGCACGCAAGGCGCTGCGGTTGCGGCCGGATGCTCGGCCAGCCATTGCTCGAGTTCCGTGATGCCATAGAGCCCGGCGAGCTCGCCGAGTTCGCGCAGCAGCGCGCTATCGACCATCATCACCAGCGTGACGGCGCCGGTGCGCTGCGCGAAGAGGCTGCCGAGCTGTTCCGCGCGCAGCAGGTGATCATGGCCTGCGTCGTCCGGGGCGACCGGCATCACGACGGGCACCAGCCCGTTGCCGAGAAACGCAGCCAACGCGGTGCCGTCGAAGTGCGCGACCGCGCTCGTGTTCGTGCGATCGGATGCGGCGGATGCGATCAGCAGCCCGCCGTCGTGACCGTCGATGCCGAGCGCCTTGACGCCGTGGCTGCCGATCAGGCGCACCAGCTCATGGTTGCGCTCGGTCATCGCGGCGCGCGCGGTGTCGACCGATTGCGTGCCGGACGCGGCCGGTAAGCCCTGGACGACGATCGGTCGAACACCGGTGAGTGCGAGCAGCGCGACATCCTGCGCGAATGCGTGGCGGGCGCGTGCGTCGCTCGCGGCGCCGCCTTCGACGATGACGACGGTCTGCCCGTGCAGGGCCTGCATGAACGGCAGCGAGCGCGCCAGGCCGGCTACGCGGCGCGACGTCGGGGTGGGACTTTCAGGGTCTGGGAACATGGGAATCCGGACGGATGAAGGGAGTGCGTGTTGCCGCACGACGCGGCACCACGACGGCATCAATACGTGCGTTGCATCAGCTGGTGAATCTCGTCGGGCGTCAGCGCGTCGCGCGACGACTGCCGGAACGGACGTTCGCTGAAACAGCGCGCCGCGTCGGCGAGCAGTTCGAGGTGCGCGCGGTTGTCTTCCTGCGGCAGCACCAGCACGATGAATTCGCGCACGGGCTTGCGATCCGGTGCGTCGAAGGGGAACGGATACTGCGCGCGAACGAACAGCGCGATGGCCGAGCGGAGGCCGGCGACACGCGCATGCGGAATCGCGACGCCCTGGCCGAGGCCGGTCGAGCCGAGTTGCTCGCGCCTCGTCAGTTCGGTCCTGATCCGTTCCGCGGACACACCGCTGCTGCGCTCGATATAGCGCGCGACGAGGTCGAACAACTGGATCGCGCTTTCGACCGGTACGTCGAGCAGGATGTTGTCCGGCGGGCAGGCGTCGGCCAGCCGGGTCGCGAACGTTGCGCCGCCGCGTCGGTAGGGAAGGTCGGGTTGGCCGCCGGCGGCGGCCTGCTGCGTTTGCATGCGGATCTCTCCGTGTCGGGATGACAGGGAAATCCTAGACAAAAGCGTGTAAAGACGGTGTCAGAGACGCGGGGGCGCCGCATTAAAATTTCGTATCGATTGCGCTGGCGCCCGCCGCGTGCCCGGCAAGGACATCGTCAGGTACCCGACAGCACGAACGGCAACGTCGTCAGCAAGAACACCGAAATGCCGACGACCGGCGCACCGAACGCGATCGCCGCAAATGCCACCGCGGCGCTCGTCAGCACCAGCGTCCTCGAGCGCACGCGGTGGCGGCCGAGTGCCGTTGCGCGATCGTCGCGGGCGGCATCGGGTCGTGTGCCGATCACGTGTTTCCAGAACGTCAGGCCAAGCATGATTGCTCCTTGATGAAAGACGACCGGGAGGGCGTGCGCTGCGCGCGTCAGCAGCGTTTGAGCTTCAGCACGCGCGAGATCTGCCCGGGCGTGAAGCCGCTGTTGCGCACGTAAGGCGCGCAGTCGAGCGGTGCGGTGAGCGATTCGCTGACGACGTACCGGCCGACGAAGCGGTACGCGTCCGTGGCCATGCGGATGAACACCGGAATCGCATCGCGTTGTGCGGCGAGCGTCCTGCCTGCCGCGCGCGCGGATGCACTGCCGTCGCAGAGGATCACGTCGGGTGCGTGCGGGTTGAGGTCCGTGCGCAGGCAGGCGGCCACGACCTTGCCGTTCCTGGTCGGCAGGAACGCCTGCTTGCTGCCGCCGCAGGCGGTGTGGATGAATTCGCGGGTGTACTGCTTGTCGATCTCGAACATGACCGGGCTCCGGTATCGGGAACTTCAGCGGGTTAAATCAGGGATGCAAAGCAATGTGACCGGACCGACATGCCGGATGCGGGCATGCCAGGCGATCGTTGCCGGGCTGGCGGATCGATGGCGCGACGTTGCAAGGGATGTTCCGCGGGAACACGCTTGCCCGCACGACGCGCGATCAACGCATCGACGTCGTGTTCAAGCGTGCACGGGAATGACTACGGCGCGCACCGTCCGCCTGCTGGCAGGACGGTGGCTCGGGAAAAAGAGAGACGCAGGCGTCCTGCCTGTCAGGCAGAAAAGCAACTCGGAGGGCGAGGACTTCGGATGCGCATGGTGCGTACTCGGTGATGGCTGGCGAACACATTCTAGTGAACGCACGCGCGGCCGCAAGTAAAAAGGTCGTAAAGGTTGCGTGGCCGGTGCGTGCTACGTGCACTGCCAGAGGTGCGCGCTGGTGCGGCACGGCGCGCACCAGAACGTGTAGTTCGCGCCGCCGCTGCCCCACAGCCATTCGCCGCCGTCCGTTTGCGGGAGGCCGGAATCGAGCTGCATGACGAACGACATCTTGCGGCCGCAATCCGGACAGTCGGGATACCACGCGGACTGTACCCACGACGGCGCGCCGCCGACACGGCTCAGGTTCTGCCGGCCGTTCGATTCGCCCCAGTCCTGCCGTGTCCAGCGTGCCGGCGCGGCGAAGAGCGCAACGTCGGCCTCCACGAATGCGGCCGCCGGATACTCGGGCTGGATCGCGATGTCGCGTTGCTGGGACGGGTGCGCGCAGGCGTTGCCTGCGTCGTCGTGCCGGTGGAACAGCGGGCCGTCGCTCTCCCAGCCGACGCACGACAGGCAGGTGTCGAACGATACGGGCGTCGCGCTGCCGATGCCGGCTGCCGCGGGTTGAGGTAGCGTCAGCAACCGATGCAGCGGCTCGTGACACAGGCCGCATCGATGCGTCGACACGCCGCCGAAGCGCGCGCCCGATCGATGCGAATCGCGTGCGTGCCAGGTCGGGTGATGCGCGTCAATCTCGCGTTTCCACTTCGGCATCTCGCGGAGCCTCGGCGCACGCAGCGTCGGGCCGAAGTCGATGTGTAGCGGCGACTCGCCATGCAGCGCGCGCAACGTGTCGTGTTCCTGCGCATAGCCGGCAGACATGAGCCAGTTGGCGCACTTGCCCGGATCGTCGGAAAACAGCCGCGCCGCCGCGTCGCGAACGGCCGCGGGGTGTCGCGAATGAAGCAGCGCGACGGCGCGTGCGCGCATCGCGTCGTCGCCGGAGGGGGGCTCGGCAAGCCGGCCGCGCCATGCATCGACCGTCGCCGGATCGAGCATGCGCCACGCGTTGTCCTCGTAGTACAGGTGCGGCGACCGCTTCGCGGTCACAACGTCGAGAAACACGTCCCAGTGACCGGCAAATACCTGCGGCGCCTGTATTGCCGCGCTCGACAACACGCTCGCGAGCCGCGTGTTCCATGCGCCGTCGCGGACGCGTTGCCACGCTGCGGCGGTGACGTTCGCGAAAGCGGTGTCGTCCATCAGGTCGAGTGCGGCGTCGAGGAAGGTCGCATGCGACAGCTCGCGATCGAACGAAGCGATCACGAGGTCGGCGAGTGCCGCCGGGTTGTCGCGCCGCAGCGCCAGCATCCGCGACATCGGATCGTTGCCGGTCCAGCCGAGGCGTTCATAGTCGTCGAGAATGGTTTGTACGGTCGGCATGGCGTGGACGGCGGGGCGGCGGACGGGCGTTCATCTTACCCGAGCGCGCCAGCGGGCCGGCACGCCGCCCGTTTTCGCAGCCCCATGCAAAAAACGCGTGACGACTTTCGTCGCCACGCGTTGCCTGTGTTTCGCTGTGCGTGCCGGTCGCGCATGCCGGCGAACCGGCATACGCGTCGGGTCATCAGAAATCGAACCCCGGCCCGCCCGCACCCGGGCCGCCCGGCGCAGCCGCCGGTGCCGCATCCTTCGGTGCTTCGAACACGGTTGCATCGGTCGTCAGCAGCAGCCCCGCGACCGACGCCGCGTTCTGCAGCGCCGTGCGCGTGACCTTGGTCGGATCGAGCACGCCCGACTCGACGAGGTCGCCGTATTCGCCCGTCTGCGCGTTGTACCCGAAGTTGCCCGAGCCGTCGGCCACCTTCGCGACGACGACGCTTGCTTCCTCGCCCGCGTTCGTGACGATCTGGCGCAGCGGTTCCTCGAGTGCGCGCAGCACGATCTTGATGCCCGCGTTCTGGTCGGCGTTCACGCCCTGCAGTTCGCGGATCGCCTGCCGCACGCGGATCAGCGCGACGCCGCCGCCCGGCACGATGCCTTCCTCGACGGCCGCACGCGTGGCGTGCAGCGCATCGTCGACGCGGTCCTTCTTCTCCTTCACCTCGATCTCGGTCGCACCGCCGACCTTGATCACTGCAACACCGCCCGCGAGCTTCGCGACGCGTTCCTGCAGTTTCTCGCGGTCGTAGTCCGACGTCGCTTCCTCGATCTGCACGCGGATCTGCTTCACGCGCGCCTCGATGTTCTTCGCATCGCCGGCGCCGTCGATCACCGTCGTGTTTTCCTTGCCGACCTCGATGCGCTTTGCCTGGCCGAGTTCCGCCAGCGTCGCCTTCTCGAGCGTCAGGCCCGTTTCCTCGGCGATCACCTGGCCGCCGGTCAGGATCGCGATGTCTTCGAGCAGCGCCTTGCGGCGGTCGCCGAAGCCCGGTGCCTTCACGGCCACCGTCTTCAGGATGCCGCGGATGTTGTTGACGACCAGCGTCGCGAGCGCTTCGCCTTCGACGTCTTCCGCGATGATCAGCAGCGGCCGGCCCGATTTCGCGACCTGTTCGAGCACCGGCAGCAGGTCGCGGATGTTCGAGATCTTCTTGTCGTGCAGCAGGATGTACGGGCTTTCGATCTCGGCGATCTGCTTGTCGGGATTGTTGATGAAATACGGCGACAGGTAGCCGCGATCGAACTGCAGCCCCTCGACGACGTCGAGCTCGTCCGCGAGCGACTTGCCGTCCTCGACGGTGATCACGCCTTCCTTGCCGACGCGGTCGATCGCTTCTGCGATACGCTGGCCGATCGATTCCTCGCCGTTCGCGGAGATCGTCGCGACCTGCGCGATTTCCTTGCTCGTGGTGGTCGGACGGCTGATCTTCTTCAGCTCGTCGACGGCCGCCGCGACGGCCTTGTCGATGCCGCGCTTCAGGTCGAGCGGATTGAGCCCGGCCGCGACGTACTTCTGGCCTTCACGGACGATCGCCTGCGCCAGCACGGTGGCCGTCGTGGTGCCGTCGCCGGCCGCATCGCTGGTGCGCGACGCGACTTCCTTCACGAGCTGCGCGCCGATGTTCTGCAGCTTGTCCGCGAGTTCGATTTCCTTCGCGACCGACACGCCGTCCTTGGTGACGACCGGCGCGCCGAAGCTGCGTTCGAGCACGACGTTGCGGCCCTTCGGCCCGAGCGTGACCTTCACCGCGTTCGCGAGAATGTTCACGCCTTCGGTCAGCCTGGCCCGTGCGACGTCGCTGAAAATGATTTCCTTCGCTGCCATGATTGCGCTCCGTTACTGGTTGACGACTGCGACGATGTCTTCCTCGCGCAGCACGAGAAACTCGGTGCCGTCCAGCTTGACGGCCTGGCCCGCGTACTTGCCGAACAGCACGCGCTCGCCGACCTGCAGGTCGGGCACGATGCGCTGGCCGTCCGCATCCTTGCGGCCGGGGCCAACGGCGATCACTTCACCCTGGTCGGGTTTTTCCGCGGCGCTGTCGGGGATCACGATGCCCGACGCGGTGGTGGTTTCCTGGTCGAGTCGCTTCACGATCACGCGGTCGTGCAAGGGGCGTAGGCTCATAGGTTCGTCCTGTGCTGTTCTGTCGAGATTGGCTGGCACTCTTTGGAAGAGAGTGCTGACGAGTATAAAAATGCGCGGCGGCGCGATCCAATAACGGATTCGGAAATGCATTCGCGCCGGCGTGCAAAGCGCGCGGCGCGCGTTACCGCGACACGGCCTGCTGCGCGGCGGGCGTGCAGACCGGGTGGATCGTCTCGCCGGCGAGCACGCGCTTCACGAACGGGATCGAATCGGCGAGCGACGCGTTCACGGTGCCGTTGTGTTCGCGGCCCGCATACAGGTGCGCTTCGACGGTCGTGCCCGCCGCGCACGCGTCCTTCGCGAGCGCGAGTTCGAGCGGCGCGAGCCCGTCGTCCGCGCCCGCGCCGATGAAGACGGGTGTCGCGATCTTCAGCGTCGGGTACGTCAGGTACGCGTCCCACCACGCTTTCAGCCGTGCATCGCCGCCGGGCTTCACGGTGTTCGCGTGCGTGAGGTGCGCGAGCGCCGCATCGTCCTCGAGCGACGCGAGGCAACCGATGCGCGCCTGTTCGAGGATCGGCACCGCCTGGTCGGTCAGCACTTCGTCGGCGCGCAGCGACGGGTCGATCTGCTGGGCGGAGAGCACCGAGTAGAACTGATACGCGAGTGTCGGATCGACGCGCTCGGGATCGCGCCGGTAGGCACTGTCGAACTTCGGCAGCGACGCGAGCGTGGCGGGCGATGCGTTGTAGATCGTCCCGGTGGCGACGGTCGCGCGGATCGCGAGTTCGGGCGCATACGCGGGCGCGTAGCCGGCCGCCGCGAACACGGCCGAGCCGCCTTGCGACTGGCCGACGAGCACGACCTCGTTCGCGAGACCCGGCACGCCGCCGAGTACCGCGCGCACGCTGTCGAGCAGCGTGTAGCTGTTCGAGCGGTTGTTGAGCTGCGGATTCGGGCCCGGCGTGCCGAGCCCCTGATAGTCGGTCGCGACGACGGCGAACCCCTGCTGAAGCCACGCGTTCAGGTAGCGCACGTCGCGATACGAGCGGCCGAACCACGACGGCGCGCAGATGTCGGCCATGCCGAACGTGCCGTGCGCCCACGCGACGATCGGCCAGCCGCCGGCGGGCGGCGTGCCGCGCGGCACGAACAGCGCACCCGACACGGCGATCGGCGTGTGACCGCCGACACCGTCGGTCGACGCATAGAGGATCCGCAACTGGCGCGCCGCGCTCGCGAGCCCGAGCGTCGCGGGCAGCGGCTCGGTGCGCAGCAGCGCGCCGGGCGTCGCCGGAATGTCGCGGTCCCACGTGTAGAACGCCGACACGCGGCCGTCGCCCTGCAGCGGGTCGGGCGCGGGAACGCGGCCGGGCGAAGCCGCGTGCGAGAGGAAAGACGATACGGCGAGCGCCGAAGCCAGCAGTGTGCGCGCGGCACAGCCGCGCAGGGGGAGGAGCGTCATGGTCGGATGGAGGTCGATGAGATCGGATCGGAAGCGCCGGACGGTGCATGGCGCGGGCCGAGCACGACGCAAGTTTCGAACCAGCGTATCCGTTGCATGTGCGGCGCGCGACGCGACGGGCCGTTGCGTCGTACCGCGTGTGCCGCACGCATGCGCCGGCTGCGCGTCGCGCAGCAATCCGGGCCGGCGGGCTGTTGCTCCCGCAACAAAGGCAGGTGCATGGATCGTGCCGCGGGCGTCGTGCATGACCGGCCCGCACCGCGGCGCGGGCGTTCGATGCGAGCGCGTCCGGCTGGCACGATTGCTGCTGATCCGGTCGGCGTGTGTCGCGACGTTGCGTTGCGATCCCCTCCGTCCACCCGATCAAGGAAACCATCCTCATGTCCGTCACCCCAACCATCGACAGCGGCGAACTCGTGGCATTCGTCGAGCGTGCCACGCGCGAATTCACGCAGGCCGCACGCGTGCTGAAGGACACGCGCACGCTGTCCGCGACCAACACGTTCCAGGCGTTCCAGCGCGTGCCGGGCACCGAGCTCGTCGTCGCGCTGTCGGCGCCGAGCCCGTGGGCCGCCTCGCAGGAAGTCCAGCCGGTCGTCGTGACGTTCGACGGCGACGTGCTGCATGGCGACGCGCGCGCGGGCGGCAACGGGCCGCGTTATGCGGACGTGTTCCGCGAGGCGCCGGACGTCGGTGTCGTGATCCACGTGCACGGCCCGTATCTCGGCGCATGGGCGAGCGCGCATCGCCCGCTGCCGATCCGCTATGCGCCGGCCGCGCGCTACACGCGCGCCCGCGAGATTCCGGTGTACGTCGATCGTCGTCCCGGGGAACCGCGTTTCATCGTCGACACGATCCGCCGCGACCCCGAGGTACCGGCGATCATCGAGGCGAACGGCGGCGCAACCTTCTGGGGAAAATCGATCCTCGACGTGTCGAAGTACATCCTGATCCTCGAGGAAGCCGCGTATTTCCAGGCGCTCGCGGAGCCGCTCGGCGGCTCGCTCGAGTTCGGGCCGGGCGCGCTCGAGCAGCAATGGAAGATGACCGGTCTCGCGTGACATCGCGTGCGCTCGCGCGGCGGCCGGCGCAATCCGGCCGCCGTCATACCGATAGCTCGATGAATTGGTTCATCCCCGGCGCGCGCCTTGCTATCGTCGAACCTTCCCCGTTCAACACGCCGGTCGTGCCATGGCCATCTTCAGTTTGCCGGACCCGAATTCGCATGCGATCACGATCCGTGCGAAGGCGCTGACGTTCGACGATCCCAAATCGCGGGTGCTGCTCGAGCGCATCCAGCTCGTCGCGCCGAGCGACGCGACCGTGCTCGTCACCGGCGAGAGCGGCACCGGCAAGGAGCTGATCGCGCGCCTCGTGCATTCGCTGAGCGAGCGCCATGATGGCCCGTTCGTGGCGGTCAACTGCGGCGCATTCTCCGAGACGCTGATCGAAAGCGAGCTGTTCGGCCACGAACGCGGCGCGTTTACCGGCGCGATCAACAGCCAGCCCGGCTGGTTCGAATCCGCGAATCGCGGCACGCTGTTTCTGGACGAGGTGGGCGACTTGCCGCTATCCGCGCAGGTCAAGCTGCTGCGCGTGCTGCAAGAGCGCGAAGTGACACCGGTCGGCTCGCGCAAGACCGTGAAGATCGACGTGCGGCTCGTCGCGGCGACCAACGTGAATCTCGAAGCCGCGGTGCGCGCGGGCAATTTCCGCGAGGATCTTTACTACCGGCTCAACGTCGTGAAGCTGAGCCTGCTGCCGCTGCGCGAGCGCCTCGGCGACATCGCGCCGCTGATCGAACACTTCATCGACACCTATGCGAAGCGGCTGCGCGTCGCCGCGCCGACGCTCACGGACGCCGCGCGCGCACGGCTGCATGCGCACGCGTGGCCGGGCAATATCCGCGAACTCGAGAACGTGATCCACCACGCGGTGCTGATCTGCGCGGGTGGTGCGATCGATGTGGGCGACCTGCAGTTCTCCGCGCTGTCGCTCGCGCCCGATGCCGACGACCCGCGCGCCCCGGCGGCGGCACCGCCGCGCCGTGCGCGCGACGTGGCCGAGGCGACCGATGCGCTGCGCCATGCGGTGATCGAGCTGCTGGATCTCGGCACGCCGTCGCTCTGGCAGCACATCGAGGACACCGTCTACCGCAGCGTGTTCGACTACAGCGAGCACAACCAGCTGCGCATGTCGCGCCTGCTCGACCAGTCGCGCAACATCGTGCGTGCGCGGCTCGCGCAGCTCGGCATCCTGAAGCCGCGCGATGCGGGTGACGGGGGCGACGCCGACGCGCGGTTGCGCCGTCAGGCGTGATCGCGCCAGCGCAACGCGCGCTGCGCGATCCGCTCGCATAGCGCACTCATGCCGACGGCGAGCGCCGTCACCCCCAGCACGCAGACCAGCAGCACGTCGGCGCGCGCACCGGCCTGCGCGTTCTGCATCAGGCTGCCGACTCCCGCGCCCGCGTTGAACAGCAGCTCGCTGCTGGTCGCGGTGATCCACGCGAACGGCACGGCTTGCAGCACGCCCGCGAACAGGTCGGGCAGCGCGCCGGGAATCAGCACGTCGCGCCACAGGCCGATGCGCGTCAGGCGATACGACTGCGCGAGTTCGACGTAGCGCGGATCGACGCGGCGCAGCCCGTCGAAGCTGGCGGTGGTCATCGGGTAGAACGCGGCGAGCGCGATGATGAGCACCTTCGCGAATTCGCCGGTGCCGGCCCACAGGCTCAGCAGCGGAATCAGCCCGAGCAGCGGCACGTAGCGCAGTGCCTGGAACGCCGGCTCGCCGAGCTTGCGCGCGAGCGTCGAGCGCGCCATCGCCGCGCCGAATACAAGCCCGAACGCGACGCCGAACCCCAGCCCGAGCGTCGTGCGGCGCAGGCTCGCGCCGAGATCGGTCGCGAGTTCGCCGCTGCGGGCGAGTTCGACCAGCGCGGCGCCCACCTGCTGCAACGGCACGAACGCGTATTGATGGGCCGCGTCGCCGGACGACGCGAACTGCCATGCGGCCACCAGCAGGGCCGGCACGACGAAGCCGCGCGCGCGGCGGCGCAGCGGGGCGAGCGAGAGAGAGCGTATGGCGAGCGTCATGTCGAAGCGTATCCAGTCAGGTCAGCGCGAGGGCGCTTGCCAGCGCAATGCGTAGCGTTGCACGAGCGCGATCGACCGGTCGATCGCGAAGCCGATCAGCCCGATCACAGCGACGTCGATGAGCACGACGTCGAGCCGCAGCATCTGCCGCGCGAGTTCCATCATCTGGCCGATCCCGCTGTCGGCGCTGAGCAGCTCGACCGCGACGAGCGCGAGCCACGCGCGCGCAAGCGCGATCCGCACGCCGGTCAGCAGCGGCGGCAGCGCGGCGGGCAGCAGCACGTCGCGCAGCAGCGCGAAGCGGCCCAGCCCGTAGTGCCGCGCCATCTCGACGAGGTCGCGCGGCGCGTCGTGTACGCCCGTGTACGCGGCCAGCGCGACCGGGAAGAACACGGCCTTGCCGACGACGACGAGCTTGAGCGGCTCGTCGACGCCGATCAGCAGGATCAGCAGCGGAATCAGCGTGAGCGTCGGCACTTGCCGCAGCAGGTCGAACGTCGGCCGCAGGTAGTCGGAGAACAGCCGGCTGCGCGCCAGCAGGATGCCGAACGCGGCGCCGCCCGTCGCGCCGATCGCGAACCCGAGCGCGAGGCGATGCAGCGTGATCAGCAGGTTGTCGCGCAGTTCGCCGGTGTCGAGCAGGGTGCGCAGCGTCGCCGCGAGCCGGCCGGGCGGCACGACGAGCTGCGGCGGGAACCAGCGCTGCGCGCTCGCGAGCCACCACAGCGTGGCGAACGCGACGGGCGTGGCCCACCACAGCGCGAGCCCGCCGAGCCGCGCGACGCCGGGCAGGCGGATCGCGCGTCGTGCGCCGTTCGACGCGAGGGCGTGCATCGGCATCAGCGGCTCGCGACGCGCGCCGTGTCTGCGCGCCAGTAGCCGTCGAGCCCGAGCTGCTTGAGCGCAGTTGCGACGAACGTCGGCGCGAGCAGCGCGTTCACGTCGACCGGCGCGGACGTCAGGCCGGCCTGGCGGCTGTACGCGACGACGTCGCGATAGTGACCGGTCAGCGCGGGCGTGAAGAGCGGCGTCCATTGCTCCTTCCACGGCGTCGATTCGTCCGCGTATTCGCGGCGCACGACGCTTTCCGGCTGGCCGGACGCGCTCAGGATCTTCACGTACGCATCGCGGTTCTGCGGCTGCGAGATCCAGTGCGCGGCACGCACGTAGGCGGTCGCGACGAGCTGCGTGATGTCGGGGTAGCGCCGCACGAAATCGTCGGATCCCCACAGTTCCGCGCGCATCTTCCAGTCGTCGGGCGCGGTCTTGGTCGACCAGATGATCTTGCCGACGTTCTTGTCGACGAGCGAATACGCGTCGGACAGCGTGAAGAAGCCGTCGACGCGGCCGGCCGCGACCGCTGCCGCACCGGCCTGCGGGTCGAGGTTGTAGATCCTGAAGTCGGACAGCTTCAGCCCGTTCTCGGCGAGCAGCTTGCTGAACGTGACTTCCCACGGCCGGCCGCGATTGAGCGCGATGCGCTTGCCTTTCAGGTCGACGATCGACTTCGCGCTCGAGCCGGCCGGCACGACGAGATACGTATTGCTGCCGACCCCGCCCGGCACGATCAGGCGCGTATGCGTGCCCGACGCGTTGACGACGACCGACGGCAGGTCGCCGTAGCCCGCGAAGTCGATGCTGCCGTTCGTGAACGCCTCGTTGACGAGCGTGCCGACCGCCGCGGTCGACACCGGTACCCATTGCAGCTTCACGTGCCGCGCGGCGAGCGCCTTCTCGAGCGACTTGTCGGCGTCGATCAGCGCGGAGGCGCCCGCGTACTGCGTCTTGCCGCCGCCCGAATAGGCGACGACGGCGATTCGCACCACCTTGGGCGCATCGTCCGCGTGCGCGGCCGGTGCGGCGAGCGATGCCGCGGCAAGCGGCAGCGCGGCGAGCAGCGCACGCAGCGGGCGGCGCAGCGAAGCGAGGGAGAGCGTGTGTTTCATGATGGTCGGGATCAGTGGGCGGAAAAGAGGCTCACGCGAGGGCTCACTCAGTGGCTCACGCGCGTTTCTGCCGCGACGGCCGCAGCACGTCGGCGAGCGGGCGCGGGTCGATCCAGTCGGCGACGTCGAAGTCGGCCTCCAGAAAACCCCGGTCGTGCAGGAACGTCTTGAACTCGTCGAGCGCGGCGACGGATTCGTCGTCGAGGTTGACGCCGAGGTGCCGGTGCAGCTGGTTGCCGTACGCGGCGCGGACCCAGTCGATCGACGACGCGGTTTCGCCGGCCACATAGTGCGCGGTTTCGTCGGGATGCGTGCCGGCCCATTCGCCGGCCGCGACCACGAGCTTCAGGAAGCCGGCGACGATGTCGGGATGGTTCGCGAGCACGTCCGCGTTGACGGTCAGCGGGCGCGGCGTGCCGTTGTTGTTGCGGATCGAGCGCTCCGGATGAAAGCCGATGTCGATCACGACATGCGCGCCGATCAGCTGCGCGATCTCGAGGCCGGTCGAGCCCTTCACGTAGATCGCGTCGACCTCGCCGCGCAGCAGCGCGCCGGCTTCGGCCGCGTATAGCGCGCGGCTCGAGAAGCCGTGCGGCGACGCGAACAGGTCCGCCGCGCGCGCCGGCCCGACGGCCTGCAGCGTGCGTGCATGCACGTCGACGAGTTCGACGTCGGCGGTGGTCAGCCCGTCGAGGCTCAGCGCGTTGACGAAGCCGCGCAGCGCCGACGCGCGAAAGATGTCGATGCGGTCGTCGGGGCGGCTCGGGATCGCGACGCGGCGCCCGCGCAACGCCTTCACGGAGCGGATGCCCGACTCGGGCCGCGCGAGGATCAACTGCGATTCGTCGACCCACGACAGCCCGATCACGCGCGTGTTCGCGCCGTTCGAGCGCGCCCACATCGCGGGGATGCTGCCGCCCTGGCGAAACGACTGCGTCAGCGTGTGGTCGCTGATCGACGACACGTCGTGCCGCGTGGCGCCGCGCGGCGAGCGGATCGCGACGCCGTCGGCCGACGTCTCGCCGTTGAGCCAGCCGAGATGCACGGCGATGCCGAGCGGGGTCGGCACGGGCGATCGGGCGTACCAGAACGTCTGCTGCTTGTCCGATGACGAATCGGGCCTGTCTGTCATGTGTGAGATTCCCTCTCTGCGTAAGCATGGTCGAAGCGCGGTCGCGCGCGGTGCCGTTCGGTGTCGGTGCGCACGCGCGGGCCGGTCAGCGTTGCAAGTTCCGGGCCAGTGGACGGAAACGGCGCGGCCGCACGCGGTGCGGGCGTCGCGCGGAAAGGGCGATGCACGTGCCGATGCGTGGCCTGTTGCGCCAGCAACAGTCGCGTGGGCCGCTGTTGCGCGCGCAGCAGCGGTGCGGCCGATGCAGCAGCACGGCACGGGCCTGTCGCGACCGTGCCGGCCACGGCCGGGCGGGTGTGATCCGGTTGCCGTCGACGCCCGGCGTGCAAGGCGCCGCGCATGTTTGCAGGCGGCAGCGCAGGTGCCGCGTCGGGCCGGTTGGCACACCGCGTGCTTTACAGCGCAGCACACGGGCGGCACGCCGATGCCGCACGCAATCCGAATGGCCCGACCAGGAGAACCCCGATGGCTGTTGAATTTCTGTGGCGCCTGCCGATGCATGGCGACGGCCGGCGCGCACACGACCTGCATACACGCGGCGAATGGAACCGCCAGCGCGGATCGCGCGTCGCGCCGAAAGTCGACGACGACGAATTCGGTTACATCGACTATCTGTCGCAGGTCGCGCGCGCGGCCGATATCGCCGGCTTCCACGGTGCGCTGATCCCGATCTTCCGCTTCACGGAGGAGCCGTGGGTCGTGGCGGCCGCGCTGGCGCGCGAGACACGCCGGCTGCGGCTCCTGATCGCGCTGCAGCCGCATTTCGTGCATCCCGTCTACGCGGCGCAGATGGCCGCGAGCCTGCAGCGGATCAGCCGTGGCCGCGTGGAGTGGAACGTCGTCACGGGCGGCGGCGGCCCCGACCAGCGCGCGTACGGCGACTTCATCGACCACGACAGCCGTTATGCGCGCACGGACGAATTCCTCGACGTCGTGAAGGGTGTCGCGGCCGGCGAGCCGTTCACGTTCGACGGACGCTTCTACCGCGTCGAAGGCGGTGGCCTGCTGCCGCCGCTGAGCGGCCAGAAACCGCCGCGCATCTACCTGGCCGGCGCGAGCGATGCCGCGCTCGCGGTCGCCGCGAAGCATGGCGACGTGCACCTGAGCTGGGGCGAGCCGCTCGCGAAACAGAAGGAGGTGATCGATGCGGCCCGCCGCGCGCTCGATCGCCAGAACGCCGAGCGCGACCTGCGCTTCGGCATGCGCATCGACATCCTGGCGCGCGAGACCGAGGAGCAGGCGTGGGCCGAGTTGCGGCAGATGTTCGCGACGGTGGGTGACGCGACGCGCAACGGCTTCGGCGGGCGCGGCGAGTCGTCGGAATCGGTCGGTGCGAAACGCCAGTTCGCGCTGCACCAGGGCAACACGCAGCACTTCGACGACCTGATCGTCGGCCCGAACCTGTGGGCCGGGATGTCGCAGATTCGCGGCGGCCCCGGCTGCGTGATCGTCGGCAGCCACGAGCAGGTGGCCGAGCGGCTCGCGGAATACGTCGACATCGGCGTGTCGACGTTCATCCTCGCGAGCAACCCGCATCTCGAGGAGGCGTACCGCGTGGGCGAGGAAGTGCTGCCGCTCGTCGACGGCGCGCTGAACGCGCGCGGCACGCAGGCGGCGCTGCGCGTGGCCGGCGCATGAGCGCAACGGCATCCCCCCGCATTCCAACGACAAGGACATTCACCATGACGACACTCGCTGCGCAGGCCACGGCCCGCGACGCACTCTGGTACACGCGCTGCCCGGTGCCGACCGCGCTCGGCATCGCCGTGCACCGCGGCTGGTTCGACGAGGAGTTCGGGCCGGACGGCATCGCGCTGCATTCGCTGCAGGAAACGGCCGACGCCGGCAAGCGCGAATCGCACTTCGATCACAGCCTCCCGTCCTCGTTCCGGCAGGGCGGCAACATTCCGGCGCTGTGGGCGCGGGCACGCGGCGCCGATACGCGCGTGATCGGCCTGTCGTGGACCAACGAGTTCCAGGCGATCGTCACGCTGCCCGATCGCGGCATCCGCACCGTGCGCGATCTGCGCGGCCGGCGGCTCGGGTTGCCGCGCCATCCGATCAGCATCGACTTCTGGCGCGCGGCCGCGCTGAAAGGTTTCCTGAGTGCGCTCGAACTGGAAGGGCTCGGGCACGGCGACGCCGAATGGGTCGATCTGCCCGACGAACGCGAACGCCGCACCGGGCCGGCATCGTTTACGCGCGGCCCGCACGAGTACGGGATCGAGATCGCGGCGCTCGTGCGCGGCGAGGTCGACGCGGTGTTCGTGAAAGGGGTCGAAGGGCTCGAAACCGTGCACCTGATCGACGCGCAGGTCGTCATCGATCTCGGCGCGCACCCCGATCCGCTGGTGCGGATCGGCAACGGCACGCCGCGCACGCTGACGGTCGATCGCGCACTGATCGACGCGCGCCCCGATCTCGTGAGCCGCTTCCTGTCGGTCGTGGTGGGCGCGGGCGACTGGGCCGCGCGTCATCCGGCGGAGACGGTGGCCTATATCGGCCGCGAAACGCGCGCGTCCGACGAATGGGTGCGCTATGCGTACGGCGCGGACGTGCACCGCCATCTGGAGACGGGGCTCGCGCAGACGTCGATCGACGGGCTGGTCGCGTTCAAGGACTTCCTCGTCGAGTGGGGTTTTCTCGAACAGGATTTCGATGCGCGCGCATGGATCGACCCGGCGCCGTTCACGCGCATCGACCGGCAACGCCATGCGTGGGTCGCGTAGCGCGCCGCGGCGCGTCATTGCAAGGAGTCGAGCATGACAGGTCTGACGATCGAATACGGCGTGCCGCCGGCGCGCCGGCATGCGGCACGTGCAGCACCGCGCACGGGCGCGGGTGTGGCCGCCGCGGTGGCTGCTGCATGGCCGCCGTCGGCTTCGCCTGCCGCACGGCCGGATGCGCGCGCGGCGAAGCCGGGCCGGTGGCGCGTCACGGGTGCGATTGCACTTGCCGTAGCGGTGCTGCATGCGGGCGTCGCGCTGCTGGCCGCACGCGCTCCCGCCGCGCCGCCCGTGCAGCCGCCGCGGCCGCTGCCGATGACGGTCGAACTGACGCGGCCGCCCGAACCGTTGCCGCAGGCCGCGCATCCGCCGCCACCGGTGCCGCCGAAGCCGCAGCAGCCGCTGAAGCACGCACCGACCCCGCCGAAGCCGCGTGCGGCCGTCGCGCATCCGGCGCCTGCGCCGGCTGCCGCGCAGCCTGTCACGCGCGAGGCGGCACCCGCGCCGACGGCACCGGCCGCTGCCGCACCGTCTCCCGCACCCGCCGCGCCGGCGGCGCCCGTGCGTGAAACCGCGCCGATCGGCGACGCGGCCTACCTGCGCAACCCGGCGCCCGACTACCCGGCCTTTGCGCAGGACCAGGGCTGGGAAGGGCGCGTCGTGCTGCGCGTGCACGTGCTCGCGAACGGCACGCCCGATGCCGTCGACGTCCGCACGAGCAGCGGCCGCCGCATGCTCGACAACGCGGCGGTGGCCGCCGTGAAGCGCTGGACGTTCGTGCCCGCGAAGCGCGGCGACGAAGCGGTCGACGGCTGGGTCAACGTGCCGATCGATTTCAAGCTGGGCTGACCGACCGGGCGGCCCGCCACATTTTTCAAGGAACTCACATCATGAACGGTATCCCGACCACCTTCATCGTCCAGGGCGCGCTCTGGCTGCTCGTCGTCTTTTCCGTCGTCACGTGGACGCTGATCGTCGTGAAGGCGATCCAGAGCCTGCGTGCGAGCGCACGCAACCGGCATTACACGCGCGCGTTCTGGGCCGCGAACAGTTTCCACGAGGCGGCCGCGCTCGACGGCGCCGACAGCCCCGTGGGCGAACTCGCCGCGACGGGCTTCGACGCGCTGCGGCGCGCCGACGAAAGCAGCGCGCACGATCTCGAACACAGCTGGAGCCGCCACGACCTGCTCGAACGCCATCTGCGCCAGCAGATCCACAACGCGCGCCGGCGCGCGGAAGCGGGGCTCGCCGTGCTCGCGTCGATCGGCAGCACCGCGCCGTTCGTCGGCCTGTTCGGCACCGTGTTCGGCATCATCCACGCGCTGACCGCGATCACGCACAGTGCGTCCGCGAGCATCGATGTGGTCGCGGGGCCGATCGGCGAGGCGCTGGTCGCGACCGGGATCGGCATCGCGGTCGCGGTGCCGGCCGTGCTCGCGTACAACTTCTTCGTGCGCCGCGTGAAGGCCGCGTCGGCCGATCTCGATGCGTTCGCAACCGATTTCGTCACGCTCGCGCAGAAGGCCGGCTTCCGCGTGCCGCCCGCCGCCGCCGCACCCGCGCCGACACGCCGTGCCGATGGCACCCGTCAGGAGGCGTTCGCATAATGGCCTTCTCGTCCTCTTCCGACAACGACGACGTGCTCAGTGAAATCAACATCACGCCGCTCGTCGACGTGATGCTCGTGCTGCTCGTCGCGTTCATCGTCACGGCGCCGCTGCTCAACAACGCGGTGCACGTGAACCTGCCGAACACCGTCGCCACGGCGCCGGCCGACCGCAAGCCGAACGTCACCGTGAGCGTCGACGACAAGGGCGTCGTGTATCTCGACAAGCGCGCGGTCGCGCTCGCCGCGGTGCCGGCCGAGCTCGCCGCGCTGAAGGCCGGCCGGCCCGACGTCGCGCTCGACCTGCAGGCCGACGAGCACGTGCCGTACGGCACCGTCGCGAAGCTGATGGCCGCGATCGAGCATGCGGGCATCACGCGGCTGTCGGTGCTCACCGCGCCGCGCGGCTGATGCGCGGTTCACGACTCCTTTTCCGAACGCATCCATGAGCATCACGGCTTCCCATCACGTCCAGTCGATCTGGTACACGCGCTGTCCGGTGCCGACACCGCTCGGCATCGCCGCGCATCTCGGCTGGCTCGACAGCGAGTTCGCCGGCGACGGCATCACCGTCCGCGCGCTGCAGGAGAACCAGCATGCGGCGCTGCATCGCGCGCACGTCGATCATTCGCTCGACAACACGTTCCGGCAGGGCGGCAGCATTCCCGCGCTGTGGGCGCGCGCCTCCGGCGCCGATACCCGGGTGGTCGCGCTGACCTGGGTCGACGAGGCGCAGGCGATCGTCGCGTTGCCGGAAACCGGCCTGAAGCGGCCGAGGGACCTGCGCGGGCGCCGCATCGGGCTGCCGCGCCGCGACGGCGAACGTATCGACATCTTCCGCGCGGCGGCGCTGCGCGGCTTCGTCAGCGCGCTGTCGCTCGACGGGCTCGGCCCCGCCGACGTCGAATGGGTCGACGTGCCCGCGTCGAACCTGCGTGCGCCCGTGCCGACGCCGCTGACGCGCGACGCGGCATTCAGCCATCCGTCGAGCCTGTCCAGCCGGCGTCTTTATGCGGCCGAAGCGGCCGCGCTCGTGCGCGGCGAGGTCGACGCGATCTACGTGAAGGGTTCGCTCGGGCTCGAGACCGCGCACCTGATCGGCGCGCAGACGGTCGTCGACATCGGCTTTCATCCCGATCCGCAGATCCGCATCAACAACGGCTCGCCTCGGCCGCTGACCGTCAATGCGTCGACGCTCGAACGCCATCCCGACATCGTTCGCCGCTTCCTCGCGCGCGTGACCGACGTCGAAGGCTGGGCGCGCGAGCACGAGCAGGAAGTGCTCGGCTATCTCGGCCGCGAGACGGGATCGGGCCATGACTGGCTGCGGCTCGCGTACGGCACCGACGTGCACCGGCGGCTGCGCACGGATCTCGACGAGGCGTCGATCGCCGCGCTTGACGATTTCAAGCGCTTCCTCGTCGAATGGCGGTTCCTGCCTGCGGACTTCGACGTGCGCGCGTGGATCGACCGGCGCGCGCTCGACGGCATCGCACCGTTGTCTCGCGACGCCGCGCGGTGAGCGCGCCGGCACGCGTCGCCGACGCATGGCGGCGCGAGCGCTTCACCGGCGGCTTCATGCTGCTGGCGCTCGCGAGCGGCACGACGATCAGCATGGCGCAGCTCGCCACGACGCTGTATGCGCTCGCGCTCGGCGTCGACAGCGCGCGGCTCGGCATCATCGCCGCGATGGAACCGCTCGGCATCGCACTGATGACGCTGCCGGCCGGGCTGCTCGTCGCGCGCTACGGCGCGCGGCGCGTGTACTTCGCCGCGAGCATGGGGCCGATGCTGCTCAACCTCGTCGTGCCGTATACCGGCGCATGGCCGCTGATCGCGCTCACGCAAGTGCTGATCGGGCTGTGCATCCCGTTCCGGATCGTGTCCATCAACGGCGTGTTTCTCGCGCGTCTCGCGCAGATCGGCCTCGCGCGCGCCGGCTGGTACCGCGCGGCGATGTCGGTCGGAACCGGCATGGTCGGGCCGTGGCTCGCGAGCTGGCTGATCGGCGCGCATGGTGCGGTCGCGACGTTCTGCGCGGCGTCGGCGAGCTTCGCGGGCATGGCGCTGTTCAGCCGGACGCTGCTCGGCGACGCCGAGGCCGTGCCGCGCGGCGCCCAACCGGAAACCGGCGGCCTGCGCGCGTTGCTGGCGCTCGCATGGAATCACGACGTGCGCGAGCAACTCGTGCTGGAGGCCGTGAACAGTGCGACGCGTTCGCTTGCCGGCGCGTATACGGTCGTGCTCGCGATCCAGTCGCTCGGGCTGTCCCAGGCGCACGCCGTCGCGCTGCTGACGTTGCAGGGCGTGGTCGCGGTGATCGCGCTGTTCGGGCTCGGCCATGTCGCGCAGCGGCTGAGCGCGCGCCGTTGCCACGGGCTCAGCCTGGCCGGCGCCGTGGCCGGCCTGCTCGCGCTCGGGCTCGCCCGTGACGCGTGGATCGTCGGCGCGGGGCTCGCCGCGCTGTGCGCCGGCTCGTCGCTGCTGCATCTCGTCAACATGCAGCGCCTCGGCCGTCACCCGGCGGACAAGAGCCAGGTGTCGAGCCTGTACAACCTCGCGTCGATGACGGGCGCGTTCTGCGGCCCGCTGGCCGGCAGTGCGCTCGTGCCGGCCGTCGGGTTGCAGGCCGTGTTTCTGTGCTGGTTGCCTGTCGTCGTGCTGGTGGCGTGCGCGTTGCGCGTCGCACATGGGCGGCGCGATGCGTCGCGGCCCGTGACTGCAAAGCTCTCCTGACGACCATCGGAGCGGGTGTCGCGCGATCCGGCAGTGTTGCGTGACAAGCAGTTTGCTTCCGTTCACAGATGCGCATGCAGCAACGCGCACCCCGCATACCTGCCGGAAGCCCGATACGACGGGCCTCTCGAAGCTGGCATCCGAATTGCAACAGGGAACCCGTGCGTCGCGCACGCACGTGCGTTCAACCGATCAAACAGGATGACTCATCGATGTTCAGGAAAAAACTAATCGTCACCGCGCTGGGGGGACTGCTGACGGGCGGAGCCGTATCGTTGCCCGCGTGGGCGGAAGAAGGTGCGGTGGCGGCGGCACCGGACGCGAAGCCGGCACAACCGGGCACGGACGATGCAGCCGCGGCTGCACCGACGGCGGCCCGTGCGACCCGCGGCACGGCTATCCGCGAAACGAACCTCGGCACGGTCACCGTGACCGCGCGCCGGCGCAAGGAGAGCATCCAGGACGTGCCGGTCGCGGTGAGCGCGCTGAGCGGCGACGCGATCAGGAACAACGAGCTGCGCGTGGTCAACGACGTGACGAAGTACGTGCCGAACTTCACCGGGCAATCGACCGAGGGCCGCGAGCGGCCGCGCTGGTTCCTGCGCGGCGTCGGCAGCAACGATCCGTCGGACCTGTCGCTGAGCCCGATCGGCGTGTACTTCGACGACGTGTACATCAACAGCGTGTTCGGGCAGGGTTTCCCGCTGTTCGACCTCGACCGCATCGAAGTGCTGCGCGGCCCGCAGGGCACGCTGTGGGGCAAGAACACGGTCGGCGGCGCGCTCAGCATCACGTCGCAGAAGCCGACCTTCGACGTGAGCGGCTACGGCAAGATCGGGCTCGGCCAGTACAACAGCCGGCTCGCGGAGGCCGCGATCGGCGGGCCGATCGGCAAGAACGACGTGCTGGCCGCGCGCGTGTCGGTGTATCACGAGAACGCCGACAGCTTCTACACGAATACGGTGCAGCAAGGGCGCTTCGGCGGCTTCCACGACAACGCGGTGCGCTTCCAGGTGCTCGCCGTGCCCACGTCGGACACCAACTTCCTGTTCAACATCCACGGCCGCAACTACACGGGCGGCGGCAATGCTTGGCACGCGCAAGGCGCGGGGCCGGGCGGCGCGAACCAGTTCGGCTTCGTCGGCTCGAGCGATCCGTACACGGTGTCGCTCAACGCGCCGTCGAGCGATCACATCTCGACCTGGGGCACGTCGCTCACCGCGCACTGGCGCATCAACCCGGCGGTCACGCTCACGTCGATCACCGCGTTCGAAGGGCTGCACCGCTGGTACCAGGACGACGAGGACTATTCGGCGTTCGACGCCGCACGCTCGCACGATCGCCTGTCGAGCCGCCAGTTCTCGCAGGAATTCCGGCTCGAATCGCCGCAGAACGACCGGCTGAGCTGGCTCGTCGGCACGCACCTGTTCACCGAGCAGCTGGCCGAGCAGGGCGCCGGCGGCGGCTTGCCGGGTTCGCCGTCACCCGCGTTCTACCACCTGACCGACCTCACGCAGCACACGCAGAGCGCGGCGATCTTCGGCAGCGTGAAGTACCGGTTTACCGACCGCTTCAACGTGACGGGCGGGCTGCGTTACACGATCGAGCGCAAGAACATCAACCTGACCGGGCTGCAGGGCACCGGCAACGTGACGTTCGACAATCCGGGCAGCTGGTGGGAGCCGTCGTCGGTGTCGTCGCCGCTGGCGGTCAGCGCGCGGCAGAACCAGACGAACACCTGGCGCGCGCCGACCTGGGACCTCACGCCCGAATACGCGCTCAGCAGCAACGTGCGTGCGTACTTCCGCTATGCGCGCGGCTTCCGTTCGGGCGGCTACAACGGCAATGCGTATACGCAGAGCACGGTGTCGACCGTGTCGCCGGAGTACCTGACCGACTATGAAGTCGGCATCAAGAGCGAGTGGTTCGACAAGCGGCTGATCGTCAACGCGAGCGTGTTCCACTACGACTATCGCGACATCCAGGTGTTCGCGCTCGCGCCGAACCCGTTCGGCGGCCCGCCGGTGTCGACGCTGTCGAATGCGGGGCAGGGGCGCGCGGACGGCTTCGAACTGGAGCTGAAGGCGCAGCCGGTCAACAGCCTCTACCTGTTCGCGAACCTCGGGATGCTGAACACGCGCTACACGGAGTTCCGCTACGTGCCGACCGCCGTCGGCAACTCGTTCGCGCGCTCGCCGCATACGACGATCAATGCGGGCTTCGACTATCGCGTGCCGGTGTCGTTCGGCACGCTGGTCGCCGGCGGTGACGTGAACTACCGCAGCCGCGAATACTTCAGCGCGACCCGGCAGACGATGCCGCAGCTCTGGCAGGGCGGCTATACGGTGCTGAACGCGCACGTTTCCTACACGACGCCGAACCAGAAGTACATCGTGACGGGCTACGTGACGAACCTGACCAACAAGGTCTACAAGAAGCTCGAGCTGCTGCCGTCGTATGGCGCGTATCCGGTGCTGTACGGCGATCCGCGCACGGTCGGGATCACGCTGACCGCGAAAATCTGACGGGCGGCACGGGCACGGGCACGACGCGCATGCGGCGACGCGGCGGCCCGCCCGTGTTCGCCGCGCGTCAGATCAGCAGCGACAGCGTCCTGAACAGCGCGAGATCCGCCTTGCGTGCCGATCGCGCATGGCGGCGGATCACGTGCAGCAGGCACTCGATGAAGCAGCGCGCCGCGTCGCTCAGCGTGCTGCTGCGCCGCGTGACGATCCCGAGGTCGCGCGGCTCGAAAGTCTCCTTCAGCTGCAACGCGCGCATCCGTTCGCCGAACGGCGGCACCGCAGCGAGAATCGTCGGGCACCACGTGCACATGTCGGCCTGTTCGAGCATCGTCTGCAGCATCGCCACCGACTGCGCGCGGACGATGCGCCGTTCGTCGATGTCGGCACCGTGGCGCGTGAACAGGTAGTCGACGAGCGCGGCCTGCCCGTCGGCCGCGAAATTCAGCACCCAGTCGTTCTCGAGCAGGTCGTGGATCGATCGCGCGTGTTCGCGCGGATGGCCGGCGCGCACCATCACCGATGTGTCGTAGCGCAGCATCGGCTCGAACGCGAATTCCTGCGTGCCGCCCGGTTGCACGTGCCCGAGCGCGAAATCCATGCTGCCGTCGCGCAACAGCGGCTGCGCGACGGCCATCAGCGCCTCGTAGAGTTCGAGGCGCACGTCGGGCATCCGCTCGCGAAAGCGCAGCACCGTTTCCGCCAGGAACGTCATCGTGAGCCACGGCGTCACGCCGATGCTCAGCCGGCCCTCGATGCGGCCGCGCATGCGCTCGAGATCGCTCTGCGCGTGTTCGAGCTGCTTCAGCACGAGCTTCGCGTGCGTGAGCAGCGTCTTGCCGTATTCCGTGAAGCCGATCCCCTCCGGCGCGCGCACGAGCAGCGGCAGGCGCTCGCCGGCCTCCAGTTCGCGCAGCGCGCGCGTGACGGCCGCCTGCGACAGCCCGAGCGTGCGCGCCGCGCCGCGGATGCTCCCGGCCTCCGCGCTCGCGACGAGCGCCTGAAGCTGATGCAGCCTGATCGTACCCATGGTGCGATACCCGACAACGAAAGGTTGTCATCATAACGAAACCGCGGCTGTTCGCCGGGATTTTCGCTGCCTACGATGCGGCCACGATCGGTCATTCGGGCGATCGGCAACCGGCGTACATCGAGGAGAATCGGGGTTGAACCACAAACCAGTCCAGCCGGAATTGGCGGCCATCGAGACGGAGATGATTGCGCTGCGCCGACGGCTGCACGCGCATCCGGAGCTCGGCTTCGAGGAACATGCGACGAGCGACCTCGTGGCCGGCTTCCTGACAACGTGGGGTTATCGGGTGACGCGCGGGCTCGGCGGCACGGGCGTGGTCGGCACGTTGACGCGAGGCACCGGGAAGCGGCTCGGGCTGCGCGCCGACATGGACGCGCTGCCGATCCGCGAGGCGACCGGGCTGCCGCATGCGAGCCGGTGCGACGGCGTGATGCATGCATGCGGCCACGACGGCCATACGGCGATGCTGCTGGCGGCGGCGCGGTGCCTGGCCGAGCGCGCCCGCTTCACGGGCACGCTGAACCTGATTTTCCAGCCGGCCGAGGAAGGGCTCGGCGGCGCGAAGCGGATGATCGACGACGGGCTGTTCGAGCAGTTTCCGTGCGATGCGGTGTTCGCGATGCACAACGTGCCGGGCCTGCCGGCCGGCGTGCTCGGTTTCTGCGACGGCCCGGCGATGGCATCGGCCGACGAGGTGCGCGTGCGCGTGACCGGGCGCGGCGGGCATGGCGCGGCGCCGCATACGACGATCGATCCGGTGGTCGTCTGCGCGTCGATCGTGATGGCGCTGCAGACCGTCGTGTCGCGCAACGTGAACCCGCAGGACCTGGCGATCGTGACGGCCGGCTCGATCCATGCGGGCACCGCGTCGAACGTGATCCCGCCGCACGCGGAACTGACGCTGAGCGTGCGCGCACTGTCGCCGGACGTGCGCGCGCTGCTCGAACGGCGCATTCGCGAGATCGTGCACGGGCAGGCCGCGAGCTACGGCGCGACGGCCGAGATCGATTACCGCCACGACTATCCGGTGCTCGTCAATCACGCGGCGGAAACCGCCTTCGCGCGCGACGTCGCCCGCGAATGGGGCGGTGACGGCGCGCTGATCCCCCATCTGCGGCCGATCGCGGCAAGCGAGGACTTCGCGTTCATGCTGAACGTTTGCCCCGGCAGCTACCTGTCGATCGGCAACGGGGACGGCAATGGCGACGGCGGCGCCGGATGCGGGCTGCACCATCCCGGCTACGACTTCAACGACGCGTGCCTCGCCACCGGCGCGAGCTACTGGATTGCGTTGGCGGAGCGCTATCTCGCGTGACGTGCCCGCATGATTTTGACTGACGATTCACACGAGGAAGGAGACTGGCAATGAAGCAGTGGAAGCAATGTAAACGGATGGCGGCGCTGGCGTTGGCGCTGGCGGCGGGGGCGGCACATGCGGGTGACTGGGCGGGCAGGGAGATTCGCCTCGCGGTCGATCCGACTTACCCGCCGCTCGAGTACAAGCTGCCCGACGGTACGCTGACGGGCTTCGGGATCGACATCACGAATGCGTTGTGTGCGGAACTGCATGCGCGCTGCGTGTGGGTCGAGTCGAGTTTCGACGGGATGATTCCGGGGCTGCTCGCGCGCAAGTTCGACGTCATCGCGTCGTCGATGACGATTACGCCGAAGCGGCAGCAGCAGATCGCTTTCACGAACCGGATCTCGAATGCGCCGGCGCGCCTCGTCGCGCGCAAGGGTTCGCCGCTGCTGCCGACGGCCGACGCGCTGAAGGGCAAGCGCGTGGGCGTCGAGCAGGGCTCCGCGCAGGCCGACTATGCGATCGCGAACTGGCAGCCGGCCGGCGTGCAGATCGTGTCGTACCCGAACCAGGACCAGGTCTATGCCGATCTCGTGACGGGCCGGCTCGACGCGGCGTTCCAGGCATCGATCGCGGCGAGCGACGGTTTCCTGAAGAAGCCGCAGGGCAAGGATTTCGCGTTCGTCGGCGCGGCGATCGACGACGCGAAGTATTTCGGGCAGGGCGACGGGCTCGGGCTGCGCAAGCAGGACAACGACCTGCGCGACGCCTTCAACCGCGCGCTCGCGACGATCCTCGCGAACGGCACGTACCAGCGGATCAACCGGAAGTATTTCGACTTCGACATCTACGGCACGAAGTAAGCGATGGCGCCATGCATGGCGCGGTAACGACAAAACAAATAAGGATGACGGATGAACTGGAGATTGATTTTCGTCGCGATGCCGGCACTGTGCGCCGCGCCCGCGTTCGCGCAAGGCAGCGTCACGCTGTACGGTCTCGTCGATGCGGGCATCGACTACACGAACAATGTCGGCGGCCACGGCGCGTGGCAGATGGCGAGCGGCTTCGCGCAGGGCAGCCGCTGGGGGCTGAAGGGCAGCGAGGATCTGGGGGGCGGCTACAGCGCGCTGTTCCAGGTCGAGAACGGCTTCAACGTGAACAGCGGCACGCTCGCGCAGGGCGGCCGCATGTTCGGGCGGCAGGCGTACGTCGGCCTCGGCAGCGCGCGATTCGGCACGCTGACGCTCGGCCGGCAATACGATGCTGTGGTCGACTATCTCGCGCCGACCACCGCGAACGGCAGTTGGGGCGTCTATCCGTTCTCGCATCCGCTCGACAACGACAACACCGGCAATACGTTTCGGGTGAACAACACGGTCAAGTATGCGAGCCCGGATTTCGCCGGCTTCTCGTTCGGCGGCACGTACAGCTTCAGTAACGACACGGGCTTCGCGAACAACCGGCAGTGGAGCGTCGGCGCGCAGTACGAGCAGGGCGGGTGGCTCGTCGGCGCGGCCTTCCTGAATGCGGACAACCCGGGTGCGACGCCGGGCGGCGCGATCGCGGGCTCGGGATCGGTCGGCGCCGATGCGAACTTCGCGTCGGCGCGGCTGCGGATCTTCGGTGCGGGCATCAACTACACGGCGGGGCCCGCGACGGTCGGGTTCGCGTATACGAACAGCAACGTCACGCGGCCGACCGCGAACGTCGGTTACCTGTTCGGCGACGAAGCGATCGAGCCCGTGACCGGCCCGCTCGCAGGCGGCACGGTGACGTCGATCAAGTACCAGAACTTCGAAGTGAACGGCAAATACCAGTTCACGCCCGCGCTGTTCGTCGGGGCGCAGTACGTGTACACGACGGTGCGCTACGACGCGACGACGGGCACCGCGAAGCCGAAGATTCATTCGCTGGGGCTGATGGCCGACTACATGCTGTCGAAGCGCACGGACGTGTACCTGATGGGCGCCTACCAGCGGATCGCGGGCGACGCGACGGGCTCGTCGCTCGACCAGGCCTATGTTCCCGGCGCGGCGGACCTGTCGTCGACCTCGAAGCAGCTGATGATTCACGCGGGGATCCGTCACAGGTTCTGACGCCGGATGCAGCGGGCGAGGCCGCCCGCTGCCCGTCGCCCCGATGCGGTTACTGCGCGACGCGGATCACGACCTTGCCGAAGTGTTGCCCGGACTGGAGGTACGCATACGCCTGCGGCGCTTCGTCGAAGCCGAACACGCGATCGACCACCGGCTTGATCCGCTTCGCGTCGACGAGGCGCACGACGTCGTCGAGCATCGCGCGGCTGCCGACCATGATCCCCTGCAGCCGCCGGATCCCGCCGATCAGCGACAGCAGCCCGAGCTCGGGGCCGCCGAAGCTGCTGAGGCCGCCGATCACCGACACGGTGCCGCCCATCTTCGTCGCGGCGACCGAGCGCGGCAGCGTATCCTTGCCGCCGACTTCGACGACCAGATCCGCACCCGCGCCGCCGGTGAGCCGCAGCACGTCGTGTTGCCATTCGGGCGTGGCGCGATAGTTGATGGTTGCGTCCGCACCGAGCGCGCGGGCGCGTTCGAGCTTCGCGTCGCTCGACGACGTGACGATGGTGCGCAGCCCCGCGGCATGCGCGAGCTGCAGCGCGACGATCGACACGCCGCCCGTGCCGAGCAGCACGACGGTCGCGCCGGGCTCCAGGCCGCCGTCGGCGAACAGCGCGTTCCAGGCGGTGATGCCCGCGCACGACAGCGTCGCCGCCTCGTCGTAGTCCAGATGCGCGGGAATCGCGACCAGCGCCGCTTCGTCGGACACGAAGTGCTCGGCCAGCACGCCGTCGAAATGCGAGCCGGGTGATCCCGAGGTTTTCTGCGGCGTCGGCGGCCCGTCGATCCAGCGCGGGAAGTAGGTGTTGATCACGCGATCGCCGGGCTTGAAGCGCGTGACGTCGCGGCCCGTTTCGATGACTTCGCCGGCGCCGTCGGCAACCGGAATCAGCGCTTCCGTGCCGATGCCGAGATAGTCGCCGCGCGCGAACATCAGGTCGCGATAGTTCAGGCCGGCCGAATGGATCTTCACGACGACGTCGGTCGGCCCGACCGCGCGGCGGGTCGCGTCGATGCGCCGAAGCCCGGCCGCACCGTCGCCCGGTTTTACTTGCCATGCGTGCATGTCGACTCCTTTTTCGAGATAGTGCGGACTATCATAGTGTTGCTCGCAGGGACGCATTGACGATAATTCGGCCGATGACTGTCGCCTGCATGGACACAAACCTGTTACCCCACCGGAGCGAAATGGCATGGACGAGCGGCTGAGAGGCGTTGCCGAATTTGTCGACGTGGTGGATTCGGGTAGCTTCGCGGCGGCCGCGCTGCGGCTCGGCGTCACGCGCTCGGCGGTCGCGAAGGTCGTCGCGCGGCTCGAACGCCGTCTCGGCACCCGGCTGCTGCAGCGCACGACACGCCAGCTCGGCCTGACCGACGAAGGGCTCGTCTATTACGAACAGTGCCGGCGGCTGCTCGCCGAACTCGGCGAGACGGAGGCCGCGCTCGACGCGGGCCAGCGCGAGCCGGCGGGGCGGCTGCGCGTCAGCGTGCCGGTGCTGTTCGGGCGGCAATGCGTGGCGCCCCTCATGCGGCGCCTCGTGGAGCGCCATCCGCGGCTCGAAATCGACGTGTCGTTCAGCGATCGCGTGGCCGACCTCGTCAACGACGGCTTCGACATCGCGGTGCGCATCGGCGAGCTCGCCGATACGAGCGCGCTCGTCGGCCGCAAGCTCGGCGTGCAGCGCATGGGGATCTGCGCATCGCCCGCGTATCTCGAACGTCATGGCCGGCCGGCGGGGCTCGACGAACTCGCGTCGCACGTCGGCATCGCGTATTCGCGCGGCGGGCAACCGACGCCGTGGCCGATAGTCGGCGCGAACGGCGCGGTGCACGACCATCGTCCGGCCGGGCGCCTGCGGCTCGACGACCTGCAGGCCATTGCCGATGCGGCCGCCGCCGGCGCGGGCCTTGCGTGGCTCCCCTGCTGGCTGATGGCGCCTTACCTGCGCGACGGCCGCCTCGCGCTCGTGATGGACAGCAACAGCGTGTCGGGCGCCGAAGTGTTCGCCGTGCGGCCGGCATCGCGCCACGTGCCGTCGAAGGTGCGTGTCGTCATCGATGCGCTCGTCGACGAGATACCGAAGATGCTCGCGTCGGATGGTTGAGGCGGGCGCGTCGGTCGCGGCATCCCCGCGACGCATGGTCGGCCGGTGCGGCGTATGATCGTCGCACACCCAATCCGCCGGGGGCACGACGTGATGAAGCGCGAACCGCAGGTCGCCATCGTCATCGCTATCGCAGCGACCGTTCCGAACCTCACCCGTTACACGGTTCTTCGGTGATGCGCGGGCCGGCATGCAGCCCCGGTGCGCGCGGGCCAGACCTCCCCGCGACAACCCGGCGCGCGCGCACATGACGACGATCGATACCACGAAGGCCGCACGGCAACCCGGCTGGCTGCGCATCGCGCCCGCACTGTTCCTGCTGCTGTGGGCAAGCGGCTTCGTGTTCCTGAAGCTCGGCTTGCGTTATGCCGATCCGCTCACCTTCCTCGCGCTGCGCTATGCGTGCGTCGTCGCGCTGCTCGCGGGCCCGTTCCTGTGGCTGCGCCCTGCGTTGCCGCGCACGGGGCGCGCATGGCGCGATCTCGTCGTGGTCGGCCTGTTGCTGCAAGCCGGTTATTTCGCGTGTACGTACCTGAGCCTGAAGCTCGGCATGTCGGCGGGCGCCGTCGCGCTCGTCACGTCGCAGCAGCCGATCCTCGTCGGGCTGCTCGCGCCGATGATTGCCGGCGAACGCGTCGGCGTGCTGCGCTGGATCGGGCTCGCACTCGGTGCCGCGGGCGCGGTGCTGGTGATCCTCGCGCGTTCGTCGATCGATGTCGCGTCGCCCTGGGCGCTCGCGTTCGCGCTGTTCGCGCTCGCCTGCATCACCGGCGGGACGCTGTGGGAAAAACGCTTCGGCACCGACGTCCATCCGGTCACCGCGAACCTCGTGCAGTACGCGGTCGGCCTCGCGGTCACCGCGCCGCTCGCGTTCGCGCTCGAACCGATGCACGTGCAATGGACCGCCGGGCTCGCCGGTTCGCTCGCGTACCTCGTCATCTGCAACTCGCTGATCGCGATCTCGCTGCTGCTCGCGATGGTGCGGTACGGCGAGGCGTCGCGCGTATCGGCGCTGTTCTTCCTGATCCCGCCCGCGACCGCGCTGATCGCGCTCGTGGCGCTCGGCGAGACGATCGGCGCGCTCGCATGGCCGGGGATGGCGCTCGCGGCTGCCGGCCTGTTTCTCGTGATGCGTTACTGAATACCGAACGCGCGGGATGCGGGCCGGCGTGTCGATGCCGGCAGATTCGTGCGTGGCGGATCGCGTCGCGGCGCGCGATGCCGAAGGCGGAGGGGCGGGCCGGCTGACCGCCGCGCGCGCCGATGCCGGTCGCGCCGCGCGGCAGGCGCTTGCCATGCGGCGCGACGGCCCCCAGGCCGCGCCGTATCAACCCGCCGTCCGATGCGGATTGCAGTCCGCCGAATACTCCGCATGCTCACCGTTGACGTGCAGAACCAGCGTTGCCTTGCAGATATCGCTCGAATCGACGCTCAGCTGCAGCGTCGCGAGCGGCTGGTCCTCGCCGCCAGCGAGTCGCGATTCGCCGGAGCGCGTCAGCGAGGCCGAGCCCGCGCCGCCGGTTCGGGTGATGCGCAGGCTGTACGACACGTCGACCGGTGCAGCCGCCCGCACGTGCGGCACGATATTCACGCCGCCGGCACTGGCGGCGATGTCGAAATAGGCGCTGAGATCGTGAATGCCAACCATGATCGTCCCCTGTCGAATAAAAAAAGGCCGAACGTGTATCCGTCCGGCCTTTCCGTTACGCCGGCGGCACTTAATGCTGCTTGACCGAAACGGTGTTGTTGAAGCCGTTCTGGTTGGTGTTCGCGTAGTTGGCGTGCCTTGTTGCACCAGCGTGGCGTTGTTGTTGTAGCCGGTCTGCGTCACGTAGCCCGGATCCACTTGTGCGAAATACGGCTGCGCCCGATTTTCGGGTTATTCGTTCCTGGTCGAACGCGGCACATGATGGGGGGAGTCAGCAAGAGGCGTGCCTGTTGTCGTTTCAAGCAGAATCTATTTTAAATTCATTATTAGTCTAATTTTTCGGGTGCGTAATTCATTCGCGTAAAACGTTTGCGGGTTGGATATTTGATTAACAAGCTTTCTTTTATATTCGGCGCATTAAGGTTAAATCAGACGATAATTCGCGCCAATCGTGATTTGGAAATTCCTTGCTCAGCTGAAGCGCAGCAAACGTAACGTGTTGCTACGGGCAGGCGCGTAACGACACGACGTAACTTCCGTTACGCACGTAGAATCGTCCGACCAAAGTACCGGTTCCGGGCCTCCACCCTGGAAACCTCTCTCCACGCTATTCACGTGAACGAACTTCGGGAGCACGCATGTCATCTCGCACCTATCTCGTCACCGGCGCATCGCGCGGCATCGGCCTCGCGGTCAGCACCTTGCTCGCACGGCACGGTCATCACGTCATCGGCCTCGCGCGAAATGTGCAGGGCATCGACTTTCCCGGCGAACTGCGCGCGTGCGATCTCGCCGACATCGAACAGACGGCGGCGACGCTTACCCGTATCGGTGAGGAGCACGCTGTCGACGGTATCGTGAACAATGCGGGCATCGTGATGCCGCAACCGCTCGGGCAGATCGATTTCCGGTCGCTGCAGACCGTGTTCGATCTCAACGTGCGGGCCGCGATCCAGGTCACGCAGCACTTCGCGGACGCGATGAAGGCGCGCGGCCACGGGCGCATCGTCAACATCTGCAGCCGGGCGATTTTCGGCAGTCTCGACCGCACCGCGTATTCCGCCGCGAAGAGCGCGCTCGTCGGTTGCACGCGCACGTGGGCGCTCGAACTGGCCGAACATGGCGTGACCGTCAACGCGGTGGCGCCGGGGCCGATCGAGACGGAACTGTTCCGGCTGACCCGGCCCGTCGGCAGCGAAGCCGAACGCAAGGTGCTCGCGACGATTCCCGCGCGTCGGCTCGGCACGCCCGACGATGTGGCGGCCGCGATCGCGTTCTTCCTGTCGGACGAGGCCGGTTTCGTCACGGGGCAGGTGCTGGCCGTGGACGGCGGCGGCAGCCTCGGCGGACGCAGCTGAAGCACGACGCGCCGCCGAGCCGTCGCGCGCGGCCCGGCGGCGGCCGGCTTCGGCGCGCGGCGCGCGCGCATGCATACGCGCGTGCCGATGGCCGGTATTCGGCTTGCGCGCATATTCCGCCGCCCCGTTAGCATGTGACGAATCGGACTTTGGGTGCCGCGCGCGCGACGCTAAGATCGCCGATCCCGTAGATCGCGCGTTCCAGAACGATGAAAAAGTCCGCTTCGCCGTTGCATGCTTTTCGTTTCCGTGTCGTCTGCGCCGCGATTGCCGGCGCGTTGTCGCTCGCATCGTGCGGCGGCGTCGACAGCGATGCGCCGTCGTCATCGACGAACCCCGCGCCGCCGCTGGCGGCGAAACGCCCGAACATCCTGTACATCATGGCCGACGATCTCGGCTATTCCGACATCCATGCATTCGGCGGCGAGATCAACACGCCGAACCTCGACGCGCTCGTCGCGTCGGGCCGCATCCTGTCGAACCATCACACGGGCACCGTCTGCGCGATCACGCGCGCGATGCTGGTGTCCGGCACCGATCACCATCTGGTCGGCGAAGGCACGATGGGGGTGCCGACCGACGAACGGCGCGGGTTGCCCGGCTACGAGGGCTACCTGAACGACCGCGCGCTGTCGTTCGCACAACTGTTGAAGGATGCCGGCTACCACACGTACATCGCGGGCAAGTGGCATATCGGCTCGGGGATCGTCGGCAGCGCGACGGGCAGCGGGCAGACGCCGGACCAGTGGGGCTTCGAGCGCAGCTACGTG
>Ga0209566_100236_pt1 | contig 53481 bp, 40 predicted proteins | sample Araplavi_mTSA_r2_2_FD_184287 | JGI IMG/M metagenome (GOLD analysis project Ga0209566, IMG submission 184287) | Arabidopsis root microbial communities from North Carolina, USA - plate scrape CL_Cvi_mTSA_r2 (SPAdes) (version 2) | ecosystem: Host-associated > Plants > Roots > Endosphere | place...
TTGGCCGTGCGTATCCCAGTAGGTCAGGCCGTCGGGAAAACGCGGCGTGACCGTGTCGGCGAGAAACGCCGCGCGCTCCGCATCGGTGACGGAGCCGTGTCCCGCGATGTCGCGCCCGAACAGCAGGTCGGCCTGCAGCATGCGGCTCTCGCCCGGCTGGGTGCAGGCCGGCGCCGTGCCGGCGGCGGGCGGGGGCGGGGGCGCGGGCGGTGCCGCGCAACCGGCGAGCAGTGCGATCGCGACGCTGCCGATCATGGGCGCCGCGCGGTGCCACCAGGCCGCGGGGCGGGCGGCTGAAGGCCGCATCTGCCCAATTCGTGTCGATCGACCTCCGCGCGCGCAAAACGCTGCGCGCTCAACCACTTGCGTGCTTGTCCGGCGGGTTATCAACAGGGCTGTCAACATAATCTGGGGATAACCCTAGGTTGGTTCGCTGACGCCCGGCGCGCGATCAGTGCTGCAGTTTCGCGTGAGCGAGATGCATGCCGAGCGTACCCGGGTCGGTATTCGTGCCCGACAGCAGCACGCCGACGCGCTTGCCCTGCAGCGTTTCGCGCAGCGGGCCGAGCAGCGCGGCGAGGGCGGCCGCGCATGCCGGTTCGACCGACAGCTTCAATTGCGAGAACAGGAACAGCATCGCGGCACGCAGCGCGTCGTCGGACACGGTGACGATGCGGTCGACGTGGCGCCGGCACAGCTGGTAGCTGTATTCCTCGGTATGCGGCGCCATCAGCGAATCGGCGATCGTCTGCATCGCGCTCATCTTGATCGTGTGATTGGCCGCGAAGCTGCGGCTCATCGCGTCGGCGCCTTCCGGCTCGACGCCGTACACGTGCACGCGCGGATTCGCGAGCCGCAGCGCGGTCGCCATGCCGGCCGCGAGCCCGCCGCCGCCGATCGGTACGATCACCGCGTCGAGGTCGGGGGTCTGCGTCGCCCATTCGTAGCCGAGCGTCGCGGTGCCGAGGATCGTGTGATAGCCGTTGAACGGATGGATGAAGAAGCGGCCTTCCTCGGCCTCGATCCGGCGCACCAGATCGAACGCCTGCGACGCGCTGCCCGCCAGCACGACTTCCGCGCGGTACTGCTTGCACTGCGCGATGCGCGTCGGGCTCGCGGTGTGGAACATCACGACCTTGGCACTGCTGCCGAGCCGCATGGCCGCATACGCGACGGCCGCCGCGTGGTTGCCGGCCGACACGCAGGTGACGCCCGCGTTCTTGCGCGCCTCGTCGAGCGCGAGCAGGTGCGTGAACGCGCCGCGCGCCTTGAAGCTGCCGCTCACCTGCAGCAGCTCGAACTTGAAGTTGACGTGCGTGCCCTCGAGGGAAGGCAGGTCGGCGCGTTCGAACACGGGCGTGCGCGCGACCCAGGGCGACAGCGCGAAATGCTGCGCGGCGATTTCGTCGAGCGTCGGGATCGGCTCGCCGTCGATCGTCGTATGGGCCGTGCCCTGTTGTTCAGTCGACATGACGTGGCGGGTGGCGGAGTGGGCCGGCCCGCACACGCGGGCCGGCGTGGCGGGAGGCAGTCAGTGCGCGTCGACCGACATGCTGCGGATGAACTTGCGCAGGAACTGCTCGCAGCCGGCGAGCTGCGCGAGCTCGACATATTCGTTCGGCTTGTGCGCCTGCTCGATGTTGCCGGGCCCGCATACGACGCTCGGGATGCCCGCGCGTTCGAACAGCCCGGCCTCGGTGCCGTATGCGACCTTGCGCTTGTCTTGATCCGCCGTCAGCGCGCGCACGAGTTGCGTGATCGCGGCCTGTTCGGTTGCGTCGAGGCCGGGCGCCGCGGCGATCTTCGAAAATTCGATCGCGGCATTCGGATGCTCGCGAAGCATCTGCGGCAGCAGCGTTTCCCGTGCATACGCTTCGATGCGCGTGAAGATCTGCTCGGGATCGAGCGTCGGCAGGTTGCGGAATTCGAAGTCGAAGCGGCACTCGGCCGGCACCGTGTTGATCGCGTTGCCGCCCTGGATCGTGCTCGTCTGCGCGGTCGTGAACGGCACGTCGTACAGCGCGTCGAACGGCCCTTCGGCGCGGAAGCGGTCGGCGATGTCGCGGATGTGGCAGATGAGGCGCGCCGCATACTCGATCGCGTTCAGCCCCTTCGGCGTCAGCGACGAATGCGCCGCATGGCCGCGCACGCAGCAGCGGTATGCGTTGATGCCCTTGTGCGCGATGATCGGCCGCATGCTGGTCGGCTCGCCGACGATGCAGCCCGACGGTTGCACGCCGCGCTTGACGAGGTCGGCGATCATCAGCGGCGCGCCGGCGCAGCCGATTTCCTCGTCGTAGGACAGCGCGAAATGGATCGGCTTCGCGAGCTTCGTCGCCTGCATCTCGGGCAGCAGCGCGAGCGCGGCGCCGATGAAACCCTTCATGTCGCAGGTGCCGCGGCCGTACAAGCGGCCGTCGCGGATTTCCGGCGCGAACGGGTTGCTGTCCCATTGCTGGCCGTCGACCGGCACGACGTCGGTATGCCCCGACAGCACGATGCCGCCGTTCGTCGAGCCGTCGTGCGCGGGCACGGTCGCGAACAGGTTCGCCCAGCCTTCGCGTGGATCATGCGTGATCGTCGAGGCGATGCCTTTCGCGGCGAGCGCGTCGCGCACCGTTTCGATCAGGCCGAGGTTCGGCACGCGGCTCGTCGTGTCCATCGACACCAGTTGCTTGATCCAGGGCAGGCTGACGAGCGACGCGTCGCCTTGAGTGTCGGTGGACGGCGCCGTGGCGTCGAGAGTGGACATGGCAAAACTCCGTCTGATGAATGCGAAAATCATACTCAAAAACGCGCCGGCCCGCCCGCGCCGCGCGCAGTGCGGTGCAGCATCGGCGCGTCCGTCAGAACCGCGTCACGACCCGTCAGCGCGCCGCGGCCACCGCGCCCTGCCTCGGGGCGAGCGCGCGCAGCGTTTCCTTGATCGTCGACACGCGGATCGCGAGGTCGGGCGAGCGTGTCTCGATCCGCAGCTTGTCCTGGCCCGCGAGCTTGATGTGCCGGTGCTTCTGCACCATCTCGATGATCCGCATCGGATCGATCGGCGGATTCGGCTCGAACTGCAGCCCGATCGCGGCCTCGCTCGCGTCGATCTTCACGATGCCGAGCGGCTTCGCGGCGATCCGCAGCCGGTGCGTCTCGACGAGCGCGTGCGCCTGCGGCGGCAGCTTGCCGAAGCGGTCGATCAGTTCTTCCTGGATACCGTCGATCGCGTCGCCGTGCTCGCAGTTCGCGAGCCGCTTGTACAGCGACAGCCGCTCCTGCACGTCCGCGCAGTAGTCGGCCGGCAGGATCGCCGGCGCATGCAGGTTGATTTCCGTCGTCGCGGCGAGCGGGGCGGTGAGGTCGGGCTCCTTGCCGTTCTTCAGCGCCTTCACCGCGTCGTTCAGCATGTCCGTATAGAGCTGGAAGCCGATCTCGTGGATCTCGCCCGACTGCTTGTCGCCGAGCACTTCGCCGGTGCCGCGGATCTCGAGGTCGTGCATCGCGAGATAGAAGCCCGAACCGAGTTCCTCCATCTGCTGGATCGCTTCCAGCCGGCGCTGGGCCTGCTTGGTCAGCGCCTGCGGATCGTGCACGAGCAGGTACGCGTACGCCTGGTGGTGCGAACGGCCGACGCGGCCGCGCAACTGGTGGAGCTGCGCGAGGCCGAACTTGTCCGCGCGATGCATGATGATCGTGTTCGCGCTCGGCACGTCGATGCCGGTCTCGATGATGGTCGTGCACAGCAGCACGTTCGCGCGCTGCGCGACGAAATCGCGCATCACCCGTTCGAGCTCGCGTTCGTGCATCTGGCCGTGCGCGATCACGATGCGTGCCTCGGGCACGAGCGCCTCCAGCATGGCCTTGCGGTTCTCGATCGTCTCGACCTCGTTGTGCAGGAAGTACACCTGGCCGCCGCGCTTCAGCTCGCGCAGCATCGCCTCGCGAATCACGCTTTCTTCCTCGCGGCGCACGAAGGTCTTGATCGCGAGGCGCTTCTGCGGCGCGGTCGCGATGACCGAGAAGTCGCGCAGCCCCTCGAGCGCCATCCCGAGCGTGCGCGGAATCGGCGTCGCGGTGAGCGTCAGCACGTCGACTTCCGCGCGCAGTGCTTTCAGCGCTTCCTTCTGGCGCACGCCGAAGCGGTGTTCCTCGTCGATGATCACGAGGCCGAGGCGCTTGAACTGCACGTCCGACGACAGCAGCTTGTGCGTGCCGATCACGATGTCGACGCTGCCTTCGTTGATCTGCGCGATCGCCGCGTTCACTTCCTTCGTCGTCTTGAAGCGCGACAGCTCGACGATCCGCACCGGCCAGTCCGCGAAGCGGTCGGCGAAGGTCTGCGTGTGCTGCTCGGCGAGCAGCGTGGTCGGCGACAGCAGCGCGACCTGCTTGCCGCCCAGCACCGCGATGAACGCGGCGCGCAGCGCGACCTCGGTCTTGCCGAAGCCGACGTCGCCGCACACGAGGCGGTCCATCGGCTTGCCGCTCGTCATGTCGCCGATCACGGCCGCGATGGCTGCCGCCTGGTCGGGCGTTTCCTCGAAGCCGAAGCTCTCGGCGAACTTCACGTAGTCGCGCGGATCGAGCGAGAACGCGTGGCCTTCGCGGGCCGCGCGGCGCGCATACAGGTTCAGCAGCTCGGCGGCCGTATCGCGGATCTGCTGCGCGGCCTTGCGTTTCGCGCGCTCCCACTGGCCGGAGCCGAGCGCGTGCAGCGGCGCGCTGTCGGGATCGGCGCCGCTGTAGCGCGAGATCACGTGCAATTGCGCGACCGGTACGTAGAGCTTGCTGTCGCCCGAGTATTCGAGATGCAGGAATTCGGTCTCGCCTTCGCCGAGGTCCATCGACACGAGGCCCATGTAGCGGCCGATGCCGTGCTGCGCGTGGACGACCGGGTCGCCGACCTTCAGTTCCGACAGGTCGCGCACCATCGCGTCGACGTTGCTGGCCTGTTCCTGCCGGCGGCGGCCCGCGCGGCGGCCGAGCGCGCCGTACAGCTCGGTCTCGGTGACCACCGCGTAGCCTTCGCCGGGCACTGCAAAGCCGTTCGCGAGCGGCGCGACGCCGAGCGCGAAGCGTTCGTCGCTCTCGAGCCAGCCCGCGAAGTGGTCGTTCGACGCGGGGCGCAGATGGTGTTCGGCGAGCAGTTGCAGGATCGTCTCGCGACGGCCGGCCGATTCGACGGTCAGCAGGACGCGCTTGCCGGACGATTCGACGAACGTGCGCAGCGACGCGAGCGGATCGTCGGCATGGCGATCGACGGAGAGCTGGGGCAGCGCCGTCGCCCAGCCGCCGGCCGGCTGCGCGGGCAGCACGACGCGTGCGAACGGCTTCGCGAACGCGAAGAAATCCTCGTCGGACAGGAACAGGCGCTGCGGTTCGAGGATCGGCCGCTCGCGATCGTGCGCGAGGAACGCGTGACGCTGCTTCGTGTCGGCCGTGAAGCGGCGGATCGACGCGTCGAGATCGCCGGCGAACACGAGGTGCGCATCCTGCGGCAGGTAGTGGAACAGCGTGGCGGTTTCGTCGAAGAACAGCGGCAGGTAATACTCGATGCCGGCCGACGGCACGCCGTTACCGATGTCCTTGTAGATCGGCGCGCGGCTCGGGTCGCCTTCGAACGTCTCGCGCCAGCGGCTGCGGAAGGCCGTGCGCGCGGCTTCGTCGAACGGAAACTCGCGGCCCGGCAGCAGGCGCACGTCGCGCACCGGGTAGAGGCTGCGCTGCGTGTCGGGGTCGAACGCGCGGATCGAGTCGACCTGGTCGTCGAACAGGTCGATCCGGTACGGCAGCGGCGAGCCCATCGGGTACAGGTCGATCAGCGAGCCGCGTACGCAGTATTCGCCGGGCCGCACGACCTGGCTCACGTGCTCGTAGCCGGCCAGCGTGAGCTGCGCCTTCAGCTTCGCCTCGTCGAGCCGCTCGCCCTGCGCGAATGCGAACGTGTACGCGGCCATGAACGACGCGGGCGGCATCCGGTACAGCGCGGTGGTCGCGGGCACGAGCAGGATGTCGCAGCGGCCCTCGCCGAGATCGTGCAGCGTCGCGAGACGCTCCGATACGAGGTCCTGGTGTGGCGAGAACGTGTCGTACGGCAGCGTTTCCCAGTCCGGCAGCAGGCGCACGCGGGCGTCGGGCGAGAAGTAGCGGATTTCCTGCGAGAGCCGCTGCGCGTCGACCGCGTTCGCGCAGATCACCGCGAGGAGCGGCACGTCCTGGCGGTTGTCGGCGAGATAACGGGCGATGGCGAGCGCGTCGGCGGAACCATGCGCGCCGTCGAAGGCGAAACGCTGGCCGGACTTGACGCGGGCAATGGGCGAGGCGGACGGGGTGGAAGCGTTATCTGGCATAGGGACGACAGGGGTGGCGTGCACGGGCGCATCGCGGTGCGCCGGTCGAGACGAAAGACCTATTATAAAATCCGCTTCTCGATTTCATCTTTCCGGCGTTTCCCTTCGTGACTCCCCGACTTTTTGCCCTGATTCCCTGTGCCGGCACGGGCAGCCGTTCCGGTTCGGCCGTGCCGAAGCAATACCGCACGCTGGCCGGCCGCGCGCTGCTGCACTACACGCTCGCCGCGTTCGACGCGTGCAGCGAATTCGCGCAGACGCTCGTCGTCCTCGCGCCCGACGATTCCCATTTCGACGCGCGCCGCTTCGCGGGCCTGCGCTTCGCGGTGCGCCGCTGCGGCGGCGGCTCGCGCCAGGCGTCGGTGCTGAACGGGCTGCTCGGGCTGGCCGAATTCGGCGCGACCGACCAGGACTGGGTGCTGGTGCATGACGCGGCGCGCCCGGGCATCACGCCGGAGCTGATCCGCACGCTCGTCGCGACGCTGAAGGACGATCCGGTCGGCGGCATCGTCGCGCTGCCGGTTGCCGATACGCTCAAGCGCGTGCCGGCCGGCGGCGACGCGATCGCGCGCACCGAGTCGCGTGACGCGCTGTGGCAGGCGCAGACGCCGCAGATGTTCCGCATCGGCATGCTGCGCGAGGCGATCCTGCGCGCGCAGCGCGAAGGGCACGACCTGACCGACGAAGCGAGCGCGATCGAATGGGCCGGCCATACGCCGCGCGTCGTGCAGGGCAGCCTGCGCAATTTCAAGGTCACGTACCCGGAGGATTTCGCGCTCGCGGAAGCGATCCTCGCGCGCCCCGCGAACGCCTCCTGACTTTCACCCCCTCTCAATCGGAACACGCATGGATTTCAGAATCGGACAAGGCTACGACGTGCACCAGCTCGTCGAGGGGCGCCCCCTCATCATCGGCGGCGTGACGATTCCGTACGAACGCGGCCTGCTCGGCCACTCGGACGCGGACGTGCTGTTGCACGCGATCACCGACGCGCTGTTCGGCGCGGCGGCGCTCGGCGACATCGGCCGCCATTTCTCCGACACGGACGCGGCATTCAAGGGCGCCGACAGCCGCGTGCTGCTGCGCGAGTGCGCGGCCCGCATCAAGGCGGCCGGCTTCACGATCCAGAACGTCGACAGCACCGTGATCGCCCAGGCGCCGAAGCTGGCACCGCATATCGACGGGATGCGCGCGAACATCGCGGCCGATCTCGGGCTGCCGCTCGATCGCGTGAACGTGAAGGCGAAGACGAACGAAAAGCTCGGTTATCTCGGCCGCGGCGAAGGGATCGAGGCGCAGGCCGCCGCGCTGCTGGTGAAGCAGGGCGGTTGATGGGGGCCAGCGGCATCGCGCGGTTCGCCCCGCGCGATGCCTCGGCAATGAAAAATGCCACGCATCTGCGTGGCATTTTCGTTTGAAGCCGGCGCCGCGCCCGGCATTGCTGCCGGCGCGGAACGCAACCGCTTATTCGCCTTCGGCGGCGATCACCTGCGCGGCGGCGTTGATCACCGATGCGATACGGCCGACGTCGCGCAGCTGCGTGACGGTCATCCCTTGCTCGTTCTTCAGCAGCGCATAGTGCGACTTCACGCAGAAGTGGCACTTGCCGACGATCGACGCGGCGAGCGCGTACATCTCGAACTTGCGCTTGTCGACGCCGCCGTGCGTCGCGTACGCGCCCATCCGCAGTTCGGCACGTTGCGTCTTCAGGTCGGCGTCGTCGGCCATCTCGACATACGGATACCAGGTGTTGTTCATCCCCATCAGCGCGGCCGCCGTCAGCACGGCATTCGTCTCTTCGGGCGACAGGACGCCGGCTTCGCGGATCGTCTTGATGAGTACCGTGCTCTTCGCCGCGATCGCCGCCGCCAGCGCGACGCCGACCGCGTCGGTGCCTTCGAGCGACGAGCGCGAGATCGTGCCGTCGAGGTTCAGGCGAATGTCCTTCGCGTAGTCGGGAATACGTGCCTTAATCGAATCGATGAATTCCATTGATATCTCCTATGGGTTGGCCGTTAAAAAAGCCCGCAGGCAGGACGTGCGCCGCGGGCTTCGTGCATCGATGCGCTTACAGCGTTGCGCCGCCGACTGCACGGTTGCACGGGCAGAGTTCGTCCGTTTGCAGGCCGTCCAGAATCCGCAGGACTTCTTCCGGGCTGCGGCCGACGTTCAGGTTGTTCACCGAAACGTGCTGGATCGTGTTGTCCGGATCGACGATGAACGTTGCACGCAGGGCCACGCCGGCTTCCTTGTCGCGCACGCCGAGCTGGTCGATCAGCTCGCCCTTGACGTCGCCGAACGAGTAGTGGTTCAGCTTGTCGAGGTCCTTGTGCTCACGGCGCCATGCGAGCTTGACGAATTCGTTGTCCGAGCTGCCGCCCAGCAGGACGGCGTCGCGCTCTTCGAACTGCTTCGTGAGCTTTGCGAATTCGACGATTTCCGTCGGGCACACGAACGTGAAGTCCTTCGGGTAGAAGTAGATGATCTTCCACTTGCCCGGGAACGACGCTTCGGTGACGGTCTCGAATGCCGACTGGCCGTTTTCTTCGTGGTTGTTGAAGCCCGGCTTCGCGGCCACGACGGTGAAAGCTTCGAGTTTATCGCCAACGGTTTTCATGCGGATACTCCTGTATGAGTTGGGAAGAAGACTGAGTCAAGCTACCTCGGTGCTGCAACGATGGTGTGACAGCATGGGCGAGACTGTAACACTATTAGTAAGGCGCTTCAATAGATTTTGACTAACGCCCTCCATAGTTTTTTTCAACCGGATCGATAGTGTGAAGGGCGGCAGGCGTACGCGAGCGCGTCACGCCGTCGCACGTGCCTTGCCGGCGCCGGGGAATTCGAGCGTGACTTCGAGGCCCGCGTCGGGGCTGCGGTTGCGCAGGCGCAGCGCGCCGCGATAGCGGCCGACGAGGCGCAGCACGATCGCCATCCCGAGCCCCGTGCCGTCCGCCTTGGTGCGCGCCGTGTCGACGCGATAGAACGGCCGCATCACGAGCGGCAGCTGGTCCTCGGGGATGCCGGGGCCCTCGTCGCTCACCGAGAGCTCGACGCGCGCGTGCGTCACGCGCGTCTCGAGCGTGATGCGCGACACGCCGTCGTCGCGGCTCTGGCCGTATTTGCGCGCGTTTTCGACGAGGTTGCCGATCACGCGGCGCATGTCGGTCTCGTCGGCTTCGATCACGGCGTTCGGCGCGAGCCGCGTGCGGATCTCGACGCCGTCCTCGCCCGACACGCGCGCGGCGACTTCGTGCGCGATCGAGGAGAGGTCGACCGGCTCCGGCTTGCGCTGGGTCGGACGCGCGTAGTCGATGAAGGCCGCGATGATGCGATCCATTTGCTCGATGTCGTCGACCATCGCGTCCTTGGTCGCCTGGTCGGACGGGCTCATCTCGGTCTCGAGCCGCAGCCGCGCGAGCGGCGTGCGCAGGTCGTGCGAGATGCCCGCGAGCATCAGCGCGCGATCGGCCTCGAGCTGCTCGAGGTCGCGCACCATCTGGTTGAAGCTGCGGTTGGTGTCGGCCGCGACGCCCATCCCGCGCTCGGGTAGCGGGTCGGGCGCCTGCCCCGAGCCGACCTGGCGCGCGACGAGCGCGAGCCGCGAGAACGGCCGGTTCACGAGGCTGGTGATGAACGCGGAGCCGAACAGCGACAGCGCGAGCGCGAACAACCCCCAGCCGGCCCACTGCAGGCCCGTGACGTTGTCGAGCTGGTCGCGGTCGAGCGCGACCCAGTAATCGTCGTCGTCGATCTTGAAGCTGATCCACACGCCGGGAATGTCGTTGACCGACTGTGCGATCACGGTATCGTCGCCGAGGCGGCTGCGGATGTCGTGCTCGATCAGGCGGTTCAGCGATTCGTCGGGCTGCAGCTTGAACTTGTCGGTCTTTTCGCGCGGGTACACGCGCACGCCCTCGTTGCTCTCGAGATCCTGCAGCAGCGCGCGCCGCAGGTCGGGATCGGAATAGAGCAGGGCGGTGCGCGTGAGCTTCACGACCGCGACGAGCTGGAGAGCCACGCGCTGCGCGCGCGGCTCGCGCTCGATCACACGAAAGCTCTGGAACCACGCGGCGAGACTGACCGAGATCAGCAGCGCGATCAGCAGGAAGGTGCGCCAGAACAGCCCGCCGAACGCGAGCTGCAGGAGGCGCCGGTCGATACGCATGGGACGGGCCGTGGGCGGGCGAAACCGGAAAGGAAAAAGATCAGGCGGCGCCGTCCGGGATGAACACGTAGCCGAGGCCCCAGACGGTCTGGATGAAACGCGGGCTGCCCGGATCCGGTTCGATCAGCTTGCGCAGGCGCGAAATCTGCACGTCGAGGCTGCGGTCGAACACTTCGTATTCACGGCCGCGCGCGAGTTCCATCAGCTTCTCGCGCGACAGCGGCTGGCGCGGATGGCGCGCGAATACCTTCAGCACCGAGAATTCGCCGGTCGTCAGTGGAATTTCCTGGCCGGATTTCGTCAGTGTGCGGGTCGCGAGGTTCAGCGAGAACTCGCCGAACTCGAACACCTCGGTGGTTTCCGACGGTGCGCCCGGCAGCTCGGCCGGCGCCTGGCGGCGCAGCACCGCATGAATGCGCGCGACGAGCTCGCGCGGGTTGAACGGCTTCGGCAGGTAATCGTCGGCGCCCATCTCGAGGCCGACGATGCGATCGACGTCCTCGCCCTTCGCGGTGAGCATGATGATCGGCGTGCGGTCGTTGCTGCCGCGCAGGCGGCGACAGATCGACAGGCCGTCTTCGCCCGGGAGCATCAGGTCGAGCACGAGCAGGTCGAAACGCTCGCGGACCCAGAGCTTGTTCATTGCGGTTGCGTTTTCGGCGACGTAGACATTGAAACCCTGCTCGCCGAGATAGCGGCGCAGCAGATCGCGCAGGCGCGGGTCGTCGTCGACGACGAGAATCTTGGAGGGGTTTTTCGTTTCCATGATCGGCATCTTATCGCGAATGGGAATTGACGCACGGCCGCGTATTTTCGTGCGTTACAGTCGGTTACAAAATTTACCCGTAGTGTCGCGCCGAGTAAAGGCAGGCTATATAGATTCCTTTACTCGAAGCCGAAATTCGGTAGATACTCCCCTGCACTCCATCATTCATCTTTGCACACCCGAATTCCGCAGGGTTTTTCAAGTACCAGAGGTAACCGGTTGCCGCGTGACGAAGGGAACAAATCGACCAAAGAAGCGAGGACGGTCATGCGATCTGCCCGGATTGCACTGATGCTGACGATCGCGCTCGCCGGTCCGTATGCGTCGAACTTCGCGTATGCGCAGCGCCCCGAGCAGGGCGCATCGTCGCGCAAGCTGCCGCGCGGCAAAGCGCCGCAGTCCGATCGTACCGCCGAGATGACGGTCCGTTCCGCCGTGCCTCCCGATCTCGAACAGCGCCGCCGCGACGGGCACATGACGCCCGAGGAGCGCCACCTTTTGCGCCAGCACATCGAGGACGCCGTTCGCGAGCTGTACAAGCGCTGACGCGCCGTCTTTCGCCCTGCACGGATGACACCGCGATACATCGCGCGGAAAAGATTCGTAGCAATTTTTCCGTCAACTTTCGCCTGCCGATTGCCGTTGTACCGGCATCCGCACCGCCGGTGCGCACCGGGAGTCCATGACGATGAAAGCGAACGCTGCCGCACCGGCGCCGTCGCCCGCCATGCAGTCGCCGCTCGACGCCGACGATGCATTGTTTTTCCTGAGCCGTACCGGTTTTTCTCCCGCGCCCGCCGATGTTGCGCGCATCGTCGGCATGACGCGCGCGCAGGTCGTGGCCGACACGCTCGGCAGTGTTCGGCGCGAGCCCGTCACGACGTGGCCGGACTGGATCGCCGAGTTGCCGCCGACGCGCGCGCAACGCCAGGCGCTGACCCCCGACATGCGGCGCGACGAGCAGCGCGAGCGCAATGTCCGCTACGATGCGCTGCGCGCGGCCTGGGTCAACGAGATGATCGTCACGCCGTCGCCGCTGACCGAGCGCATGACGCTGTTCTGGCACGGGCACTTCACGTCGGGGCAGGACAAGGTGCCTTACCCGCAGACGATGGCCGCGCAGAACGCGCTGTTTCGCCGCGAGGCGCTCGGCAACTTCGGCGTGCTGCTGCACGCGGTCGCGAAGGATCCGGCGATGCTTCAGTATCTCGACGGCGCGAGCAATCGCAAGGGCCGCCCGAACGAGAACTTCGCACGCGAGGTGATGGAACTGTTCACGCTCGGCGAAGGGCATTACACGCAATACGACGTGACCGAAGCCGCGCGCGCGATGACGGGCTGGACGGTCGATCCCGACACGCTGCGCTTCGAGGTGCGGCCGGAATGGCACGATGCGGGCGACAAGACGATCCTCGGCGAAACCGGGCCGTTCGACGGCGACGGCTTTCTCGACATCCTGCTGAAGCAGCCCGGCACCGCGCGCTTCATCGCCGGCAAGCTGTGGCGCGAGTTCGTGTCGGATACGCCCGATCCGGGCGCGCTCGATGCGGTGGCCGAGCGGTTTCGCGCGAGCGGCTACGACATTCGCGCGGCGCTCGCCGCGCTGTGGTCGACCGACGCCTTCTGGGACCCGCGCAATCGCGGCGTGCTCGTCAAGTCGCCGGCGGAATTCGTCGTCGGCTCGGTGCGGCTGTTCGACGTTGCGTACGGCGATCCGCAGATGCTTGCGAACACCGTGCGCACGCTCGGGCAGAACCTGTTCTATCCGCCGAACGTGAAGGGCTGGCCGGGCGGCGCGCTGTGGATCAACAGCACCACGCTGCTTGCGCGCAAACAGTTCGTCGAGCAACTGTTCCGCGCGACCGAGACGGCCGGCATGCACCCGCCGGCGCGTGCGATGGTGCCGCCGCCGAATGTCCGCGCGCACGCGATGCCGGTGGTCGATGCGGCGTCCGCCGCCGGCATGCGCGCGGCGCCTGCCAGGCCCGCGCGCGGCGGCCTGCGTTTCGACCTCGAACGCTGGCTCGCGCAATATCGCGCGCGGCCGCAGGCGATCGCGGGCTTGTCGACCGAGCTTCAGTTGCAGCACGCGGTGCTGCAGCTTTCGCCAGTCGCGGCGATCGACACGGATTCGACCGGCAGCGCGTATCTCGAGGCGCTGCTGATGGATCCGGCCTATCAACTGAAATGATTCGAACGACGATGAAGCGGGGAGCCGGTGCGGCAAAGGTGCCAGGCGGCGAACCAAAGGATGCGCGATGAACCGACGTGATTTTCTGACGCTGACGGGCGCCGCGGCCGCAGCCGGCGTGTCGCTGTGGCAGGCGCCCGCGATGGCTGCGACCGGACGGCAGCCGGCGGCAGGGTATGCGAACGTGCTGATCCTCGTCGAGCTGAAGGGCGGCAACGATGGCCTCAACACGGTGGTGCCGTATGCCGATCCGCTGTATTACCAGTTCCGGCGCAGCATCGGCATCAAGCGCGAGCAGGTGCTGCAACTCGACGCGCACACGGGGCTGCATCCGTCGCTCGCGCCGCTGATGCCGCTGTGGCGTGACGGGCAGGTCGCGGTCGTGCAGGGCGTCGGTTATCCGCAGCCGAACCTGTCGCATTTCCGCTCGATCGAGATCTGGGATACCGCGTCACGCTCCGACCAGTACCTGCACGAAGGCTGGCTCACGCGGACGTTCGCGCAGGCGCCGGTGCCGCCCGGGTTCGCGGCGGACGGCGTCGTGCTCGGCAGCGCCGAGATGGGGCCGCTCGCGAACGGCGCGCGCGCGATCGCGCTCGTCAATCCCGCGCAGTTCATCCGTGCGGCCCGCCTCGCCGAGCCGTCGTCGCTGCGCGAGCAGAATCCCGCGCTCGCACACATCATCGACGTCGAGAACGACATCGTGAAGGCCGCCGACCGGCTGCGCCCGCGCGGCGGGATGCGCGAATTCCGGACGGCTTTTCCGGCCGGTGCGTTCGGCACGTCGGTGAAGACCGCGATGCAGGTGCTGGCCGCGTGCGAAGCGTCCGGGCCCGGTGCGCAGGATGGTGTCGCGGTGCTGCGCCTGACGCTCAACGGCTTCGACACGCACCAGAACCAGCCGGGGCAACAGGCCGCGCTGCTCAAGCAGTTCGCGGAAGGGATGAGCGCGATGCGCGGCGCATTGATCGAACTCGGGCGCTGGAACCAGACGCTCGTGATGACGTATGCGGAATTCGGGCGGCGCGTGCGGGAGAACCAGAGCAACGGCACCGATCACGGCACGGCCGCGCCGCATTTCGTGATGGGCGGTCGCGTGGCCGGCGGGCTGTACGGCGCACCGCCGGCGCTCGGGCGGCTCGACGGCAACGGCAACCTGCCGGTCGCGGTCGATTTCCGCCAGCTTTATGCGACCGTGCTCGGGCCGTGGTGGGGGCTCGATGCGACGCGCGTGCTGCAGCAGCGCTTCGACACGCTGCCGTTGTTGAAGGCGTGATGCGTCGTGACGTTCAGCGGCGGCGCGCGGCGCGCCACGCGATCCACAGCTTGCGGATCGGCGTCAGCGCAATGCGCTGGTGCAGCACCTGGTAGTCGTCGCGCTCGATTTCGTCGAGCAGCGCGCCGGCCAGTGCGATCTGCGCGCGCAGCGTGCGCTGTGCGCGGCGCCCGGATGCGGGGATCGCCGCTTCGGCGGCCGCAAGCGCTTCGCGCGCCCGTGCCGTCTGGAATTGCAGCAGCTCGGTGAACGCGGGGCTGTAGCGACGGTTCAGCAGGTCGGCCGCCGTCACGTTGTAGCGCTGCAGTTCGTCGATCGGCAGGTAGATGCGGCCGTGGCGCGCGTCGTTGCCGAGTTCCTGCACGAACTGCGCGAGCATCAGCGCGCGGCCGGCGTCCGCGGCCCACGGCTGCGGGTCGGCCGGGTTCGCCGAACTGGCGCGCGCGACCAGCGACGCGAAGGTGCCGCCGACCTGCGCGATGTAGCGCTGCAGATTCGCGAAATCGAGGTAGCGCGCCTGTTCGAGATCCATCCCGTAGCCGTTGACGAGCGTGCGCAACGCGTCGGCTTCGGCGGTAATCGCGGGGTGATGCTGCGCGAGCGCCTTCGTGACCGGATGCGACGGCTGTCCGTCGGCCAGCGCCGCGAGTTCCTTGTGCCACCACGCGAGCTTCGTGTGTCCGACGGTCGGGTCGCTGGTTTCCTTGACGGTTTCCTCGAGTTCGCGGCGCAGCGCGAACAGCGCGGTCAGGCGCGGTTGCGTGGCGAGCGGCGCCTGACGCAACGCGTAGTAGACGCTGGAGCCCGCAGGGGCGGCCTTTTGCTGACAGTAGTCGTCGAAGTTCACGGGCGGAATCGTGTGGGGGCGGGTTCGGGGGACGCGCGGCGGCGCGGTGCCGAAACGTCGAGCGCGGCATTCTAGCACCGCCGCACGACGGGCGTCGGCGGGGCGAGACAACGCCGCCCGGATCGGGTAGAATCTCGCGCTCGCCTGATCGGGCGTGCCGGCTCGAGGCCGGCGCGATGTCCCGGGCGCGCGGCAACGCATCTTGCGTGCCGCGTAGTCAGGCGACAGAAAATGCGCGTGAGTGGCGAAATTGGTAGACGCACCAGGTTTAGGTCCTGACGCCCGCAAGGGTGTGCCGGTTCGAGTCCGGCCTCACGCACCAGAAGTCGAACATGCACTCGTCAGGGTGCGGTTCCCGAAAAAGCGCTGCCGGTCGGCTGACCGCAGCGCTTTTTTGTTGATGCCTGCCTTGTTCGCGGACGTGCAGCCCGTACGAGGAGCGCACCCTCAAATTCGGCCGCATGTAATATCGTCAGCGCGATCGAATACGAGAAGTACGAGAACACCGAGGGGCCACCGATGAAAAACACCGTACGCATTCCGATTTCCGTTCTGGCGCTGATGCTGGCCGCGCCGGCTTTTGCCAATACACCTGCCGACAACGTCGCGTGGAGCGCCAGGCCGGTGCACGCGGCTGTATCGACGTCGGCGTGCTCTGCGTACTCGGGGCGGGTGATGGCGGGCGGCGAGTCGCTGTCGACCGAAAACGTGCTGAAAGCGCTCGGCACGTCGCTGGCCGGCGCCGTGCTGGGCGCCGTCACCGGAGGGTATCAGGGCGCGGTCTCCAATCCGTGCCCGCGTCCCGGCCTGTGACCGGCGCGCAGGCGAGTCGAGGGGCTCGCCGCGTCATCCGGAACAAGCCCGACGAAGCGCCGCGCGTCACCCGACTCGCGGCGCTTCGACGTTTCAGGCGCGTCTATTCCCAGAAACTCCGGATCGCAACCGCCACGATCACCGGCACTGAAAAAACCAGCGGGATCGCGAAATACTGCGCCTCGCGATCGACGATCCAGCTATAGATCACCCACGCCGCGCCGAGCGCGAACGTGATGAGGCCGACCGTCACGGCGGCGATGTTCAGGGCCAGTTTCGAAGGCTGGCGGCGCGTCTTGGCATCGTCATTGTTGGCGCGCGGGGACGATTTCATCGGAAGAGTACGGCTTCGGGCCGGAACGGGAATAAAGGCACAGGAGACCCCATCCGCTCCGATCGCGCAAGAGGGCCGCCGCCGGCCGGCCCCGGCGCGTTCGTCAGCGCGCATTACAACCCGAACGACGCCGCCAGTTCGTCGAGCAGCCCGCGCTGGAACGCGACGAACCGCTCGCCCGGCTGCTGCGCGATCGCGAGGTCGAGCATCGGATCGGCGACGTCGGTACGAATGCCGGCCAGTTCCTCGACGATCGCGAGCCCGCAGAACGGCACGTACGCCTCCGAATAGCCGCCTTCGTGAACGATCACGAGCCGCCCGCCGCAATGGCGCTGCGCGGCATCCTTCACCGCACGCGTCATGAACCGGTAGCTGTCGGTATGCAACTGCATGCGCGCGAGCGGATCGACCGCGCTCGCGTCGAGGCCGCTGGCGACGACGATCAGCTCGGGCCGGAAACGCGCTAGCGCCGGCAGCACGATCCGCTCGAACGCGTAGCGATAGGCATCGTCGCCGCTGCCCGCGAGCAGCGGCACGTTCAGGTTCGCGCCGACGCCCGCGCCTTCGCCGCGATCGTCCGCGCCGCTATAGCCGGGCGGGAAACAGCGGTCCTGGTGCAGCGAGATCGTCAGCGTGTCCGGATCGTCGTAGTAGATCGACTGCGTGCCGTTGCCGTGATGCACGTCCCAGTCGATCACCGCGACGCGCTCGATGCCGTGTTTCGCGCGGGCGGCCTCGATCGCGATCGGGATGTTCGCCAGCATGCAGAAGCCCATCGGGCGATCGCGCAGGCAGTGGTGACCGGGCGGCCGCGACAGCGAAAACGCGTTGGCCGCGCGCTCGCCGACGACCGTATCGACGGCCGCGATCGCAAGGCCGGCAGACAGCGCGGCGATCTCGTAGCTCCCTTTGCCGAACGGCGCGAGATCGCCGAGGTCGCCGCCGTTCGCGTCGCTGAGTGCGCGGAACGCGTCGAGATAGTGCGCGGGATGAATGCGTAGCAGGTCGGCGGTCGTTGCCGGTTCGGCGCCGCGCAGGTCGAGCTGCGCTGCCAGGCCCGAGGCCTGCACGAGCGACAGGAAACGGCGCTTCGAATCGGGCGATTCCGCGTAGCCCGCGCTCGACGGCGGCTGGACCCAGCCGCCGACCGGGAAGAACAGCGCATGCGTGCCGCCGGTGTGCCAGAAAGTGCGTTCGTCGGTAAAAAAGGCAGTGCGATTCATGGATGTGCGAGACCTGTCACGGTTGGGAGGAAACGGAGGCGTGCGTGCGGTGATCGATGTGGCGCAGCGCGGCGAAAGACACGATCGCGACGGCCGTCGCGGCCGTGAACAGCGCGTGCATCGTGCCGCCGGCGTCGAGCATCAGCCCGGCGAGCAACGGGCCGGCAGCGAGGCCGGCGCCGATCACGAAATTGAGCGTGGCCACGAGGCGGCCCGACGAGTCGATCTGCGCGACGGTCGCGAGGATGAACGGCAGGACGAACGTCCACGCGAACTTGAACGCGAAGATCGCCGCGCTGTAACCGCCGGCTTGCCGCACCACGGCGAGCGCGACGAGCGAGGCCGCCAGCAGCGCATAACCGGCCGTCAGCATGGCGCGCCGCGCGAGCCGGCCGCCCGCGCACGACGCGAGCGCCGCGCCGGCGATGCCCATCACGCTCGCGATCGCGAGTACGTTGCCGGTCGACTGCGGATCGAGCCCGGCTTCGGCCGCGGCGCGGCTCGCGAACGTCCACACGCTGCCGATCGCGAGATAGAACGTCAGCACCGCGCCGATCGCGAGCACGATCAAGCCTTGCGGCGTCCGTGCCGCCGCGCCGCGCGCGTGTTGCGCAGGCGCGGTTCGCGCGCCCAGCGATGACGGGAAGCCGCGCGACAGCGGCGCGGCGAGCAGCGCGAGCCCGGCGAGCGCGACGTACAGCGCGCGCAGCCCGAATGCCGCGAACACGTGCGGCAGCACGAACAGGCCGATCGCGCCCGCGATCAACTGGCCGACGACCCACAGGCCGTACACGCGGTCGCTGTTCTCGCTCGTTGCGGCGCTCGTCATGCAGAGCACCATCAGCGAACCGCCGCCGAGCGCGGTCACGGCGCGCAGTGCGAGCAGCGCGACGAAGCCCGGCATCCACAGCGCGGTCAGCAGGTTGCCCGCGCCGAACAGCGCGATGGCGAACGCGGCCACGCGGCGTGCGTCGATGCGACCGAGCCACAGGTACGACGGCACGGTCGCGAGGCTGAACGCGCCGAGTTCGACGAAGAAGTAGGTGCCGATCTGCGAGGCGGACAGCCCGAGCTGCGTCGCGAGCTGGCCGGCGACGGCGGGCGCCACGAGCAGCAGCAGCGGCGTGATGGCCGCGAACACGACGAGCGCGACGAGCGTCGAGCGCGCGAAGACCGATGCGCGGCCGTCGGGCGGGAGTGCGGCATCCGGGGACAGGGTTTTCATGGCGGGATCTCGTGTGGGGAATCAGAACAGGTGGTACATGCCGACCATCGCGCCGAACTGCGATGCGCCGGCGAGCGGCGTCGGGTCGTATTCGTAGACGGTCTGCGAACTCCGGCCGCTGTTGCGTGCATAGCCGAGGTTCACGTAGGCGACGGTGCGTTTCGACAGCGCATACGTGGTGCTCGCGATGAACAGCGTCGGGTGGCCGATGGCCGGCGCGCGCGAGTCGGTGTGGTAGACGCCCGCGTTCAGGCCGATCCCGTTCGGTGTCAGGTAGCGCGCACCGCCCCAGACGATCGTGCGCGCGGCGTCGAGGTCGCCGGTCAGGCGTTCGACACCTGCATAGACGGTGAGCGGCAGCGCGGCGAACGCATAGCGTGCGGCGAGCGTGCCGAGTTCGCGGCGGCGCGCCGACGTGTCGTCGGCCGCCGATACCTCGCCGTGTGCCTGATGCAGCACCGCGCTGACCGACAGGCCGTTGCTCGTGTACTGGCCGCCGAGTTCGAGTACGCGTCCGGCGCGCGTATTGCCGGCGACGCCGGACGTCGCGGCAAGCGCCTCGACGTCGAAGCCGGCGAACGTCGGCGACTGGTACTTGACGGAGTGGTCGATGAAGTTCGCGTTCATCGGCACGATGACGCCCTGGCCGCTGTACGACGCGTACCAGAGCGGGTCGTAGAACAGCGTCTTGTCGAACAGCACGCTGAACTGACGGCCGAGCGTGACGGTGCCCACGGGCCCGGCGACGCCGACGTACGCGCCGCGGAAGAACGCGTAGCCGGGCGCGGTCGCGGTGCCGTCGTTGAGGTTGAGGCCCTGTTCGAGCTTGAACAGAGCACGCCAGCCGCCGCCGAGATCCTCGTTGCCCTTCAGCCCGACCTGAGAAGGCAGGATGCCGTAGTTCTGCAACTGCACGGCCGAACGGCGCCCGTCGGCATGCGTCAGGTATTGCACGCCGGCGTCGAGCGCGCCGTACAGCGTGAGGGTCGACTGCGCATGCGCGCCGGCGCCGCACGCGGCAAGCGTCGCGACGGCCGCGGCCGTGCGGATGAAGCGGGGTTTCGTCACGTGGGGTTCTCCATACCGTCTTGCATCGGTTTGTCGTTGGTGTTGTCGCGACGCAGTGTCCGCAGCGGGAAAACCTTCGAACAGTCGTACAGATGAACGGTGCGGAAAACCCGAGGTGCGCGGCATGGTCGCGACGCGCTGGCGTCGCGCGGCGTGCTGCGGAGCAGCAACGTGCCGCGCACCGTTCAAATGGATGGGGCTGGCGCCGGTTCCGGCACCGGGGCCTGTCAAAAAAGCCGGTCGCTATAATCGGCCGGTGTCGTTGCGCACGTCAGCAGCCCGATCGGGCAGGGGAGCGGAAGGTGAGGATCACGACGGATATCGGGCAGGATCTCGAAGCGCTGCGTGACGTGCCGGCAGCCATCGTGCTCGACGACTTCGCCTGGCCGCCGCTGCCGTCCCGGCGTGCGGATTTCGACGGCGTCACGCGCGGCGACGAATCGCAGCGCGAGCTCGGGTTGATGCTGCTCGACCTGTACGCGGTTGCCGCGCGGTCCGGCATCGGCGAATTCGAATACCGCTTCTTTTCGCTGCTGCAGGCGCTCATTCCGTTCGACGCCGCGTGGACAGGCGTCGCGACGCATGTGCCGACCGGCCCGGTGATGCACAACAGCTTCCTGTACCGTCTGCCGCACGCGTTCTTCAGCGACTGGAAGCGCGTGCGCGATTGCGACCCGCTCGCGCACCGCACGCTGCGCGGCGCACACGGCCATGCGGTGCGGCTGTCGGTCGTCGAGCCGGGGCTCGATGCACGGTTTCGCGACTGGTGCGTGAAGTACGGGCTCGCGCAACTGATGTGCGTGTGCACGCTCGATCGCCGTTTCGGCCTGACGACGTTCATGTCGATCTACCGTCAGGGCCTGAACCGTCCGTTCAGCGATGACGATGCACGCCGTTTCGAGGAAGTGATTCCGCATCTCGCGGCGGCGCTGACGATCAATCGCGCCGCGCAGCTCACGCGCGAGCGCGGCGATGCGGTCGCGCCGGCCGCCCGCGCGTTGTGCGACAACTTCGGTGTGCTGCATCACGCCGATCATGGTTTCGACGACGTGCTGCGCACCGAATGGCCGGCATGGGCCGGTGCACGCGTGCCGGAGCCGCTCGTTGCGCACCTGCGGCGCCAGCCGGGCCAGCCGTTCGTCGGCGAGGCGTTGCGGATCCAGTGCGTGCCGGTTGCGGGGCTGTTCCAGATCGAGGCGCGGCCGCGCTCGCTGCTCGACCGCCTGAGCCCGCGCGAGCTCGCGGCGATCCGCTATTACGGCGCCGGGCGCTCGCACAAGGAAGTCGCGCAACAGATGGCGATTTCGCCGACGACCGTGCGCCACTACCTGCGCTGCGCGTACCGCAAGCTCGGCATGCACGACAAGAGCCAGATCGCCGGCGTGCTCGGCGCGACGGGCGGCGCGGCCGACGACGAACCGGTGGAAGCCGGCGGCGAGCCGCGCTGACGCATGCGAACGCCGTGCGTCGCACGGGGTTGCGTGAATGGTTGTGCCCGCAACCATTGAGCGTTATGCTCGTCCGCTTCCAGGAGACGGAATTCCATCATGAACGACACGAATTCAGGGTCGGTGCGCGCGGCGGTGGTCGGGGTCGGCGCGATCGGCGGATTGCTCGCGGCCGCGTTGTCGCGGGCCGGGATGACCGTGAGCGCGTACGCGCGCGGCGCGACGCTCGACGCGCTGAACGCGCACGGCGTGCGCGTGATCGACGAGGCGGGCACGACGTCGTCGGTTCCGGTGCGAGCGAGTGACGATGCGGCCGCGCTCGGCGTGCAGGACTACGTGGTGATCGCGCTGAAGGCACAGGCGCTGCCGGCATTGGCCGCGCGCATCGCGCCGCTGGTCGGGCCGGACACCGTGATCGTCGCGGCGATGAACGGGCTGCCGTGGTGGTTCACGCACGGGCTCGAAGGTGCGCTCGACGGCGTGCCGCTCGACGCGGTCGACCCGGCCGGCGCGGTGTCGGCAGCGTTGCCGCCCGCACAGGCGATCGGGTGTGTCGTCCATTTGTCGTCGAGTACCGACGCGCCGGGCGTCGTGCGGCGCGGGCGCGGCAACCGGCTGATCGTCGGGGCGCCCGATGCGCGGCTCGATACGGCCGCTGCCCGGTTTGCCACGGCGCTCGCGGCGGGCGGTTTCGACGTCGAGTCGACGCCGGCGATCCGGGCCGAGATCTGGACGAAGCTGTGGGGCAACATGAACATGAATCCGCTGAGCGCGCTGACGGGATCGACGGCCGAGCAGCTGCTCGACGATCCGTTCACGCAGGGTCTCGCGCTGCGGATGATGGAGGAGGCGGCCGCGATCGGCGCGAAGCTCGGCCTGTCGACGGGGATGAGCGGGCCCGAGCGGATCGCGGTCACGCGCAAGCTCGGTGCGTTCAAGACGTCGATGCTGCAGGATTTCGAAGCGGGCCGCGCGCTCGAGATCGGGCCGATCCTCGGTGTGTTTCCCGAGCTCGGGCGCAAGCTCGACGTGCCGACTCCGTATTGCGACGCGGTGCTCGGGTTGCTGCGCCAGCGGGCGACGAACAGCGGGCTATAAGTGCGGGAGGGCCGCTGCATGCGCGATGCCGGCGAGGTGGCGCGCTGCAATCCCGTTGCCGCGCGCAGCGCATCACGCAAAGCGGGCCGCCCGCGTCGCTGGTGTGGCGACCGGGGCGGCCCGTCGAATTCATCGGATCAATACTGCGGGCGTCGTGCCCGCGTGCCGGTCAGTCGTCCCGCTCGATCGCGTGCGCGACGACCTTGTCGAGCAGCCGCTCGAATGTCTGGCGTTCGCTGTCGGACAGGCATGCGAGCAAGCCATCGTTCCACTTGCGCACGATCGGCATGATCTTGCGATGCAGCGCGCGGCCGTCGGCGGTCAGCGCGATCAACACGATCCGGCCATCCTCCTCGCTTGCGCTGCGTTCGAGCAGCCCCTGGCGCAGCAGCGCTTCGGCTGCCCGGCTCGCCTGGCTCTTGTCGAGATTGGTGTGGCGCGCCAGATCCATGATCGAGAACGGGCCGAAGGCGCCGACGGCGGCGATCACGCGCGCCTCGGGCAGCGAGATGTCGAGCTTGTGCCGGTACACCTCGCCGATCCCGCGGTCGGATCGCTTCGTGAGCGCGTGGAGGCGATAGGTCAGAAACTGATCGAGCCCGGCTTGACGGCCTTTCATGTCGAATCCTGAAGAAAAAGGGCGGGCCCGATTGTTCCTGTATCGCGCGCTCGGGTCAACGGTCAGTGTGCGCCGTACTTCAGGCGTGTCAATTGCTCCGCTTCGTTCGCGAGCAGATTGGCCGCGTCGCGGATCGCGACGTCGAGCGTGATCGGCCCGGGAGCCGGCGAGAAGCAGCCGGAAAAATGTTCGGACAGGCGCGGCAGCGCGGCCGGGTCGACCGCGCCGGACAGCAGCGACGCGGGTACGCCCGCAGCCTGCGCGTGGCGGCACGCGATGAACGGCGCCTTGCCGTGCAGCGTCTGTGCGTCGGAGCGGCCTTCGCCGGTGATCAGCCAGCCTGCGCCGGCGAGCGCCGCGTCGAGCCCGACCTGCCGAGCGACCACCTCGGCCCCCGCTTCGAATTGCGCACCGAGCATGTGCAGCGCGAATCCGAGGCCGCCCGCGGCACCGGCGCCCGGCAGGTCGCGGCCGCGACGGTCGAGCGCGCCTTCGAGCAGGTCGGCGAAGCGGGCGAGTGCGGCGTCGAGGGTGGCGACCTGCTCGGGCGTCACGCCCTTTTGCGGGCCGAACACGGCGGTTGCGCCGTGCGCGCCCGTCAGCGGGTTGTCGACGTCGGACATGCCGATGAATTCGGTTTCCTTCAGCCGTGGGTCGAGCCCCGACGCGTCGACGCGCGCGATGTCGGCGAGCCGCGACGGCACGGGCTCGACCGGCTGGCCGCCCGCGTCGAAGCACTGCAGGCCGAGGCCTGCGAGCAGCCCGGCGCCCGCGTCGTTGGTGCTGCTGCCGCCCAGCGCGACGAAGAAGCGGCGCACGCCTTCGTCGAGCAGCGTGCGGACCGCCTCGCCCATCCCGCGCGTGCTGCGCGCGTCGACCGGCACGCTCATGCCGACCGGGTCCGTGATGCCGACGATCTCGGCCGTTTCGACGATCGCGGTGCGTGCGTCGATCACGCCGACTGCCGCGTCGCGCGCCGCGAGCGACGCACCGGCTACCCGCAGCGTGCGCCGCGTGCCGCCGCCTGCCAGCATCGCGTCGAGCGTGCCTTCGCCGCCGTCGGCCATCGGGCAGCAGCGCACGACTGCGTCGGGCCGGGCGCGGCGGACGCCGGTGGCGATCGCGTCCGCGACCTGCTCGGCGGAAAGCGAGCCTTTGAACGAATCGGGCGCGATGACGACGACAGGCGCGGACGGGTGTTGCGGCATGGTGTCTCCGGAAGGCGTAATTGGTGTGAAGAATATTGGGGCGCGACGGCGGTGCACCTCATTCGGAGCTTACAGGATGGCGGGCCCGTGGTGGATACGCCATGCGGCATAGCGGCGATCCGCGCGCATTGCCGTGCGAAGGGCTGCCGGCGCGGTGCGGACGTACGCGCGTCGCGCCGATCTGGCGGTGTGAGGAAAATTGTTTGCTAGAATAGTCGATTCTTCCGGCCAAAGCCGTGCTCCGAGCCGCTTGCGCTAGCCATCCGGCGCGTGCAGGGATGGCGTGGCGCTCCGGCGCGGCGAGTGTATGTGACGCACATCACGCCGCAGGCAGGCACGGCAAGGAAAACCCGATTCGCTCGAATAATTTTAGGACGATTGAAGCCATGGCTAACGTTGTTGAGAACCTCGGCAAGCTTGAACGCCGCGTGACGATTTCCCTGCCGAAAGACACCGTGCAGAAGGAAATCGACGCCCGTATCCAGAAACTCGCGAAGAACGTGCGCATGCCGGGTTTCCGCCCGGGCAAGGTGCCGCTGAAGATGGTCGCGCAACAGTACGCGGGTCAGGTCGAAGCGGAAGTGCTGAGCGACAAGATCGGCCAGGAATTCTTCACGATCAGCCGCGCGGAAAACCTGCGCGTCGCCGGCCAGCCGAGCTTCGAGCCGAAGCAGGAGCAGGCTGAAGATGCATACGCGTTCGATGCGACGTTCGAGGTCTACCCGGAAGTCAAGATCGGCGATCTGGCGACGGCTGAAGTCGAGCGCTCGACGACGTCGATCGGCGACGCCGAAATCGACCGCACGCTGGACATCCTGCGCAAGCAGCGCGTGCACTTCCACGCACGCGGCGAAGCCGGCGAGCACGGCGACGGCGGCGCGGACACCGCAGCGAAGAACGGCGACCGCGTGACGGTCGACTTCGTCGGCAAGATCGACGACGTCGCGTTCCAGGGCGGCACGGCCGAAGATTTCCCGTTCGTGCTCGGCGAAGGCCGCATGCTGCCGGAATTCGAAACCGCGGCGCTGGGCCTGAAGGTCGGCGAAGCGCGCACGTTCGACCTGAAGTTCCCGGACGACTACCACGGCAAGGACGTGGCAGGCAAAACGGCCCAGTTCACGGTCACGATGAAGAAGATCGAGTGGCCGCACCTGCCGGAAATCGACGGTGAATTCGCGAAGTCGCTCGGCATCGAAGACGGCGATCTCGCGAAGATGCGCGCCGAGATCAAGGAAAACCTCGAGCGCGAAGCGAAGCGCCGCACGCAATCGATCGTCAAGAACCAGGTGATGGACGCTCTGCTGAAGATCTCCGAACTCGACGTGCCGAAGGCGCTGATCGAGCAGGACCAGCAACGCCTCGTCGAAATGGCTCGCCAGGATCTGGCGCAGCGCGGCGTGCCGAACGCGAAGGACGCACCGATCCCGGCCGAGATGTTCACCGAGCAGGCAGAGCGCCGCGTGAAGCTGGGCCTCGTGCTGGCCGAGCTGGTGAAGTCGAACGGCCTCGAAGCGAAGCCGGAACAGATCCGCGCGGAAGTCGACGAGTTCGCGAAGAGCTACGAAGACCCGAAGGAAGTGGTCCGCTGGTATTATTCGAACCAGCAGCGCCTCGCCGAGATGGAAGCGTTCGTCGTTGAAAGCAACGTCGTCGATTTCGTGCTGGGCAAGGCGAAGGTGACGGACAAGGAAGTGAGCTTCGAAGCACTCGCGAGCGCATCGGCGCAAGCGTAAGTGTTGCTCTAGCGGCGTGCCGGCTGTCGGAGCGACGGCCCGCACGCCGTTTTTACGTCAAGCGCACGGTTGCCATTAATATGGCGATTGAGCGGGCGGCTTCCTTCCGTTCAATTTTCCATTCGAACAAGGTTCATTGAATGATCACTCGCGCTGAATTGCTGGACATGCTTGCTTCGAACGCGCCGCAAGGTTTCGAGGCGCAAGCGCTGGGGCTGGTGCCGATCGTCGTCGAAACGAGCGGCCGCGGCGAGCGTTCGTACGATATCTATTCGCGTCTCCTGAAGGAGCGCCTGGTGTTCATGGTCGGCGAAGTGAACGACCAGACCGCCAACCTCGTGGTCGCGCAGTTGCTGTTCCTCGAGAGCGAGAATCCCGACAAGGACATCAGCCTGTACATCAACAGCCCGGGCGGGTCGGTGTCGGCCGGCATGGCGATCTACGACACGATGCAGTTCATCAAGCCGGACGTGTCGACGCTGTGCATGGGCCTCGCGGCCAGCATGGGCGCGTTCCTGCTCGCGTCGGGCGCGAAGGGCAAGCGTTTCGCGCTGCCGAACTCGCGCGTGATGATTCACCAGCCGCTCGGCGGCGCACGCGGCCAGGCATCGGACATCGAGATCCAGGCGCGCGAAATCCTCTACCTGAAGGAGCGGCTGAACCAGTTGCTCGCGCAGCACACGGGCCAGGACGTCGAACGCATCGCGCGCGACACCGACCGTGATAACTTCATGTCGAGCGAGGATGCGAAGGCGTACGGGCTGATCGACCAGGTGCTGCTGAAGCGCCCGTGAGCTTAAGTGGGGTGCCGCCCCGATTCGTGCGGCGCCCTGCGACTTCCCGAACGCCCAGAGCATCTGCGGCAAGCGCATCCGGTCGGCTCCGGTCGCGCCCTAGGCGCGGTGCCCGGAGCATTCGGCGTATCATGTCATTTACCTGTCCGGAGGCTCTACATTCATGGCGGACAAAAAAGGTTCGAACAGCGAGAAGCTGTTGTATTGCTCGTTTTGCGGAAAAAGCCAGCATGAGGTGAAAAAACTCATCGCGGGCCCGTCGGTGTTCATCTGCGATGAATGTATCGACCTCTGCAACGAAATCATTCGCGACGAGGCGGCTGCCGCCGGCGTCGAGGCCAGCCTGTCCCGGTCGGATCTGCCGAGCCCGCAGGAAATTCGCGACATCCTCGATCAGTACGTGATCGGCCAGGAGCGCGCGAAGAAGATCCTCGCGGTGGCCGTGTACAACCACTACAAGCGCCTGAAGCATCTCGACAAGAAGGACGACGTCGAGCTGTCGAAGAGCAACATCCTGCTGATCGGCCCGACGGGCTCCGGCAAGACGCTGCTCGCGCAGACGCTCGCGCGGTTGCTCAACGTTCCGTTCGTGATCGCCGATGCGACGACGCTGACCGAAGCCGGCTACGTCGGCGAGGACGTCGAGAACATCATCCAGAAGCTGTTGCAGAACTGCAACTACGAGGTCGACAAGGCCCAGCGCGGGATCGTCTACATCGACGAAATCGACAAGATCAGCCGCAAGTCGGACAACCCGTCGATCACGCGCGACGTGTCGGGCGAGGGCGTCCAGCAGGCACTGCTGAAGCTCGTCGAGGGCACGATGGCGTCGGTGCCGCCGCAGGGCGGCCGCAAGCACCCGAACCAGGATTTCATCCAGGTCGACACGACCAATATCCTGTTCATCTGCGGCGGTGCGTTCGACGGTCTCGAAAAGGTGATCACCGATCGTACCGAGAAAACCGGTATCGGCTTCGGTGCGACGGTCAAGAGCAAGCAGGAGCGTGACGCGGGCGAAGTGCTGCGTGAAACGGAGCCGGAAGACCTGATCAAATTCGGTCTGATCCCCGAATTGATCGGCCGCCTGCCGGTGGTCGCGACGCTCGGCAAGCTCGATGAAGCGGCGCTGATGAAGATCCTGGTCGAGCCGAAGAATGCGCTCGTCAAGCAGTATCACAAACTGTTCGCGATGGAGCGCGTCGAGCTGGAGATCCGGCCGGGCGCGCTGCAGGCAGTCGCCCGCAAGGCGATCCGCCGCAAGACCGGCGCGCGCGGTTTGCGTTCGATCATCGAACAGGCATTGCTCGACGTGATGTACGAGTTGCCGACGATGAAAGGGGTCAGCAAGGTCATCATCGACGAAAACGTCATCGATGGCGACGGCAAGCCTTTGCTGATCTACGAGGACACGCCGAAGGTGGCGGGTTCGAACTGACCGGCTTGCCGACGATGTTCTGCGAAAAAGGCCGTTCATGAGTCCGTGGGCGGCTTTTTTTCGTTTATCTTGTGGGTAACTCTGACTCGACTCGCGGTGGTTACTTTCTTACCGAATATTTCCCGCACTTGAAGGCTTGCAATTCGTTGTGGCGGCCTCAATTACCGAACAATTGATTCCACTCATGGGGAAATGAAATGTCAGGCACCCAACTTCTTCCGCCGGAACGCATCACGCTCCCGCTGCTGCCGCTGCGGGATGTCGTCGTTTTCCCGCACATGGTCATTCCGCTCTTCGTGGGCAGGCCGAAATCGATCAAGGCCCTCGAAGCAGCGATGGAAGGCGGCAAGCACATCATGCTTGTCGCCCAGAAAACCGCGGCCAAGGACGAACCGACCGAAAAGGACATGTACGAGGTCGGTTGTATCGCCAACATCCTGCAGATGCTGAAGCTGCCGGACGGCACCGTGAAGGTGCTCGTCGAGGGCCTGCAGCGTGCGAAGGCGTTGTCGATCGAAGAGCAGGAAACGCAATTCTCCTGCGAAGTGATGCCGCTCGAGCCCGATCACGCCGACAGCGCTGAAACGGAAGCGCTGCGCCGCGCGATCGTGTCGCAGTTCGACCAGTACGTGAAGCTGAACAAGAAGATCCCGCCGGAGATCCTCACGTCGCTGTCGGGCATCGACGAAGCCGGCCGCCTCGCCGACATGATCGCCGAGCGCCTGCCGCTGAAGCTCGACCAGAAGCAGCACATCCTCGAGATGTTCCCGGTCATCGAGCGCCTCGAGCACCTGCTCGCGCAACTCGAAGCCGAGATCGACATCCTGCAGGTCGAAAAGCGCATCCGCGGGCGCGTGAAGCGCCAGATGGAAAAGAGCCAGCGCGAGTACTACCTGAACGAACAGGTCAAGGCGATCCAGAAGGAACTGGGCGAAGGCGAAGAGGGTGCGGATCTCGAGGAACTCGAGAAGCGCATCAACGCCGCGCGCATGCCGAAGGAAGCGAAGAAGAAGGCCGACGCGGAGCTGAAGAAGCTGAAGCTGATGTCGCCGATGTCGGCGGAAGCCACCGTCGTGCGCAACTACATCGACACGCTGATCGGCCTGCCGTGGCGCAAGAAGAGCAAGGTCAACAACGACCTGTCGAACGCCGAGCAGGTGCTCGACGAAGATCACTTCGGCCTCGAGAAGGTGAAGGAACGCATCCTCGAGTATCTCGCGGTGCAACAGCGCGTGGACAAGGTCAAGGCGCCGATCCTGTGCCTCGTCGGGCCCCCGGGCGTCGGCAAGACCTCGCTCGGCCAGTCGATCGCCCGTGCGACGAACCGCAAGTTCGTCCGGATGGCGCTCGGCGGCGTGCGTGACGAAGCCGAGATCCGCGGCCACCGTCGTACGTATATCGGTTCGATGCCGGGCAAGATCCTGCAGAGCCTCACGAAGGTCGGCGTGCGCAATCCGCTCTTCCTGCTCGACGAAGTCGACAAGATGGGCATGGATTTCCGCGGCGATCCGTCGTCGGCGCTGCTCGAGGTGCTCGATCCGGAACAGAACCACACGTTCGCCGACCACTACATCGAAGTCGACTTCGACCTGTCGGACGTGATGTTCGTCGCGACGTCGAACTCGCTGAACATCCCGCCGCCGCTGCTCGACCGTATGGAAGTGATCCGTCTGTCGGGCTACACGGAAGACGAGAAGGTCAGCATTGCCCAGCGTTACCTGCTGCCGAAGCAGAAGAAGAACAACGGGCTGAAGGAAGGCGAGATCGAGGTCACCGAGCAGGCGATCCGCGACATCATCCGCTACTACACGCGCGAAGCCGGTGTGCGTTCGCTCGAGCGGGAAGTGTCGAAGATCTGCCGCAAGGTCGTGAAGATGCTGCTGCTGAAGAAGGCATCGGGCGCGATCAAGGTCGACGGCGAGAACCTCGATACCTTCCTCGGCGTGCGCAAGTACGACTTCGGCCTCGCGGCGAAGGAAAACCAGGTCGGTCAGGTGACGGGCCTCGCGTGGACGGAAGTCGGTGGCGATCTGCTGACGATCGAAGCCGCGGTGATGCCGGGCAAGGGCAACGTGATCCGTACGGGTTCGCTCGGCGACGTGATGAAGGAGTCGGTCGAGGCGGCACGTTCGGTCGTGCGCTCGCGTTCGCGGCGTCTGGGCATCAAGGACGAAGCGTTCGAGAAGCAGGACATCCACATCCACGTGCCGGAAGGCGCGACGCCGAAGGACGGTCCGTCCGCCGGCGGTGCGATGACGACCGCGCTGGTGTCGGTGCTGACGGGTATCCCGGTGCGTGCCGATGTCGCGATGACGGGCGAAATCACGCTGCGTGGTGAAGTCCTGCCGATCGGCGGCCTGAAGGAGAAGCTGCTCGCAGCGCATCGCGGTGGCATCAAGCTCGTGCTGATCCCGGAAGAGAACGTCAAGGATCTCGCCGAGATTCCGGACAACGTGAAGAACGCGATCGAGATCGTGCCGGTCCGCTGGATCGACAAGGTGCTTGAACTCGCGCTCGAGCGTTCGCCGACCCCGCTGCCGCCGGAAGAAGAGGCGAAGGCGGCGGCACCGGTCGCCGATGCGGCGAAGGATGCCGGCTCGACGGAATTCGTCAAGCACTGAGCATCGGAGCGCCGTTCGTTCTGACGGTTGTTCACGAAACCCGCGGCCTGGCCGCGGGTTTTTTTATGCGTCCCGGAATCGTATGCGCGAGCGTGGAAAATATTCGCGTCGGGGCTTTGCAAAATGGTCGGGGATGAATTAAACTTGCGGGCTCGCTGGTTGTTGATGCCGAAACGCAGATCGCAGCCAGAACGAATCGGAAACGGGTGCTTAGCTCAGCTGGTAGAGCGGCGCCCTTACAAGGCGTAGGTCGGGGGTTCGAACCCCTCAGCACCCACCAGTTTCCAGATTCAGCCAGACCAAGGAGCGGTAGTTCAGTCGGTTAGAATACCGGCCTGTCACGCCGGGGGTCGCGGGTTCGAGTCCCGTCCGCTCCGCCAAACAAACAACAATGCCCGCCTCGTGCGGGCATTGTTGTTTTTGCGTTCGGTTTGCGCCAGATCGCGGGCGCAAACCGAACGCAAAAACGGCGGGGGAAATCGTCTGCGCGGCCTCCGGGGCGCGCAGACGTCAGAACGGAAAATCCGCGACCGCTCGAACGCGGTCGCGGGTTTTTCATGCTTTCTCGCCACAGAGGCGCCGGTTTTTCCGGCTCGCGCGGGGCGGTATTACTGAACGCGTATTACCGGCGGCAACTTGTAGGTTCCGTTCAGGAGCGGGGCGTCCGGCAAGTAGGTGCGCAGCGTCAGATTGAACGCGCCGGCAGGAGCCGGCAGCCAGTTGCTGGCGGGTACGCCCGCGGGTCGCACATGGCTGATGGTGAGCACGAGCGAGCCGTCGCTCGCGAACTGAAAGTTCGACGCCGGATAGGACAGCGCATAGATTCGATCGGGATTCGGATAAAAGAAAGCCTGCGCCTGGTTCGTGCCGGCGTACAACGTCAATGACCAGAAGGCGCGAGCCGGAGGAAGCTGTCCCGCCGGGAACGTCATCTGATAGACGCCGTTGCCGTCGTAATTCGCCCCCGACGTGTTCGCCGCTCCCGTACTGGTGTAGTAGATCGCTTCGCTGCCGGGCAGCGCACCGAGGCCGTTCAGCGCAACGCGCGCCCGTAGCGTGTACTGGGTTCCATAGTTGCCGACGTTGGCCGGGCCGCCTGTCCAGCCATTTGCGTCGGTACTCGTCTGGGCAGCGGCTTGCTGCGTTCCGCCGCCCGTCAGACTCGCCAGCGCCTCTGCCGCGCCTGCGTCGATCGATGCGACGTCGGCGGACGATGCGTTGAAGGTCTGCGCCGGGCCTATACCTGTCACGTCGAGTGCGTTCGTTGCCTCGGCCGTATCCTGCGGCGTCGGCGGACTCTTTTTCAAGAGCCGGTTCACGTACTGAAAATAAGATGGCCAGTTGGCATAACCGGGCGGCTTTTGCGTGTCCACGCTGTCCCACGCAGCGACACCGGTTCCAGCGGGGCGCGACACGACCAGTTGATTCTGAACGGCCCACGCGGCGGGGTAATCGTTCGCATCGCTCACGTAAGTCCGTGCCAACGCCCACACTGCGTTGGTCGACGAGCGGAGCACGGTGACGCCTGCCGGGGCGGTTCCCTGCCAGTTCGGCCCCACGACCCAAAAGACCTTCGCGACACCGTTGTCGGCGCTCGTGCCGCGAATCGCGAAGTTGTTCGTATAGGCGTCCATCAGCGCGAGGGAGAAGTAGCGGGTGCCGCTGGCAGGCGTGTCGATCTGAATGGGACCGGCGTCCAGTTGAAGCATGGCGACGGAATACAGCGTGTCGTGATTGGGCTTCGTCACCGAGGTGGACGAAGCGTCGGACAGCTGGCGACTGTGCACAAACGTATTCGGCGCAAGGCCCTGAGCGATGTAGCTCTGTCGGGTTGCGTAGAACTGGTACAGCGGAATCGTGAATAGCGTGGCACTGTTTGCGGCATTTTTCGTCGCGACGGGCGAAACGCCCGAGCTATCGACACTTTCCCCATTGCAGCCCGCCAGAAGGCCGACAGAGGCAGCGAATGCGACGAGGCGCGCGTGGTGAAGAAAACTCATCGAGTGGTGCGGTAGGGTTGAATGGTCGAATGGGCCGCACCCGTTCATCGTTTCGTCGACGAGCGTGGCACGGATTGCACGGCGCGAAAAGCGTATCCGGCTTGCGATGCGGCACGAACGATCTATTTTCGATATGCAAAGTCCGACGACTCGTTAGGGCGGTGTCGACCGATCGGTATCGTGCGGTTGATTCTTGTGGTCTTTCCGGTCGTCACGTTTCTCGCGGCCCATGCCGGGCTTGTGCCGTGTGCTCCCGTGTCGGGCGCGTTCCGTTGGCTCGATTCGCGGTCCTGGCGGTGCCGTGCGGTCGTCGGCGCGAATGACGCCAGCCCCGCATCGGGCAAGCCGCTCCGCGAACGAGTGATCGTGTGCTGCCGCGAGCCTGGGCGGCCGCGGTGGGGGCGATCATTGGGCGAGCTGCTTTCCGAACTTCGCGAGGAGAGGCGGGTGACGGTGCGTGGTCGGTTCTGAAAGACGGGTATTTTTGCCTGTACTTCCTGTGGTGATCGCCGCGGGCGCCGCCGCTTTTCTCCCGTTCCACCCCGTATGTTGTAATATCGGGCGTTTTGTCCAATTTTCCCGTCACGCATGCTCGATTTCTTCCGTAATCACCAGCGCCTGATGATGGCGCTCCTGCTCCTGATCGTGTTGCCGGGGCTGGGTTTCGTCGGGATCCAAGGCTTCCGCGGCTTCTTCGACGATAGTGCGAACGTCGCGGCAGTCAACGGGCACAAGATCACGCGGGTCGAATTCGACGGCGCGTTCCGCCAGCAGATCGACCAGGCGCGCCAGGCACTCGGCGGGCAGTTCGACATCAAGATGTTCGATACGCCCGAGCACCGCAAGCAGGTGCTCGACGGCCTGATCCAGCAACGCGTGCTGGCCGACGAGACCCAACGTCTGCACCTGACCGCATCGGACAACGCCGTGCGCGACGCACTGATGAGCGACCCGATGATCGCGTCGCTGAAGAAGCCCGACGGGTCGGTCGACGTCGAGCGCTATGCGCAGCTGCTGTCGTTCCAGGGGATGACGCCCGAGCAGTACCAGGAGCGCGTGCGCTACAGCCTCGCGCTGCAGCAGATTCCGGCCAGCATCGTGTCGAGCGCGTTCACGCCGAAGAGCCTCGCGCAACGTCTGTCCGAACTCGCCGCGCAGCAGCGCGAAGTGCAGTCGCTCGTGCTGAAGACGAGCGACTTCGCCGCGAAGGTCCAGCCGACCGACGCGCAGCTCACCGCGTACTACGACGCGCACAAGCAGAGCTTCGCGACGCCCGAGACCGCGACGATCCAGTACCTCGTCTATTCGCCGGCGGCAGCGGCCGCGAGCGCGCAGCCGACCGACGCGGACATCAAGAAGTTCTACGACGACAACCCCACGCACTTCCGCACCGAAGCGCAGGTGCGCGTGAGTCACATCTTCATCGCCGCACCGGGCAGCGCAAGCGCGGCCGACAAGACTGCAGCGAAGACGAAGGCCGAGCAACTGCTTGCCGACGTGAAGGCGCACCCGGACCAGTTCGCGCAGATCGCGCAGAAGGACTCGCAGGATGCGCCGTCGGCCGCGAAGGGCGGCGACCTCGGCTTCATCACGCGCGGCTCGACGGCGGGCGGCAAGGCGTTCGACGATGCCGCGTTCGCGCTCAAGCAAGGCGATGTGAGCGGTGTCGTGCAGTCGGATCTGGGCTTCCACATCCTGAAGGCAACGGAAGTGAAGCCGGCGGCCGTCAAGCCGTTCGCGGAAGTGAAGGACCAGATCGCAGCCGACCTGAAGCAGCAGTACGCATCGAAGGCGTTCACGGACAACGCGGAAGGCTTCACGTCCACCGTCTACGAAAAGGCGAAGACGCTGCAGCCGGCTGCGGACAAGTACAAGCTGACGATCCAGACGGCTACCGTCACGCCGACGCCGAATCCGCAGTTGCCGCCGACGAGCCCGCTGAACAATCCGAAGTTCCTGGCCGCGGTGTTCGCAAACGACTCGGTGAAGAACCAGAACAACACGCAGGCGATCGACGTCGGCAACAACACGCTGATCTCGGCGCGTGTGACCGATTACAAGCCGGCTGCCGTGCCCGCGCTCGACGCGATCAAGGATGTCGTGCGCCAGAAGGTGGTCGCCGAGCAGGCTGCCGAACTCGCGAAGAAGGACGGCGCGGCGAAGCTGGCCGAACTGCAGAAGTCGAAGTCGACCGACGGGTTCGCGGCCGCGCAGAAGGTATCGCGTACGCAGTCGCAGGGCCTGACGCCGGCTGCGCTGAGCGCCGTCTACAAGGTCGATGCGAAGACGCTGCCGGCCTACGTCGGTGTCGATCTCGGCGCGGACGGCTATGCGATCTATCGCGTGAACGCGGTGATCCCGGGTTCGGCGGTTGATCCGCAGCAACTGGCGGCCGCGCAGCAGCAGATGGCGCAGGTCGACGCGCAGAGCGAGGGCGAAGCGTATCTCGCCGCGCTGCGCGATCGCTCGAAGGTGAAGCTGTACGGCTCGACGGCCAGCCAGTCGCCGGACGGCGACAACTGAGCGTCGTTTCGCACGCAACAAAAAGCCCCGCTTCACGCGGGGCTTTTTGTTTTCCGGCGGGGCGGCGTCAGCCGCGCGGCTTGCCGAGCAGCGGTTTCAGCGCCGGCCAGACGTTGTCGAGCAGAATGCCCTGGGCCTGCTGCGCTGGATGCATCTGGTCGGCCTGGAACATCTCGGGCTTGTTCTCGATGCCGGCCAGCAGGAACGGCACGAGCGGCACGCCGAGATCCTTCGACAGCCGCGTATAGACGGCGTGGAACTTCTGCGTGTAGTCCGGGCCGTAGTTGGGCGGCACGTACATGCCGACCAGCACGACCCTGGCCCGCGCTTGCCGCGCACCGGCGATGATGTCGCGCAGGTTCTGTTCGGTCGTCGCGAGCGGCACGCCGCGCAGCGCATCGTTCGAGCCGAGCTCGACGACGACGATCGACGGCTTGAGCCGCTGCAGCACCGCAGGCAGCCGCGCGCGGCCGCCGCTGGTGGTGTCGCCGCTGACGCTGGCGTTCGCGACGCTATAATCGATTCGCTCGGTCGTGAGCCGTTGCCGCAGCAACGCCACCCAGCCGGTGTCGCGCGGCAGCCCGTATTCGGCCGACAGGCTGTCGCCGAGCACGACGATCACGGGCTGGCCCGATGTCGCGGCCGGTGTCGTCGCGGCGCGTGCGGGCACGGCGGCGGCCAGCAGCGTACCCAGCAGCGCGGCGATCGCCGCGCGTCTTTTCCAGCGAAATGTCGTGTCCATGTTCAAGATTACCGATCCGATCATCGAAGTCCATGACGTGTGCAAGCGGGTCGCTGACGCAACCGGCGAGCTGACGATCCTCGACGGCATCACGCTCGCCGTGCGGCCGGGCAGCAGTCTCGCGATCGTCGGCGCGTCGGGGTCGGGTAAATCGACGCTGCTCGGCCTGCTTGCGGGGTTGGACAGCGCGACGAGCGGCACGGTTCGCCTGCTCGGTCGCGCGCTCGACCAGCTCGACGAGGACGCGCGCGCTGCGCTGCGCAACGGCGCAGTCGGGTTCGTATTCCAGTCGTTCCAGTTGATGCCGCACCTGACGGCGCTCGAGAACGTGATGCTGCCGCTTGAACTGCAGGGCGGCATCAGTGCGCGCGATGCCGCTGATCGCGCCCGGGCGCTGCTCGTGCAGGTCGGTCTCGGCGAACGCACCGCGCATTATCCGAAGCTGTTGTCCGGCGGCGAGCAGCAGCGCGTCGCACTTGCGCGCGCATTCGTCACGCGTCCGGCGATCCTCTTCGCCGACGAGCCGACCGGCAGCCTCGATGCGGCCACGGGCCATGCGGTCATCGACCTGATGTTCGAACTGAACCGCACGAACGGTGCAACGCTCGTGCTCGTCACGCACGATGCCGAACTGGCACGCCGCTGCGCGACGACGGTAACGCTCGACGCCGGGCGCATCGTCGAGCCGCGCGCGGCGCAGCGCAACGGCTGAATGCATTTGCCGGCCGCGCAGCGTGCGCCGAGCGGCCGGCATGGGCATGACGCCGCTGCGTCAGTGCCTCACAGTGCCTCAGCGCTTCAACGCCGCGCGGGCGCGCTCGATCAGCGCGGTGGTCGACGAGTCGTGCTTCGCCGGATCGACCGACTCGGCCGACAGGTCGGCTTCCACCACCTTGCCGAGAATCTTGCCGAGCTCGACGCCCCACTGGTCGAACGGATTGATGTCCCACACCGTTGCCTGCACGAGCACCTTGTGTTCGTACAGCGCGATCAGCGCGCCGAGCGTGCGCGGCGTCAGCGCATCGACGAGCAGCGTCGTCGTCGGGCGGTTGCCCGGGAACGTCAGGTGCGGCGCGAGCGCTTCCTTGCCCGGCCCCGCGACCTTGCGTGCTTCCTCCAGCGTGCGGCCGAGCATCAGTGCCTCGCTCTGCGCGAAGCAGTTCGCGAGCAGCTTCGGGTGGTGGCTCGCGAGCGGATGCTCGGGCGTCAGCACCGCGATGAAGTCGATCGGCACGATCGTCGGCCCCTGGTGCAGCATCTGGAAGAACGCATGCTGGCCGTTGGTGCCCGGCTCGCCCCACGTGACGGCCGACGTCGGGTAGTCGACGAAGGTGCCGTCCAGGCGCGCGGATTTGCCGTTGCTTTCCATTTCGAGCTGCTGCAGGTACGACGGCAGGTAGTGCAGCGCTTCCGAATACGGCGCGACGAGATAGCTCTGCGAACCGAAGAAATTCCGGTACCAGATGCCGATCAGGCCGAGCAGCACGGGCAGGTTGCGCTCGAGCGGCGCCTCGCGGAAATGACGGTCCATGTCGTTCGCGCCGGCCAGCAGCTCGTCGAACTGCTCGGGGCCGATCGCGATCATGATCGACAGCCCGACCGCCGACCACAGCGAATAGCGGCCGCCGACCCAGTCCCACATTTCGAACACGTTGTCCGCGGCGATGCCGAACTTCACGACTTCGGCCGGGTTCGCCGACACGCCGACGAAGTGCTTTGCAAGCGCGTCCTCGGGGCAGCCGCGCGCGACGAACCAGTCGCGCAGCGAGCGTGCGTTCGTCATCGTCTCGAGCGTCGTGAAGGTCTTCGACACGATGATCGCGAGCGTTTCCTCGGGATCGACCTGTTCGAGTACGCGTGCGAGATCGGCGCCGTCGACGTTCGACACGAAGTGCGTGGCAATTTCGGGCGTCGCGACGTGGTGCAGCGCGTGCACGACCATCTTCGGCCCGAGATCGGAGCCGCCGATGCCGATGTTGATCACGTGGCGGATGCGTTTGCCGGTGTAGCCCGTCCAGGTGCCGCTGCGCACGGCGCGAGCGAACGTCGCCATCTTCGCGCGCTCGGCGCTCACCTGCGCGTGGAACGGCGCTTGCGGATCGGTCGCGCGCAGCGCGGTGTGCAGGGCGGCACGGCCTTCGGTCGGGTTCACGATTTCGCCCGCGAACATCGCGTCGCGGCGCGCCTCGACACCCGCGTCGCGCGCGAGCTGGACGAGCAGGCGCAGCGTTTCGTCGTTGATGCGGTTCTTCGAGAAATCGGCCGCGAGACCGCCGCCCGGAATCGTGAAGCGTTCGGCGCGGGTCGGCGCGCGGTCGTGTTCCGGCGCGAACCAGTCGCGCAGCCGGGCGTGACGGATTTGTTCGAAGTGGGATTGAAGGGCAGTCCAGGCGGGGAGCGAATTCAGCGTCATGGCGGTTCGAGTGAAGCGTGAATCGGGAGGAATGCCGCGCCGGCTCATCGGGATCGGAAGGCCGGCGGACGAGAGGGCCCGCCGTGCGGCGGGGCAGTCAGTATAGCGGCGTTATGTGTCGGCGCGCGGCGACGCATAAAAAAGGCGATTGACCAGCGTGCGCACCATCGGCGCGAGTTCGCCTGCCGTGAGTCCGGCCGGGCCGGTTCCGTTCGCGGTCAGCGTGTCGGCCGCGAGGCCGTGCAGGTAGACGCCTGCCAGCGCCGCTTCGTACGGCGCGACGCGTTGCGCGAGCAGCGCGCCGATCAGGCCGCCGAGCACGTCGCCGGTGCCGCCCGTGGCGAGCGCCGCGTTGCCGGTCGGGTTGATCGTCATGCGGCCGTCGGGCGTCGCAATCACCGTGCCCGAGCCTTTCAGCACGACGATGGCCGCATAACGTGACGCGAGCGCCTGCGCGGCCGCGAGGCGGTCACGCTGAATCGCCGCCGTGTCGCAGCCGAGCAGCCGCGCGGCCTCGAGCGGATGCGGCGTCAGCACGCACGGATAACCGCGCGCACCGCGCGTGGCGACGGCGGCCGCGAGATCCGCATGCGTCGCGACGAGGTTCAGCGCGTCGGCATCGAGCAGCGTCGCGACGTCGTGGGCAAGCACGTCGCGCACGAGCGTCGCCGCGGCCTCGCGCGTGCCCAGCCCGCAGCCTGCGGCGATGGCGGTCATCGCGCCGGGGTCGAGGGTGTCGGCCGCGTGCAGCATCAGTTCGGGGAACGGCGGATCGTACGGCGGCGCGCCGGTGCCGAGGAAGCCGACATGCACCTTGCCGGCACCGGCGAACAGCGCGGCGCGCGCGGCCAGGATCGGCGCGCCGCACATGCCGGTGTCGCCGCCGAGTACCGCGAGGCTGCCGTACGTGCCCTTGTGGGACGCGAATGCGCGCGCGGGCAGAGCGGCGGCGAACCGCGCGGGCGCGTTCAGTACGATGGCCGGCGCGGCGGGTGGCGCGACGTCGAGCGATTCGACGTCGATCGCGCCGGCGAGATCCCGGCCTTCGCCGGTGTAGAGGCCCGGCTTCGCGCCGATGAAAGTGAGCGTGTGGGTGGCGGCGACGGCGACGCCCGCGCCGACGATCTGGCCCGTATCGCTGTCGAGTCCGCTCGGCACGTCCAGCGCAAGCACGCGGCCGCCGCTGCGCGCATGCGCGGCGATGCGCGCGGCCTGCTCGGCGAACGCACCGTCGAGCGCGCGGCCGAGACCGATGCCGAACAGTCCGTCGACCACCCACGCATAGCCGTCCAGCGAAGCAGGCGGCGTGGCCGACAGCGGCACGCCGGCGGCGCGCGCGAGGCCGAGCGCCCATTGCGCGTCGTCGGGCTTCACCGGCACCGGCATCCACGCCTGGGTCGCGACGCCGAGCTGCTGGAGGTGCGCGGCGGCAACGAGCGCGTCGCCGCCGTTGTTGCCCGGGCCGACCGCGAACCACACGGGGCGGTTGTCGCCGGCCGCGCGTTCGGACAGCCAGCGCGCGGCGGCGGCGCCGGCGCGACCCATCAGCGTATGCGGCGGCAGCGCCGCGGCTGCGTCGGCTTCGGCCGCGCGCAGGTCGGCGACGCGCAGCAGCGCGATCGGAGCGGAATCGGGAAGCGGAAGGGTAACGGTCATCGCGGGGTCATCGCCGGGTCGCGGCGGCTGGCAAGGCGGCCGCCGAGGACGGGCCCGCGGCGGTCAGGTCGTGAAGCGCCCGGCGCTTAGCGCGGCGAGCGTGTCGGCGCGCCAGTGCTGCACGTCGCCGCCCAGGTAGTCGGTCACCACTTTAGCAGACCCGCATGCGAGCCCCCAGCCGGCCGGGCCGTGCCCGAAATTGACGAATACGCGCGGATGCGGGGTCGGACCGACGACCGGCAGGCCGTCCGGCGACAGCAGTTGCGTACCTTGCCAGGACAGCGCGGCCGAGATCCTCGCGGCACCGGGCACCCAGTCGTGGACGGCCTGGCCGAGCAATGCGAGCGCGGCCTCGGACAGCGGCTCGGCGAGCGGCTTCGCGGTGTCGGGCAGGCTCTGCAGCACGGCGCCGCCACCGACGCGCAGCCGCTGGTGGGTGCGCGTGATCGAGATGCGCTTGATCGAATCGATGACGTTCAGGTGCGGCGCATGTTCTTCGTAGGCGACCGGCGCGGTCAGCGCATGGACCCGCACCGGGTGCAGCGGCAGGCGCCAGCCGAGGCGGTCGAGCAGCGGCAGGCTGCCGGCGCCGGCGGCGACCACGATCGCATCGGCGGAAATCACGTCGACGTCGCGGGCGTTCGACGCGTGGCGGTCGCCGGGCGGGACGAGCTCGACCGCGGCGCGGCCGTTGTCGACGCGGATCGCGGCGACTTCCGCACCGAAGCGGAACTGCACGCCGTGCTCGTCGAGCGTCTGCTTGACCAGTTTCGCGAACAGCGGGCAATTCCCGGTGCGTTCGGTCTCGAGCAGCACGCCGCCGGCGAAACCGGGCTCGGCCGGCACCGACGGCTCGAGTGCCGCGCATTCGTCTGCGGAGAGCACGCGGTACGGCTGGTCGAGCGTGCGCAGCAGGTCGAGCGCGGGCTGCATCGCTTCCCAGTCGCGCGGATCGCGCACGACGTGCAGGATGCCGGGCTTCTGCTCGAACTCGAGCTCGAGGCGCGTCTCGATGTCGGCGAGCGCGTCGCGCGACGCGTCGATCAGCGGCCGCAGCCGCGTGTACTGCGCGGCGAACGCGTCGGGCTCGCGCAGCCTGCCGAGCTGCTTGACGAAGCGCCGTACGCCGCCGTTGAAGCCGGGCTTGTAGACGATGCCGCTGTCGCGCGGCTGGCGCTGGCGCATGAAGGTCGGGCCGAACCAGACGTCGAGCGGGCTCGGCAGCAGCGCGCCGCCGTCGCCGTAGGTCGCACCCTGCGCGACGGTCGCGTGGCGTTCGACCACGCATACGCGATGGCCGGCCGCGCGCAACTGGTAGGCGGTGGCGACGCCGCTGATTCCGCCGCCGATGACGATGACATCCATGGATTGCTTCGATGACGGGCGGCGCGCAGGCGCTGCCCGGTGAGAATTCGCTGAGGGCCCGGGCCCGGTGAACCCGGAATGATAGCGCCAAAATCGCGGGAACCGGCGCCGGGGTGGCACGGGCCGTGCCGCCGTGCCGCGGCCGCCGGCTGCCTCGCCCGCGCGGGGCGGCCCGGCGGGCAGGCCGTGCGCGGTAGATATCGCGGCACCGATGCGGTGCATGCGGGTTGCCGATCGGCCGGTCTTGGGCGACCGACTTCCGGGTATAATTACGGCCTTCCTTTCGCCCCACGTCGCCACCTCGCGCGACTCATCGACGTCAGTCCAGCCCATGGCTCACTTCTCGTGTTTTCCCGGCGCTTCGGCCCTCTCCGATTTCCGTCAAACCCGTCTGCTCGACACGCTCAGGCAAATCGACGCCAACATCGTCGCGGTGCGCGGGCAGTTCCTGCACTTCGTCAATGCGGCCGAGCCGCTGTCGGCCGACGACAGCGCGCGCATCGACGCGCTGATGCACTACGGCGCGCCGTTCGAGCCGGCGGCCGAGAAGGGCACGACCGAGACCTTCGTCGTGCTGCCGCGTTTCGGCACGGTTTCGCCGTGGGCGAGCAAGGCGACCGACATCGCCCAGCACTGCGGCCTCACGCACGTGCGCCGCATCGAGCGCGGCGTCGAATTCACGGTCACGCTGAAGTCGGGCCTGCTCGGCGGCAAGAAGGCGCTGTCGGACGACGCGCGCGCGGCCGTCGCGGCCGCGCTGCATGACCGGATGACCGAAAGCGTGGTCGCGGCGCGCGACGACGCGCAGCACCTGTTCGACGAACTGCCGGCCAAGCCGCTCTCGACCGTCGACGTGCTGGGTATCGGCCGCGGCGCGCTCGAGCGCGCGAACGTCGAGCTGGGCCTCGCGCTCGCCGACGACGAGATCGACTACCTGGTCGACGCGTTCCGCAAGCTCGAACGCAACCCGACCGACGTCGAACTGATGATGTTCGCGCAGGCGAACAGCGAACACTGCCGCCACAAGATCTTCAACGCGCAGTGGACGATCGACGGCGAAGCGCAGGACATGTCGCTGTTCGCGATGATCCGCAACACCGAGAAGCTGAGCCCGCAGGGCACGATCGTCGCCTATTCGGACAACTCGTCGATCATGGTCGGCGCCGAAGCCGAACGCTGGTTCCCGCGCAACGCAGGCGCGGCCGGCGAGCCGGGCGAGCGCTACGGCCGCCACACCGAGCTCACGCACACGCTGATGAAGGTCGAGACGCACAACCACCCGACGGCGATCTCGCCGTTCCCGGGTGCGGCGACCGGCGCGGGCGGCGAGATCCGCGACGAAGGCGCGACGGGCCGCGGCGCGCGTCCGAAGGCCGGCCTGACGGGCTTCACCGTGTCGAACCTCGACCTGCCGGACGCCCGCCAGCCGTGGGAAAACGCGCGCGACGCCGCGCAGCCCGTCGGCGAGCGCAACCCGAACGACGCGCACGGCCCGTACGGCCGTCCGGACCGCATCGCGTCGCCGCTGCAGATCATGATCGACGGCCCGCTCGGCGGCGCCGCGTTCAACAACGAATTCGGCCGCCCGAACCTCGGCGGCTACTTCCGCGTGTACGAGCAGAACGTCGGCGGGAAGGTGCATGGTTATCACAAGCCGATCATGATCGCGGGCGGCCTCGGCAACATCGCGGATCAGCATACGCACAAGCACGACGTGCCGGCCGGCTCGCTGCTGATCCAGATCGGCGGCCCCGGCATGCGGATCGGGATGGGCGGCGGCGCCGCGAGCTCGATGGCGACCGGCGCGAACACGGCCGAGCTCGACTTCGACTCGGTGCAGCGCGGCAACCCGGAAATCGAACGTCGCGCACAGGAAGTGATCAACGGCTGCTGGCAGCTCGGCGCGGAAAACCCGATCCTGAGCATCCACGACGTCGGCGCGGGCGGCCTGTCGAATGCGTTCCCCGAGATCGTCGACGGCGCGGGCAAGGGCGCGCGCTTCGAGCTGCGCAAGGTCGCGCTCGAGGAATCGGGCCTGTCGCCGCGCGAAATCTGGTCGAACGAAGCGCAGGAGCGCTACGTGCTGGCGATCGCGCCGGCCGACCTGCCGCGTTTCGAGGCGATCTGCGCGCGTGAGCGCTGCCCGTTCGCGGTGGTCGGTGTCGCGACCGACGAACGCCAGCTGAAGCTCGTCGACGACGAAGCGACGGGTGCCGACGAATACCCGGTCGACATGCCGATGGAAGTGCTGCTCGGCAAGCCGCCGCGCATGCATCGCGACGTCACGCGCGTGACGACCGAGCGCGCGCCGGTCGACGTGACGGGCATCGCGCTGTCGGAAGTCGCGGTCGACGTGCTGAAGCACCCGACGGTCGGCAGCAAGTCGTTCCTGATCACGATCGGCGACCGTTCGGTCGGCGGCACGTCGGTGCGCGACCAGATGGTCGGCCCGTGGCAGGTGCCGGTGGCCGACTGCGCGGTCACCGCGCTCGACTACGCGGGTTTCAAGGGCGAGGCGATGACGATGGCCGAACGCACGCCGCTCGCGGTGATCGACGCGCCCGCATCGGGCCGCATGGCGGTCGGCGAGGCGATCACGAACATCGCGAGCGCGCCGATCGCGTCGCTCGACAAGCTGAAGCTGTCGGCGAACTGGATGGCCGCGTGCGGCACGGCCGGCGAGGACGCCGCGCTGTTCGACACGGTCAAGGCGATCGGCATGGAGCTGTGCCCGGCACTCGGGATCGGCATCCCGGTCGGCAAGGACTCGCTGTCGATGAAGACGAAGTGGGACGAGCAGGGCGTCGCGAAGGAAGTGGTGTCGCCGGTGTCGCTGATCATCTCCGCGTTCGCGCCGGTCGAGGACGTGCGCCGTCACCTGACGCCGCAACTGCGCCGCATCGCCGATGCGGGCGACAGCGTGCTGATCGCGATCGATCTCGGCCGCGGCAAGAACCGGATGGGCGGCAGCATCTTCGCGCAGGTCACGCAGCAGGTCGGCGACACGACGCCGGACGTCGACGATGCGGAAGACCTGAAGCGTTTCTTCAACGCGATCCAGTCGCTCAATGCGCAAGACAAGCTGCTCGCATACCACGACCGCTCGGACGGCGGCCTGTGGGCGACGGTGTGCGAAATGGCGTTCGCGGGTCACGCGGGCGTGTCGCTGAACGTCGACATGCTGACGCTCGACCCGAATCACGAATCCGACTACGGCGACGCGAAGGACTGGGCGAAGCAGACGAGCGGCCGCCGCGAGGATCGCACGCTGCGCGCGCTGTTCTCCGAGGAACTGGGCGCCGTCGTGCAGGTGCGCGCGACCGACCGCGACGCGGTGCTGGGCGCGCTGCGCGAGTTCGGCCTGTCGGCGTGCTCGCACGTGATCGGCTCGGTCAACGATCGCGACGTAATCGAGGTGTACCGCGACGCGAAGAAGATTTTCGACGCACCGCGCGCCGAACTCCATCGTGCGTGGAGCGAAGTGAGCTGGCGCATCGCGCGCCTGCGCGACAACCCCGCGTGCGCGGATGCCGAATACGACGCGCTGCTGGACGTGGCCGACCCGGGCATCTCGCCGGTGCTGAGCTTCGATCCGGCCGACGACATCGCGGCGCCGTTCATCGCGACGGGCGCACGGCCGCGCGTCGCGATCCTGCGCGAGCAGGGCGTGAACTCGCATCTCGAAACGGCCTACGCGTTCGACCGCGCGGGCTTCGATGCGCACGACGTGCACATGAGCGACCTGCTGGCCGGCCGCGCGAATCTCGCCGATTTCGCGGGTGCGGTCGCATGCGGCGGCTTCTCGTACGGCGACGTGCTGGGCGCGGGCGAAGGCTGGGCGAAGACGATCCGCTTCAACGCGAATCTCGCCGACATGTTCTCGGCGTTCTTCGCGCGTCCCGACACGTTCGCGCTCGGCATCTGCAACGGCTGCCAGATGCTGTCGAGCATCTCGTCGATGATCCCGGGCGCGGAAGCCTGGCCGAAGTTCACGCGCAATAAGTCCGAGCAGTTCGAGGCGCGTTTCTCGTTCGTCGAAGTCGAGAAATCGCCGTCGATCTTCTTCGCGGGGATGGAAGGCTCGCGGATTCCGGTCGCGGTCGCGCACGGCGAAGGTTATGCGGACTTCTCGCAACAGGGCGACATCGATCGCGTAGCGGTCGCGATGCGCTTCGTCGACCACCGCGGCGAAGCAACCGAGCGTTATCCGTTCAACCCGAACGGCTCGCCGGCCGGCATCACGTCGGTCACGACGGCCGACGGCCGCTTCTCGGTGCTGATGCCGCACATGGAGCGCGTGCATCGTACGGTCGCGATGAGCTGGCACCCGGAAAGCTGGGGTGAAGCGAGCCCGTGGATGCGCGTGTTCCGCAACGCGCGCCGCTGGATCGGCTGATCGGGATGATGTTCGATCCGAACGCGCCGGTCGAGGTCGTCACGCTGCGCGACGAGCGCGCGAGCGAGGCCGACGCGATCGGCCGCGTGATCGTCGCCGCGTTCGCGGGCGAGCCGGAAGGCGGGCAGTTCGAACGGCGGATCGTCGACACGTTGCGTGCGGACGGTGCGTTGAGCGTCTCGCTCATCGCGGAACGCGACGGCCGCCTGATCGGGCACGTCGCATTCTCGCCGGTGTCGATCGGCGGCGAGGCGCCCGGCAGCCAGGGCTGGTACGGGCTCGCGCCGCTCGCGGTGATGCCCGACTGCCAGCGGCAGAGCATCGGCACGGGGCTGGTGCGCGCGGGGCTCGACGCGTTGCGCCGCCTCGGTGCGCGCGGCTGCGTCCTGCTCGGCGAGCCCGCGTACTACACGCGTTTCGGCTTTGCGCCGTCCGGCGACATCGTGTTCCCGGGCGTACCGCCCGAGTATTTCCTTGCGCTGTCGCTCGACGACTCGGCGCCGCGGCCGTCAGGCGACGTTCGCTATCACGACGTGTTCCATCCCGCGTAAGTCTGCGGCGCGAGCCGATCAGGCATATGGCAAAGGCCGCTCTTCGGAGCGGCCTTTTCTTTGGTCGGAACGCCGCACATCGTGATGCGCTGGCGGCCAGCCTGCGGGCAACAAAAAAGCCGCTCCAGGGAGCGGCTTTTCGATGCGCGAGCGGCGAGCGCCTGCGTTACTGGATCTTTGCCTGCTGGCGCAGACCTTCCTCGAACGCCTGCAGCTTCTGCTGCACGAGCTGCTGCGCGATCTGTGCCTTCACCTGATCGAGCGGCGGCGGCGCGATGTCGCGGATGTCGTCGACGCGGATGATGTGCCAGCCGAACTGCGTCTTCACCGGCGTGTCGGTCATCTGGCCTTTCTGCAGCTTCTGCGCGGCCGCCGCGAATTCCGGCACGTACGCCTTCGGGTCGGACCAGTCGAGATCGCCGCCGTTCTTGCCCGAGCCCGGATCCTTCGAGAACTGCTTCGCGAGATCCTCGAACTTCGCGCCGGCCTTGATCTTCGCGATCAGGTCCTTCGCCTGCTGCTCGTCGCTGACGAGGATGTGGTGCAGGTGGTATTCGCGGTTGCCGCCGGCGCCCTTGACGAGATCGTCGTAGCGCGCCTTCACTTCGGCGTCGGTCGGCTGGTTCTTCTTCAGGAAACTCTCGATCATCGAACGCAGCACGACGGTCTGCTGCGCGACGGCGACCTGCGCCTTCACGTCCGGACGGTTCGGGATGCCTTCACGGATTGCTTCCTGCATCAGGATTTCGCGGTTCACGAGTTCCTGGCGCACGGCCTGCTGCAGTTGCGCGTTGTCGGTCTGGCCTTGCTGCACGAGCTGGGCGACCATCGCGTCCGCGCGCGACTTCGGAATCGGCGTGCCGTTGACGACGGCGATGTTCTGGGCAAATGCCGGTGCCGCTGCGAAAGCAGCCGCCGCGACCCACAGGCGGGGGGATTTCAGGATCATCGGGAATTCCTAATGAGACTAGATTGAAGATTCGTTGAATTCTTCGGGCGTGTAAGCCACGATCGCGAGCGCGTGAATGCCGCGCTGCATCGCATCAGCGAGCGCATCATACACCAGCCGGTGCCGCGCGACGCGCGGCTTGCCCGCGAACGCGGCCGACACGATCGTGACCGTGAAGTGGCCGCCGGCGGCCGCGCCGGCGTGGCCCGCGTGCTGCGCGCTGTCGTCGCGCACGGTGAGCGACAGCGGGGCGAGCGCTGCGGTGAGGCGCGCCTCGATCAGCGCGATGCGTTCGTCGGGCGACGCGTGGAGAAAGGCGTCCGTCATGTCACTCGTCCTTCAGGTATTTCGTGAGCCACAGGCTCTGCAGGATGATGAATACGACCATCGCGCCCGTCGTGCCGAACAGCTTGAAGTTCACCCATTGCGACTCGGTGAAGTTGTGCACCACGTACAGGTTCGCGACGCCGAGCACCGCGAAGAACAGCGCCCACGCGACGTTCAGTTTGTCCCACACAGGGTGCGGCAGCGTGAGCTGCTTGCCCATCATCTTCTCGATCAGGTTGTTGCCGAACGCATAGCGCGCGGCGAGCAGCCCGATCGCAAACAGCCAGTACAGCACAGTCGGTTTCCATTGAATGAATTTCTCGTCATGCAGGACGAGGGTGGCACCACCGAAAACGACGATCACGCCCAGGCTGACCCACAGCATCGTGTCGACCTTCCGGTGCCGGAAGGCGACCCACGCGACCTGGGCCAGCGTCGCGACGATCGCGACGGCGGTGGCGGTAAAGATGCCCCAGACCTTGAAGGCGGCAAAAAACAGGATGATCGGAAACAGATCGAACAGGAATTTCATGGCGCTCGCAGCTGCGTGAAAGGCCGCTTGCGCGGCCTTTCACCGTTGTAGGGACCCGCCAGGCACCGCCGGAGCGGATCGGGGCGGCGGCGCGGGGTGCCCCGCCGATCCGCCCGGCGCCGCTCATTCGTTTTCGGGTCGGGACTCGAAGTTTAACGCAGCCGAATTGATGCAGTAGCGCAAACCGGTCTTGTCGCGCGGGCCGTCCTCGAAGACGTGGCCGAGATGCGCGCCGCAGTGGTTGCAGCGGACCTCGACGCGCACCATCCCGTGCGAGTAGTCGACCTTCTCGTCGATCACCTCGCCGTTGAGCGGCTTGAAGTAGCTGGGCCAGCCGCAGCCCGAGTGGAACTTGGAGCCGGATTCGAACAATGGCGTGCTGCAGACGACGCACTTGTAGATGCCGGCGTCTTCGGTGTCGGTGTATTCGCCGGTGAACGCGCGCTCGGTTGCCGCGTGCTGCGTGACTTCGTACTGCATCGGCGTGAGCCGCCGGCGCAGCTCGGCGTCGTCCTTCTGGTACGGGAAGGTCTTGTCGTCGGAATCGTGGGACATGGGGTTCTCCTGATCGGTCGGTCGATACGCGCGGGTTGCGGGCCTCAGGACGAGCAGCTCACTTCGAGCGACCCGGCCCAGTCGGGCGGCAACGCCGCGTACGCTTCATGCTCCGGTTGTTCGTCGAACGGCCGGCGCAGGATCTGCGCGAGCCGCTCGACTTCCGAAAAATCCTTTTCCTTCGCGCGCCGGATCGCGACTTCGGCCAGATGGTTGCGCAACACGTATTTCGGGTTCGCGCGATTCATCGCGGCCGCGCGTGTCGCGTCGTCGCGCGTTTCCTCGGACAGCCGCGCGCGGTAGAGGTTCGCCCACGCATCGAACGCGTCGCGGTCGATGAACAGGTCGCGCACGGGTGCGTCGCGGCTCGCGTCGTGCTTCGAGACCTGTGCGAGCCGGCGGAACGTCAGCGTGAAATCCGCGTGGCTCGCATGCATCGTCTCGAGCAGCTTGTTCGCGAGGTCGGCATCGTTCTCGCGTTCGAGCTCGAGGCCGAGCTTCGCGCGCATCGCGCGCTCGAGCGCGGGGCCGAAACGTTCCGGGAACTTCGCGAGCACGGCCTGCGCGTCGTCCACCGCGCGCTCGGCGCGCGCATCGTCGTCGTCGATGCCGTGCTGCAGCCCGATCAGCGGCAGCAGCGCCTGCGCGAGGCAGTAGCAGTTCCAGTGCGCGATGCGCGGCTGCATCCGGTACGCATAGCGGCCGTTCGTATCCGAGTGGTTGCAGATGTGGTTCGCATCGAACGCATCGACGAAACCGAACGGGCCGTAGTCGATCGTCACGCCGAGGATCGACATGTTGTCGGTGTTCATCACGCCGTGGCAGAAGCCGACGGCCTGCCACTGCGCGACGAGATCCGCCGTGCGCAGCGTCGCCGCTTCGAGCAGCGCGAGGTACGGATCGTCGGCGTGGCGGCAATCCGGATAGAAGCGGTCGATCACGTGATCGGCGAGCTGGCGCAGCAGGTCGGGGCGATCGTTCGAGAAGAAGTGCTCGAAGTGGCCGAAGCGCACGAAGCTCTCCGACACGCGCGTGACGACGGCCGACGTCTCGATTTCCTCGCGCACCACCGGCTGGTCGGAACCGATCACCGTCAGGGCGCGCGTGGTCGGGATGCCAAGGTGATGCATCGCTTCCGAGCACAGGAATTCGCGGATCGACGAGCGCAGCACCGCGCGGCCGTCGCCCATCCGCGAATACGGCGTGCGGCCGCTGCCTTTCAGCTGCAATTCGTAGCGGCGGCCGTCGGTGCCGGTGCGCTCGCCGATCGTCAGCGCGCGGCCGTCGCCGAGCTGGCCCGCCCACACGCCGAACTGGTGGCCGGAATACACCGATGCGTACGGCATCGCGTGCGCGGGCCAGTCGCGCGTCGGGTTGCCGGCGAACAGCTCGGCGAAGCCGGGCTGCGCGGCGAGCGACGGCGGCAGGTCGAGCAGGTGCGCGACTTCGCCGGAAAAGCCGACGACGTACGGCGCGGCAAGCGGCGCGGCCGGCAGCCGCGTATGAAACGCGTCGCCGAGCGCGACGAACGCGCCGGCGGCGGGCGCGCCGAGCGTGGCGGCGAGGTCGGGGAGGGTGTCAGCCGTATCGGCTGCGCTTCGGGAAAACGACATGTTGAGCGCCTCTGGGTAAGCCGATATTGTAAGGCGGCGCCGCGCCGCCCGCATGGCGGCCCGCGCGCCCTGCGCGACGCCCGTCCGGGGCCGCTGACGGGCGCGCCGCAGAGGCTGGTCACCGATTCGCATCCTCACGGAGAACAAGACGATGGGTAAGCCGTTGCTGGGCCAGATGATGGACATGCCGTTGCTGGTGTCCTCGCTGATTTCTCATGCCGCGCGACATGCCGGCGACACGGAGATCGTATCGAGGCGCGTGGAAGGCGATCTGCATCGCTACACGTACCGCGATTGCGAACGCCGCGCGAAGCAACTGGCGCAGGCGCTCGCGCGGCTCGGCGTCGAAACCGGCGATCGCGTCGGCACGCTGGCGTGGAACGGCTACCGGCATCTGGAAGCGTATTACGGGATCGGCGGCATGGGTGCCGTGTGCCACACGATCAACCCGCGCCTGTTCCCCGAGCAGATCGCGTACATCGTCAATCACGCGGAAGACCGCTACGTCTTCTTCGACCTCAATTTCGCCCCGCTCGTCGATGCGATCGCGCCGCAGTGCCCGCACGTGAAGGGCTGGGTCGCGATGACGGACGCCGCGCATCTGCCGTCCGGCACGACGCCGTTCCTGTGCTACGAAACGCTTGTCGAAGCGGAGGACGGCCGCTACGACTGGCCGCGCCTCGACGAGCAGCAGGCGTCGGGGCTCTGCTACACGTCGGGCACGACCGGCAACCCGAAGGGCGTGCTGTATTCGCACCGCTCGACCGTGCTGCACGCGTACGGCGCCGCGTTGCCGGACGCGATGAACCTGTCCGCGATGGACGCGGTGCTGCCCGTCGTGCCGATGTTCCACGTCAACGCGTGGGGGCTGCCGTACGCGGTGCCGCTCACGGGCGGCAAGCTCGTGCTGCCCGGCAAGGATCTCGACGGGAAATCGCTGTACGAGCTGATGGAAGCCGAGCGCGTGACGTTCTCCGCGGGCGTGCCGACCGTGTGGCTCGGCCTGCTCAACTACATGCGCGAGGCCGGTGTGCGCTTCTCGACGCTGAACCGCACGGTGATCGGCGGCTCCGCGTGCCCGCCCGCGATGCTGCGCACCTTCGAGGACGAATACGGCGTGCGCGTGATCCATGCCTGGGGGATGACCGAACTGTCGCCGCTCGGCACGCTCGCGAAGCTCAACTGGGCGCAGTCGCAGCGGCCGCTCGACGCGCAGCGCAAGCTGCTCGAGAAGCAGGGGCGCGTGATCTGCGGCGTCGACATGCGCATCGTCGGCGAGGACGGCCACGAGCTGCCGTGGGACGGCGTCGCGTTCGGCGAGCTGCAGGTGCGCGGCCCGTGGGTGATCGACCACTACTTTCGCGGCGATACGTCGCCGCTGTCGGACGGCTGGTTCCCGACCGGCGACGTCGCGACGATCGACCCCGACGGCTTCCTGCAGATCACCGACCGCAGCAAGGACGTGATCAAGTCGGGCGGCGAGTGGATCAGCTCGATCGACATCGAGAACGTCGCGATCGCGCACCCGGGCGTGGCCGAGGCCGCCTGCATCGCCTGTGCGCACCCGAAATGGACCGAGCGCCCGCTGCTCGTCGTGGTGCCGCGCGAAGGGGCGAACCTGAACCGTGACGCGCTGCTCGCGTTCTACGAAGGCAAGGTCGCGAAATGGTGGATTCCCGACGACGTCGTGTTTGTCGACTCGCTGCCGCACACCGCGACCGGCAAGCTGCAGAAGCTGAAGCTGCGCGAGACATTCCGCGATTACGTGTTGCCGACGGCGGCCGGCGGGTCGTAACGCGAGCCGTAATGTCTGCGCCCGGGCCGCAAGCGGCTCGCGAAACGGTCGCCCGATCCGTCCCCGGATCGGGAACAAAATTCGAATTGAACGACCGTGCTTTTTCGTTGTATGCTGCCTGCGTTCAACCGGACATGCGGCTGTTCGACCGCGCACAATGAAGCGCAGCCACCCCGGCGCGCGATGCATGGAGGCAGGCAGATGGCAGTGGATTACTCGACTCGCGACGGCGTGGCCGTCCTTACGCTCAACAATCCGCCCGTCAACGGGCTCGGCCTGTCGACCCGTCAGGGCGTCATGGACGCGCTCGATCGCGCCGCGCAGGACCCGTCGGTCACGGCCATCGTGCTGACCGGCGCAGGACGCGCATTCTCGGGCGGCGCCGACATCACCGAATTCAATACGCCGAAGGCGCTCCAGGAGCCGACGCTGCACACCGTGATCCGCGCGGTGGAGGCGAGCGCGAAGCCCGTCGTCGCGGCGCTGCACAGCGTCGTGATGGGCGGCGGCCTCGAGCTCGCGCTCGGCGCGCATTACCGTGTCGCGGCACCCGGCGCGCAGGTCGCGCTGCCCGAGGTGAAGCTCGGCCTGCTGCCGGGCGCGGGCGGCACGCAGCGCCTGCCGCGCGCGGTGGGGCTCGAAACCGCACTGAACATGATCGTGTCGGGCGCGCCCGTGCCGTCGGAGCAACTCGCGAAGAGCGGGCTGTTCGACGAGATGGCCGACGGCGACCTGCTCGACGCGGCTGTCGCGTTCGCGCGCAAGGCAGGTGCGCAGAAGGGGCCGCATCCGCGCGTGCGCGATCGCAAGATCGTCCACGCGAACGCCGCGGGCTTCATCCAGTTCGCGCGCAACTCGG